>OQWD01000007.1_pt1 | contig 97309 bp, 96 predicted proteins | sample 1691631 | NCBI WGS metagenome assembly OQWD01 (sample SAMN03418283, study PRJEB22391) | human gut metagenome | biome: human-gut; feature: organic feature; material: feces | host: Homo sapiens | place: Italy | collected 2013-04 | reverse complement strand
TCATGCCGTGCTGTTTGGCTCCTAAAACCTTGTGTGTCCTTGTCAACTGATGGTAAAGACCGTAATAATTATTTATCTCCGCGGAAAACTAAAGAAAAAAGGAGATATGCTTATGACGAGAAAGACCGCCGCGTGGCTGATAGCATGCGCCGCACTGATAATAGGACTTGCGGTGATAATGATAGCTGCCCTTGCAAAGGACAGGAAGCCCTCAGCGGATACTGCACGGTTTGTGATCCAAAATGAGTTCAGGGCGCAGGGTAAAGACCTGACGCCCTGATATTTTATTTGATTATTCGTCCTGGTCCTGCTCGCTGTCCGGAACGTGTATGCCGGCTACGGCATCAACAGGGAGCGAGAACATTACGGTATGGGCGGGGGACTTTACGCCCGCCTTATTCATTATGGCACTCATTATGTCATTGCGCTTGTCTGCGCTTGCCACTATGTACACCACGTCCTTCTCCTCGGCAATGGATACTCCGAAAAACTTTGCCCGGGACTCGTTTAATGCACCCTTGGCCCGGACTATTGTACCGCCGGTGGCTCCCGCCTCGCGGGCCGCGTCCATTACAAGGCCGGTATGTCCCTGCTCGGTAATTGCAACTATAAGAGAATGTTTGGCTTCCTTCAAGTATTTCACCTCGTTTCCGATGATAGTGTCCTCAGTATAAAGGTACCTAAGCGCCGACGCACCGCCTATGCATTCAAGACTTATAAAATAGGCGATGCCGTTGTTTGGCGCATCTATGTGCATCTCTGTGCGCAGGTGCCTGAGTATGCGGGGACGCAGGGCGGAGGGCAGCACACAGTGCAGCATTACCTTCTCCTTACGCTCAAGCCCGAGCATATCGAGAAGCTTTTTACGCGCTGAGCCCTCGCAGAGCGATCCCAATACCACACCTGCGCCGTTTCGCTGGAAAAAATCTATGTAATCCTGATCCTGATCGCGCCGCACTATGGCGGTTATCATACTGTATCCGTTCATTCTTTTTCCCCCTCGAAAACGATGATGACGTCTTCATCGCTTTCATGAAGCTCGTCTGCCTGATCCGCCTTCAACGCCTTGGCGGTCTTGAACTTATAATAGAGTCCCAACAGCTGTATGGTGATGAGCGGCGTCATCGCTACCATTGCTACCACGCCGAAGGCGTCCTGAGCTACATTGCCGCCAACGGATATGCAAAGCCCCATGGCGAGAGGCAGCAGGAATGTGGCGGTCATAGGTCCGGATGCTACTCCGCCGGAGTCAAATGCTATGGCGGTGAACACCGGGGGTACGAAGAAGCTTAGCAGCAGCGCCATGCCATAGCCCGGCCCCAGCAGCCACATTATGGGCAGCCCCGTAAGTACCCTGAGCATGGAAAGCCCTACGGATATGGCCACGCCTATGGAAAGGCTGAGGCTCATGGCTTTCTGGGGTATAGCTCCCTCCGTCATTTCGGCTACCTGGCGGTTCAAAACGTGAACAGCAGGCTCCGCGGCAACTATGAAGTAGCCCAGCAGCATACCTATGGGCACGATTATCCAATTATAGGAAAGCCCGCCTATAAGCTCGCCCAGCATATTGCCCACGGGCATAAAGCCAACGTTGGCCCCTGTAAGGAAGAATACCAGACCAAGGTAGGTATATGCAAGACCTATGCAGATTCTTATTATCTCCGTAAGGCCAAGGCGGCAGCGGGGTATCTGAAAAATGGCAAATATGCAGACTATAGGCAGGAAGGCTTCGGCCACTTCCTTAAAGTAGCCTGGGAAGGCGTCGGAAAAGAGCTTCCACAGCTCAAGAGAATTGGTTATATCGGGCACTACTACGGGAGAATACGCGCCGCCCTCCGAACTGAACAGCAGCCCCAGCACCAACACGGCGATGATAGGGCCTACAGAGCTGAGAGCTACCAAGCCGAAGCTGTCTTCGCCTGCATGGCTGTCGCTTCGGACAGAGGCGACGCCCACGCCCAGCGCCATTATAAAGGGCACCGTCATAGGCCCGGTGGTGACTCCGCCGGAATCGAAGGCGGTGGAGAGAAAGTCCTTTGGAACGAACGCCGCAAGTGTAAATACCGCCACGTAAAGCCCTATGAGGAGATAATTCAGCGGCAGCCGGAAAAATATACGCAGCATTGCGAGCACTAAGAATATGCCTACTCCTATGGCTACCGACCATATTATGGCTTGATTAGGAATATTTGGCACCTGTTGTGCAAGCACTCTGAGGTCGGGTTCTGATACCGTGATGAATATGCCTACTGCAAGGCTGACTACGATTATCAGGATAAGCTTTTTTGAATGTGAAACGACCGCGCCTATGTGCTCGCCTATTCTGGACATCGCCATATCCGCGCCCATGGAGAACAGCCCCATGCCGATTATAAGAAGGCACGCGCCTACTATGAAGGCCAGCATAACGCTGCTGGGTACGGGGACGACCATAAAGCACAACAGGAATATAACGGCAGTAACCGGCAGCACGGATTTGAGCGATTCGCTCAGCTTTTCGGGGAGGATGGTTCTTAATATGTTTTTCACAGGGGAGAGAAACACGTCCCTTCTCAAATTTTCGCAGGTGGCGAAGAAAAAATATTATTGCTTACCTGATAATTGTAGCTTATATGTACCCCTGGCACAAGCCAAAAACACAAAAGTTCACCTTATATTTTCCTTTTGACGGCGAATTTGACGGTTTGTTAATGCTATGAGGAAACAACATCCAGCTTAACTCCGGAATAAAAGCATGGGCGCGGCGCAGACTACATAATAAAAAGATATGTTGCAGAGGTATTGTTTATATGAAAGGCACTTCACAAAGGGTGATGCTGCCCCAAAGCGATCTGCTGCCCAAGGAGGGCACGAGAGGGGCGGAGATACGTTACAAGGAGTACGCACCAAGGGAATACCTGAGCAGGGAGGAGAGAACTGATGGCCAATGAAAAGAAAACGCCGGAGCAGGCAAGGTATCAGAAGCTGGTAAAGGAGCGTATGCCCAAGAGCCGGACACTTTCTCAGTGTATCAGGGCGTTTATATCCGGCGGCATAATATGCTGCATAGGGCAGCTTATGCGCAACTGGGCGCAGCAGGGCATGGGACTGGACGAAAAGGGAACAGCGGCGTTCACGGCTATAGTGATGGTATTCCTTGGGGCGACGCTTACCGGCATAGGCGTGTATGATAAGATAGGCGAATGGTCTGGCGCAGGATCCATAGTGCCTATAACCGGCTTCGCCAATTCCATCGTCTCACCCGCCATGGAGTTTAAACGCGAAGGCTTCATAACCGGCACTGCCGCAAAGCTTTTTACAATAGCCGGCCCTGTGCTGGTTTACGGCGTGGGCAGCTCGGTGATAGTGGGCCTTTTGAGCCTGCTGTTCAAATAGGAGGACGCATGGCGGATATACTGAACAATATGATACCCGTAAAGCGCGCCGGAAGGCAGACGGTGCTGTTTTCCAACCCTCCGGCGATAATAAGCTCGGCTACCGTTGTAGGCCCAATGGAGGGCAAGGGGCCGCTGGGGCCATACTTTGATATGGTGCTCAAGGACGATACCTGGGGCGAGGACAGCTGGGAGAAGGCGGAACGCAAAATGTTCGAGCACACTGTAAGGGGGGCGATGGACAAGGTGAACCTCCAAAGCGGCGGCGTGGACTGTCTGCTGGGCGGCGACCTTCTGAACCAGATAATCTCCGCAAACTTTGCGGCCAGAGAACTGAAATTGCCGTTCTTAGGCCTGTATGGCGCCTGCTCTACCATGGCGGAATCACTCCTAATAGGTACTATGCTCATAGACGGAGGGTATGCCGGCAGGGTGGCCTGCATAGCTACCAGCCATTTTTCCACCGCCGAAAGGCAGTACCGCAACCCTCTGGAGATGGGTGGCCAGACTACGCCGACGGCACAGCGCACAGTGACCGGCGCAGGCTGCAGCATAGCCGCAAATCCGACTCTGGAAGGCGACAGACTGTATGGCAATGTATTTGTAACTGCGGGTACGATAGGCAAGGTTACGGATCTCGGCATCACCGATGTCAACAATATGGGAGCTGCAATGGCGCCTGCAGCGGTGGACACGCTGACAGCGCACCTTAGCGATACCGGCAGGGGAGTAATGGACTATGATTTGATAGTGACCGGCGACCTCGGAAGATTCGGCAGCGAGATGTTCAGGGAGCTGTGCCTGCAAAACGGAATAGACGTGGGCAACAGGCACCTTGACTGCGGCAACCTGATATTCTCCGGGGAGCAGAAGGTGGACTGCGGAGGCAGCGGCTGCGGCTGCTGTGCAAGCGTGCTTAACGCATACCTGCTTGAGCGCATAGAAAAGGGCGATCTGAGGCGCATATTCTTCATGGCGACGGGGGCGCTGCTGAGCCCTACCAGCAGCATGCAGAACGACAGCATACCCGGCATAGCCCACGGTATAGTGCTGGAAAGGAAGTAAACATGGATTATCTCTGGGCATTTGTGATAGGAGGCGGAATATGCGTCATGGGTCAGCTTTTGATAAGCCTGACAAGGCTCACAGCGGCGCGTATACTGGTGACTTTCGTAACGGCAGGCGTGGTGCTTACGGCGCTGGGACTGTATGAACCGCTGGTAAAGCTTGCGGGGGCCGGAGCCACTGTGCCGCTTACCGGATTCGGTTACGCTCTCGGCAACGGGGCCATAGAGGCGGCAAAGGAAAGCGGCGTAATAGGCGCCTTTACCGGCGGCATAACAGCCACGGCGGGAGGCGTTGCGGCGGCAATAGTGTTCGGCTACCTCAATGCGCTGCTATTCACCCCGAAAACAAAAATGTGACATAAAAATAAATCCCCCGAATAGACGGGTGTCCGTAAAACAGTTAATCCTCCGTATGGCTTAGACCATGCGGAGGATTTGTTTATGTCTAATCTTCAAACTTGCTGGCGGCAAACGGTTTGTCAAAACCGTTTGCGGACGGCAAGTCCACAGGGGATAGCCGCACAAGCGTCGCAAGGGGGTGTAGCCACCTTGACGGAACGAAGTGACGAAACATGCTCGGTCGAGCAGTTTTCTTCTGCTGACCGGGAATGAAGCTCCGCAGGACGCACTACTCTCGACAGAGAGTATAGAAGTGCGCCCTTTAGTTCCTAAAGGGATTTTATCAGTTCGACAAACTGGAAGTTGTTTGATGCTTAACTCCGAATCAAAAAATACAAATTCACACATATCATAATCACTGCGATTCCAATAAATACAGAATAAACAACCTTACTCCCTTTTGCTTCTGTCTGTTTCACGCAAAATAGAAGATAGATAATCCAAACAACATATGCTATAAACAACAAACCACTTCTATAAAAAAATGCAGAGAGAAAAAACAGCACATTCACCATTCTCATTCCTTTTTCAGAAAAGAGCAAATTTTTGATTTTCTTCATATTCCACCTCCACAAATTCCGATTTGTTGCTTAATTTCGCATTCAAACTATACCATAAAACTTGTGAACAATTCTACCGTAACTTTGGAATATATGAGAAAAGTCCGAACAGTTTTCTGCCCGGACTTCCTCACTCAATCGTAAATCAATTCGATTTTCACAATTTCCTCTGCCTGTGCCTTGCAAGCGTTCATCTGCCGCACCCATTCCATTTGGTTTTCGGCTTTCAGTTGCTCGGTCACGCCGTTTTGCTCTGCCAGTGACCGCACGATCAGCTCCATGCGGTTTCGTGCCGCTTCGTCAATCTTAGCGCAATACTGTCTTACGTACACCCAGCTATACACGGGGGATTTTATTGTTCTGAAATTACTGCGCGAGGCCTGTTCCGCCTGTTCCGGCGCCCTCGACGGTGCCTGAGGCAGCAGCGCCGGGGTTTGCAAGGCCCAACGTCCCGTCCTCGTTTGCTTTTAGCTCATACTGAGGGTCGAGGGGTTCTCCGGCGTAGCCGGGCCATACATAGTATCGGGTGGGATGCATCTTGTACTCGGTGTTGCCTATGGACTTGGTCTCCACAACCTTGCCGTTGAGCTTGTAGGTCTTGAAGGATTCATATATGGAACCCTTGACCGCCTTGTTCTTGAGCATCCAATAGGGGGAATACAGGCTGTTCTTTACCTCGTATTCGGGTACGCCGGGCTCAAGGGGCTCTACCAGCGTGGAGCTGAGCTCTATCTCGTCAAAGGTATCCGGGAAGGGCTGGCCGTAGATGGAGCAGTTCACGGTGTAATTCTTGGTGTCTATCCAGGTAAACACATAGCAGGGGGACTCGGTATTGTTTTTCCACTTGAAGTCGATATAGCCGGTCACGGTGTTTATGGTAGCGTCAAGGCCGTTGGGATAGCCGCTGGGGGTGGAATGAGGACGGCGCGCCGTAACCTCAAAGTCCCCGTACAGAACCGCCATATATGTGGTACTGGCTATTTGGCATACGCCGCCGCCGGGCTGGTCCTCATGGTCGGCGCCGCCTGCTATTACGGCAGGGGCAGGCTTCCAGCCATTACTGAGGGTGCGGTCTCCCAGTATGGTATTGGCGGAGAATTCTTCGCCGGGCTGGAGCACTGTGCCGTATACCATGCCGCAGGCCTTCTCAAGATTATGGCAGCGGTTGGTGTTGCGGCGCTTGCTCTTGTAGGTGGTGGAGGCCGTGCCTCTGAGGAACAGGCTCTCCTTGAGCTTTTCTACGGTAACATCTGAATGTATGGGGGCCATGGCGACCTCAATGTCGCCAAAGTCCTTGCTCTCGCACCGTGTACGCACGGTGGCCATAAGCGCGTCAACGTCTACTCCATAGCCGTCTACAGGCTCGGTAAAATCGAAAAATACGTCCCGGGGATCGGTTATGGCCTGCTTGTCAGCGCCAAGTCCCGCTTTTTTTGCCTCCTCGCCTACCAGACCAAGGTTGGAAGTATCATAAGCGTTGGTCTTGGTGCTCTTCTCCGGGTAATGCACGGTGAAGCTTGCAGGAGTTGCAGGAGTTGTAACTTCGTCTGCGAAGGAATGTATAAAGCTCTCGACGCCGGTAGGCTCTACGGTATAATCAATGGTATAAGCCCTGCCGTTTTCCTTTATGTCCTTAAGCTCGGCGGTAAGCGCCTGATAATCGCCCTCCCGGGCGAGGGACATGGCCTCGTTCAGTATTTCCTCGGTGTTGCAGGTTACGGTGAATTTAGAGGAATCAGCCGTATAGCTCTTGCCGTTGCAGGTGAACGTCAGATGAACGCTGTCGGCTATCTCCTTTTCGGCGGTACCGGCCAGAGTAGCCTTTGCCTCATTAAGCGTTTGGCCGGAAATATCAACTCCGTTTACCGTTACGCCATCATGGAAGGTGGTGGAATTCATTATTTGCTGACGCTGCTGCTCGCGGTAAATAATAAAATAGTACAGTGTGCCCAGCACCACGAGAAGAGCCGCCAATACTATAAGCAGGATCCTTACGATCTTGCCGGAGGATTTTTTCTTGTTTTTCTTTGACGTCTTCGACGTCCTTTCGCGTGTCCTTGTTTCCATTTTATCTCCGCTTTATCCTTAAAATTATCTCTTGCACTAATGCCTTTCCGTATCCGGCGTCAAAGCTGCTGGCACGGCATCCTTAATTATAAGTGATTGTGGGACATAATGTAAAGCCCCGTAAAACATTTTAGCAGGTATATTTACCAGAGCATTTGTACCATCAGTTGACAAGGACACACAAGGTTTTAGAAGCCAAACAGCACGGCATAACTGTGTCGTCCTCATTTGAAATACAACCAGTATTTCTGCACTCGTCCTCCTTGTTCTGCCATACTCTTTGGCTTCTAAAACTCGAAGACCCTAAAGAGCTTGTTTTGAGGGCGATCCAAGGCCGAGGAGCGCAGTACTACTGGATGTAATACAAGCGACGAGAACGCAGGAGCGTCCCAAAACTAGCCTTTAGGGCTTGTGTGCTCTTGTCAACTGATGGTAAGGGTCCCTGATAAAGCTTTGGTTGCAAAGTATAGCACTATGATGCTAAAATTAACCTTTAGCAGGGAAATAACAGGAGGAACTGTCATGCGAAGTATCCAAACCAGAACGATAGTGCTTTACGGGCTGTTTATCGCCGTGATTTTTCTTCTGGGACTTACGCCGCTTGGCTATATAAACCTTCCCATAGCAGCCATAACCACGGTGCATATCCCGGTGATAGTGGGCGGATATGTGCTGGGCAAAAAGGGCGGAGCGGTACTGGGATTCTTCTTTGGCCTTACCAGCCTCATGCGCTGCTTTACCACACCGGACGCCACGGCGGCGGTGATACTCGGAACAGGCACAGGATTTGGAGCGTATAACCTGCTTCTTATTCTGGCGGTCATATTTCTTCCACGTATACTCACCGGACTGTTTTCCTCCGCGCTGTATGAGCTTATAGGCGGTACCGGCAAGAGGCAGATAGCTGCCATGGGTGTAAGCGCTTTCGCAGGCAGTATGACAAATACGGTATTTTACCTCGGCGGCCTGTATCTTCTGGCCTTCGAACAGACCGCAAACATAATGGGGGTGGCGGGCAGCGCGCTGCTCAAGGTGCTTCTGAGCATAGTGGCTTTCAACGGCGTGCTTGAGGCAATGGCCGCAGTGATACTTTGTACTGCGGTAGGCAAGGCGTTGAGCGCGTACATCAACAAAAAATAAATATACGGAGATAATTACAAACAATGCTTCTGGTAATGGACATAGGCAATACCAATATAAAGACCGGCCTTTTCAAGGACGGCAGGCTCCAGAACTCATGGCGTCTGCGTACGGATTCTCTGCGTACAGCGGACGAGTACGGCACCCAGATGGAGGGCTTTTTCGGTCATTTGAATATAGATACCCGCGAAGTAGACGGTATAATAATGTCCTCAGTTATACCATCCATGAACTACACCATGGAGCATATGTGCGAGCTGTATTTCCATCAGCAGAAGGTCATGGTGGTAAACAGCGAGATGAACCTGGGAATATCCATACGCTACGATATGCCCTCGCAGCTGGGCTCAGACCGTATCTGCAATGCGGTCGAAGCTTATCACATTTACGGCGGCCCCTGCACAGTAGTGGACTTTGGCACCGCCACAAACTTTGCGGTGGTATCGGCTGAGGGCGAGTTCCTGGGTGGCCTCATATGCCCCGGCATAATGGTATCAGCAGACGCCCTCATAGAGCGGGCTGCCATGCTGCACAAGGTGGAATACATAAAGCCCGAGAAGGTCATAGGCACCAACACCCGCGACGGCATACAGTCCGGAGTCATACGGGGCTATGTGGGCCAGGTGGACTACATACTCCGGCAGATAGAGAAGGAGCTGGGCGTAAAGCAGACGGTAGTGGCTACAGGCGGCATGTCCAACATGATAGCCAGCGAGACAGACAGGATAAACTACGTCAATCCTACCCTAACCCTAGAAGGCCTTGCACGCATATACGACATGAACCGTTAGCGGGAGAACCACTCAACAACGTAACATGCGCTGAGCATCAACTGGAGAAAAAACAGAACATAGCATACGCTGCGCCGGGTGTTATCATTCCGGCGCTTGTATATTTCTGCGCCTATGAGCGGCACGGCGGGTATTATCCCCGCATAAAGCAGAAAAAGCACAGTCATATTGATACCTTCCTTTATTGTGATAGATAACCGTATTGCACGTATATACAGCATAACATCCGGGTATAAGCTTATTCGATAGTGGAAGTTTGGCAATATGGGAATAATATAGTACAAACATTTGTGCGATTGTGCTATAATGCTATACAGGCGGGTAATGCGACCAACAACCCCCAAATTATCGAAGGAGAATAAAACCATGGTAACCCATATCGTTTGCCACAAGTACACCGACAGAGAAGAAGCAAAGAAGATAGCCCCAATGCTTAAGGGCCTGGTAGGCAAGGTTCCCGGCCTTATCAGCATGGAAGCCGGCGCCGACTTCATGGGCAGCGGCAGGAGCTATGATTTGGCGCTTATCGCAAAGTTTGCGAACCGCGAGGATCTGGCGGTTTACGCCGACCATCCGGAGCATGTAAAGGTAAAGCAGTATATCCATAAGGTGCTGGTAAACGGCATATCCGTGGATTTCGAGGATTGATTTTTTTCGGGAGTTTAAGGTATCAGCATGGGAGAGTTCAAAGTAGTATCCCCCTTTGAGCCGCAGGGCGACCAGCCCGAGGCCATAGCCGCCCTGAGCGAAGGCATAAAGCGGGGGGACAGGCTTCAGGTGCTTTTGGGCGTCACCGGCAGCGGCAAGACCTTCACCATGGCGAAGGTGATAGAGCAGGTGCAAAAGCCTACTCTTGTCATCGCCCATAACAAGACCCTTGCGGCACAGCTTTGCGGCGAGCTGAGGGAGTTCTTCCCGGACAGCGCGGTAGAGTATTTCGTCTCGTACTATGACTACTACCAGCCTGAGGCGTACATAGCCTCGTCGGATACATATATAGAAAAAGTAGCCACAGTAAACGATGAGATAGATAAGCTGCGCCACAGCGCCACCTGCGCCCTGAATGAACGGAGAGACGTTATAATAGTGGCTTCCGTAAGCTGTATTTACGCTCTGGGAGACCCGGCGGAATACCTTAAGCTCTCCATATCCCTTCGCCGCGGCATGGAGATAGACAGGGATGAGGTAATGCGGCGGCTGGTTGATATACAGTACCAGCGCAACGAATACGACTTTGTCCGGGGCACCTTCCGGGCAAAGGGGGACGTGTTGGAGGTGTTCCCCTCCAACTGGTCGGATAAGGTGCTGCGCATCGAGTTCTTCGGCGACGAGGTGGAGCGCATAAGCGAAGTAAACTGTACTACCGGCGAGATACTTTTGGACAGGAGCCATGTGGCAATATTCCCCGCCTCCCATTACGCTACGGGCAGGGACAAGCTGGTAAAGGCCCTTGGAGAGATAGAACATGACATGAGGGCCCGCGTCGATGAGTTTAAGGCGGAGGATAAGCTGATAGAGGCACAGCGCATAGAGCAGCGCACTACATACGATATGGAGATGATGCGTGAGATAGGCTACTGTCAGGGTATAGAGAACTATTCCCGCTACTTTGACGGCCGCAAGCCTGGTCAGCCTCCATATACGCTGCTCGACTATTTTCCCAATGATTTTCTTATGATAATCGACGAGTCCCACGTGACTCTACCGCAGATACGGGGTATGTACAGCGGGGATTTATCCCGAAAGACAGCCCTCGTGGATTACGGCTTCCGCATACCGAGCGCCTATGACAACAGACCCCTGAAGTTTGACGAGTTTAAGGAGCGGGTAAATCAGCTCATATGCGTATCTGCTACACCCGGCGAGTATGAACTGAGCCGGGCCAGCCAGGTGGCGGAGCAGGTGATACGCCCCACAGGACTGTTGGATCCCGAGATTGAGGTGCGCAAGGTAGAGGGACAGGTGGACGATCTGCTGGGCGAGATAAAGAAGACCGCCGCCAAGGGGGAAAGGGTGCTGGTCACTACCCTTACAAAGCGAATGGCGGAGATGCTGACGGAATATCTTGACGGCATGGGCATACGGGTGCGGTACATGCACTCGGAAATCGAGACAATAGAGCGAATGGAGATAATCCGCGACCTGCGCCTGGGGGAGTTTGACGTTCTGGTAGGCATAAACCTCCTGCGCGAGGGACTGGATCTTCCGGAGGTGGGCCTCGTTGCCATACTGGACGCGGACAAGGAGGGATTCCTGCGCTCCGCAACGTCGCTGATACAGACTATAGGCCGCGCCGCGCGGAACGCGGACGGCAGGGTAATAATGTACGCGGATACCATAACGCCTTCCATGAAGGAGGCAATAGACGAGACTGCCCGCCGCCGCCAAAAGCAGCAGGCATATAATAAGGAACACAACATTACGCCGAGGACAATAACAAAGGCGGTTCACGACATAATAGAGATAAGCGGCAGGCCCAAGGAGGCGCAGGAGGATAGGGAAGCCCGCGCAGAGATACTGCGTGAGCAGATGCGGGCAGCGGCGGCCGAGCTGGACTTTGAAACGGCTGCAAGGCTACGCGACAGGCTGTTCGACCTGACGGGAGAGGATAAGCCCAGAAAGATAGCTCCCGGCATGCCGGGCAGCACGAAGAAGGCAAGAGGAAGAACGAGAAAGTAAAGTGATGAATGAAAAGCTTATAATAAAGGGCGCAAGAGAGCACAACCTAAAAAATATAGACCTTACACTGCCGCGCAACAAGCTTATAGTGTTTACGGGACTCAGCGGCAGCGGCAAGTCCTCTCTGGCGTTCGATACCATATACGCCGAGGGACAAAGAAGATACGTGGAGTCGCTGTCATCTTATGCCAGGCTGTTCCTGGGCCAGATGGAAAAGCCGGATGTGGACTACATCGAGGGCCTGTCCCCTGCCATAAGCATAGACCAGAAGAGCACCTCCAATAACCCGCGTTCCACTGTTGGAACTGTCACCGAGATTCACGACTACATGCGCCTGCTGTATGCCCGCGTAGGCATACCTCACTGCCCCAAGTGCGGCAGGGTGATTGAACGTCAGAGCATAGATCAGGTAGTTGACAGGGTGATGGCCCTTGATGGACGCATACAGATAATAGCCCCTGCCGTGCGGGCAAAGAAGGGCGAGCACGCAAAGCTCTTGGAGCAGATACGCAAGGACGGCTACGTCCGCGTCCGCATCGACGGCGAGGTGTACGACATAAACGAGGTGCCCCCTCTCGATAAGCAAAAGAAGCACACCATAGACGTAATAGTGGACAGGCTCATCATAAAGCCCGGCATAGAGGGACGCCTTGCGGAATCCATGGAGACCGCCTTCGCCTTCGGCGACGGCCTTGCAAAGGTGGACGTGATAGGCAAGGAGGAGCTTATCTTTTCCGAGAAGTACTCCTGTCCGGACTGCGGCATATCCATTGAGGAGCTCACGCCCCGCATGTTCTCCTTCAACAATCCCTACGGCGCCTGTCCCTGCTGCGGCGGACTGGGTATGCTGATGAAGATAGACCCGGACATAATAGTGCCCGACAAAAGCCTGTCTCTAAATCAGAACGCCATAAATGTCAGCGGCTGGCAGAGCGGTAAAAACGGCGGCAGCATGTCCAACATGTACTTTTCGGCCCTGGCTGAGCACTACGGCTTTTCCATGGATACACCCTTCATAGAGCTGCCAAAGAAGGTGCAGGAAATATTGCTCTACGGCACAGGGGAGGAAAAACTGGAGGTAAAGTACCAGCGAGAGTTCGGCAGCGGCACCTTCAAGACCTCCTTCGAGGGAGTGATAACAAACCTGGAGCGGAGGTACAGGGAGACAACCTCCGACGCTGCCAAGCAGGATATTGAGGCGTATATGTCCAACATACCCTGTCCGGAGTGCAGTGGAAAGCGACTCAAGCCGGAAAGCCTTGCCGTTACGGTGAACGGCGTCTCCATCGCAGAGATGAGCGACATGACAGTCACCGAGGCGCGAAGGTTCATAACCTCATTGAAGCTTACGGATACCGAGCGCATGATAGCGGAGCGGATACAGAAGGAAATAGACGCACGGCTTGGCTTCCTTGAAAACGTGGGCCTCGATTATCTGACCCTTTCAAGAGGCGCTTGTACGCTGTCCGGCGGCGAGGCTCAGCGCATTCGCCTTGCCACTCAGATAGGAAGCGGCCTTATGGGCGTGCTGTACATACTGGACGAGCCGAGCATCGGACTGCACCAGCGGGACAACGCCAGGCTTTTAAGCACGCTAAAGGGAATGCGTGACATGGGCAACACACTTATCGTAGTGGAGCACGATGAGGAGACCATGCTGGACGCGGACTATATAGTCGATATAGGCCCGGGCGCAGGAGAGCATGGCGGAAGGGTAATCGCTCAGGGTACGCCGGAGGAGATAATGGCGTCGGAGAACTCCATTACCGGCCAGTATCTATCCGGGCGCAGGTTCATACCCCTGCCTGAAAGCAGGCGCCGCAACGGCGACAAGTGGCTCAGGGTAAAGTGCGCGCGGGTAAACAACCTTAAAAATATAGATGTGGACATACCCCTTGGCGTGTTCACCTGCGTTACAGGGGTATCCGGCAGCGGCAAGAGCAGCCTGGTGAATGAGGTCGTCAAGAAGACACTGCTCCACGATCTGAACAGGGCTAAGTATATCCCAAAGGACGTGTGCGACGGCATAGAGGGAATAGAGCAGCTGGATAAGATAATAGACATAGACCAGTCCCCCATAGGCCGCACGCCCCGCAGCAACCCGGCTACATATACCGGCCTTTTCGATATGATACGCGACGTATTCGCCATGACGCCCGATGCGAAGGTGAGGGGCTACAGCAACGGCCGCTTCAGCTTCAACGTAAAGGGAGGAAGGTGTGAGGCCTGCCACGGCGACGGCATGCTCAAAATAGAGATGCACTTCCTGCCGGACATATATGTGCCCTGCGAGGTATGCAAGGGCAAACGGTATAACCGTGAAACTCTTGAGGTAAAATACAAGGGCAGGAGCATTTCCGACGTATTGGATATGACGGTGGAGGAAGCGCTTGAGTTCTTCCGTCCCATAGAAAAAATAAAGCGCAAGCTGCAAACCCTGTATGACGTGGGCCTGGGCTATATAAGGCTGGGTCAGCCCTCCACCCAGCTATCGGGCGGCGAGGCGCAGCGGGTAAAGCTCGCTACCGAGCTTTCCCGCAGGGATACCGGTAAGACGCTCTACGTGCTGGACGAGCCTACCACCGGACTTCACGTTGCGGATGTGCAGCGGCTTCTTGATATACTGCAGCGGCTTGCGGACGGTGGCAGCACGGTAGTGGTCATAGAGCACAACCTCGACGTCATAAAGTGCGCGGACTATATAATTGACATGGGCCCTGAGGGAGGCGCAGGCGGAGGTACCGTTATAGCAAAGGGCACGCCCGAAGAGGTGGCAAAGGTAAAGGAAAGCTACACCGGTCAATACCTTGCCCCCATACTCCACAGGGACGCCGAAAGGACAAAGCGAAAATAACAATACCGGCGGCCATCCTTCAAAATACCGCGTAATTATAATGCTTGAAAACTAACGATGATGAATGTATAATAGCTTTGGTCAAGCTTATGTTTCCAAAGATGGAGGATTATAATAGATGGAGTTTCGTAGGGTTTCCGAAGCGGTCATAAGGCGCATGCCCAAGTATTACAGGCAGCTTACTGTTCTGCGGGATCAGGGCATGGAGCGTATCTCATCCGGGCGTCTGGCCCAGATGATGCGCCTTAACGCTTCTCAGGTAAGGCAGGATTTCAATTGCTTCGGCGGATTTGGCCAGCAGGGCTACGGCTATAACGTAAACACGCTGCTTGCCGAAATAAAGAACATACTCGCTATAACCCACCCTTACAACGCCATAATCGTGGGCGCCGGCAACATCGGTACCGCCCTTGCCAACTTTGACGGGTTCGAGCAGGAAGGTTTCATAATAAAGGCGCTGTTTGACGTAAAGGAAGAGCTGTTGGGCACAGAGATAGATGGAAAGCCCGTGTATCATATAGACGAGATGGAAAGGTACGTTCAGGAAAACAATATCACTATAGGCGTTATCGCCGCACGCAGAAGCGTTGCTCAGGGAATTGCTGACAGAATGGTAGCCTCCGGTATAAAGGGCATATGGAACTTTGCCCCGATGGACGTAACGGCTACGGTACCGGTTGAGAACATACATATGACTGACAGTCTTATCTGTCTGATGTACAAGATGCACCACAATGTGATAAGCGAAAACTAATGCAAATACAGCAAGGGCCGTCTGAAAAGGACGGCCCTTTGGATTAATATGGCGAAACGCTGATTATGCCTGTTATAGAGCGGTAAGTATCCGTGCTTACAAGCTCTTTTTTTATCAGGTTGTTATCTGCATCGTAATACAGCTTGTAGCTTTCCGCTACGCTGCCCCTTCGGGGCTTGCGGGTAATCTTACTCTGGCCTGGGGCCAGGGAATAATCAAATTCGGTATTTGTTCCGGGACTGCTCAGCGCCCTTATCTTTTTTGAAGCAAGCTCTATATGCTGCCCATCGGGCAGCGGGCGGCCATAAATCCTTACAGTGACAGTCTTTGCCTTGGCGTCGGCAGTTGCCGATACGGTCACGGGTACTTCCTGTGTGTTCCTGAATTTGAAGTTAGGCCCGCCGGTGGATATTGTGGCGTCGCGGCCTATGCCGACATACCCAAGCGGCCATGAGTGGTGCTTCCTTTCCGTCACCTCAAGGTCGGCCATCAATACCGCGTTGTACAGAGTGGTGGAGACCTGGCATACTCCGCCGCCGTATTCCTGAACGTAAGCGCCCTCTTTTATGGCTGTGGCGGTCTTCCAGCCGTTATCCTTATTGCGGTCGCCTATGGCGGCGTTCATGTCGAACTCCTGGCCGGGGGCAATGGCGGTTCCGTCTATCATGTCTGCCGCCTTGCATATGTTGAATACCCGGTTTGCCTTGCCGTATGTGCTGCCGGCAAAGGATGTGGAAAATTCGGATATCAGCTGTGTGTCCGCCTTGGCCATGTCGGTGGTGTATTCGGGCAGGATGGGGGAGGACTTGGCTGTGACGCTGCCGCCGCTGCTGCCCGTGATAAGGGCGGAAATCTGGGATGTAAGGTCGTCAAAATCTATACTGCGTCCATCCCTATGCTCGGTGTAGCGAAAGCCGCCCTTGGCCTTGTCATAGCTTGCACCGGCGTTTTCCGGGGCGTATTGCAGCGATGCGGATTGCTGCTCAAGTGCAGCCTTCAGCTCACCGCTGTCTGCCGTCATGGAAGTATGAAGCTGGCGGGCCCCGTTGGCTGCCGGCCAGTATTTTTTCAGCAACAGCGCCTTGAGTATGACTTCACGGGTGTTGAATGCGACGGGCAGCAGGCTGCCGGATATGTCAAGGCTGTCCTCGCCGGCGGATACGGTGTAGTATAGTGCTTTGAGCGCCTCTGTATGGGCGGATTCCACAGCCTCGAATGCCTCGGCCGGGCTCATACCTGAGACATTTACTCCGTCTATTGTTATGCATTCTCCCAAACGGGCGCCGTCGGCTTCCGCCTCCTCTATGGAGGAATAGCCGGAAGAGCAGGCGGCACAGCATAGGCAGCACAGCAGAATGGAGAACATAGCAAATATTTTTTTCATGCCAAAAAATATCCTCGCGGTCAAATTATTGTATGCTTTAGTATTGCCATATGCTTTATGGCCAATGCGCGGGGTATTTTGGATAGGGACGCATTATGTGTATACAAAGAATACACGTATGCTTGAATGTTTTAAATATCGGGTGTACAATATACATATAAGCAACCTTGCTCCGAAGGAGATACAGAGATAAATATGTTTTTTGATTTGAGCGATAAGCAATCGCTGACTACAAAGGTATACAATCACATTCGGAACGGCATACTGGACGGAAGCTATAAGGACGGGGACTTTCTCGTGGAGACGCGCCTCGCCGAGGAGCTGGAGGTCAGCCGTACACCTATAAGAGAGGCCTTGAAGCAGCTGGAGCTGGAGGGCCTTGTGGTATCCATACCAAATCGTGGCTCAATGGTTCAGGCCATATCCGAAAACGATATAGACGATATATTCACAATTCGCCAGATACTTGAGGGTCAGGCGGCTTATTGGGCTACTCAGAGGATAACCCAAGAGCAGATGGACAGTCTGACCGAAAAGCTGGAGCTGATGGAGTTCTACACCAAAAAAGGGGACGCCAACCAGCTTACAAGGCTTGACAACGAGTTCCACGATATAATCTACAAGGCCAGCGACAGTAGAATGCTTAAGCATATTCTGGGTTCGCTGCATCAGAACATACGTCGGGCGCGCACCAGCAATCTTAACCTTCCTGCCCGTTCCAATGAATCCCTTGAGGAACACAGGGCCATATTCGCCGCTATGGAGGCGAAGGACGCGCTGGCCGCCAAGAAGGCGATGGAGGAGCACATAAAGAACGCTCACAGCGCCAAGGGTTAGGTCATTTAATGCGCTCCAATAGGGCGCATTTTTCTTATTTTACATGAGGAGGGCAAAAGCATGCTGCGCATGGAATACACAGCAGAAATTCACAGCACAGGCGGCCCGGGACTGTTTATATTCGGCAGGGCGGAGGAGTCGGGCGAGAGGCTGCTGACTGAGTATCGCGGCAAAGTGCAGCTAATTTATCTCGACCCTCCCTTCGGTACCGGCGACGCCTTTGAGATAAGCCGGGGGACAAAAGGAAAAAAGATAAAGGTACCGGCGTACAGCGATAAAATGTCGGACGACGCCTACATGGAAATGATGAAAAACGTGCTGGAGCTGTGCCGTGAGCTTATGACCTCCGATGGCACCCTGTACCTGCACGTGGATTACCGCATGGCCGCCTATCTGCGGGTGCTGCTGGACGAAGTATTCGGCAAAAAGAACTTTGTGAATGAGATAATCTGGGCATACAGATCTGGCGGAAGGGCTACAAAGCACTTTTCACGTAAGCATGACAATATCCTGGTCTACCGCAAGGGCAGGAGCAACTACTTCAATATCGAGGCTGTGGGAATACCCCGGGGGCCGGAGCGCCGCAACCATATGAAACGGCACATCGATGATACCGGCAGGATATACTACTCTATACGCTCTGGCGGCAAACTGTATAAGTACTATGAGGATTCGCTGATATACCCAAGCGACGTATGGAACGACATAGAGCATCTTCAGCAACGGGATCCGGAACGCACGGGCTACAGCACTCAGAAGCCCGAGGCGCTGCTCAGACGTATAATACTGTCTTCATCAAAAGAAGGGGACATAGTCGCAGACCTTTTTTCGGGCAGCGGAACCACGGCGGCCGAAGCCCAGAAGCTGGGACGCAGATGGATAGCTGTGGATCCTTCTCCCGCAGCGCTTATGACCCTGCGAAAAAGGCTTCTTGACAACAACAGCGACGCCAGCCTTCTAAAGACGGCGGCCGGCATGGATATAGAATACCTGCAAACGCCGGCTTCCGGGAAAAAGCCAAGCATAACCGTGCAAAGGACCCGCACAGGGTTTACTGTAACACCTGATGACGACAGCCTCGCCTACATGGCTGCGGGCAGGCTGGAGGAGGGCAGGTTTATCACTGAGACCTATGACACCTCGCCGCTTCCCGGCAGGAAGCTCGCCGTTACCGATGGCAGGCACGCCATACTTGTGTCAGACCTGTACGGCAATCTGTCGGTGTGGGGGAATTTAGATTAGGATAATGGAATTCAACGGAAACAGATACATAGGCGACATAGTATTAAAGAGAAGACCCGAGGGGGGCTCTTATCTGAACGATATACCCGCCGTGAAGTACCTGATGGAGGCGGGGCATATCGAGCTCCGCTCGCCTGTGACGTTTTTTATAGGCGAGAACGGCACCGGCAAATCGACGCTGCTGGAAGCCATAGCTGTGGCAATGGGATTCAATCCGGAGGGCGGCACCAGAAACTTCAACTTTTCTACCCGGAATACCCATTCCGAGCTTTGCGACTGCATATCACTGACCAGGTACGGCTACCCGAAGGACGGATTTTTTCTCCGGGCCGAAAGCTTTTATAACGTCGCGTCAAATATAGATGAGCTGGACGAAGCGGGCGGGTTCGGCCCGCAAATAAAGGACAGCTACGGCGGACGATCCCTCCACGCCCAGTCTCACGGCGAAAGCGTTATTTCCCTGGTGCAGAACCGCTTTGGCGGTCGTGGATTGTACCTTCTAGACGAGCCGGAGGCTGCGCTGTCGCCAATGCGGCTTATGTCGCTGCTTGTGGCCATGGACGGTCTTGTAAAGAAAGCCTCACAGTTCATCATCTGTACCCATTCGCCAATACTTATGGCGTACCCGGGGGCGGAGATATACCAACTGAGCGATGCGGGCATAGAGCGTGTCGATTACAAAAACACCGAGCCTTATATAGTCACAAAGCAGTTCCTCGACAACCCGGAAAGAATGCTGAAGTATCTTTTGGAGGAATAAACGGCACACAAAAAGGCCTTCCTTCAGGAAGGCCTCAGAGTGTCAAAAAAGTGGCTAAACGCCACTTTTTTGAGTTTTCTCATTCGGTGCTTGCGCCTATGGCACGGCCAGCACCTCATGCAGGGAAAGCCTTGCTACGCAAGCGCCTTTTGCGGATTTGCCGCACATGTCGCCAAATCCGAATAAAGCCATAAGGGGCTGCGGCCCCTTATCAACCCCTGGGTTTTTCAAGCTTTTTAATTACTCAGCAACTTCTTCAGCATATACGCTGACTTCCCTGCGGCCGAGATGCTTGGTCTCAAAGCGCACGATACCATCTGCCTTAGCATAAAGAGTATCGTCCTTGCCCAGACCTACATTTACACCGGGATGGAAGTGAGTGCCGCGCTGGCGAACCAAAATGTTGCCTGCGAGAACGAACTGACCATCAGCACGCTTGGGGCCAAGACGCTTAGACTCAGAGTCACGACCGTTCTTGGTGGAGCCGCCGCCCTTCTTATGAGCAAAGAGCTGCAGATTGATGTTCATCATCGTGTTACACCTTCCTTTCTGATATTTTGATGTAATCACCATAGGTAGCGGCAATGGACCTGAGGCCCAGTGCCATCGTTTCCAAAATGATCTGTGCTTTTCCGCAGTCCTGATCGGATATGTCTGCAGGAAGCATGAGATACATATTCGCCTCTGTGATGTCGAGTGCCGTCTGTATCTTTAATACTTCGTTTATGCCCAGGGCCGCAGTCTGCGTCAGTGCGGACACTGCGCTGCAAACTATGTCACTGCCCTCATCGGCATACCCGGTATGTCCCTTGGCCTCAAAGCCAACAAGGCCGGACCTGTCGCGAATAAGCGTTACGTGCGTCATGCTTTAGCCGATGGACTCGATCTTGACCTTGGTGTAAGGCTGACGATGTCCCTGCTTTTTGCGTATGTTCTTCTTGGGCTTATAGTGGAATACTACGACCTTCTTGCCCTTGACCTGATCGACAACGGTTGCCTTGGCGGTAACGCCCTCTACTACGGGCTTGCCAACTACGACCTCGTCGCCGCACAGCATCAATACTTCAAATGCGACCTCAGCACCTACTTCGGCATCCAGCTTTTCGACGAGGATCTCGTCGCCGGCTTCTACCTTGTACTGCTTGCCACCGGTACGGATGATAGCGTACACGTCCTGTACCTCCTTCTTTAAATCTCGCCCATATTCGGCGGTGGATTATCTCCACGCTTACAAAGCCGATACGGAGCGGCTCACCGAACTATAATAACATGGCAAGTACGGCCTGTCAAGACGAAAAACCGCCTGTTTGCAAGATTATTTCTGTGTAAAACTCAATTCCCTGCCATCGCTCTCCAGGGTTATCTCGCCGTTTCGGGTAAGCATATAATTCATCGTGCCTGCGTCTACAAGAGCCTGTACCGTTTCTTGATCCTCGGGATTTTTTTCGGAGCTGGTTATCACGGCGCTCTGCGCCCCCACAAGGCTGAAAAACTCCGGCAGGATCTTTTCGTATTTGCCGTGATGCGGCACCTTAAGAAAGTCGTATCCGGCGTCGTTCAGTTCGTATTTTATATCTGCTATACGTTCTTTTTCGATATCACCGGTAAATAGCAGGCTGTTATTTCCATGGAATACTTCCGTCACGAGAGAAGAATTGTTGCTGGCATCATTTTCATAAACTTTGTCCGCCGGGTGTATGACAAGCTTTGTGCTGCCCAGCTGTATGTCAGTCTGCGAGGTGATTATAATCACCTTAACACCCCGATCTTCCGCCGCCGCCATGCATGCCGCAGATTCGTCGCTCTCCTTCATATATTCCGGCCGCAGCAATGCTTTCACATCAAAATCCTGTATTATCTGTGCAGCGCCGCCGGCGTGATCCCGATCAAAATGGGTTATCATGAGATAATCTATGCTTTCTACGCCCATATCTTCCAGGCGCTTTGCCACCTTTTTACCGTCTTTGGCAGTTCCCGCGTCCATGAGCAGGCTTTTGCCGCCGCAGGTCATAAGGAATGAATCCGCCTTTCCAACATCGAAAAACGAAACTGCAAGCGTATCCGGTTCTTCCTTTATAGAGCAACCGCACAGCAGCATTGCCGCCATTATGGCAAATATGCATCGTTTCACGGGCACATTCCCCCTTTTTTATATGAATATACCATCACTTTGACCGGCCCACAACAAAAAGATTTTGAACATTTTTTGAATATGCTCATGCGCTGCTTTTCCTCATTATTCCACTTTTTTGTCGCGCATTTATTTCGCCCCTCCCGGCAATGCTACTTTTAGCGGAGAACAAGGAGGGCAACGGATATGGCTGTGAACAAGGTGGAGATATGCGGACTGGACACTTCCAAGCTTCCCATGATGACTTATGAGCGCAGTACTGAGCTGCTCAAAAAAATAAGCGAAGGCGACGAGGAGGCCCGCGATATCTTCATCAAGGAGAACCTGCGCCTTGTACTGAGCGTCATACAACGCTTTTCCGGCCGCGGTGAGCAGATGGACGACCTGTTCCAGGTGGGCTGCATAGGGCTTATCAAGGCCATAAACAATTTCGATTTAAGCTTCAACGTGCGATTTTCCACCTATGCTGTACCCATGATCATAGGTGAAGTTCGCCGGCATTTGAGGGACAACAACAGCCTTCGCGTCAGCCGCTCCATACGTGATACCGCCTACCATGCACTGCAAATACGCGCCCGGCTTATGGATGAATCCGGGCAGGAACCTCATATCAGCGATATAGCAAAGGCAATGGATGTTAAAGAAGAAGATGTGGCCTTTGCGTTGGATGCAATTCAGGATCCAATATCGCTTTTTGAACCCATATACCACGACGACGGCGACGCCATATATGTCATGGATCAGCTAAGGGATGAACGGACCTCTGATGATGACTGGCTCACCCACGTAGCCATCGAGCGGGGTATGGATAAGCTTTCCGAACGCGAGCAAAACATCATAAAGCTTCGCTTCTTTCAGGGACGCACCCAGATGGAGGTAGCCGAGGAGATCGGCATAAGTCAGGCTCAGGTATCCCGCCTTGAAAAAAACGCGCTCAGGCATATGAAAAAATACGTATAATACAAAGGCGCGGATAAGGCACTTTTATACTTTTAAAAAGGTGGCAGTTGGCATAAAAGACATAAAAATTCGGCGCCGTATTATAAAAAATTCCAAACAGACGTTTAATTCTCAAAAAAAGTTTTACAGAGGTAAAAATACCGTATTTTGAGCATATATTTAACCACTGAATACAAAAAACGCCAAATTGGAGGTGTCTTTTCCAAATGAAGATATTGGTTCTGACAAAGCGAACACTGATAATCGTCGCCGTCGTTCTTCTCCTGCTCATTACCGTCATAATACTGCTTTTGAGCTTCGCCCCAAACGCCGCAGCCGCCAACAGCTTCCGCAACGTGGAGGAATACGAGCTTGAGGTACTGGCCGGCAAAAAACGCGAGCTTCCCATCTACAGCGTGGAGAGAAGCGACAAGAAGATCGCGCTGACTGTCGATGCAGCATGGGAAGCCGACAAAACGGATTTCATCCTGGACACACTGGATAAATACAATATTCACGCCACATTCTTCCTCTGCGGCTTCTGGGCTGATAAGTACCCGGAAAAGGTAAAGGCTATCGCTGCCCGGGGCAACGAGGTGGGTAACCACTCCTCCACCCACCCGCACATGAACCAGCTCTCTGCAGCGGACATCCGCAAGGAGCTGGAGAAGTACGATGACACCATTGAAAAGCTGCTGGGCTACCGCACAAAGGCATTCCGCTGCCCATACGGCGAATACAACGACAACGTTATAACCACCGTCCGCGATATGGGCTATGAGGTCTGGCAGTGGGATATCGACACCATCGACTGGAAGGAAGAACGCAGCGCCCAGACCATATTGGATACCGTCATCCCCAAGCTTCACCCCGGCTGCGTAATACTCTGCCATAACAACGGATATAAGATAAAGGAATATCTGCCCACGCTTATCGAGACGGCACAGGAGCAAGGGTATGAGTTCGTTACGGTCAGCGAGCTGCGGCTTGAAGGGGATACAATTATAGATGTGAACGGGACGCAAAAGGCGGCGTAGGCGCCTAAGCATACAGCAATGCTCCCCTGATATCGTCAGGGGAGCATTGCTGTATGTTATTCTGTCAGGTGCCGCGCCAGCATAGCATTTGCGATTATGGAGCGAAGCTGTATGCGGGAGGATTCGCCCCCCGTAAGCCTGTCGAACTCGGCGTTGGCCGCCGGGTGGTATATGCCGCCCGCGGCTTCCGCCCGTTTGCCCGCCGCTATGCCTAAGCATATCATAGAGGCGTCCTGTATGCGCTCGCCTGCGGGTATGCCGTTAAGTATCAGCAGCCTGCCGCGGGCGCTTGGCAGTCCGCCGTCCAGCCTGCCCTGAAGGGGCACGTCGGCGCTGTTGAAGATATACCCGGTGCAGCGGCTGCTGTCCGCGCCTATTACCCGTACACCGTTATTGGCAAGCCACCTTAGGGTGGCTTCGATATCCAGCATGTCCTTCGGAGCGGTGGCGATAAGGCTCACGGGGATATCCCTGAGCGCCGGAAGGTCCGGGCAAAGCTCCTCGCCCTTTATATCGCATATACCGCCCATGCCGCAGGTGACGGCAAGGGGCACACCCAGCCTTTCGCATACCGCCATGGTTCCGGACGCGGTAAGCGCTCCGGAGCCGCCGCTGCTTAGAGCCTCCTCTAGCCCTTCAGAGTCTATCCTGCCGAAGCCCAGCTCGCGGCACCGCCTGCGGAACAGTATGTATTCTGCGGCAGAGCCTATGCGTATGCTGCCCTCGTCAACCCAGGTTATGCAGCTTAAACCGTCAGGCCAGGCGGAGAGTATCTCACCGTCCGCGATCGAGCGCAGGCCGTGGGTGAGCAGGCAGGTCTCGACTAAAAAGCTGTGCTTTATTTCCATCCTTCGAGGTCGTTTACGTTATCCACGTTCACCAGGGTGAGGGGCAGATATACATAGCTGTCGAAGGTGTGGCCTTCGTTGAGCATGACAGCCATCTGAAGGGCAGCCTTGGTGTAGCGGGCGCTGGAGTAGGACATGGAGCCGGTCATGGTACCGGCCTTAATAGCCTCCCGTGCATCGTCGGTAAAGTCAACGCCGTATACCAACACGCCTTCCTTGCCCTCGGCGGCAAGAGCCTCAACGGCGGCAAGAGCCATGGTGTCGTTGCAGCAGAAAATGCCCTTAAGGTCGGGATGCTCGGTGATGAGCGCCTTGGTGGCGTCGTATGCCAAGGTAGCGTCCCAATCGCAGTTCTGTACGGCTACGAGGTTGAACTTATCGTTGGCCTCTACGGTCTCTTTGAAGCCCTTGGTGCGGCCCTCGCTCTGGCCCGCGCCTGCAAGGCCGGCTATTACGGCTACCTCGCCGCCATCGGGCAGACGGGAGATCATATCGTTGGCGACGGTCTGGCCCTGCTCCGCAAAGTCAACGGTTATCTTGGCGTCCAGATGTCCGCCCGCTTCCTTGAGCGCGTCAACGTCAACGCCGGGGCCAAGGTTGATGACCTTTACGCCGTTCTGGTTGCACTTGACTATGCCGGGAATGAGGTTGGTGCCGTCTATGGGGGATACGATGATCACGTTGTAGTCCATATCCGCAATGGTCATAAGAACGTCAAGCTGGGAAGCCGTATCGCCCTCGGTAGTGCCGGTCTGCACGTCTATGGCTATGCCCATTTCCTTGCCCGCCGCCTCGTAGCAATCCTTCATGTTTGCCCAGAAAGCGTTGGTCAGGGATATTACGACTGCGCCTACCTTGATGTCGCCGAAGCTCTCGGGCATTGCGCCGAGCTGCTTCTCCATGGCGGCGTCAAAGTCGGCATAGAGCTGCTGTACTGTCGCGGAAAGCTCGCTTGCGGCCTCCTGGGGCGCTACGGTCTCCTCTGCGGCCTCGGTCTCCTGGGGCGCTGCGGTTTCCTCAGCGGTGACGGTATCCTGTGCGGCGGGGGCCGCGCAGCCTGCTATGCTCAGTGCCATTACGGCAGCGAGCATGATAGCAAGAAGTTTCTTCATGGTGTGTTCTTCCTCCGTTAATTGATGTATATATAAAGGAATTATCCCTTATATGCCCAAATCGTAATTATCCTATGCGGTTCCTGCGTTCCCGAAGCTCCGCCGTCACCACCGCTATAAGCAGCAGCGCGCCTGTCACGAACTGCTGGTAGTATGACGATACGCTCATCACCGTAAGGCCGTTGCGTATCAGCCCCAGCAGTATCACCGCGATGACCGTACCGGGAAGGCTTCCCTTGCCGCCGTGCAGGGCGGTGCCGCCCATTATAACGGCGCATATAGCCTCCATCTCCATATTTAAGCCGGCGTTTGCCTCGGCGCTGTTCAGCCGGGCGGTGACTATCACACCCGCCACCGAGGAGAGCAGCCCCATGAGGGCAAAGGCGGACACCCTGTATTTCCATATCTTTACGCCGCTGCGCTTCAGCGCCTCGGGATTGCTGCCCAGGGACATGACATAGCTTCCCCAGCGCATAAAGTAAAATATGGGTATGAGTGCAATGACGGCCATGAGCGCCATGGTCACGCCGGACTCCATGCCGAATATATCGCCGCAGCCGAAATCGCGGAAGGCCTGCGGCAGCTTGGTTATGGGTATGCCCTGTGTGGCTATCAGCGACAGCCCCCGGTACATATACGACGTTGCGAGGGTTATTATAAAGGCGTTTATGCGGGTAACATGCATGAGGACACCATTGAGCGCACCCATGGAGGCGCCCATGAGCAGCGCCACGCCTACGCAAAGCCCCACCGGCAGCTCGGCCTTGAGCGCCTTCGCCATGCATATAGCGCTGAAGGAGAGCATGGATCCCACGGAAAGGTCTATGGCCCCGGAGGAGATTATGCACATCATTCCCACGGCGAGCAGCATGCGGTATGAGTTTGCCTCCAGTATATTCACGGCGTTTTTCACGGAGAAAAACGAATTTGTCCGAACCGAAAGGAACGCCGCCATTATGCCGCAGAAGCACAATAGGAGCAGCGGGGCTATGTTCCTATCCACGAATCGCTTCAGATCCTTCATAGCGCTTCCTCCTCCCGGTGCAGTATGAAGCTCCTTAGCTCGTCCGGCGAGGTGCTTTGTGTGGCCGCTCCCGCCATTATGCGGCCGGAGCGCATTACATATATATAGTCCGCCAGGTCGAATACCTGATGGAGGTTGTGGCTGATTATAAGCTGGGTCATGCCGCGGTCACGGAGCTCCTTCAATAACCCCATGGTGCGGTGGCTCTCATGTATGCCCATTGCGGCGGTGGGCTCATCCAGCAGCAGCAGCCTGCCCGGCCTCCTGAGCGCGCGGGCTATGGCGACGCCCTGCCGCTGACCGCCGGAAAGGTTCCTGACCGGCTCGGATAAGTCCGGCACGTTTACCCTTATGTCGTTCAGCAGCCGTTCCGCCTCAAGGCGCATGGCTCTCCTGTCTAAAAACGGGCCGTGCATGAGTTCGTCCCCGAGGAATATGTTTTCCACGCTGTTTTTGCAGTTGTCCAGCGAGAGATCCTGATATACGGTGCGTATGCCAAGCTCCATCGCCCTCTGCACCGTAAGAAAGGGATGCTCCGCCCCGCATACGGTCATGCTGCCGCCGTCCGGCCGGAGGGTCCCGGAGAGTATCTTTATCAGCGTGGATTTGCCCGAGCCGTTGTCGCCCACTATAGCCGTTATGCTGCCCTCGCGAACCTCTGCGGATACCCCGTCCAGCGCCCTTATATGGCGGAAATGCTTTGTTATATCCTTTACGGATAGTATGATATCTGACATTGCTGCTTCCCATTTTTGCTTTGTTTGCAAATGTGGTACATACTTATGCACACTATCGTCTATTGTATAGCTGCCGTTTCGTTATTGGAAATAGCAATTATAGATATCGGCGGCTTGTTATCTAAATTTATAATATCACCAAACGCGAAAAAACCCCTGCCGCAATTAGTGGGCAAGGGGGATAAAGCACCGTTTTTTACGGAACGGATATTATTTGACAGTGATGGGGCAGCCGTACAGTATGTGCCTACGCGAGCCCTCGTTCCAGCCGTTTCTCTCATAATGGGCCTCGGCGCGGCTGCCTGTAGGCAGCTTTACGCCGTTGTACTCTGTAAGCTCGGACAGCCGCAGCACGGCCTGCATGCTGCTTATATTCGACCAGTCCTCAGTCACAAGGCCGATCTCGACGATAAAGCTTATCCTGTGCGCGCTTTCCGTATCGAGATACCTTATGCTGTTATAGCCCTCGCCCTGCTCTGCGCCGTCTATTATAAATACCGGGTCCATCGCCCTCGCTGCGGCGGCGCATTGCTTATCCGTCCAGTCCTCGGGCAGGGTCACCGCAAAGGTAAGGGCTGTTCCATTGAGCTTTTGCTGCATTTTGGTTACTTCGAATGTAGCGCCGTCTATGGAAAGCTTATCGTTGCCTACCTTGCAGCGATTGCCGGAAATGCTTTCTGCCCCCGAGAATACCAATACGTCGCCTTTTAGCATGACCGGGGCAGGTACAGGCATGGCAGCTTGTGCAGCGGTTCCCGCAGTTGCGTCAAAGGTAAGGCCGTCTATGCGCAGAGCAACCAGACAGTTGATTTTAGCTAAATATTCATCCTCGCTAATATGATCAGGGGCCTTTGAAGTGTTCTGACGTACCGTTTTCATATCCGTAAAATAGAAGAACACGGTCAGCTGCTGATTTCCTTTCAATCCGCTGCCTACCGGAAGGCGCACGGATATATCCATGCTGTCGGATGCATAAGCCTTATCTACATTAGCCGAGCTGAATTCATCGACAAGAGGGCTCATAAGAAGATATTGCATGTCGCCGCCTGAAACGGAGTGTCCGACATATGGCACCACCAGATCATCGGGCGGCGCGAATGAAGTGTATTCGCCGGTTTCTGTGACGTTGTATTCGCTTGAACGCTTTATCAGGTCTCTTGCGTTTCCCTTTAACCTGCCTGTAATGTACACGTCCTCTCCGTCATACAGTATCTCGTCGAAGCTTACGCTGAGCCTTTCCGCCCAGGCTTTCCACTGTTCATCTGCGGCGTTGACTACAGTTACCTTTATATCCTTGTTCCGTACGCTTTCTATCGCCGTTTCCACGGCCTTTTGCGCGTTTGTTTCGGGGGTGCGCTCCGCGGCGGGTGTTTCGATGTACTGGCGGGAATTTACCGCCGGCTTGAGCCAGTTGAGCACCATTGCCCGGGCCTCCGGCACACAGGCAACCACCGATGCCATGACTACGAAGCAGGCGGCAGCTACCGCGAGGCCGCGCTTAAGGCCCGGCCTCTGACGGGAATTGACGGCTTTTCGGTATATGCGGTTCTTGTTTGCTATGTTGGCTTCTATGGCGCTGTAATAAATATCTTTCTCTTTCATGCTTGCCACTCCTTTGCGAGTTTTTGCCGCACAGACGCCCGAAGACGGTGTATGCGGCTCTTTACGGCGGATTCGCTGAGGTTCAGCTCGCGGGCGATGTCCGCCACCGTCATGTCCAGGTAATAGTAGAGCACGAAGGCCTTATAGCTTTCCGCCGGGGCGGAGGCTATCTCGTCCCAGACCTTGCCGAGCATTTCGGCGTTAATGGCGGAATCCTCTATATCCTCTACAGAAAGCTCCGTCATGCCGTCGGTCATGCGCTGCTCCTTTTCCGCCTTGATTATCTTAAAGCGGTAAAAGCCCGAAAGCTCCTTTTGCAGTATGCTCATGAGGTATGCCTTGGGGTCATCGATATCGCCGTGGCCCCGGCGGGTTATGCGGCTGAAGAACTTTGAATAGGCGTTTTGCAGTATATCCTCAATGTCAGCCGCGCGCCGGGTCTTTATAACGGTGTATCTCAGCATGTCTTCGTAGGTAGCCTCGTACACCCTGCGGAAGTATTCCGTTTCAGATTGCATCTCTTCATCTCCTTAATTCAAAGGACTGTTGTCCGGACAACTATAATGACCGGGGCAAGGGCGTATCGGTTGCGCGTAAAACAAAAATTCCCCCGAAAAGATGGGGGAATAGGCTTTTAATCTTCTTGCCGCAGCTCTATGCTCTGCAGGCCGCAGAGCATTACCAGCTTACGCAAAAGCGGATGGTACATAAAGGGGCATTTCATCACCTTGAGCGCCAGCTTGAGCCGTATCTTCAGCGTCATTCGCCGGTAGGCCGAGGAGGGGTCCTCCTTTGACAGGGCACGTGACAGCATATCCGCGCTTTCCATGGCGTAGCTTATGCCCTCGAGGGAGCTGGGGCTTATAAAGCCCGCTGCCTCCCCTATGAGGAACGCGCCTCCCTTACCCGGGCAAAAGTCAAAGAAGGAGCGGGGACGGAGCACCACGCAGGCCTCCGTCCTTACAGGCTCCGAAAACTTTATGCCAAGGGCACGGAGCTTTTCCTTCTGCCGCTCAAACCGTTCCCGGCAGTTATCCTGAGGGAATGCCCCTCCGAATATGAAGTAATCGTCCTTTGAAATCGACCATGAGCAGCAGTCGGTTGTCTCGGGATCGAATATGCAGGAGTAAAAGGGCCGGCTGTTTTCTTCGGGGAACCACTGCTGAATTGCGGTGTAGCGGCGGAGCTGCTTAGCCTTGAACAGCGAGCTGCGGACTACTGAGTTTGCGCCGTCTGCGCCCACGACGTATTTGCAGGTAAAGCTATGCTTATGGTCTCCGTCGTGCCAGCTTACCTCAAAGCCGCCGTCAATTCGCTTTACCCCGTCACAAACGCCGGTGACACGCCGCACCGAGGGCCGTATCATGCTAAGGAGCCACATGTCGAGCTTATGCCTGTCGAGGTTTATGTAGCAGCGCTGGTAGTGCCTGACGAGGCCGGAGGCCAGGTCGATAGTCTTTACCGAGAATATCTGCGGATCCACGAGTATGCTCTTAGGCAGCGTTATTTCGTATTTGGAGAGAGCCTTCTGGGCATCCGGCGCCAGCAGACCGCCGCAAGGTTTTTCAAAGCCGCCTTTAGCCCTCTTTTTGTCTATAAGTATTGCACTGAGCCCTTTAGGCAGCAGCCGTCCAAGGGTAGCTCCTGCAGGCCCGCCGCCTATTATGGCTATTTGGTAATCAAATCCGCTTTGCAAATTAAAAATGCTCCAAGCTTTTGTTTTCTCGGAGCATTATATAATAAATCCCGCTTTTATACAACCTTACGCATGGCCGCGCCAGCGTATCAGCCGCTTTTCGAAGAAGGCAACCGCGTAATACATGGCGGCGGCGAGCACACAGAGTATCACTATGCTGGCCATGACCAAGTCCAGCTTGAACACCTGGCTGCCGTATACGATCAAATATCCGAGTCCGGCCCGCGAGACCAGGTATTCGCCGACTATGACGCCGACCCAGCTCATGCCCACGCTTATCTTGAGGGCGCTCATGATCGTCGGCACGGAGGCGGGAAGCACTACCATTGTGAGTATTTGCAGCTTAGTCGCGCCCAGCGTCCTCATGAGAAGCTGCTTTTCGCCGGTTATCTCGTCGAAGCCTGCCAGCACCGTCATTACCGTCACCACGAGGGATATAAGCAAGCCCATTATGATTATGCTCTTTACCCCTGCGCCGAACCACACTATGAGTATGGGTCCTAAGGCTATCTTTGGCAGTGCGTTGAGCACCACGAGGTATGGATCAAGTATTCTGGCGAGACTTTTGCTCCACCAGAGGAGTATGGCGATAAGCGTGCCCAGTATTGTGCCCAGAATGAAGCCTACTACAGTCTCATAAAGAGTTATGCCTATATGGTGGAACAGCTCGTTGCCGTTGTACAGCCGGGCTACAGTACTCATTACCTGTGACGGCGAGCTCATTATAAACGGGTCTATCCAGCCCATTCTTGCCGACAGCTCCCATAGTATGAGCGCCGCTATGAGTATGAAGTATCTGAAGAACGTTACACGCCTGTCGGCCTTTTTCACGGACGACAGGAACCGGGCATGTTCGGGGGAAACTGCCGTGGTATCCCGTTTATTGCTCATCATGGTCGATCTCCTTCCATATCATATCGAAGTAATCCTTAAATTCAGGGCTGTTGCGCCGGGAAAGAGGCGTATTGCCAACCGTGAGTTCTATCCTATGCACTGCCCGCAGCTTGGCAGGGCGGGAGGAAAACACCAGTATCCTGTCGCTCATGGATATGGCTTCCGCTATGTCGTGGGTGACAAGTATAGCTGTTTTGCCTTCCTTGCGGATTATGCCGTAAATCTCATCTGAGACGGTAAGGCGCGTTTGATAATCCAGCGCGGAGAACGGCTCATCGAGCAGCAGCAGCTCCGGGGAGCAGGCCAGGGTGCGTATCAGCGCCACCTTCTGCCGCATGCCGCCGGAAAGCTGCCGGGGATAGCTCTTTGCAAAGTCTGAAAGGCCATAGGTCTTCAGCAGGCTGTTGGTAAATGCCCGCGTTTCTTCATTCAACATACCCTTGACCTGAAGACCGAGCAGCACGTTGCCTTCCACCGTGCGCCAGTCCAGCAGGTGATCTCTTTGCAGCATATATCCCGGCCTTGACTTGCCATAAAGGTTTATTCTGCCTCGGCTGGGCTGCATAAGCCCGTCTATCATTGAAAGTATGCTGGTTTTTCCGCATCCGGACGGGCCGACTATAGAAAGAAATTCGCCCTTTTCAACTGCGAATGATATATCCTCAACGGCCAACGTCTCACCGTCCAGTTCGTGGTATGCAAGACCCACGTGGTCCGCTTCAAGCAATATTTCAGCCATACAAAGCCTCCGTTTACTGTTTATACACCAATGTATTCCCTGTAAGTGCCACCTGTGCGCGGTGTAACAAAAATATACTCTGTACGTAATATGTAATAGGGAGGAGATAACATGCAAAGAAGGCCGTCCGTTGTACATATAAGAAGAGGGTGCTGTAAGCGGCGGACTCTGAGATGCGGCTTGGTATTTTTGCTTACGCTGATACTGCTGCTGTGCCTTGGGGTGGGTTTTTTGAGGTGCCTTTTCTGGGCGGGGATAATTACAGCCCTGTTCAGGCTGTTCGTTATAGGCGTATTCTTATAAAAATATACAGTATAAAAAACAGACCGACGAGAATCGGTCTGTTATATTTGCATTGGCTGAAAATCAGACGCTGCGCTGAACTTTGCCGGAACGAAGGCAGCGAGTGCAAACGTTCATCTTGGTGACGGTACCATCAACTACTACGCTGACGCGCTGAATGTTGGGGGCCCAGGCATGGGGGGTCTTTCTGTTGGAATGGCTTACGCGATTACCGGACATAACACCCTTGTTGCAAACTTCACAGAACTTACTCATGTATTTACACCTCCTTACCGACAGTAAGCATATATGCTAAAATCAAACATTGCTATTCTAACACAAGGAAAGGTGTTTGGCAAGGGTATTTTACATGGGTGAAACAAATATTTTGCTGAAAAACCCCTGCGGGTATTCCAAAGCTGCACATAATAGGGTATGCTTTAGTTGATATATAGCTTTGATCGGAGGATACGATGAAGAAGGGCACGGGGATCATCATTATAACGGCTGTTTTTGCGCTGCTCCTTTGCGCGGGCTGTGCTGGGCAGGAGGATTCGGCAATAGAAGTTACGGTTACTGCGCCCTCTGGTACAGCAGCGCCCGAAGAAAAGGTACAACCCGAAACTGCTGAGAAAGCGCCGGAGGCTGGGGAAGCAAATCAAAGCCCTGCCCAGGCCGACGACGTAAGAGGATTGTGGGAAAAGATATACGGCTACTGGAACGGAGGAGATCAGCGCTACGCTGCATTTACAGTGAACAAAAAAGGCCTGCTGCAATTTGAATACGGCAAATGGGATACCGTTGGTCGTGGAGCCGGATACGTGGAAAAAGCCCTTACGCCAATCGTCTATGGCACGGAGGACGAGATACGCCTGCAGGTATACTGGCCCGCGTACGAGAGCGAGGTGACAGGCAGGCTGGAGGAAATGACGGCTGCCGTGACGTTGAGGGTAAAGGATATCGACAATGAGGAGATAGACGTAAAAGTCGGAGATGAAGACTGGCTGCTGGGCGTATATGGTGGCATGACCTCGGAGGAAGCATACGAGGCAAACCAGAACTAAAAAGCGGCTTTCGCCGCTTTTTTAATACAGCAGCGCCTCGCTGCCGCTCTTGTCTACTATGTACCAGCTTCCATCCTTCATGGATACCGCAAAACCGTCTTTGAAATCACCGGCCTCGGAGTACCGGTAGTCGATTTTCAGTTCGCCGTAGGGGTCTATATAGCCCCATAGCCCTTCGCTGTTCTGCACTGCCGCGTAACCCCCGGAAAACGAGTGGGCGTCAGCGTATTGAGAAGCTATGAGCGTGGCGCCGCCGGTATTTATGAAGCCCCACAGCCCGTCTATGCGCACAGCCGCATATCCTCCCGAAAAGGGCTTTGCGGCGGAGTATGTCTTTTTGAAAGCGCTCTTGCCGTATTTGTTTATATAATAGCAGCCGCCGCTGTCGGTTATCAGGGCAAAGTCTTCTTTATAGCCTTCGCCTGAAGAGCCGGCGTTGAGGGTTATGAGCGCCTTGCCCACCTTGTCGATTATATAGCTCTTGGAGGACAGAGAGACGAAGGCGAGGTCATTTGAAAATACATTGGCGGAGGACCATTTTTCGGATATGGCAATGTTGCCCATAACGTCAATGTAGCCGAAGCTGGAAGCTGTGCGGACGGCGGCCCGCCCGCAGCCGAAGGGGCCGGCCTCCCTGTAGCTATAGTCTATCTTTATATTGCCGGAAGCGTCAATATAACCCCACTTGCCGTCCTTTTCAACCGCTGCCATACCCTCCGCGAAGTCGGATACCGACGACCATGCCGGCTCGGCTATCCACGCGCCGGATCTGTCAATCAAGCCGTACAGGCCGTCCTTTGCGGCAAAGGCTACGTTGCCGTCAAATTCGTTTGCGGCGGAAAAGGCGGGGAGTATGACTATCTCGCCCGATGTGTTCTTGTATCCCCACAGGCTGTTTTCGAGGAAGGGAATAAGCCTGCCCGCAGTGGCGGTGGAGACTGCACGGGGAGTAGGGGTAGGTTTGGCGGCTTCTATTGCCGCTGCTTCCTCTTCAGCCTTGCGCAGCTCCTCGTCTTTTAATACATTTGCGCCGCCCGCACTGTATGTGAGGCCAAATACTACCGCGCCCAACAGCAGCAGGCAGAGCGTATATCCATAAAGGGAAAGCAGCGAGTGCTTTCCCTTTTTTCCGGTATTTCCATGATTGTTGCTCGGCTGTCTTGATTCCATAATATACCTGGTGCTAGGCCTGAACGTTCCGGTTTTCCATCACGATATTGATGAATCTCTCCGCGGCTGCGGAAAGAGGTACGCCCTCCAGAGAGATAAGTCCTATGCCTCTTGAAGGCATGGGCTCTGCAAGGTCTATCTTGAACAGCTCTCCGCTGTTTATGGCTTCGCTGGCGAATTCATAAGTGACGCACGCTATGCCAAGGCCTATTTTGGCGAAGTTTACCAGCAGGCTGTGAGCGCCCAACTCTATCTCGGGGTGCAGCGTCACACTACAGACGGAGGCAAAGTCGTCCAGATATTTTCTGGAGTTGGAAGCCTGCTCAAGGAGTACCAGAGGCTCACGGGCCAGCTCGGCCATGGTGACCTTATGGCCCTTGAGGTGGGCGAACCTGTCAGAAGCTACGAATACGTCGTGTACCTTGAGAACATCGCGGACGCAGAGGGCACTGTCTACTACCGGCAGGTTGACGAGGGCTATATCTACCTTGCCGACCTTGAGCAGTTCGATGGTGTCAGGGGTAGTACGGTTTGTGACCTGAAGCTGTACCTCGGGATATTCTGTATGGAACTTTTCAAGGTAGGGCAGCAGGAAAAACTGGCACAGAGTGTCGCTGGCGCCTATCATAAGGCCGCCTGACTGCAATGTGCGCATGCGGTTCAGCTTGTCCTCGGCCGCTGATATGAGACTTATTGCCTTATCGGCATAGCTGTAAAGCATACGTCCTTCGCTTGTCAGGGTTATGCCACGGCTGGTGCGGGTAAAGAGAGTGCAGCCCAGCATGTACTCTAACCTGTGCATGGACTGGCTGATGGCAGGCTGGCTCACGTAAAGCTCCCTTGCAGCATGTGAGAGACTGCCGCAGCGGGCGACGGTACAGAATATGCTGTAAAGATCCAGATCGGCCGGCATTGTTGTTGTTTGTTCCTCCTGGTTGTATTGTATCCGCAAAAGCCAACGGGGAATTATTTGTTCCCGTATTGCCTGTTTACGGTTAAAGTGCTAAGATGATTAAAACTAATATCCATTCCACCTATAATTTTTAATTATATAGTATTTTCTCTGCCTTTGCAATTGAAATTATAGGTGGATTTCAAAAATCGGGCAGTTTTATTTGTGTTATTGTTGCTCAGTGGTGTAAAATGAACTGTAAACCATTACTTCGCTTCAAAAGATGTAAATATTTCTAAATTATAATGCGAGATCCATTTAAGATAGTTAAAACTCACTTTTATAACTTTTATAATAAGAGGGCTGGATATGACAAAATACTATTGGAAAGAGCTTTATTCCGAAATTAACGGCTGTCAAAAATGCAGACTTTGCGAGCAGCGCACCAATATAGTGATAGGTGAAGGCGACCCTAAAGCCACTATAATGTTCATAGGCGAGGGGCCTGGGCGGGATGAGGATTTGTCCGGCCGTCCTTTCGTTGGCAGGGCGGGGCAGCTGTTAGATAAGATGATAGGCGCAATAGGGTTCAGGCGGGAGGAAGTATACATCGCCAACGTAGTCAAGTGCCGCCCGCCAAACAACCGTACCCCGGAGGAGAGCGAGGCCGACGCATGCCTGCCCTATTTAAGAGTGCAGTTCGCCCTTATACGGCCTAAGATAATCGTATGTCTTGGCGCTACTGCGGCGAAGTACATTTACGATCCGAATGTAAGGATAACGAGAGACAGGGGAGTGTGGAAAGAAAAGAAGGGAGTGTGGATACTGCCTACATATCATCCTGCCGCGCTGCTGAGAGACGAATCCAAGAAGCGGGAGGCATGGGAGGATATGCAAAAGTTAAAGCAAAAATACGATGAGATAGCGCAGAATACTTGAATAATCCCCGTATATGGTGCTATAATGAGACGTTGATTTATTTAGGAGGAGAAACCTACTATGTCAGGACATTCCAAATGGGCCAATATCAAAAATAAAAAAGAAAAAGCAGATAACGCGCGCGGCAAGATTTTTACAAAGATAGGCCGAGAGATCGCCATAGCCGTTAAAGAGGGCGGAAGCGACCCCAACAACAACTCCAAGCTGAGGGACGTCATAGCCAAGGCAAAGGCAAACAACATGCCTAACGACAACATTTCCCGCTCCATAAAGAAGGCCGCGGGCGAAATGGGCAGCGTAAACTACGAGGAGATCACCTACGAGGGATACGGCCCCGGCGGTACAGCGATAATCGTAGAAGTCGTTACCGACAACCGTAACCGCACCGCCTCCGAGATACGCCATATATTCGACAAGAGCGGCGGCAGCATGGGCGCCACCGGCTGCGTAAGCTGGATGTTCGACAAGAAGGGTCTCATAGTGGTAGAGCGCAGCGCTTCCATAGATGAGGACGAGCTCATGATGGAAGCTCTTGACGCCGGCGCTGAAGATTTCAACGCTTTGGACGATGTGTATGAGATATACACCGCGCCCACCGACTTCTCAGTGGTAAGAGAAGCGCTTGAGGCAAAGGGCCTCAGCTTCCTCTCCGCCGAGATAGGCATGTTCCCTCAGAATACCGTGGACGCCACTAAGGACGAAGAACTTGTGGAGAAGATCGAGAAGATGCTGGAACGCTTCGACGACGATGACGACGTTCAGGACGTATACCACAATGCCACCCTGCCCGAGGAAGAGGAATAATATAAGGACGTCAGAACGGCCTCAGGCATAGACGCATACGCAAAAAGCAAGCGTCCTGTATGCTGCAATATGCAGCATACAGGACGCTTTATAATTATCGGTTATTCCTCAACGCTGGCCTTGGCCTCCGAACGTTCTTTTTCCCGCTGGGCACGCCGCCTGGCAAGGCGTTCCCGACGCTGTTTTTCCTCTTTGGAATGCTTTACTATCACCGCTATGAGGGAGATAAGCAGCAGTACGGCAGCGCCGCAGGCCGCGTAGAAAATGATGGGGTCTATGCCGGTGCTACTGCCGTTTTCGGGTTGCTCCGCAGGCTCCTCCACCCCGGGAGTAGGCGCGGCCTCTGCGGGCAGCTGGGGGCTTACGGGCCTTGCGGGCATTACAGCATAGCGCTGTATGGATTTGTCAGCCTCGCTGTATACATAGTAGCCCACCTCGCCGTCGGGATTGCGGCCGTATATGAGGTATACGGTACCCTGTGCGTCCTGTCCCGCCCATGCCTTGACCTGCTTGTCGTCAATGGTTATGGTGGTCTCGGTAAAGCCATCGGGCAGCGGCACGGAGCCGTCCGGCTCCAGCATAATGTAGGAGCGGGAGGTGGAGCTTATTGTCTGATACCTGTACAGAGAGCTCTTAGCGGCGTCATATATGTAGTAGCCTCCATTTTCACCCGAAGCATTGGAGAGGTAGAGGAGGGTGGGCGCGTCGGAATCCTGGACGGATACGGCGGGCACGGTCTGTCCCTTGTAATCCACCGTTGTCTCAGAATACTTGGATGGTATGGTCACGTTTTCGAGATTGGTCCAGATGTACATCTGCTGGCCGCCCTCATCGGTTATGCCCTCGGCAAGTATGCCCTCGGTGGCGTAGTCGGGGGCGGCGGCCTGGGCAGCTGCGGGAGCGGCCGCTATAGATACGGTAACTGAGGCTGCAGCTGTACCCTGATCCTCGCCGCTGTAGCTGAGAGCCTTGGTTATGTTGAAATCCACTTTGGCCTCTCCCGCGCCGGCAGCTGTAAAGGTTATGCGGGCGGAAAGGGAGGAAGCGCCGTCCTTCTCGGCGGAGACCAGCGCTATGCGCCCGTCTGAAGCGCCGCCGTCCCCCTCGGTGAAGGTGAGGAGGGAGGGGTCGTAGGAGAATTCGCCCTCGGCGGCGGAAAGCTTTTTGCCGGCAAGGGTGACAGTCACCACGACGGTGTCGCCGGCGGTGACGGAGGTCTTGTCCGCCGTAGCGGTAAGCTCGGGAGCGGCGAACGCCATGGCGGGGAGCGCTACTAAAAGCAGCATGGCAACAAGAGACAAGACCCGCTTATATGTAATGGAAGTCTTCATTTTTTAATCCTCCTGAGTTATCTTTGCATCGTCGGATACGTACTGTATCAGCCGTATCATATCCATAATATCCACCGTTTCGTCGTGGTTTACGTCCGCTGCTATGAGGTAAGGGCCGCCCAGTATGGAGGACCTTATCAGGTGCTTTTGCAGGGCGGCTATGTCGTCCTTGTCTATTTTGCCGTTGCCGTCCACATCGCCGTATATCACTATTGGCAGGTCGAATATGGCGAGGCCGTTGTCATAGGTATTGCGGACGGAATCGCCGGTACACAGCGTACCTTCCTTCTTTGCGCCCTTCTTGTCGATTATGGAGAGTACGCCGTCGGACTGCAGCTTGCCCAGCAGCTTTTCTGTGGTCGTGCCGGGCTTTATGCCGCTTATGCCGCAGGACTGGAAGGTGCAGCCCTCGGCCTTTATCCTGGGGGCGGTGTCGTAGGTGCCCACGGTGTACAGCGCCGTGTCCCTATAATAGAAGGCCAGTATGTCCTCGTATTTCTGCCCGGCACGGGCGCGCTCCTGCGCGCTGCGCTGGGAAAGACCTACCCCGTGGCCGTAGCGGCGCTGGGTGAGAAACCAGCCTGAATATTCCTTTTCTGCGGTGCGGTATTCGCCGCGCTCCGCGCCGTACATGCGGAGGTTGCGTTTCTTCGCGCCTATCTGGCCCAGCGTGTTCTCATAGCTACCGAAGCTGAGCTCCTCAAATGGCAGCGTGAATGTAACCTGGCCTGCCTGCTCCGGGTTGTTCCTGGGCGCTACCATCAGGGTTAACTCGACGTTAGTGTAGCAGCGCTGCTCCGGGTCGTTTTCGGCGCTGGGATCCTTTGCAAGCACCTTTACGGTGGAGAGCAGCTCAACCTCCTGCCCGGCGGCCGCATAGGCGGCCTTTTTTATAGCCGTGAGGACAGAGCTGTCCATGAGCTTTTCTGTCGTCTCGTCGTATGCATCGGGAATAAAGGACTTCTCTTCAAGGCTGGACTTGTTGAGCAGGTCATACACGTCGTCGGCATGGGTGTAGTAGGGGAGGTCGTTTTCCCATACGTTGCCGGTGCGCTCGGTCTGCCCGCCGTTGGAGGCGGAGTAGAAGGCCTCGATTATGTCGCTGTCGTATACCAGCACCTGCCCCTTAGTGGCGTCAACGGCCGCTATGGCGCGGGTATTTTTGCTGGCGTAGCCCCGGTATACCTGATCCTTTGAGGTGTCCACAAGGTCGTATGAGCGGCTCGCGGCGTACCTTGAGCAGCGGGCGACGGCATAGCCCCGGGCGCACACCGCCTGTGACTTAAGGGCCTCCACCGGGAAGGAATTGCTCATTTCATGGGGCACTACGCCGTAAAGGTACTGCTCGATGGGCAGCGTGTTTATGGCGCGTATGCTGCCCTCGTACACGTCAAAGGTCATGTTGCCGAGGTAGGTGCAGGTGCCGTATTCCGCGTTCTTGAGCCTGATATAGTCGGTGGTCTTGCCGTAGTTCTTTGAAAGCAGCGTAAGGGAGGGGCCGGTGTAGGTCTTGTCCCCCAGCTTTATGGATACCCGGCTGCCCACCGCCTCAACGGTAAGCTCGTCGGTTCCGACGCTGCTGTCGGCTTCCTTTAGAGTGTATTCACCTACTGGGGTGAATGTAAATGACCTGCCGCTGCCTATGGAGAGCTTTACCCGCACATCGCTGTGGAATACCGCGGCGAAGGCGGGAAGCATGACCATGACGAGCGTAAGCGCCAGGGCAAAGGCGATGGCCTTGGTGGTTTTTTGCATAAACAATGCCTCCTGTAAAAAATCCTTCTGAATAATATCGATACATCAGGAAAGGCCGGCGCCGAACAGCTGAACGGCGTATGTGGAGCCGCCGGCGGAATATATGCCTATACACATATCCATAAAGCCTTCCCTGAGAATGTTTTCCCTGTGGCTGGGAGAGTCCATCCAGGCATCAAATATCAGCTTTGATGTAACATTGGACACTCCGCTGCACATAAATATGTTTTCGCCAAATGCGCTGAAGCTTATACCGTCGTCGGTGACGGCGGTGGAGCAGCTGGCGCCATTTGGCCGGGTGTGATCGAAAAGGGTTACGATCTCACGGGCGCGAATATCCGCGGCTTTTTGCAGTTTGCTCGAGTATTTAAGCGTGTTCAGCCCCGCCTGCTGCCTGTATTGGTTGACAAGCTCAAGTATGCCCGAGTTGTAGTCGTCATCAGACGCTGTTAAAATAACCGTAGGCGCTGCCGTAGGGGCCGCAGTAAGGGAGGGAACAGGCTTTACTGTCTGGATGGGCAAGGCTGTTGGCTGCGGCGTGAAAGCGGCTTCCGATGGCGTCAAAGACGGCGACGAGGCAGACGATGGAGCCGCAGGCTTGGGAGTGACTGCCGCCTCGTAGCCGCCGCCCTCAGGCACTATGACCTGTATGTATGAATCCGTCTCAGCTTTTGCACAGCCTGTCAGAAGCAGCGCTGAAATGAGAAGGATGGCAATAAAGCGATACATCGGATATCCTTTCGACAGTACAAGCATATTGCAGACAATTATCTATTATATTTTATACCATCAACGGGCCTGTGCATATTAAAATAATTGTGAATAATAGAAAGAGCCTTCCGAGGATATTGTTCAGCCCAAAGTAGATACCGACGGCTACGCCGATGGCGAGGACGGAAAAAACGAGCTGACGCAGGTTCAGCCCGAAGAATATGCTTTCCTGATAGTCCCGTATTTCACGGTTGATTTTCACTTCCAATTCGTTTTCCCTCCAATCAAATAAAGCTCCCGATTGCTCGGAAGCTTTGTGGTTTTCTTTTTAATTATTCATCTAACAGCCAGTCCAATACGTTGCGCTTTTGTATTCCCTCATAGTCTGCTGTGGAAAACACTTCATCAAGTGTAAGCAGCGTTTTAGGGTAATTATCCGCTATACGCTTGAATGGGGCAAGCTCTCGCTTTAGCGTGTTTGGGTCGAGCGTAGACGCTGCAACTTGGTAGTAAAGATACTGCCCGTCATCTGTTTTTGCTACAAAATCCACTTCGCCGTCGTCTATCGCTCCTACAAATACTTCGTATCCGCGCCGTATCAGCTCGAGGTACACGACGTTTTCAAGAATATGTCCTATATCGCTGTCCTTGCCCCGCACAAGCATATTCCGCAGCCCCATGTCAACGCAATAATACTTGCTTTGCGTTGTTAAAAACTGTTTCCCTTTAATGTTGAAGCGCGTTGCTTCATATAGCAGAAGCGCCTCCTTCAAACCGTCCAAATACCTGTCTACGGTTTTTTGATCCACTCCCTTTCCGGCCGATTTCATGGTGTTGGCTATATTGGTGGAAGAAGCCTTGTTGCCGATGTTGTGGAGTATGAACTTTGCCACGTTTTTTAGCATGCCGACATCTGCAATTTTTTTGCGCTTCACAACGTCGTTGAGCAATACGGTATCATACAGTCCTTGCATATATTCCCGTGCCTCACGCTTATTCAGTTCAAAGCGAAGCACATAGGGAAAGGAACTCAGCTCGATATATTGGTTGAATTTTTCGGCGTTTGACAGTCCTTCTCTTTGCGTACCCTTTAATCCCGTGCTAAATTCGCGGAACGATAACGGAAGCATTTGAAGCTCCACATATCTGCCGGAAAGCACCGTTGCCAATTCTCCCGAAAGAAAGTAGGCGTTGGAGCCCGTTATATAAACGTCGCAGTTTTCTTTAAGGAACAGGCTGTCAACCGCTTTCTCGTATTCGTCAACGTGTTGTATCTCGTCGAGGAAGATGTAGTTCATTTTATCGGGCCGCAAACGCTCGGCGATGTATCGGTAGAGTATTTTATAATTATCGATAAACTCAAACTCTATATCCTCGAAATTCAACACAATGAACTGACTATCTTCAACACCGTTTGCTGACAGATAGTCGCGGTACATTTCAAACAGGGTGGACTTCCCGCATCTTCTTACGCCCGAAACAACCTTAATAATTTGCTTTTCCTTCCATCTTACCAACCAGTCAAGATACTCGGGACGCCCTATTCGATGTATCATGTTCCACCTCCTATAACATTATTATCTGCATTGTACTCCGGATTTATTCACCAAGTCAACGGATTTGAGGATTACATTCCTGAAATTTTATATTTTTCTTGCTTTAAGGAATGGTTGTTACAGCCCGAACATCTCGCGCACAACGCGCTCCGACATTTTGACAGCGCCCGTCAATACGAGCAAGTTAAAGATATGTTATTCAGTATGGCAGTCCGATGATGAATGACAAGCTGTGATTCGGCAGTAAAAAGGCAGCCGATATACTCGGCTGCCTTATACTCTACTTCGCACCACCGGCGCTTTGTTCCGTTTTTGCCTTGGATTTCTTTGAATCCTGAATCTCGCCAGCTGCGGTCAGCGCTAATTTTGTAATGACCGGTCCGATCAGTTCATAAATCAGCGTCGCCGTCAGCACGACCGCCTGGATCTGAGTGCCGTATTCCGGAAGGGCATTCAAGGCGACTTGCGCCATGCCGATCGCAACACCGGCTTGCGGCAGAAGCGTTAAGCCAAGATACTTGCGGATATTCGGCGAAGACTTGGCAATGGTTGCGCCAAGGAAAGAACCGAAGTATTTTCCCAAACTACGAGCTACCATATAGACAACGCCCAAAAGCCCGACAGTAGGAACAACTGCAAGATCCAGCTCGGCTCCCGAAAGTACAAAGAACAGCATAAACAGCGGCGGTGTCCACGCATCCGTGATTTCAAGCAGCTCATCCGCGTCCTTGCGCAGATTGACAAGGACCGCACCGATGGCCATACAGAGCAGCAGAGAGGACAGGTTCCAAATAGAAGCAAGTGCGGAACCGAGCAGCACTGCGGCGACCGCTACGCTGATCCTGTTCACCTTGGAGTGAAAGAATCGCATGGCCAAGGCGATGAGTAGACCAATGCCGGCGCCGACTGCAAGCGAAAGCACGATCTCAAGCAATGGCTGCAGCAGCATGGACGTTACGGTCAGCGTTGCGTTTGAAGCAAGTGCCTGCGAGATGGGAAGGGAGATGGAGAACAGCATCAGCCCTACGGCGTCATCCATCGCGACAACAGGGAGCAGCGTCGATGTCACTTCACCTTTTGCGTGATACTGCCTGACGACCATCAGCGTTGCGGCCGGAGCGGTAGCGGCAGCGATTGCGCCAAGTGTGAGTGAGAGCGGGGCGGGGAAGCCGCAAGCAAGGAGCGCGGCGTCGACGAGCAGCGTAGCGAGGCACGCTTGAAAGAATGTAATGGTAATGGAGCTTGTGCCGACCTGCTTGATGTGGCTGATCCGGAATTCACCGCCGATAGAAAAAGCAATAAAACCAAGCGCTACGTCCGTAAGCACATCGGTGACAGCCGCGTCGCTCTCTTGAAAAATGCCAAGGCAATATGGGCCGATGATGAGACCGGCGATGAGATACCCCGTTACGTTCGGCAGGTGAACCGGCTTGACAACGCGCGTCAACAGCAGACCGCAGATCATCGCGGCCGCAAGACATAGAATGATTTGCATATTGGTTATTCGACTCCTTCTACGCTTGTCACAGGCACGGTGAACATGATACCGGCGTTCGGCCTGTCGAGGCTGCCGCACACATCGTGTATGCAGGACTTTGCAACGCCGATCTGCTCCTCCCGAAGCACGGCAAAAAGCATTTTCCCGGGCTCATGATCCGGGTTGATAAATTTGCGCAGAGAGCCGAAAAACGGCGGCGGTTCAATCGAATCAGCCGCAAGCGTTTGCAGCATTCCTTCACAGTCCACCATCGTGGCGCCATGAATCCCGCGTTCCGCCATTTTTTGCAGAATGGGAGAGACGGTTGCTACGCGGTTCGTAATATAAATGAACAACAGCATAGGGGGGACATCCTTTCCTGCGCGGGTTCCGCCGCGCGAATCAACACTATTTTCCGAAAGCACATTACGCCTTTTCTGCGATTTTGTCAAGCGCAGTGTTATGGTATAGAAAAAAGCCGTTTGCATAAAGCTTCAACGGCTTTTCTCCGCTTGCAATGGCGGAATATTAAATTAAAGCAGGTTCAAAGACTATGCGGCTGTAAAATTGAAAGCCCGAAAGCGCTGTGCTTTCGGGCTTTTCTGGCTCCCCCTGTTGGACTCGAACCAACGACACTGCGGTTAACAGCCGCATGCTCTACCGACTGAGCTAAGGAGGAACGGAACGAATGTTATTATAAGGCATCAGGACATAAAAAGCAACCCCTTTTTCAAAAAAAGTCCGATTGAAATTTTACTACCGCCAGGCGATTGTCTAAATGGACTTCATAGACTATAATAGTCCGATGTAAACTCAAATAAAACAATTGAAAAGAGAAGTATCGTGCGGAAGCTGTGTGAGAAAATTACAGATGAACTTGCGGGCCTCAGCGTGGAAAGCGGGCTCAAGCGCTGCTTCTTCATGTCCGACGGCCACATATCGCGTCTTAAGCGCAGGCCGGAGGGCATAACCTTAAACGGCAAAAAGGCCTATACTACGGCTACTTTATCGGCTGGCGACATGCTTTGCGCCGAGATATGCGATGGGGAGACGGTGCGGCCAACGCCCATGGATATGCCGCTCGTGGTGCTTTATGAGGACGAGGATATAGTAATAATAGACAAGCCCGCAGGTGTTGCGGTGCATAGCTCCACCCGCAACCCGGAGGAGCTTACGCTGGAAAATGCATTTTCCGCGCGATTAAAAGAAGGAGAGAACTTTCACCCGGTAAGCAGGCTGGACAGGGGCACGACGGGAATAATGACGGTAGCCAAGAACGGCTACATGCACCACAGGCTCAAGCGCATAATGCACACAGAGGAATTCAGGCGGGAATACGTGGGAATATCCGTAGGACGTGTGGAGCCGGAGAGCGGCAGGATAGAGCTGCCCATAGGCTTTGAGCAGGGCTCCAGATACAAGCGTGCTATCCAACCTTTGGGATCGCCTGCACTTACTGAGTACAGAACGCTGCAATGCAACAATGGTTTTACGCTGCTGCGGCTCATACCGCATACCGGCCGCACACATCAGCTTAGGCTGCACATGTCCGCCATAGGTTATCCGCTGGCGGGCGACTGGCTTTATGGCAGGGAGGACAGGGAACTGATAGCGCGGCCGGCACTGCATTCCTGCGAGCTGTGGCTGACGCACCCGCTGACAGGGGATAAGCTGCATATAGTGTCGCCGCCGCCGGAGGATATGCTGCGGCTGATGAGATGAAAATTATAAATAGTGGAGACGGTTTTCCGCCTCCACGCTTTTTATTCGCCGACCTTTTTTATTATAACGACCTTATCCTTTACGGATATCTCGTATTGCGCCGAAACCTCCCATTCGGGTGTGCCGCCGATATATGAAGTGTCGTCGGGGAATGTGACGGTATGGCTTTCCGCAGATGAAAGGCTCAGGTCTATCCAGCACTCGAAATACGTATCTGACGGGTAGGTGAAGGAGATGTCGCCTACGTCTGTCAGGTAATATTCGCACTCGTCGCTTAGCGCCACTGAGGTGGGAGCGGAAAGCACGGAACGCTGGAATACAGAAACGGGACCGGCAGGGCCTGCAGGGCCGGTTTCGCCCTGAGGTCCCTGTGGGCCGGTTTCGCCCTGAGGCCCTTGAGGGCCGGTTTCGCCCTGAGGCCCCTGAGGGCCGGTTTCGCCCTGAGATCCCTGAGGACCGGCTTCGCCCTGAGATCCCTGTGGACCAGTTTCGCCCTGAGGCCCTTGAGGGCCTGTATCGCCCTTTGCGCCTTGCAGCGGCCCATTATTTACCCAGACGCTGTTTATGCCGTCCCAGATATATATATCGTAAGGCTGTGCCGAGCCTATGCCGTATGCGTCGCCGGCATAGGGCAGCGTTATGGCGGCCTCGAGAGCCGCCTGAGTGGCAAAATAGCCCAGCACGGCAAAGCCTGAACCGGTGTCACCCTTTGGCCCCTGAGCGCCGTCTTTACCGTCAGCTCCGTCCTTGCCTGGCGCACCGTCCTGACCGGGGTCTCCCCTAGGACCCTGCGGGCCGCGTTCGCCTGCATCGCCCTTCGGGCCGGCCTCGCCGGTGTCACCCTTAGGTCCCTGAGGCCCTGCGGGTATGCCCAGCTCTATCACCTTGGCTCCGTCCGATTCGGTTACTCTGGCGGTAGGATCGGCGCCGCTTTGCAGCATGGTAGCGGTTGCCCTGAGCTTGGAAAGCTTGTCATACAGCGCCTCTCGGCTGTTTTCTGCCGTTTGTCTGCCCTCCTCAGCAGCTTTGGCGCTCTCCATAAGCTCGTCCAGCGATGCCTTGAGGGAGGTGAGACCGTCCTGCATAGCTTTAAGCAGAGGGTATTCGGCAGACGCCTGCACGGTGCTGCTGTTTACTATGGCTTCACGGCAGATAAAGTTGAAGCGGGCGGTGGTGACGAGGGTAGAAAGGGAAGCGTCGGAGTATACCTGAAGCTCGCATTCCACTACACCGGGAGAGAACGAGGCGGGAAAAAGGTCTATGGCGACCTTGGAAGCATCGTCGGGCGAAATCGTGATGCCGCCGTTCTGGACTCCGCTGTCCTGAAGCGAGGTAGAGCCGTCCGCGCGGGAAAATGCGGCGATTATCCTGCAGCCCGTAAGGTCTACGGGGCTGTCTCCATCCATTAGGGTAACGTTGATCCTGTTGCCGTTGTCGCCGTTCACCACGGTAAAATCCCTGTGTGAAGAGGGCCTCTTGATATCGAGATCAACGTCGAATACCTTGTTTACTGACATATTGAAACCTCCTGATTTGATTCATTAGTCCTTCGCGGAGCGAGAGCGAAGGCAGCAAAACGCATCGAACAAACGTTTTATAAGTTAAGCTTAGTGCAATTTACGTGCTCAATCAATATGAAAAACGGCAATTAGTACCGATATGGGTACTGTGCTGGACAATGTTGCACAAACGGTGCTTTTTTTTCGCCCTTAAACCGCCCGGTAGGTGCGGCAAAGGAAGAACGTCTTGAAATGCGCCGGCATTTGGGGGATAATAAAACTAAAAAATAAAGGAGCTTGCCCCATGAGCATCGCAGACAGGGTATTCATAGAGAATTGCAGGGATATAATATCAAACGGCGTATGGGATACCGACAGGCCTGTGCGCCCAAGGTGGGAGGACGGCTCCCCCGCACATACCGTAAAGCTCTTCGGCGTGGTGAACCGCTATGATCTGTCACTGGAGTTCCCTATTATGACCCTGCGCAAGACAGGCTTCAGGAACGCAATAGACGAGCTTCTATGGATATGGCAGAAGAAGTCAAACAACATACACGACCTGCACAGCCACATCTGGGATGCCTGGGCGGACGAAAACGGCAGCATAGGCAAGGCCTATGGCTACCAGCTGGGGGTAAAGCACCACTATCCCGAAGGGGATATGGATCAGGTGGACAGGATACTTTACGACCTGAAGCACAATCCCGGCTCCCGCAGGATAATATCCAACATATACAATCACGCCGATCTTTCCAAAATGCGGCTGTATCCCTGCGCTTACAGTATGACCTTCAATGTATCTGGCAATCGGTTGAACGCCATATTGAATCAGCGCTCGCAGGATATGCTGGTGGCCAACAACTGGAACGTATGCCAGTATGCGGTATTGGTTTACATGATGGCTCAGGTAAGCGGCCTCGAGGCGGGAATGCTTATGCACGTGATAGCAGACGCACATATTTACGACAGGCATGTGCCGCTGGTGGAGGAGCTCATCTCCCGTGAGCCCCTGGACGCGCCGAGGTTCATTATAGATAAGAGCATAGACGACTTTTACAAGTTCACCGTGGACAGCTTCTCCCTTGAAGGGTATGAGTCTCACGGCAGTATAGGTAAGATACCGGTGGCGGTGTAGCCTATGGATATTATAGTCTGCATTGACAAAAATAACGGAATAGGAAAGGACGGCGGGCTGCTTTTCCGTATTCCGGAGGATATGGCGTATTTCAGGCGTATGACCGTAAACAAGACCGTAATAATGGGCCGTAAAACGCTGGAATCACTGCCAGGGGGCAGGCCGCTGAAGAACCGCCGCAACATAGTGCTTACCCGTAATAGGGACCGCGTGCCTGATGGGGCCGACGCTGTGAGCAGTATTGATGAGCTGAAGAGGGCGATAGGGAGTGACAAAGCCTTCGTCATAGGAGGGGAAAGTATCTATGCGATGCTGCTGGATTACTGCGAAAGGGCGTATGTAACGGAAGTGGAAGCGTGCGGCAATGCCGACCGCTTCTTCCCGGATATACGGAGCATGCCTAATTGGCGTTTGGCAGAGCAGGGCGAGGAAAGGAAGTACGGCGGATTAAAATACAGATTTAACGTTTACAAAAACCACTCGATCAAAGAGCTTTAAAATAAAAACCCCCCTTATCGGGCAGTATAAACCGGAAAGGGGCGTTATTTTATGATAAAGTCTATAATATACTGGAGCAATTACGGAAGCACCCGGCGATATGCGGAGCTTTTGTCTAAAGATATGGGGATACCCGCGTCGCCGCTGCATAATGTCGGCGCTTCTGACGGCGAGGCTTTTTATCTGGGCTGCGTTATGGATGGACGCATAAAGGGATATGGCCGTGCGGCCGGAAGGTTTAGGATAGCTGCGGTCTGCGCCGTGGGCCTTGAGGAAAAAAGGGCGGATACCGTCCTTGAGCTGAGGAGAAATACCGGCATTGCGGACAGCCGGATAAGGATATTTTATGCCCGCGGGGCATTTGACAAGGACAAGCTCAGCCCTGTACACAGGCTCATGCTCAGGGGCGCAATGGAGAGCATGGAGGGAAGCGCAAAGTATGCGGCCATTCTTGAATTGATGCAAAAGGGCTGCGACTTTGTATCCGAAGAAAACATACGGCCGGCGGCGGAATGGATAATATGGCGGAATAAGACGAACGGGCAAAAATAACGCAGTATTCAGCCGCACATGGCAAGGCAGATTACGCCGGCAATACAGACGATATTGAGCAACAGCAGCAGCGGCATGCCTATTACAAAGGAGCTGTGCTTCGTCTTGTGGCGGAAGGCCAGCATTCCGAGCATGCCGCCCAGCGCGCCGCCCATGGCTGCAAGAAGAAAAAGCGTCCGCTCGGGTATGCGCCACTTTCCGGCACGGGCTTTAAGCTTGTCTATGCCCATCGCCATGAAGCAGGCGAAGGACATTACGGAGCACCATATTATAATTATTCCGCTAAAGGGTATCTTCATGGCCCTTCCCATCCTTAAAGAGCTCTATTCCTATAGGCTCGTCGTTCCATGGAGGCAGCTTGAGCCTGTCCCACATGCCGTATTTGTGGGTATCCGCTATGGCGTTCATTATGCGCTCGTCCGCATCCGGCATGAGCTTTGTAAAGTAACGTATTATATCCTTCATTTCCTCCCGCTTGGTATGCCCTGCCACGGGGCAGTTGGGCTTGCGAATTGGCAGTTCCAGCCGCTTTGCTACGGAAAGGGCATACTTTTCCGGCAGGAATATCAGCGGGCGTATTACGGATACCTGCTGCCTGTCCAGATATGTCACGGGGCCGAAGGTATTGAGGCGGCTCTCGTAGAGCAGGCTCATAAAAAAGGTTTCTATTACATCGTCCCGGTTGTGGCCCAGGGCAACGAGGTTGCAGCCATGGGCATGTGCGTAGTCGTTAAGCGCGCCGCGGCGGAACTTGGCGCATAGGGCGCAGGGGTGGGACTCTTGGCGTATGTTAAATACGACGTCGCCTATGTCCGTTTTGAGTATCTCAAAGGGCACGCCTATGGACTCAGCGAAGTCTGCAACGGGCTGATAATCCTGATCCGATATGCCAAGATCCAGCATAACTCCTATCAGCTCAAAGGGGGTATGGCAGAACTTCTGATACAGCTTCAGGCCGTAGAGCAGCAGCAGGCTGTCCTTGCCGCCGGATACGCCGACGCATATCTTATCGCCGGGGTGTATCATGCGGTATCTTTCATCGGCACGTCTTATGCAGCCGAGAACACGCTTCATAATAAAAATACCTTTCAAATAACGATATACAAAGCATTATAACCCAAAAGAGGCTATTGACGCAACGCAATAGTTTGTGCTAATATATACCGCGAAAACCGAATATGCCTTATCAAGAGTGGTTGAGGGAACGGCCCTGTGAAACCCGGCAACCTGCCAATGCGGCAAGGTGCCAATTCCGTCGGCGATATGCCGGAAGATGAGCTAACGAAAAGTGAACCTCATCTGCGTATGAGGTTTTAATTTTTTATTCGGAGGAATTTTGAACCAATGAAGCGACTTTTTACATCTGAATCGGTTACAGAGGGACACCCCGATAAGGTATGCGACAGCATATCAGATGCAGTGCTGGACGCCTATCTCGCACAGGATCCCTATTCACGCGTGGCATGTGAGTGCGCCGCCACCACCGGCACCGTAATGGTAATGGGGGAGATAACCTCAAAAGGCAGCGTGGACGTTAAGGACATAATACGCCGCACAATAGACAGTATAGGCTACAACAAGCCGGAATACGGCTTTGACTGCAACGAGCTTGAGCTCATAGTAAAGCTGGACGCACAGTCGCCCGATATAGCCATGGGAGTGGACAAGTCTCTCGAGGCCAAGGATGGGGATAACGACAGGCTGTTTTCCACCGGCGCGGGGGATCAGGGCATGATGTTCGGCTTCGCTTGTGACGAAACTGAGGAGCTTATGCCCTTGCCTATAGCCCTTTCCCATAAGCTTACCATGCGCCTTACAGAAGCACGCAAGAGCGGCGAGCTGAGCTATCTCAGGCCGGACGGCAAGAGCCAGGTCACGGTAAATTATGAGGACGGCAGACCGGTATCCGTAGACGCGGTAGTTATCTCTGCTCAGCACGACCCGGAGATCTCCATGGAGCAGCTCCGCAGGGATATAAGGGAAAAGGTGATTTTGAAGGTAATACTCGAAAAGTACCTCACCACGGAAACAAAGATATTCGTGAACCCCACCGGCCGCTTTGTCATAGGCGGCCCCCACGGCGACAGCGGCCTCACCGGGCGTAAGATAATCGTCGATACCTACGGCGGATATGTACCCCACGGCGGCGGCGCATTCTCGGGCAAGGACCCCACCAAGGTGGACAGGAGCGCGGCCTATGCCGCACGCTACGCCGCTAAGAATATAGTGGCGGCGGGGCTGGCAAAGCGCTGCGAAATACAGATAGCCTACGCCATAGGAGTAGCGGAGCCGGTATCCGTTTACGTCGACACAAAGGGCACCGGGATAATACCCGACGACGAGATACAGCAAAAGCTTCTCAGGTGCTTCGACTTCAGGCCGGAGGCCATAATAGAGCGACTGGAGCTGAGGAGGCCTATTTACGGAAAGACCGCAGCCTACGGCCACTTCGGCAGAACGGATATAGACCTTCCCTGGGAGCATACCGACATGGCAGAAGCGCTGAAAAAAGCATAATTGCAAATGTTTTGCAAAAAGGGGCCGGCGAAGTTGATTCCCGGACCCCTTTGAGGTTATAATCTACATATAAAACAGACGAGGAGGAAGTATCAGTGGTTCGTGTCATCTTTGGCGAAAAGGGGACGGGCAATTCAAAGCGCATTATCCAAATGGCAAATGACTCGGTAGATGAAACTCAGGGCAGCGTGGTATTTATTGACGCGGAGGGCCAGTATCTTTTCGATCTCAAGCATGCGATACGCTTTATAGACGCGGGACACTACAACATAAACAGCCCCAAGATGTTCTACGGCTTCCTTGCGGGCATAGCGGCTCAGGATTTCGATCTTCAGAGGATATACGTGGATGGCTTCAGGAAGCTGGTAAAGCACCCGCTGAATGAACTGGAAGCAATGTTCGCACAGATACAGGATTTTGCGGATAAGAGCGGTATAGACATATTCATAGGCGTCAGCGAAGATGGGGGAGAAATGCCCCATTACCTGAAAAAATATGTGTGCGGATAGCTATATTATATAAAATTATACGGAATTGAGCGGCACGAGCGCCGCTCTTTGTTTTAGTGTGGTACCATCAGTTGACAAGAGCACACAAGCCCTAAAGGCTAGTTTTGGGACGCTCCTGCGTTCTCGTCGCTTGTATTACATCCAGTAGTACTGCGCTCCTCGGCCTTGGATCGCCCTCAAAACAAGCTCTTTAGGGTCTTCGAGTTTTAGAAGCCAAAGAGTATGGCAGAACAAGGAGGACGAGTGCAGAAATACTGGTTGTATTTCAAATGAGGACGACACAGTTATGCCGTGCTGTTTGGCTTCTAAAACCTTGTGTGTCCTTATCAACTGATGGTATAATTACAGAAACATTTTGGATTTTTTTGCGGGGGATAAAATATGCTGAACATTTTTGATATATTAGGGCCTGTGATGATAGGCCCGTCAAGTTCGCATACCGCGGGGGCCGCACGCATGGGAAACATGGCCCGTACACTGCTGGGCAGCGAGCCTGTAGAGACCAAGATACATCTTCACGGTTCGTTCGCCGAGACGGGCAAGGGCCACGGCACCGACCGCGCCATAGTTGGAGGGCTGCTGGGCATGAAACCTGACGACAGCCACATACCCTTCGCTTTCGACGAGGCGAAGGAGAGGGGCTTAAAATATGAAATAGATGCTGTTGCGCTGCGGGATGCGCACCCGAATACTGCGGTGATAGAGCTTACGGGCGCAGACGGCAAGCAGCTTGTCATGCAGGCCTCCTCCATAGGCGGCGGCAGGATAGTCGTCAACAAGCTGGACGGTATAGATGTGAACTTTACCGGCAATTTCAATACTCTCGTCATACGCAATCAGGACGAAAACGGCGCGGTGGCGGCGGTAACGTCCATACTCAGCCAGATAAGGGTAAATGTGGCCAACATGAGCCTTTGCCGCCATAAAAGGGGGGGCGATGCGCTTATGGTTATAGAGACGGATCAGCACGTAAAACCCAATCAGGTAGAGTTTTTGAGCGAGCTTCCCGGAATAATTTCCGTGACCTATTACGACAAGGAGGAAGAGGACGATGGCTCTCGATTCGATGAAGGAAATATTTGACCAGATGGAGCGGGAGAACATACCCTTCTGGGAGGTCGTATTGCAGGCCGACATGGAGGAGCGGCAGGTGACGCGCAAGCAGTCCATGGCCAAGATGCTCATCACCTGGCAGGCGATGGAGGACGCAGCAGACACATATACCGGCACGCGAAAGAGCGTCAGCGGCCTTGTGGGCGGCGATGGCGTTAAAATGCGCCAATACGCCATGCGCGGCGCCGCCATGTCCGGCGGTTATGTATGCGATGTTATAGCGGAGGCTCTCAGCATGGCGGAGTCAAACGCATGCATGCGGCGCATAGTGGCGGCGCCTACTGCGGGAGCCTGTGGAGTGCTGCCGGCGGTGCTGCTGCCCCTTTGCAATTATGAGGAGCTCACTCAGCATCAGCTTCTGGAAGCGCTGTATGTGGCCAGCGGAATAGGCGCGGTAATTGCACACCGGGCCTGTATATCCGGCGCCGCGGGCGGTTGCCAGGCCGAGATAGGCACTGCTGCGGCCATGGCGGCCGGGGCGCTGGTAGCCATAAAGGGCGGCACGGGCGCGCAGATAGGTCACGCGGTGGCCATGGCCCTGAAGAACCTAATGGGCCTTATATGCGACCCTGTGGCAGGCCTTGTGGAGGTGCCCTGCGTGAAGCGCAACGTAATAGGCGCGGTAGACGCGGTCAGCGCCGCAGATATGGCCCTTGCAGGTGTGGAGAGCCGCATACCCGTGGACGAGGTGATAGACGCCATGGGCGACGTGGGTAGGCGCATGCCTGTGGAATTCAGGGAGACAGCCCTGGGCGGCCTTGCCACGACGCCTACCGGTCAGGAGATAAAACGCTGCATGAAGAAAAAAGAAAAATAGGAGCGTTTAGCCCCGGCAGAGCCGCCGCACTTGCCAAAAAGCAGACAATAGAAAAATAAATTTCAAACGCCTGGTTTAGTATATAACTGAATCAGGCGTTAGTTACTAATTGCAGAAGCCGGATGCTTTCCCGGCGCTGCCGGCTGCTGGAAGGAAAAAGCGAATATACCGTTGCTGATGCAGCCGGATCTGAGGGCCGGCAAGGGCTGTACGGACATTAATATATTTTTACATTATATGGAAAAATGAATAAAAAATACAAAACAAAGAATGGGTGGAAAGGGTCTTGATCCCGTGATCCAGATGATCCAGCGATTGCCAAACCTCGTCGTAAAATAGCTTTCCGTCATTGGTGGGCGCAAGATGGTTTTTCCTCCTTATCATCAATGACGCAATGGTACAACATGTATCAAAAAACAAAAAATCAACAATTTAGTGGTCATTATGTACCATGAGCATTGACAATAATTGTGCAAGGTGCATATAGAAAATAGCGCAAAATAATGTGATAATTGTCCTTGATGGATGAATGACTATATCATAGTATATATATAAATGCTATATTCAAACTTGTATTTTTTGAGGGCTCCGGTTTCGGAGCAATGGCAGAAACATCCCTCTGAAAATCGGCAAGCTTTCTTATAAAACGTCGATGCGGACAGGCCTTGACATTCAGGACGGGAATAATCCGCCTTAATAGATGAAAGATTAATTTAATAGATGAAAGATTAAGCTTTAATAATAGCAATAGCATAAACGCAGAAAGGAGAGCTGCTTTTGAGAGGAAAGCGGCGGAAAGAAAGAATGATTCTGAAAAATGCAACGCTTCATATCGGCAATGGGGAAGTGTTCCAAGGCGACATGAGAATTGCGGACGGCAAAATAGTCGAGGTCGGAAAGAACATCAATGGGGACGAAAGCCGCTCTCTCAACGGAAAGCATGTATTTCCCGGCTTTATTGATTCCGGAAATTTCCTCGGCGCGCAGGACATGGCTTTTTTTGCAAAGGACTATAACGAAAACTCGAACCCTGTCACGCCGTATCTCGATATCTGGCATTCTATTGATCCCGATGAGTTGAGTCTTCAGGAATTGTATAAGGCCGGCATCACCAGTATGTTAGTTACCCCGGGCAATGAGGGGATTCTGGGCGGTACCTGCACCGTAGTAAAGACCAAGGGAAAAAATATAAATAAGATCACGGTCAAGCGCGATGCGGCGATGAAGGCTTCCATGACCAGCGAAGTTATTCGCGTATTTAGCGGCAAGGGCAGCCCCCAAACGCCAATGGCCCTGATCGCCATGCTGAAGACGGCGCTGCAAACCACAGAGTATGCCAATGACTACCGCAGTCAGCGCACCAAAGAAGTCATGGATGCTGTGCGCGAGGGCAGGATGCCTATTCTTGTCGCCTGCGAGACCGCACCGGAGATGGAGCGTTTCCTTGAAGCGACTAAGGAATACACAAAAATGAAGATCATCTTCACGCTTTCGTATGAGGCGGATCGCTGTGCCGATGCAATTAAGAAGCGCGGCGCGGCAGTAGTGCTGGGCGATACATCACGCAATGCTACGCATCTGGTACACCGCATGGATTTTGCCAAGCTTATGAATATGGCGGAAGACGGAACAAAAGTTGGCCTCACCGTTTTAGGGCCCAATATGGCATGGGGGCGTGAGATGCTACTTTGGAACGCTTCCAAGCTGATGCAGACCTGCACCAACAGCGAGGAGATCGTCTCCATGCTGACAGTCAATCCCGCTGAGTTTTTTGGCGTTTCCGACCGTATCGGCCAGCTAAAGGCCGGCTTGGATGCAGACTATCTGATCTATGAAGGCAATCCCATTGAAAAGTGCAATGCGGTATTGCTGGAGACCGTTATCAACGGCGAGACCGTTTATCAGGCTTGAGAAAGGGAGGATTCGCTAATATGCTACTGCTGAAGAATGCCACCGTTTATCCTCAGACGGAGAAAGCTCCCTTTGTGGGCGATGTTCTCTGTGAGAACGGAAGGATCAAGGAGATCGGCAAGGATCTTTCCGCTGACGACGCAGAGACCATAGATCTGACCGGGTTGAACCTGCTGCCGGGAATCGTGGATTGCCATTCACATGCAGGCCTTGGCCCCAACGGGGATGTGGCAACTTTGTCTTATTGTACGGACACGGCGAATCCCGTAAGTCCCGAGATGGATGTTATCTATGCCGCTGATCCTACCAATGGCTGTTATCGCTGGGCTATAGAGAATGGCGTTACCACTCTGGGCATTCTCCCCGGCAGCTGCGATGTCATCGATGGCACCGGCTTTGCCACCCGCACATGGGGCAGCAATATCTTTGAGATGTGCCTCAAGCGCAATATATGTATGAAACTCTCTCTGGGCGAAAATCCCAAGGGCATGTTCCAGAACAAGAATATGGAGCCGGATTCCCGCATGGGCGTTACATTTATTCTGGAGGAGTATTTTGCCAATGCCAAGGCCTATATGGATAAAAAGGATCGTGGCGAAAAGGTGGATTACAACGAACAATATGAGGTGGCGATCCCCGTGCTGAAGAGGGAGATTCCCGCCCGCATCCACTGCACCCATAATGACATGGCTGCAGCGATTCAGTGCCTGTCCAAGTATAATCTCCGCTTTACCATTGAGCATGCTTGGGGCTCCAGCAACTATCTTGATGAAATCGTTGCCAGCGGATGCGGGATCGTATACGGCCCCATCGGCGGACGCAAGTCTTTCTATGAGTCGCGTTTTGTGGATGTGGATGCTGTTGCCAAGCTGGATGAGGCCGGCACTCTCTGCTGTCTGACGGTGGACTCGCCGTTGGAAGGGCTGGATAGCTTGCTCAGCCATGCCGAGCAGGCCGTTCGAGAAGGAGCCGATCCCATTCGTGTAATGCGCATGATAACTATCAATCCCGCCAAAGTTATCGGTCTGGATGCAGAGCTGGGCAGTATCGAAGTGGGAAAGTACGCAAATTTTGCCGTGTTCAAAGGCCTGCCAGGTACGGACATGGGGGCGCATGTGGTCTACACCATAGGCGAGGGAAGTGTGCTCTATCATCGCAACTGAGTTTTATGTCTCCGGTAGGAGAGATGTGTAAACATTAGGAGGAAAAAAACACATGGGGAAATTTGTTCTTAAGCGTTTGCTGGCGCTGATCCCGACGATCCTGATAATAGTGTTCGTCGTCTATTTCATACTGGATCTGACGCCCAGTGACCCCGGTCACCTGATCCTCGGTCAGATGGCCAGCGAGGAGGCCGTGGCGGCGAAGAACGCCGAGTTAGGCTACGATAAGCCCTTTACGGTCCGCTACGCGAAGTATATTTGGGATCTTTGCCACGGCAGCCTCGGCAATAGCTGGCTCAGCGGCAAGGGCGTGTTCGAGACCGTTATGGCCCGCTTCCCGGTAACGGTGACGCTGGCTGCCGGCGCCACGCTGATAGGCGTGGTGATAGGCGTCGCGCTGGGCGTGCTGGCCGCGGTGAAGCAATACACCTTCTGGGACGCCATGGGGACCACGCTTGCCATGATGCTGGCGTCCTTTCCGGCTTTCTGGATAGGCATGATGCTCATACTGCTGTTTTCGCTGAAGTTAGGCTGGCTCCCATCTTACGGCACGGGTACCTTTAAGCATTTCATACTGCCATGGTTCACAACGGCCTGCTCCTTCATAGCATCCCAGCTTCGCATGACGCGCACCTCACTTTTGGAATGCATACGCATGGACTATGTCCGCACCGCCAGGGCTAAAGGCCAAAAGGAGGGCGTGGTCATCTGCCGCCATGCGCTGCGCAACGCGCTGATGCCGGTCGTCACCATGGTCGGCATGAACTTCGGCGTCCTGCTCGGCGGTACCGTGACCATGGAGGCCGTTTTCACCCTCAACGGCGTCGGCACGCTGATCCTGACCTCTATCCGCAGCAAGGATATACCCGTCGTTATAGGCGCAATAGTTATCCTGGCGGTCTGCTATACGCTGGTCATGCTGGTGGTAGATATCCTGTACGGCTTCATCGACCCGCAGATCAAGGCCCGCTATCTGAAGCGCTGATGAAGGAGGGAAAAGCGATATGACTAATACTGTGAACGGGGCTGCCGTGCAGCAGCCCACGATAAAAAAGAAGAGCCGCGCCGGCGAAATATGGCGCCGCTTCCGCAAAAACAAGTTAGCCGTTTTCGGCATGATCCTTTTCGCGCTGATCCTGTTAGTAGCTATTTTTGCAGATGCGATCGTAAATTACAGCGTGGCCACCACACAGGTGGCGGCCGACCGCCTGCTGTCCCCCAACGCAGAGCATTGGTTCGGCACGGATAACTACGGCCGCGACCTTTTCGCCCGTATCGTCCACGGCTCCCGCAATTCACTGCTGGTGGGCTTCGGCTCCGTAGCCATCGGCGTGGTGCTGGGCGGCTTGCTCGGCGCCGTATGCGGCTACGTCGGCGGACGCTTTGACGCTATCATGATGCGCGTGCTGGACTCCATCATGTGCATACCTTCTATGATGATGGCCCTGGCCATAGTGGCGGCGCTCGGCTCCAGCCTTGTAAACGTGCTGCTGGCCATGACAATTTCCAACGTCCCCTGGTATTGCCGCATAATACGCTCCTCGGTCCTCGGCGTAACGGGGCAGACCTATATCGAGGCGGCACGTTCCTGCGGCACTTCCGATTTCCAGATCATCATGACCCACGTACTGCCTAACGCCATGGGCCCCATTATAGTGCAGGCCACCATGGGCATAGGCGGCGCCATTATTTCCGCCGCCGGCATCAGCTTCGTGGGCATGGGTATTCAGCCGCCGGCTCCGGAGTGGGGCGCTATGCTGAACGAGGCTAAAACCTTCATGACCATGTATCCCTACATGGTGGTGTTCCCCGGCCTCGCCATAGGCCTTACCGCCCTGAGCATGAACCTTATGGGCGACGGCCTGCGCGATGCTCTGGATCCGAAGCTGAAGGACTAAGGAGGGTGATAAAATGGAAGAAAATACTCTGTTGGAAGTAAAGGACCTACGGGTCGTATATAAGACGGATGAGGCCACGGTCCATGCGGTCAACGGCATCAGCTTCACGCTGGGAGAGCGGGAGACCATCGGCCTGGTGGGCGAGACGGGCGCAGGCAAGACCACCACAGCCCTGACGCTCCTGCGCCTGCTGCCGGAGCGCACGGGACGTGTCTTAGGCGGCGAAATCAGGTTCCGCGGAGAAAACCTGCTCGAGAAAACGATCCCCGAGATGCGCCATGTTCGCGGCGCTGAGATCTCCATTATTTTCCAGGATCCCATGACGGCGCTGAACCCCGCGCTGACCGTGGGCGATCAGGTGCTGGAATCCCTGGAGATACACAATCTCGACAAAAGATCAAAGGAAGAGCTGGACGCCCGCGTAGATGAGCTGTTCAAGCTTGTCGGCATTCCGCCCGAGCGTAAGAAGGAATATCCCCACCAGTTTTCCGGCGGCATGAAGCAGCGCATAGTCATTGCCATCGCGCTGGCCTGCCAGCCGCAGCTACTGATCGCCGACGAGCCCACCACGGCGCTGGACGTAACGATACAGGCGCAGATACTGAAGCTGATGGAAAACCTGAAGAACGAGCTCGGCACCTCCATGATAATGATCACCCATGATCTGGGCGTGGTGGCCGAGACCTGCGACAAGGTGGCGGTCATGTACGCCGGCGAGATCGTGGAGTACGGCACGGCGAGGGACATATTTGATCCCGGCGATCACCACCCTTACACGGTGGGCCTGTTTAACGCCATCCCCAATCTGGATGAAAAGACGGACCGGCTCCATCCCATCGACGGGCTCATGCCGGATCCCACCAACCTGCCGGCGGGATGCAAATTCAGCCCACGCTGCCCCTACTGCACGGAGGAGTGTGTAAACGGTACCCCCTATACTTATGAAGAGGACGGTCACAGGATATTCTGCAACCGATTCCGGAAAGAAGGTTAACGATGGGAAATTTGGTCGAAACGGTTGACCTGAAAAAATATTTTAAGGTTGGCAACGGACGCTTCCTCCACGCGGTGGACGGCGTGAATTTAGAGATCCCGGAGGGCAAGACCCTGGGCGTTGTGGGAGAATCCGGCTGCGGCAAGTCTACGCTGGGCCGCGTGGTCATGGGCCTGCTCCCGGCCACCTCCGGCGAGATACATTTTGACGGCCAGGATATCGTAAAGTGCTCCAAGCGCGAGTTCAAGGAGGTCCGCAAGAAGGTGCAGATGATCTTCCAGGACCCTTACTCCTCCCTGGATCCCCGCATGTCTATCTATGAGCTTATCGCCGAGCCGCTGATCCAGAACCATGTCTGCGCCAACAGGACGGAGATACTGGACAGGGTGCAGAAGCTGATGGACACGGTGGGCCTGGCCCAGAGGTATATCAACTCCTATCCCCACGAGCTGGACGGCGGGCGCCGCCAGAGGATCGGTATCGCCCGGGCGTTGGCGCTGAACCCGAAGTTTATAGTCTGCGACGAGCCGGTCTCGGCGCTGGACGTGTCCATCCAGGCGCAGATATTGAACCTTCTCATGGATATGCAGCAGGATCTGGGCCTGACCTATATGTTTATCACCCACAACCTGGCGGTGGTAAAGCATATCTCCGACGTTATCATGGTCATGTACTTAGGTCAGTGCGTGGAGATCGCCGAGGCGGACGAGCTCTTTGCCAATCCGCAGCATCCTTATACGAAGGCTCTGCTGGACGCGATACTCAAGCCCGTCATAGGCGCCAATTCGGACCGCAAGCTCATACGCGGCGAGGTGACGAGCCCCATCGACCCCGCTCCAGGCTGCCGCTTTGCCAAGCGCTGCGAGTATTGCACGGAGAAGTGTAACGCCGGCGAGATCAAGCTCGTGGATATCGGCGGGGGGCACAAGGTCGCCTGCACCCGCTGCAACGGCTAAAAAAGGATATTACCGGCCCGGCCGGTGATATAAATTGCAGTAATGCATAAAAAACACAATTTGGAGGAAAACAAATGAAACACGCAAAAAAGCTGCTCTGCCTGGCCCTCGCCATGGTGATGAGCTTGAGTCTGGTCGCCTGCAGCAGCAGCGGCGACGGCAAAGCTGACGGCAGCGACGCCGCCATCGATCACGACCGCGAGGTCGTTTACGGCTCCGCCAGCCTGATCACCAACTTCAACGTGAAGTACGTTACCTCTCAAAATGACCTTCAGGCCCTCGATCAGGTCTATGATACCCTGCTGCGCAAGGTCAACGGGCAATTCTGCAGCCAGCTTGCCGACTCCTGGGAGATTTCCGAGGACGGCCTGACCTATACCTTCCATATAAACCCCGACGCCAAGTTCAGCGACGGCACCGATATCACGGCAGAGGACGTGGAGTACTCCTATGAGTACGTCCGTGATCAGTGCGACAACTGGTCCTGGCTGTATCAGACCCTGGACGACGTGGAGGCTGTGGATACAAAGACTGTCGTATTCCACTTCTCCGCCGCAGACGCTTCCCGTATTTCTACCATGTGTTACTCCCAGTATGGCGGCGTATTCTCCAAGGCTGCCATGGAAAAGTATGGCGATGATTACGGAAAGACCGCCGAGAGCATCGTTTCCTCCGGCCCTTATGTAATTACCGAGTGGAAGGAAAACGAGTATGTTAAATTCGAGGCTCGCGACGATTACTATGGCAAAAAGCCCGATCTGGCCCATCTGAAGTATGTGCCTATCTCCGATGTGAACGCCGCCGTGGTGGCGCTTCAGACCGGCGAGCTGGATCTGTACTTCAATCCCCTGTCCGGCGTGGCGCTGGATACTGTAAAGACTGCCGACAACGTCGCCATTACCGAGGCGCTCACCTGCCGCAACGAGTCTGTTTACATGAACTATGAGAGCGAGGTATTCTCCGACGTCCGCATGCGCCGCGCCGTGGCCTACGCCATAAATAAGGAAGAGGCCCTCGAGGTCTGCGGCAGCGGCCAGGGCAAGGTAGTCATCTATCCCTGCGATCTGGGCGAACAGGTCACCGGCAACCCCGACTTTGTACCCTCCCACACCTATGAATACAACGTGGAAAAGGCCAGGGCCTTGGTGGAAGAGTGCGGCAACGTAGGTAAGACCGTCACCATTAAATCCTACAATACCGAGCCTTATCAGACGCTTTCCGTATGGCTTCAGGGCTCTCTGAGCGCCATAGGCCTGGACGCCAAGGTGGACACCATGGAGCGCTCTGCGTTCCTGGATCAGCTCCTCAACGGCGAGGTGGAGATCTGCCCCTTTAGCTGGGCCAACGCGAGCTTCGACTTCGGCGCGGCCGTGGGCCCCTACATGGATTCCAAGTGCATCGGTATCGCCGGCAACTATGGCCGTTACAGCAATCCCAGGGCCGATGAGCTCGTCGCTCTGGGCAACGGCACTAACGATGTCGAGGCGCGCAAGGGCTATTATAGGGAGCTGATGGAGATATACATGGAGGATGTTCCTTCCGTTGCCATGTACGCCGTGATCAGCGCCATTGCGCACAGCAACCAGCTTGTCATGGAGGACGCAAACATATATGAAATGGCCCGCGTCCATTGGGCCGAGTGATCTCAACGCGGTTCAGTTAAAAAAGCCTTTGCTGAATAGCTAAATCAAAACGATAGGTCAAATGGGTCCGCCAGGAAAAGCGGGCGCATTGAACCGCCATAGCATCAGAAGCCTGCTGCAACGGCTAAGAAAGAATATTACCGGCCCAGCCGGTGATATAAATTGCAGTAATGCATAAAAAACACAATTTGGAGGAAAACAAATGAAACACGCAAAAAAGCTGCTCTGCCTGGCCCTCGCCATGGTGATGAGCTTGAGTCTGGTCGCCTGCAGCAGCAGCGGCGACGGCAAAGCTGACGGCAGCGACGCCGCCATCGATCACGACCGCGAGGTCGTTTACGGCTCCGCCAGCCTGATCACCAACTTCAACGTGAAATACGTTACCGCCCAAAATGACCTTCAGGCCCTCGATCAGGTCTACGACGCCTTAGTGCGCAAGGTCAACGGAAAATTCTGCGGCCAGCTTGCCGAGTCCTGGGAGATCTCCGAGGACGGCCTGACCTACACCTTCCATATAAATCCCGACGCCAAGTTCAGCGACGGCACCGATATCACGGCCGAGGACGTGGAGTGGTCCTATGAGTACGTCCGCGATCAGTGCGACAACTGGTCCTGGCTGTACAAGACCCTGGACGACGTAGAGGCTGTGGATGAAAAGACAGCCGTATTCCACTTCTCCGCTGCAGACGCTTCCCGCCTTTCCATTATGAGCAGCTCACAGTATGGCAGCGTGTTCTCCAAGGCTGCCATGGAAAAGTATGGCGACGACTACGGAAAGACTGCCGAGAGCGTCGTTTCCTCCGGCCCTTATGTAATTACCGACTGGAAGGAAAACGAATATGTTAAATTCGAGGCTCGCGACGATTATTATGGCGACAAGCCCGATCTGACCCACCTGAAGTATGTGCCTGTCTCCGACGTGAACGCCGCCGTGGTGGCGCTGCAGACCGGCGAGCTGGATCTGTACTTCAACCCCCTGTCCGGCGTGGCGCTGGATACCGTAAAGACTGCCGACAACGTCGCCATCAGCGAGGCGCTTTCCTGCCGCAACGAGTCTGTTTACATGAACTGCGAGAGCGAGGTATTCTCCGACGTGCGCATGCGCCGTGCCGTGGCTTATGCCATAAATAAGGAAGAGGCCCTCGAGGTCTGCGGCAACGGCCAGGGCAAGGTCGTGACCTATCCCTGCGATCTGGGCGAACAGGTCACCGGCAACCCCGACTTTGTACCCTCCCACACCTATGAATACAACGTGGAAAAGGCCAGGGCCTTGGTGGAAGAGTGCGGCAACGTAGGTAAGACCGTCACCATTAAATCCTACAATACCGAGCCTTATCAGACGCTTTCCGTATGGCTTCAGGGCTCTCTGAGCGCCATAGGCCTGGACGCCAAGGTGGACACCATGGAGCGCTCTGCGTTCCTGGATCAGCTCATCAACGGCGAGGTGGAGATCTGCCCCTTTAGCTGGTCTGACATCTCCTTCGACTTCGGCTCGGCTGTGGGTATCTATATGAATTCCAATTGTATCGGTATGTCCGGCAACTATGGCCGCTACAACAACCCCAGGGCCGACGAGCTCATCGCACTGGGCAACAGCGCCAGCGACGTCGAGGCGCGCAAGGGCTATTATAGGGAGCTTATAGAGATATACATGGAGGACGTTCCTTCCGTCGCCATGTACGCCGTAATTAACGCCATTGCACACAGCAACCAGCTTGTCATGGAGGATGCAAACATATATCAGATGGCCCGCGTCCATTGGGCCCAGTGATCTCACGCGGTTCAGTTAAAAAAGCCTTTGCTGAATAGGTAAAAAAAGGGAGCAGCAGACGCACCGTCGCCTTGCTGCTCCTCTGTGAATAATTTAAAGAGGAGGGTATGAAAAGATGTATAATGAGCGAATTCTTCCTTGGTTCAAAGAGAATGTCGCCGATGCCCTATTTCTGAAGAAGCAGGCGAACGTTCGTTGGATCAGTGGCTTTAAGGGCGCAGATACTTGTGTGATGGTTACGGCAAACGGTGGTTTCCTAATCACTGATCCCCGCTATACCGAGCAGGCCGAGATCGAGGCTCCTGACTTCACCCTTGTGAATTGGCGCGCAGTCGGCGGCAGCGTGATAAAAGCCTTGGCTTCTATCGTAAAAGAAAACAATATCAAATCGCTCGCCTTTGAGAGTGACGTTCTCAGCTTTGGCGAATATAGCGAGCTGAGAAAGCTCGTAGACATCGAGCTGGTTCCCACCCAGGGCGTGGTGGAGGAGCTGCGCAGCATCAAGACACCGCAGGAGATCGAGTATCTCCGCAACGCCTGCGAAATATCGTGCCGGGCCTTCTGGCGCATACTTGACGATATAAGGGTCGGCGTCACGGAGAAGGAGCTGGCGGCCAAACTTTCCGCCTATATGGTCATGGAGGGTGCGGATACCCAGCCCTATGGCAACATCCTCATTTCCGGTCCCAATACCAGTCTGCTGCACGGCATCCCTTCCGACCGCACAGTGCATTACGGAGACTTCGTTCTGATGGATTACGGCTGCCAGTTCAACGGCTATATGAGCGATATGACCCGCACCGTGGTGGTGGGCAAGGCCAACGATAAGCAGAAAGAGGTTTACGGCCTTGTTAAAGAGATGATAGAGGATTCTATCAGCATTATGAAGGCCGGTACTGTAACTGGCGACGTCTATGAGGCATCCGTCCGCGCCATCAAGGACGGTCCCTATTATAAATATCACTACAATGGCGTTGGTCACGGGATCGGCATGTTTGTTCACGAGGTGCCGTTTATCCGTCCCGGTGCTACCGCGGTTTACAAGCCGAATGTGGTGACGACCATTGAACCCGGTCTTTACATTCCGGGCTGGGGCGGTTGCCGCATTGAGGATCAGATCATAATAAACGAGGATGGTAACGAGAATCTTATCTCAGTTTCCCATGAGCTTATTGAGCTATAAGTTATGGCTGAAAATTTTATTTGTGTGACGCAGCAGATCCTGCTGCTGGCCTCGATCATACTGGTTGGCTTTGCGCTGAGCAAGGCCAACCTGATTTCTGCGGAAGGGGAAAATGCCATTTCTGCACTGGCGCTGTATGTGGCCACGCCGGCCGTGGTGATCTCTGCCCTCCAACGGCCCTTTGAGGCTATCCTCTGGATGGGATTAAAGCAGACGGCGCTAATCGTAATACTCACCTTTGCGGTCATGGTCACAGTGACGAAGCTGACCATTCGCCATGCCGATATCGGCTACCGCAGCGTGATGCGCTTTGCCGCCATTTTTGCTAACGTCGGCTTTATGTGCCTGCCATTGGTGAAGGCGCTTTACGGGAAAACAGGGGTCTTTTATTGCAGCGTCGTGGTGGCTTTGTTCAATATTGAGACGTGGACCTACGGCTATGCGCTAATGAGCAGTGTGGGCGGGGGAAAGCTCCCGCTGAAAAAGGCCTTTCTAAATCCGGGAGTTCTTTCAACGTTGGTCGGCACCTTGCTGTTTTTGACCTCGACCTCTCTTCCGGCTGCGGTTGATGCGGTAGTGGATGCTTTTTCTCCGCTGAACACGCCCCTCGGCATGATCGTTATAGGTTGCCGCATGGCCCATTCGTATCCGCGTATCGTGCTAAAAAGCGCCGCTGTTTGGATTTCCACGATATAGAGGCTGGTGGTATTTCCGCTGTTGCTGTTGCTGGCGCTGCACCTCACCGGCATTCGTGGCGTCGTCGCCATGGTGGCAATGATTACGACCTGTGCGCCTGCGGCAAGCGTTACTACCATGATGGCGGTTTTTTGCCGCCATGACGAAGCGGCGGCAGCCAACGTTGTTTCGCTGCAAACGGCGCTTTCCGCTTTGACTATGCCCCTGCTCATTACACTGGGACAGAAACTGTTGATGTAGAAAAGCAAAATAACGGGGTCGAATGCTTCGATCTGCCGGTATTATATGAATACAAGCGCTGCCCGGCAGCCTATATTGCCGGCGGCGCATTGACGGGTCTTTTGACCCGATTTTAACGATGCGTGGATTCACAGAAAGGGGAGGACTATGAACGGACAGCGCTCCCAGCTTTGGACGTCTAATTACTGCCGTGTCCTGCTGGCACACCTGCTGCTCCTGTTGACGGGAAATCTTTTAGCCAGCAGCTTTTCGCTCTATCTCTTTTTTCGCGGCGGAACGGATATGACCATTGGCGTGCTGCATTACCTCAATGCCTTCGGAGCGCTGCTGATGCGGCCCTTTGCCGGCTGGTATCTGGATCACCGCAGCCGCCGGAGCTTGTTGATGTTCTGCCTTGTAGGGCTGGTGTGCCTGCCCTTTGGTTATATTTTTGCCTCTTCAATGGCACTGATCGCGCTGGATCGGCTCCTTACCAGCTTGCTTTCCGCCGTTGCTACCACAGGCGTCACGACTAATGCCTATGACACGCTGAACGAAGGGAACTTCAACGAGGGCGTGGGATATCTTGGATTTTGCAACTCCCTGGCAAATGCGATAGGGCCGGGTCTGGGCCTGTGGCTGTGGGAAAAGCACAATGTCTGGGGCCTTTTCGGTGCGGTTGCCGTGGCGAGCCTGCTGGCTCTGCTATTGCTGCGGAAATTTAATTTCCGAGAGATCCCGAAGGAGCATATCACACCTTTCCGACAGGAAAGCTTCAGAAACCTGTTATATGAAAAAAATGCCCTGCCCGCCTCAATATTGGAAGCGATCATCGCCTTGGGGAGCGGTGCTATCAGCCCGTATTTGATACTGTTCCTCATCCAACGCGGCGTGATGAATCGGCCGGGTCTGTTCTATACCTTTCAGGCTTGCGGCACATTTATCTCGCGGCTTTTCGTTGGAAAGATCAGCGACCGCTGGGGAGAGGCTCCTCTGGTTTACTCCAGCGCCCTGTTTTTTACTTTGGGGGTTTCCGCCGTCAGCTTTGCGGAGAGCCAGATCCTTGTCTGCATGGGCGCGGTGCTTATGGGCTTTGGTTATGGATTTGTGGTGACCGGTTTCCAGATCATGTCTGTTCGGATAGTCCCGCCTGAGAGGAGGGGGACTGCCGCCTCTACCTATTCCATGGGCTGGGATGTGCCGATGGCTTTCGGTGGCCTGATCGCCGGCATACTGAATACCAAATACGGGTATGATATCACCTTTAGGCTGATTTTGCTGCTGTATCCAATCTTCGTTTTGATATACGTATTCGTTATCTCCAAACATCCCTCTGCCTTTCGCAACTGGAAGCGGGCGCAGGAGATGGGGCGGCTGTGAGCACTATGTTATAAAGCGGCACGCAGCGCTGCATACTGTGCCAGGACTTCGGGAATGTCAATACGCTGAGGGCAATACTGCCGGCAGGTGTTGCAATGGAGACATTCCTCCGGCCCCTTGGTCCACTTCAGATTGGACAGGCGCCACCCCTCTCCGCTGACACGCTGCTCGTTATAGCCTTGGATCAGCAGAGGAATATTCAGCCCCGCAGGGCAGGTGCCGCAGCAGTAGCGGCAGCCGGAGCATGGCACGCCTAACGTGCCCATAAAGGCGTCCTTGGCCTGCCAGAGCGTATCCAGCTCCTGTTCATTCAGCGGCTCCTGCCGCGAGAACGTGTCTACATTGTCCTCTATCTGTTCCATAGTGGTCATGCCGCTGAGCACCGTCTGCACCATGGGCAAGCCCTGCAAGAAGCGGAAGCTCCAAGAGGGAATGGAGCGCTCCGGCTCCGCCGCTTTCAGGATAGCTGCCGCTCGTTCATTCAGCGTGGACAGCCGCCCGCCCTTCTGCGGTTCCATGACCCATACGGGAAGCTGGTGCTCCAGAAGGATATCATACTGTTCTTTCGCTTTCAGCAGCGTCCAGTCCACATAGTTCAGTTGGATCTGAGCCATATCATAGCCGTCGTACCACTGAAGAAATTTACGCAGGTTGTCCGGCTCCGCATGGGCGGAAAAGCCCAGATAGCGGATGCGACTCTTTTCTTTCTGCTTCAGCAGGAATTCCAGATATCGGGCATTTTCGTCCATAATGAGAGGCAGCGTCACCTCGCACACACAATGGAAAAGATAGAAATCAAAGTATTCGACCCTGCAACGCTTTAATTGCTCCTCAAACATTCCCTCCAGGTCCTTGCAGTGGGAGGCGTGAAATTTGCTGGCCAGGAGATAGCTTTCACGGGGATGGCGGGTCAGCGCCTCGCCAAAGATCCGCTCAGAATCTCCTTTGAGATAGGCGTGGGCCGTGTCAAAATAGTTGATGCCCCGTTCCAATGCCGCATCTATCAGGGCAAAGCCCTTTTTGCGGTCGATACGTTCGTTATTGCCCTCCTCCATGGCCCATCGGGTTCCTCCGAATCCTAACGTGGAGACCTCGATATCCTTGAAATGCTTGTGCAATACCTGCTTTGCCATAGCTGCTCCTTTGCCCTCTCCTTCAATAGAAAGAGGGACTTTTTATACTTTACTAAAGATATGATACCGCTTGTCCTTATGGAAAACAAGCATTTTACCAAAGCGGGAGGAATTACCTGCCGGGCTGTTTTTTTGCCGCAAAGTGGTGTAAAAAGACACTTTGGGCGCCCTTTATTTGACTAACATAGATAAAATTGGTAAAATACGCATAACAATGAGGTGGCGAAGCCAATTATTTTCGGAGGTAATTGCCAATGAGGTCCTTTCCAAGGACGATACTATACGCGGTAGCGGGAGTGCTTGTCATAGCGCTGATATCCTCCGCGCTTACCATGATCATAATGAACAGGACGTCTGGAGACAGGGTGGTGATGTCGGCTGAAGAATACTCTGAGTTCAGCCAGATAGCGGCGTTGGACGACGTGATGGACAGCATTGAAAAAGAATACTACGCCGAGGTGCCCTCCCGGGAAAAGATGATAGCGGGGGCGGCAAACGGCATGCTGGACACGCTCGACGATCCATACGCCAGATATTACACCGCCGAGGAGTACGAGGAGTACCTTGCCGCCATAAACGGAGAGTACTACGGCATAGGCCTGCTGGTAGGTCAGCCGAACGAGACGGGTTCCGAGGTGCTTGAGGTCTATCAAGGCAGTACGTCGGAGAGCGCCGGCATAAAGGTGGGCGACATCATAACCGCCGTGAACGGAACCAACGTGGCGAATATGGATCAGGACGATCTAAGGGCATTGATAGACGCAAAGAAAGCTGATGGCGTGCAGCTTTCCATACTGCGGGGCAGCGAGACGCTTGATATAACGGTCACCGGCGGCAACATAACAGTAAAGCACGTGGATTCAGCCCTCTTTAACGACAGGACCGGATACATTTATGTGAGCATGTTCACCGGCAACTGCGCAGACGAGTTTGAGAATGCAATAAAGGATCTTAAGAGCCGCAACATGAAGTCGCTTGTGATAGACCTGCGCAACAATCCCGGCGGTTCGCTGGATATAGTCGTAAGGGTAGGCGAGATACTGCTGGGCAAGGGTATGCGCATCGTGAGCGTTGGCCCTACGGATTCCACTGAGGAAACGGTATATAACGGCAAGGGCAGCGCCATAGGCGTGCCTGTAGCGGTTATAGTGAATGAGAACTCCGCATCGGCCAGCGAGATACTTGCGGCGGCCATACAGGAAAACGAGATAGGCGTAGTTGTGGGGACCAACACATACGGCAAGGGTGTTGTGCAGACCACGTCATACATAGAATCCACCGGCGGCTGGCTCAAGATCACTACCGACGCTTATTACACCCCCAACGGCAACAACATAAACGGCGTGGGAATTTCACCCGATATTTTAATGGAGCTGCCGGAGCAGTATCACAGAATGGCCATACCGGAACTCGTAAAGAACCACCAGAAGGAGGACACTCAGCTCTGGGAGGCACTTGACTACGTACGGGAAAGGGCCAACGAGGTATCGTAAATAACAATACTCTTTTAGAGAGGAGCTTTATATGCAGCTTAGCGAGCTTATAAAAAAAGATCCCGTAATCGAGCGCGTTGCAAAGGCGGAGGAGGTCATCTGGTTTAATCCGGGCCTTCGGTGCCGGGACGCCGCATTTGAAGGCATCAGCCTTACCATGGCGGACATTGACGACGCCGAGGCGCGGCTCAGGCGCTTCGCACCCTTCATAATGCGCTGTTTCCCTGAAACTGCAGGCAACGGCGGCATTATAGAATCCCCTCTCACCGAGGTCGAGCATATGAGGCAGCGGCTCAACGGACACGGCGGCGGCATAGGCGGCAGGCTGCTCCTCAAGCGGGACAGCGACCTTGCCATTGCAGGCTCCGTAAAGGCGCGGGGCGGCATATACGAGATACTAAAGCACACAGAGGAGATCGCCCTCGAAAAGGGCCTTCTCAGTGGATATGACGATGACTATGCGAAGCTGGCCGGCGACGAGTGCCGCAGGGTGTTTTCGCAGTACACCGTGCAGGTGGGCTCCACCGGAAACCTTGGCCTTTCCATAGGAATAATGAGTGCGGCGGTAGGGTATAAGGTAATAGTACACATGTCCGCCGATGCCAAGCAGTGGAAGAAGGAGCTGCTGCGAAGCAAAGGCGTGAAGGTAGTGGAGTATAAGTCGGACTATTCAGAGGCGGTGAAGCGGGGCAGGGAGCTGTCCGACGCCGATCCCATGAGCTACTTTGTGGACGACGAGAATTCCGTCGCGTTGTTCCTGGGCTATGCAGTAGCGGCTAAGCGGCTGAAGGCACAGCTTGAGGATATGGGCATAGAGATAGACGAAAACAGGCCGCTGATAGCTTACATACCCTGCGGTGTAGGCGGCGCACCGGGAGGCATAGCTTTCGGGCTCAGGCTGCTCTTTGGGGACGATGCTCATGTATTCTTCGTAGAGCCTACTCAGGCGCCTTGCATGCTGCTTGGCATGGCAAGCGGACTGAACAATAAGATATGCGTGCAGGACGTGGGCCTTACAGGGCTAACTCACGCCGACGGACTTGCAGTAGGCAGACCCTCAGGTTTCGTGGGCGGCGTAATGAAGACGCTGCTTGCGGGCGAAATGACGGTGGAGGATTATAAGCTGTACGATTATATGCGGGCGCTGCTGGATACCGAGGGCATATTCATAGAGCCTTCCTCCTGCGCCGCGTTTGAAGGCCCTATGAAGCTCTGTTCAAGGGAAGGGGAGGAATACATAAGGCGGCACGGCCTTGAGGATAAGATGCAAAACGCCATACATATCCCATGGGCCACAGGCGGCAGGCTGGTGCCGGAAGAAATAAGAAAAGAGTACATGAGTACCTATCTAAAATAAAGAGGCGCATAGAGCGCCTTTCAGTCTGTCGAAAAACCCCGGGGTTGATAAGGGGCCGCAGCCCCTTATGGCTTTACTCGGATTTGGCGACATGCGCGGCAAATCCGCAAAAGCCCTTGCGCAGCAAGGCTTTCCCTGCATTCGGTGCTGGCCGCGCCATAGGTGCAAGCACCGAATGAAAAAACTCAAAAAAGTGGCGTCCAGCCACTTTTTTGACACTCTGAGAGGCGCATAGAGCGCCTTTTTATTTTGCGTAAGTGTCAGTCTGCACTGTCATCGTGGTGGCGTATGCCGTCACGACGGAACAGCAGCGATATGCCCCATACTCCTGCAAGGCCTACAAGCGTATAGATAATGCGGGCGAAGGTGCCGCTCATGCCGCCAAAGAGGCTGGCCACAAGGTCAAACTGGAAGAGGCCCACCAGACCCCAGTTCAGCGCGCCTATGATGACGAGTATAAGTGCCAGTGTATCCATATGATGTCTCCTTAAAACTCCTTTGCTTTGATGGGCTTATTCTGCCCGGCAGGATACACATAATACGAGGGAAATAATGGCTTTTATTTTTTCTTTGGATAAAATATTTCTATTTCAAACTTATCGAAATCCACCGGCTCCATAAAGTCGTCTGCACGGAACACCACGCGGGAGAAGTCCTCCAGCTCCTTTAAATGCTTTTTGAGCATAACGGGGCGGGAGAGATCAAGCTCGTGGCAGAGCGGGCCTATGAGCTCGTCCCAGCCCTCTGCCATGCCGCGCGTAAGCCCAGCGTATTCGATCGTGTGCTGTCGTATTATTTCATTGTTCTTACGAACGGTTCCCCAAAGCTTCATGCTGTCTGCTCCTCATTTCAGGGTAAAGATCAGGGCGGCGTTTCCGCCGCCCCATGTAAAGTATCTTTAAATCAGTTCTTGGTGATGTACTGCTGAGATACGAATAGTATCTTGCCGTTGTACTCTATCATGCTCCAGCCGCTGCCCATATCCTTGACGAAAGCGACCGCGGTGCCGTTTGCAAGCTGCATCATGGCGGTGCCGCTGGTGCTGGGCGAGAGCCTTGCGTTGAGGCCGTCGGTGTTTACGGTGGCGCTGGTAGTGGTATAGGAGGCGATGTCGCTCACCTTGGTAAGATACTTGCCGGATACGTAAGCCGTGGTGTTGTTGTAGGCGATCTTATACCAGCCGTTGCTGTCCGCGCTTATAACGTAAACCTTATCGCCGCCGCCCAGCTGGCCGAGTACGTCGGAGGTATCGACCGCGTTGGCGCGGACGTTTATGCCATCGGTGTTGGCATAGTAGATGGATTTTGCATCCCCGACCTTGGCGGGTGTGGTCGCCGCGGTAGTTCCGCCGCCTGTGGGCGCGGTGGTGCCGCCGCCGGCAGTGTTGTAGTCGACGGTGAAGGTCTTGCGGTTGATGGCGTAGCCGTTCTTGCGGGCCTCCACGTTGAGGGTGGTGGTACCGGCCTCGGTTATGGTGTAGGTATAGGTGAAGGAGCCTGTCTCATCCACGGGGACAGCCTCGTCGTTCACATATATACCGGCGGTGGTATCCTGCACGACGCCCGCTACCTCAACGATAGGACTGCTGACCGAGAAGTTCTCGGTGTTGGGGCTGGTAACGGTCATGTCTATGGTGGGTATGCTTATAAGAATGGGGTTGGCGAAGGTAACGGGTTCGCTTTCGCCCTTCTTATTTATGACGGTAATATTGGGGGTAACCGCCAGGTAGCCGTCTGCGGTGAGTTCATCGGGATCCACAGGCTCGCTGGGGATCCAGAGCTGCTCGGGAATGCCAAAGGTGACGGACTTGCCGGATATGGGTTCCTCTTTTACAATGGAGCCTCCCTCGAAGCGCACTATGCTCTTCTTCTTGGCGTACACGGTGATGTTGTAAGCCTTATCGCCGGAGGCGGTGGTAGTCTCCTCAATCTTTGCTTCGCCGGTGACGGAGGACTTGCCGGAGCCTATTCCGCCGCTTACGAACTTGATTACGCCGAATACGATAGCGCCAAGCAGCAGTATGCCGCCAAGTATCATGGCCAGAAGCTTGATGTTGAGGCTGCTCCTCCTGCGGCGGGAGGGCTGGCTCTTCCTGGGGGCGGAGGCACGCGGAGCGGTACGGGAGACGGGACGCTGTGCCGGAGCAGCCTTCTTATTGCCGCCGGCGCGCTTGCTGCGCCTGTCGTCGGTCTCCGTGTAGTCATAAGAGAACATTCTGTCATCTATGGGATCGGCATATTTTATGCCGCTCTTGGATGGCTGCTGGGGGGTGGAATATGAACCGGACCAGGCGGAAGAAGCGGCGGATACTGCTGCGGCAGATACGGCGTCGCCTATCCTTGCGCCGCATGAGTTGCAGAAACGCTGGCCTTCAATAAGCCGTGCGCCGCACTTGGGGCAGACGGGGCCGGACTGTACTGCGGACTGACGGGGCTGCTGAACGGGCTGAGCGGGCTGAACCGTCTCCTCGGCTTTGCCGTTCAAAAAGTCCGCGGGTATATCGTTTTCTGAAATAGTATTGGCGTTGAATTCGGGTTTTGCCCATACGGGGGCGCGAACGAAGCTTCGGGAAGAGGCGGGAGCCTCTGGGCCGTTATCGGCATTGTCGCTGCCGTGCAGGGGAGCGGAACACTTTTTGCAGTACTCAAGGTAGTCCTCATTGTTGGTGCCGCATACCTTACATATCATATAAAAATCCTCCTACAAGGTTGTGGTCAAGGGACAAGGGGGCATATTGCAGCCGCCGCCGTTGACTTTGCATATCTATTCGAAGATAATTATACCAAATTGCAATGGGGAATGAAACACTTTTCAAATGATAATTATAAACAAACTTTAAATTATATATGGCACATAGCCGAAATATACTGCCCGTGGTATAATCAACTAAAGTTTTATAAAACCGTTTATGGAGGTAGCCCGTGAATCGTATAATCGCGGCGCTTATGGCGCTCATACTTATAATGACCGCAATATCTGCGGCAGGCTGCGAAGCAAAGGAGGATCCCTACAAGGGCTACTGTACGGACGGGGAGCTTGCGGGCGGCGCCGCCCTTCAGAACGCCAACGCAAAGTCCGTCACCGTGTCCTGTGAGGGCGACGTTGTGCGCATAAGGCTGGAGTTCTATGTGGGCAGCCGTATGAGCGGCGGCAGCGAGGAGGCGGAGGCCTCCACGGTGCCGGCGTATAAGGTGTACAGGCTGGGTTACCCTTCAAGGCTGGCGGTGGAGTTCAACGACCTGGAGTATGCCGACTTTGCCCGGACGGAAACCGAATGCGCAGGCTGTGTCCAAGGCGCTTTCGTGCACAGGATCATGGAGGAGAAGAAGGCGTGCATATACTTTCAGCTTTCCGCCGATCCTGCGTTCAAGGCCTTCGCCAGCGGCAATGTGCTGGAGATAGAGATCAAGCCCGTAGCGGAGGCGGAAAAAAAGAAAAAGAAGAATGAAAAACCCAAGTATCAGGTCACGGCGAACGCCTATGACGACTACTGCGAGGGCAAGCTGACTGCTGACGGCCTTACCCCTACGCTGGACGCGGATAAGTGCGACGTACTGCTTATATCAGGCGTTATGGATTCAGACATAGCAGCCGAGATGTTTATTAAAGACATAGTCGATAAAAACATCTCCGCCGTCCAGGAGGAGTGGACCATAATAGAGGCGGATAAGCATAAGCTGCCCCAGTATGACGATACGCTTGTATACAAAGCCGCTTACTCCCAAAATGTTCTGCGCAGCACGGATGGCAATGTGGAGAGCGCAGAGGTGCTCATACCCGATGGGTGGTATCTGACACAAATACCGAAACGCGCGGGAGGCGGCGCACTTTATACAAAACGTATAAAGGAAAAGGACGCTTCGGGCGACTATACCAGCGAAAGACTGTACATAAGAAATGATGACGGCACATCTGAGGAATTCATGGACTATGGCTTCGAAACCATAGAGAGCGCGGAGTTTTCTCCCGATGGAAGAAAGCTTGCGCTGCTTGAGCGGGCGGCGGAAGCTACCAACCTTTACATAATAGACGTGGAGGCCGAGGAGGTGCTGACCGACCTTACAGATGTGGGCTTTGGCGACTCGGTAAGCGCCTATACGTGGGACGATATAGGAACTACGATTTACGCCGTAAGCGGCACGGATTCCATGACCATACATCAGTACGACTTTGACGTACCCGATGAGAGCAAGCGCCATTCCATAGTGGAAAAGAACGGCGCGGATGAGGGCAGCATAGCCTTTGCAGACGGGCGCATATACTTCGTACAGGGTGACATGGAGAACGGCGATATGATATACAGGGTAAAGTGCGACGGCGGTGTGCGCAGGCAGTTCACCTACGGAAGCCTGTTTGCTCTTTCCGGCAATAAGGAATATATGGCTATAAACGCGGAGAGCGGGGCTGCGGCATCCAGCACAGGCAGCGAAAAGCTCAGGATATACGAAATGGATTCAGGCAACAGCATACCTGTATCCAACGAGTTCGGCGCTCAGGAATTCGTATGGTCCAGGGACGGTTCGAGGCTGTATTACTTCGAGAACAGGCTGTCGGGTGACGAGGAGAACGCCGAGGAGGGCAGCTCCAATAACGATGAGTATCCGTATACGCTTTGGGTGTATGATCTGGTTGAGGGCAAGAACCGCAGAGTGGCGGATATGCCAACCACCGCCATATTCCCCGGCGATTCACCGGAGATACTGTATTTTAATTTCAACGACAGCGATACCATGGGCGAGAAGATAAGGGCCGCGTATATCCTCGACGCCGGCCGTATCGCGTCGTAAATCAGAATATGGACATACGGGCGCGTTAGGTGTAGAATAATAAAGCCAAAAGGCAAAAAACAATTGAATAGTCAAAAGGCGCAGAGTAGGACGCCGCGCGTTGCTCCGAGGCAGAGCAGGATAGTTGCTTCGGACTTAGTGCTCCGGGGACGGGGAGTTGTCCCGGGGACGAAAAGCCAGATGGCTTACGGTGCGGCATCCGCATCCCGCTGCTGCATAAAGGAGAATTGCCTCCTCTATGTGGTGAAAACTATCAAAGGAGGTAAGTTCTATGGAAAAGACAAGGAACAGCGCAAACGTAGACCCAAGGACAAGACGGCTCGCTTTTTGCGCGCTGTTTACGGCGCTGGGCGTGGTGCTGGGAGGGCTGCTCAGCATACCGGCGATGCCGCTGGGCAGTTATACGCTGAAGATAGGCTTGGGCGTGCTGCCGGTAATAGTGACGGCGGTGCTGTATGGGCCGCTGTACGGCGGAACGGTAGGGGCGTTGACGGATCTTTTGCAGGCGCTGATATTCCCCAAAGGGGCCTATATGCCGTGGTTCACAGTAATAGGGGCGCTTTTCGGGGTGATCCCCGGTATGTTCTTCGTAAAGGGCCAGAAGCCTACGCTGAAGCGCATATTCGTAGCTGTGTTTTCAGGACAGACGGTTTGCAGTGTGGTGCTCAATACGCTGCTGCTCATGTGGCTATACGGGTCTCCGTGGCAGATCGTATATGCGAGGTTAATAAATCAGGCGGTGATGATACCGCTGTATACCGCCCTCGTGTATTACGTGGTAAAGCTTATGGATAAGTGTGGGATTATATAAACCCGGATAAATGTGCATACTTTTCCGTATATGGAAAATACATATACGGAGGACAAAACAATATGCTTCTGGGCTTGAAGGAAAAGAAAAGGGAACAGGGCAAAACAGAGGATATACGCCGTGCCATGGAACAGTGGCAGGAGGCCGAAAGGTACTTCAAGAGCGTATCCGATACCGACCTTGTGGATTACGCGGTTTTCGAGATGGAGGCTGCGAGAAGGAAATACATGCTGCTCCTCAAGCGCTATGCAGAGGAGCGTAAATACAGGGAGTAGAAATATAATGCTGGAAACGCTCATCATGTTTGGAATAGGTATACTTATGGTGTGGGTCATATGCAAGATCTTCGCATGGCCCCTCAAGATACTTTTCAAGCTGGTGATAAACGCCGTTATGGGCGCTATCGTGCTGCTGGTAATAAACATAATCGGCAGCGCGGTAGGCTTTACGCTGCCTATAACCGCCCTTACGGCGCTGCTGGTCGGGCTGCTTGGCGTGCCGGGCGTAGTGCTCATAGCGCTTTGGGTGCTTTTAATGTAGAATTGCAGAATTGCTTCCCTTGCCGTGCGGGGGAAGCTTTTTGCGCATGGGAGTGCGAAGGATGGAAGATCATATCAAAGCATTGCGAAATATGGTAGACTCCTCCGGCCGCATAGTGTTCTTTGGCGGCGCGGGGGTGAGCACGGAATCCGGAATACCGGATTTTCGCAGCGAAAACGGCATATACGACGCTATACGCCGTTTCGGCGAACGTCCTGAGACGCTGCTGAGCCATAGCTTCTTCATGGGGCACACCGAGCGCTTCTTCCAGTATTATAGAAGCGCGCTGCTTGTGACAGACGTACAGCCTAATGCCGCTCATCTGGCCCTTGCCCAGCTGGAGCGCGAGGGCAAGCTTACAGCGGTGGTTACCCAGAATATCGACGGCCTGCACACCAGGGCCGGCAGCAAAAACGTATATGAGCTCCACGGCAGCATATACAGAAACCACTGCATGAATTGCGGCAAATTCTATTCCGCCGAGGATATAATGGATATGGATACCGTGCCGAGATGCAGCTGCGGCGGCGTGATAAAGCCGGACGTAGTGCTTTATGAGGAAGGCCTGGATGGCGATGTGCTTCAGGGCGCCGTAACTCACATAATGCGGGCGGATATGCTCATAGTTGGCGGCACGTCGCTGGCTGTTTACCCGGCTGCAGGGCTTATTGACTATTACCGCGGGAACAGGCTGGTGCTCATAAATAAGAGTGAAACGCCTTATGACAAAAGGGCGGATCTGGTCATACACGAGTCCATAGGCCGTGTGCTGTCGGAAACGGTAAAATTAAAATAAACAAATCTGTTCAGAGGAAGGAGCTTATATCAATGGCAAAGGCTACTACCGCCATTCTGCTTGCAGCAGGCGAGGGGAAAAGAATGGTGTCCAAAAAGCAGAAGGTAATGCATAACCTGTGCGGCAGGCCCATGCTGGGTTGGGTAATGCGCAGCGTTCAGCAGCATATCACGGAGAGACCCATAGTGGTGCTGGGCTTTGACGGGGAAAGCGTAAAGGATTATTTCGGCAAGGACTGCACCTACGCTTATCAGCAGAACGTGCCGGGCAACAGGGTGGACGCCCTCAGGGCCGGCATGAGCGCGGTAAACGCGGATACCGGCTATGTGCTGGTGATGGCGGGAAATATGCCTCTTATAACCGACCGCACTGTGGCGGCGCTGGTGGAGGCCGCAAAGGGCTTTTCAGCCTCCAGACTCATATGCTTTTCGGACGACGAGGATACGCTGATATCCCCGGCGTACTGCTTTGAAATAAGCGTGCTGAGAGAGTGCCTTAAGATGGACGCGAGCGATATAGAGAGCTACGTATCCTGCCTCCGAAAGAAGAACATGCCGGTGGTGGACGTGTACGCGCCATATATAGAGGGCATGGAGATAGCAGACAGGGAGGATCTGTGGTGCTGCAACGCTATACTGCGCAGAGAGATAAACGCTTCCCTCATGCGCAAGGGCGTCACATTTATAGATCCCGAATCGGCATATATCGACGCCGACGTGCGAATAGGCATGGACACGGTCATATACCCAGACGTATACATGAGCGGCAGGACTGTCATAGGCGAAGGCTGCAGGATATACAATGGCTGCCGCTTTGATAATACCGTGGTAGGCGATAATTGCGATATGCAGGCAGTTGTGGCCATAGATGCCGTAGTGGACGACGGCGCCAGGGTAGGCCCCTATGTAAGGCTCAGGCCCAATACGCACATAGGCAAAAACTGCAAGATAGGCAACTTCGTCGAAATAAAGAACTCAACCATTGGCGAAAAGACTTCCGTGGCACACCTTACCTACGTGGGCGATTCCGACGTGGGCAGCCACGTGAACATGGGCTGCGGTACGGTGTTCGTAAATTATGATGGTTTTGAAAAGCACCGCTGCAAGGTGGGCGATAACGTATTCCTTGGTTGCCAGACAGCGCTGGTTGCGCCGGTCACCGTAGGGGACGACGTATATACCGCCGCAGGATCGGTCATAACCGAGGATATACCTGCCGGCACTCTCGCCATTGCACGCACCCGCCAGGAAAACAAGGAGGGCTGGGTAGCTAAATACAGGGCGATCAAGAAAAAAGAAAAATAAAAGAATTTCTTGACAGGACATGGGGATTTGTGCTTTCATACATGAGGAACAAAAATAAATATAAAACGGGAGAAACAAAATGAGCCTTTACAGCGAATGGCAGGGAATCTGCGACCAGGTGCAGGAGCAGGAGCCCGGCGTTGCGAGGAAGTTCTGGAAGGAATACTTCGCGGCGGAAACCGAAAATTATAAAAAGATACTTGGTGACTATACCAATACGGTAGAGGGCAAGCTTTCCGATCTTGCAAAGGAATTCAACATGGACGAGGTCACCTTTGTGGGCTTTTTGGACGGCATCAACAGCAGCCTCAAGAAGGAGATAAAGCTGGACAGCCTTAAGAGCGGCTCCAAGGTAACTCTGGATATCGACTTTGAAAAGCTTTACTACAATATGCTGGACTGCAAGGCGGAGTGGCTGTACACCCTCAAGGAGTGGGAACCTATCCTTACCCCCGAGCGCCGCAAGGAGATAACTCAAGAGTTCCGCACCTCCAAGATGTTCGTAAAGACGGCGGAGCCCGGCCGCAACGATCCATGTCCCTGCGGCAGCGGCAAGAAGTACAAGAAGTGCTGCGGAGCCGGCAAGTAATCAATACAATGTGTTTTATATGCGGTCCCCGGATATGCCGGACGACCGCATTTTGAATTTTTGGCAAACCCGCCCAATTGGATAAATAATATGCTATAATGGAACCGTTAATATAGCCATAATGATTATCGGATATAATTTTCTTAGCAAACGGGAGGCGTTCTGAATTAGTATGAAGATAAGATTCTGCGGTGCGGCCAGGTCTGTTACGGGTTCATGCCACATGATAACCTTCGAGGGTGGAAGCATACTTGTGGACTGCGGAATGCGGCAGGGCGAAGACGCGCATACCGATTACGGCGAGGGGGATTTTCCCTTTATACCTTCGGATATAAAGGCGCTGCTCATAACCCACGCGCATATAGACCATACCGGCATGGTGCCGCTGCTGGTAAAGCGCGGCTTCAATGGCCCGATATTCTCTACCGAGGCCACAGCAAAGCTATGCGGGATAATGCTGCCGGACAGCGCCCACATACAGGAGCAGGACGCTGAATACCAGAACCGCAAAAATGAGCGGGCAGGCAAGCCCCTTGTAGAGCCTCTCTATACCGCTCAGGACGCCGAAAACTCCCTCAGGCTCTTTAAGGGCGTAAGGTATGACAGCATCATACAGATATGCCCCGGCGTGGAGGCAAGGTTTACAGACGTTGGACATCTGTTGGGCTCCGCCGCCATAGAGGTATGGGTGACTGAGGGTGGCAAAAAGACCCGCATAGTATTCTCGGGCGACATAGGCCGCGACGACAGGCCCATAATAAAAGATCCCGAAAGCCCGGAGGGCGCGGACTACCTCGTGCTGGAGAGCACCTATGGCGACAGGCTGCACACAGTCAGCACCGACGACGAAAAGGAGCAGGAATTTGCGGAGATACTGCGGGAAGGTATAGCCCGTGGCGGCAATATAGTAATACCGGCATTTGCCGTGGGCCGCACACAGGAGCTTTTGTACTATATCAAGCGCTTTCTCGTGAATGGTACAGTACCCGGCCTTGAGAAGGTGCCGGTATATATTGACAGCCCTCTCGGCATAAAGGCCACGCGCATATACGCGGGCTGCGGCGCGGACTGCTACGATGACGAGACTAAGGCGCTGGCCAGAAGCGGCGACCTTTTCGAGTTTGACAGCCTGCACATCGCTGAGACGGTGGAGCAGAGCATGGAGATAAACGACCTCAAGGGCTGCAACATAATAATATCCGCATCCGGCATGTGCGAGGCAGGCCGCATACGGCATCACCTTAAGAATAACCTGTATAAGGCAAACGCGACGGTGGTGTTCGTAGGCTATCAGGCGGTAGGCACACTGGGCAGGATAATCATCGACGGCGCAAAGAAGGTAAAGATACTTGGCGTACAGGTCATAATAAATGCGGCGATAAAGCAGATTGAAGGCTTCTCAGGCCATGCGGATCAGAGCGAGCTGCTGGAATGGGTATCCGAGATACCCGAGACCCCAAAGAAGATATTCCTTGTACACGGCGAAGATAAGGCCATAAACGCACTGAAGGGTAAGCTTCAGGAAAAGGGCTACAGCATTGAGGTGCCGGAGATGTTCGAAGAATTCGATCTGGGTACCGGCGAAGTGTATGCTACCGCTACAAAAAAGGTAACGGAAGCGGCAAAGCAGCGCAGACAGCAGGCGGCCGATATACGCGCATCGCTCAAGCGTCTGATATTCGCGGCCACCGAGCTGCTCTCTGCGGAGCCGGATAAGGCGAGCGGCATGGAGGAGGACATAGGCGGCCTTGCGGATCGCATGGAAAAGCTTGTAAAATAGCTTGAATACACGGCTTGAAGTATGAAAACGAATGTGGTAAAATACTTTGGTAAATAAAACGGCGTTGAAGGAGAAAAGCAAAGCGTTTTCCGCCGCAGAGAAGGCCCTGTTAGCTGGGAGGGGCCTGCAAAGGCGCATTGCATGAGTTCGCTCCGGAGCCGCCCCGGTGAAGCCTGAAAGGGTGCGTAGTCGGGGCCGGGTGTGCCCGATACAGCTTCAAAGGCCCCGTGATGGCGGGGTAAATTAGGGTGGTACCACGAACGCGCCTTCGTCCCTTCGGACAAGGCGCGATATTTTTTTGGAGGAAAGCGAAAGATGAACGAGACACTTCAAAAGATCAGGCAGGAGACACTTGAGCGCCTGAAGGCCGCGAAGGACGAATCCGAAATCGAATCCCTCAGCGTTTCGGTTTTTGGCAAGAGCGGTTCCCTTACGGAGATACTCAAGTCCATGGGCAAGCTCAGCAAGGAGGAGCGTGCCTCTGTGGGCCAGTCTGTGAACGCCGTGAAGAAGGAGCTTGAAAAAGAGCTCAGCGGGCGCAAGGCTGAGATCGCCGCAAGGATGCAGGAACTGCGCTTTGAGCGGGAAGCCATAGACGTTACCGAGCCCGGTAAAATAGCCCAGCCTGAAGGTCATCTGCACCCGATGACTCAGACCTACCGCGCTATTCGCGACGCATTGGTAGGCATGGGCTTTACCACATATGAGGGCCCGGAGGTGGAGTATGACGATTATAACTTCACAAAGCTGAACCTGCCCCTGGATCACCCTGCCCGCGATATGCAGGATACCTTCTATGTAAACGACCGCGTTGTGCTGCGCACCCATACCTCCCCGCTGGAGGCGAGGGCGCTGCTGAACCTCAAGCCTCCCTTCAGGCTCATAATGCCCGGCCGCGTGTTCCGCGTAGACGAAGTGGACGCAAGCCACAGCCCCGTTTTCATGCAGATGGAGGGCTTCGTAGTGGATAAAAACCTGACATTGGCAGATCTCAAGGGAACGCTGCTCACCTTCATACATACCGTATTCGGCGAGGACGTGAAGATGCGCTTCCGACCCAGCTACTTCCCCTTCACGGAGCCTTCGGCCGAGGTGGACATTTCCTGCACTCTCTGCGGCGGAAAGGGCTGCCGTCTCTGCAAGGGCACAGGTTGGCTGGAGATACTGGGCTGCGGCGTTACCAACCCACATGAGCTTGAAAACTGCGGACTCGATCCCCACGAGTGGAAGGCGATAGCCTTCGGCGTAGGCGTGGACCGCATAGCGAGCCTGAAATACGGCATAACGGATATCCGCCTCGAGTACGAGAACGATGCCCGTTTCCTCAAACAGTTCTAAAGGGAGGTACGAATTACTATGAAACTGCCGCTTAAATGGTTAAAGGAATATGTGGATTTTAACGTTACTCCCGAGAAATTCGTGGAGCTGATGATGTGGCGCGGCTTTGAGGTGGCCGACATAGAGGACGAGATGCCCGGCATCACCAATGTCGTAGTAGGCAGGATAGAGGCGCTGTCCAAGCACCCCAATGCAGATAAGCTCCAGATCTGCTCCATAAACGTGGGCAGGGAAGAAAACATATGCATAGTCACCGGCGCGACTAACGTATATGAGGGGGCGCTGGTGCCGGTAGCGCTGGACGGCGCACACCTTGCGGGCGATATAGTCATACACCCCACAAATATGCGCGGCGTAGAAAGCCTGGGCATGCTGTGCTCCGGCAAAGAGCTGGGGCTTACCGAGGCGGATTATCCCGGCGCCGAGGTCTACGGTATAATGCTGCTTCAGGGCGAGCATCCGCTGGGACAGAGCATTCAGGAGGCCGTAGGCCTTGACGATCTGGTATTCGATATAGAGCTTACCCCAAACAGAGCGGACTGTCAGAGCATAATAGGCATTTGCCGCGAGGCCGCCGCCGCTCTGGGCCAGAAGTTCCGCGAGCCTGAGATTAAGGAGATAAAGGGTGCCGGCAACAGCGCGGATTACGCCTCCGTGGAGGTGCTGGATACAGACCTCTGCCCGAGGTACATTGCAAGGGCGGTTACCGACATCAACATCGCGCCTTCACCGGCGTGGCTGCAGAAGCGCCTGCGCAGCGTTGGCTTTCGTCCCATAAACAACATAGTAGATATCACAAATTATGTTATGGTGGAGTACGGCCATCCTATGCACGCGTTCGATCTCTCCTGTATAACCGACGGCCATATCATAGTGCGCCGGGGCAAGGAAGGGGAGAAGGTAGTTACCCTTGACGGCAAGGAACGGGAGGTTTCTCCCGATGTGCTGCTCATAGCCGATCCTGTAAAGGGCGTGGGCATAGCAGGCGTAATGGGCGGCGAGAACTCCGAAATAACAGAGAATACCAGGACTGTGCTCTTTGAGGCTGCGGCCTTCAAGGGCAGCAATATCCGTCATACCACTCGCGAGCTGCATCATGTCACCGACGCCGCCGCACGCTTCATAAAGGGGGTAGAGCCTGTCAATGCCATGGATGCCATAAACAGGGCCATAGAGCTCGTGGATGAGCTGGGCGCAGGCAAGGTTATAGGCGAGAGCATAGACGTATGCGCCGTGGATACCAATGAGCGCGTGATAAACGTGGATTGGAAGCACGTAAACGCCATACTGAATACTGCCATTGCTCCTGAGGAAATGGTGAAAATGCTGGATACCATAAATATTCCCGCCAAGGTTAGCGGCGAAAAGCTGGTTGTAACCGTTCCTCATTACAGGGTTGATATCGAGAGCAGCATAGAATCCGATTGGGATATTGCCGAGGAGATTGGCCGCATCTACGGCTATTACAATATCGAGCCTACCCTTATGAAGGGCGATACCTTCCGCGGACGCCTCAGCCCCGAAACCGCATTCGAGGACGAGGTAAAGGATATGTGCGTCACCATGGGCTGCTATGAGATGTACAACTACAACTTTACCGGCCCCGCAGTACTTAACGCTCTCCGCATACCTGAGGGCGACGAGAAGCGCCTTGCGGTGAAGCTATTGAACCCCTTCGGCGAAGATCAGAGCCTCATGCGGACCACCCTCATGGCAGGCATGATGGACACCTTGGCCCGCAACTGCAACCGCAAAACCGGCTGCGGCAGGTTCTTTGAGGTGGGCAACGTACATTTCGACAATAATGCCGACCTGCCCGAGGAGCGCAAGATGCTGGGCATCATAGTGAGCGGCGGCGATGAGAGCTTCTTTACCCTCAAGGGCTGCGTGGAATTCATACTGCGCCGCCTCGGAATAGAGGACAGGGCAGAGTTTGTAACAGGCGGCGGAGAGTACCTCCAGCCCGGACAGAAGGCTACTGTGCTGGTGAACGGCGAAGTAATAGGTGAAATGGGAACGATTCATCCAGATGTGCGTAAGGCCTTCAGCGTTCCTCAGGCAGCGTATGCCGCGGAGCTCAACATGAAGAAGCTCTTTGACAGGCGCGTGGAGAAGAAGACCTACAAGGCGCTTCCCAAGTATCCTCTCGTACCTCGCGATATAGCCGTGGTGGTAGATGAGAATGTCACCTCAGCCGAGGTGGTAAAGGTCATACAGCAGTCTCCCGTAAAGGTGATACTCGAAAACGTAGAACTGTTTGACGTGTACAGGGGCCCCGGCATACCCGAGGGCAAGAAGAGCATGGCCTACTCCTATACCGTCCGCGCAGAGGACCGCACCCTTACAGATGAGGACATAAGCGGCGCCATGAATGCCATAGTACGATCTCTCAAGGCAAGGCTGAATGCAGATCTCAGGGCGTAACTGCGTAAGACATAAAGCTGAACGGCTCGTATCCTGCCTTTGCACAGGGTACGAGCCGCTTTCGTTTCAATACTATTTTTGCACCGCGCTTATCTGAATCTCCTTGAACGGGAGCGTGAGCGTATTGGGGCAGCCGTTCTGGAGCGGGCCGCCGCGCCGCGCCTTCTTCTTCTGCGGCGCCGGTTGCTTCTCAGGATTATTATGCGAATTATCATAAATATCGCCAGTATGGCTACTGCAATAAGCACCCAGAACAGCCATGGCGAACCGGTATCGCTGGCGCCGGGATCGAATATCAGAGGGCTTTCAGAGGGATCGGCGCTTATCATGTTGCCTATCTCGTCTACGCTGTTGTCGGCGGTGAGGGTGGCGGTAAGTATGGCCGCACCGTTGCAGGTATAGGTCACAGTGCCGACCTCATCCCCTGCGGCTATGGGGGCGGTCAGCGCCGCAGCCCCGTCCCGGTATGTAACGTTTGGGGTTATGGTATCCTTGGAGGAGATAACGCCGCTGACGAAGTCACGGGTACCGGCGATTATCTTGCCGGAGATGTCCGCCGTGGCGGTGAGCCCGCCTCCATCCTCAAAGGCGCCGTTTTCAACGGGCACGCTGAAGCTGGACTGCAGGTTAAGCTCGCTGACGCTTACGGAGGAGTAATTCTCAAAGCCCCAGTTGAAGAATTTAGGGGCGTTTTCAAAGCGTGTATAGCGATACTTGTCGCCCTGCGGGTCGCCGAAGAGCACGCAGATTAGCTCTACGCCGTCCTTCCTTGCGGAGGCCACTATGCAGCGGCCGGCCTGATCCGTATCGCCGGTCTTTATGCCGGTGGCGTACTGGTAAAGGTAGCTCTGAGTATCCTTTTCACCTTTGTGAATAAGGCGGTTTGCGTTTTCAAGGTGATAGCCGTCGCTGTCCTTGTTCGTAGGGGGGACGTCCCAGTATTGTGCGCTTACTATTTCACGGAATTTCTGGTTTTGCATAGCGTAACGGCCCAACAGCGCCATATCGTAGGCGGTGGAGTAGTGGTTATCGTCGTGCAGGCCGTTGGCTTTTACAAAGTGGGTGTCGTTCATGCCGATTTCGGCGGCCTTGGCGTTCATCAGCTTTGAAAACTCATCCTGGCTGCCCGATATGTGAATGGCCAGGGCGCTGGCGGCATCGTTGCCGGATACCATCATGGTGCCGTATATGAGGTCGATTATGCGCAGCTCCTCGTTGTTCGAAAACTTCATAAGCGAACCGCGCTTGTCAAAGTTGCTGCCGACATTTACTTTTTCTTCAAGATTATCGCACAGCTCAAGGGCAAGTATGGTTGTCATTATCTTTGTGGTGCTGGCGGGGTACGCCTTGGAACGGGCGTCCTTTTCATAGAGCACCGCGCCGGTGTTGGCGTCCATGAGGCATATATGCTTTGTAGTAGGGGCTTCCGGCGCCGCCTCCGCAAGGGCGGCAGGCATCAAGCCTATGACGGTAATAAATATGAGCATTGCGGAAATAACGCGCTTCAAGGGTAAAACATTCCTTTCGTACAGAAAAAACTGCGGCTCTGCGCCGGATTACGGCATTGCTCGCCATAAATAACTATAATAGTATAACAAATCATCCCCCGCTTTGTACAGCAAAAAAGATTCTTTTGGCGCAACATTACAGGGAATGTTCACAAAACATATGGGTTTTACCGGTTTCAAATTATAAATAATATGATATAATTTTTACCATAGGGATACTATGCCCATTAGCAGATAAACAGGAGGGCTTTATATGGCAAAGAGAATTCTTCTTGTGGACGACGAGCCGCTGATAGTAAAGGGGCTCAAGTTTGCGCTGGAATCCGACGGATACGAGACGGATTCCGCCGGAGACGGCGAACAGGCCCTTGAAAAGATACAGAACGGCAATTTCGATCTTATACTGTTGGACGTTATGCTGCCCAAGATGAGCGGAATAGAAGTATGCCAGGCGGTGAGGGAGAAGAGCGACGTGCCAATAATCATGCTCACCGCAAAGGGCGAGGATATGGATAAGATACTGGGCCTCGAATACGGCGCGGACGACTACATGACAAAGCCGTTCAACATACTCGAGGTAAAGGCTCGAATAAAGACCATACTTCGCAGGGCGGGCGCCGGCAAGGAGGCCCCCAAGATGGAGATCACCGCCGGGGACATCACAATAAACATAAATACCCGCAGCGTTATAAGCCATGGGGAGCCTGTGAACCTTACGGTAAAGGAATTCGACCTGCTGAACCTGTTCATGTCCAACATAGGCAAGATTTACAGCCGGGACGAGCTGCTTGAGACCATATGGGGCTTCGACTATATCGGGGATTTCAGGACGGTAGACGTACACATAAGACGGCTCAGGGAAAAGATCGAGAAGGATCCAGCGAACCCGAAGCACATCATGACAAAGTGGGGAGTTGGCTATTACTTTGCAGAATAAGCGTAAGGCAACAGACTTTTTCGGCTCGTTGCGTTGGCGAATGGTGGGTATATACCTGCTTGTAACCGTGCTTGTGCTGGTGGCCATAAGCAGCCTGGTATCCAGCCTGATGGAAGAATTTCTCGTGTCGCAGCGCACTCAGGACCAATTGCAGGAGACTGCACGCCTTGCGCTGGAGGTAGCTCCTTATATGAGTGGGGCTGATGTGGACGAGCTGTTCACATATATAGAAGACAGGGCCTATTCCATGGGGGGAAGAGTGCTGGTGCTGGATTCGGACGCAGTAGTGCAGATGGATTCCGCCTCCCGGGAAAACGGGTTCCTTTTGCCGTACCGCGAGGTGCGGGAGGTGCTTCGGGAAGGCAAGGATTCCGCTTACGGCTTCCACCATATCCTTCGGGGTGGAGATGAAGGGGTTTTCACCCAAGGCGACCAGAGTATCTGGGCAGTGTACTACACGGTGCCGCTGACCATCAGCGGCCACAGGGATGGAGCCGTGCTGTTTTCTGCCTCCATTCAGGACGTGGTGGACAGCCTGAACGAAGTGACAAGGCAGATAACCGTCATATTCGTGGCTGTGGTAATAATCATAATAATCGCAATATTCCTGCTCTCGGGCTGGATAACCAAGCCTATAGTGGAGCTTACATCAGCCATACGCCGCATGGGAACACAGGGCTATGTGAGAGTGGACGAAAAGGGCAGCGGCGAGATAGCCGAGCTTGGCCGCGCCTTCAACCGCATGAGTGAGCGTATAGAGGATCACGACAGGGTGCGCGACGAATTCGTGGCCAATGCCTCCCATGAGCTGAAGACGCCCCTTGCTACCATGAAGCTGCTTTCTGAAAATGTACTGTATCAGGATAACCCGGATCCCGCCATGATGAAGGAATTCTTCGGGGACGTTAACCATGAGGTGGACAGGCTTACGAGGATAGTTACGGAGCTTCTGCGTCTTGTACAGGAGGATACGTCGGACGGGCAGCTCAACCTTGAAAAGCTGGACCTTGACAAGCTGGTTGGAAGCGTATGTACCCGCCTTGACAGCCTTGCCAGAAACAAGAATATAAAGCTTGTGACGGATCTCAGGACTGTCACCATGGATGGCGATCGGATGCGCCTTGAGCAGGTGGCGGTGAACCTTGTGGAAAACGCCATAAAATATACCGATGAAGGCACCGTGAGCGTGCGCGTGGCCCGGGAGGACAATTATGCCGTATTGGAAGTGAAGGACACCGGCATAGGCATACCGGAGGAGTCCGTAGAGCACCTGTTCGAGAGGTTCTACAGGGTGGATAAGGCACGCTCCAGAAGCACCGGCGGCACAGGCCTGGGCCTTTCCATAACCGAAAAGCTTGTGACCCAGCATCACGGCAAGATAGAAGTAAAGAGCAAACTTGGCGAAGGCAGCTGCTTTACAGTACGTATTCCCATAAGGCAGGAAAGCGAGGGCAAGTGATGGTCAGTAGAATTATCAGGATAATATCGCTTACTCTGTCTATGCTTCTTGCCATCTGCTGCATGACGGGCTGCTTCGGCAAGATGATAGTTCAGGACGAGGAGAACGCGGAATTACCGGATGTGGATCCGGAGGACGGCGTGGAAAAAACTGTGGCTGTGAAACTTTACTACAGGCTCACCAATGAGGAATACCTTGCAGGAGTGGAGAGCAGCGTGACGGTGCGGGCAGGCGAGCGCACAGAGACAGCGGTGATACGCGCGCTAATAGAAGGCGTGCCGCCGCTCGCGTCAAACGTCAGCGCGCTGTTCCCGAGCGGTACTTCCATAGAGAATACATATTATGAAAAAGGCATACTTTACGTTACCCTTTCCAAAGAGGTGCTGGACGACAGTATAATCGCTTCATTGAAGGAAGAAGATTATCAAAGCCCTGAAGACTATCAGCAGGCGGTAGACGAGGCGACGAGAGAGATGTACCTCAGGCGCAGGCTGGGCGTATTGTCCATAGTTAATACTATTGCGGGCAGCGACGAGGGCTCCAGGGTGCAGATAATGGTGGATAATGAAGGCTCGGGCACTGGCAGCAGGATGCCATATGAGACTTTCGGCTTTGAAAAACGCCAGGGGGAGATAATGGAGCCTATGGGCTTCGATGAAAGCGTGGTAGTGACGCCGGAAAAGGTGGTGGGCTGCCTGTTTGAAAGAATAGCAAACGGACAATACGATATGGCGTATGCGCTGGTGGCCGAAAGCGATTACTACGGTATAACTAAACCTGCTTACGCCGACTTTGAGGCGGAGATGAAGGCGCTGGGCAGGCTGGAATCCTACGAAATCACCGGAACGGCCGAGGATGGAGACGGGATATATGTAATGGCAGATGTGCGAATAGCCGCTCCTGGAGGTACGATGAGAAACATAATCAAAGCGAGGATATACCTTGAAAGGGAAGGCGACCTTTATAAGGTGTATTACAGTTCGCTGCAGGCTTTGATGGAGAGCTGACCATGACGGTATTAGCTAAAAAAATCATATGTCTCCTTCTGGTGCCGGTCATATGCATAGGGGCCTTTTCAGGCTGCTCAGGCGGCAGTGCCGATGTTCCGGAGATGACGCTGAGCGATTACGTGCCAAAGCGCGAGGGCGATGAGGATACATTTACCGCACAGCTGTATTTTGTATCCGACGATGGGCTGCACCTTTCCGTTGAAGAACGGGAGGTGCGGTGCGGAAAGGGAATGAGCCGGGCGGAGGCGGCGATAGGCGCGCTCATAGACGGCCCTGTGACCACTGTGCTGAACCAGTCGGTACCGGGCGATATGCTGCTCCAGCGTGTAGAGACCTCATATGAGGCCTGCAACGTATACCTACTCGCGTCTTACACGCCGGATGCGCGGACATGGGCGACAGCTCAGGCTGCCATAGCCGCCACCGTGTATGCCTGCGAGAATATAGCCTCCATAAACCTTTACCTGAACGGCATGGCCCCGGCCTATTACGGAAGGCCGATGGGCGCGGTGACGCCAATAAGCAATACGCTGGACGCGTATATTGTGGAATTACAGCAGCAGTATACCGATATAGCTCAGGGTACGGATAATGAGACAGGAGCCGGCGTATATGAAACGCGCATTGCCACGCTGTACTTTACCGACAGCAGCAATACGCTGCTTATAGCAAAGAACGCAACCCTTAATTATGACAGCACTGAAACCAGCGTCAGGATATCGTATCAGATTTTGAATAAGCTGCTTGACGGAGCTGAAGGCCTTGAAGCCGTGCTGCCCGCCGATCTGCAGCTGCATAGCCCCATTCGGCTGGTACCGGAAAAAAACTATAACTATGGCGGCAATGGGAATTTCGAAGACGGAGAGTCCCCTCACCCCAGCGAGACGGCGCCGGAGATAGAAAAGCCGGAGGACCAGGGCCTTATGCAGGGCGAACCGATGGTGGCTGAGATAGTGCTGGAAAAGCCGAAGGAAAAATATGACGAAGATATACTGAGCGGCGCTCTTACGCTTACGCTGACGGGATATATACCGGATCTTATCGGTGTGTCGATCACCATGATTGACGAAGACGGAAAGATTACCGAGCTTGCTCCTGATGGCTATTTTACCCGGGAGGACTTTTCAGGCCGCATAGGCAGAATAGTCAATATAGATTACCCCAACAGGGACGGCAGCCTGCTTTACAGGGCGTCGAGGGCGGTGTCCAGCGAAGAGTCATATGATCCTATGGCGATACTTACAGAGCTGCTTTCCGGCTCGACGGATCTCGGCGGGATGTGCGGAGGCTTTACAGCCGATGACATATCCGGCGTATATAAGACTGATAATACAATAGTCATAGACTGGAAGGCGGGCTTTACGGACAAGCTCAGGGCATACATAAACAGCGGGGACGATACCGGAATACCCCAGGAGAATCGCGAGAGGGCATTCATATACAGCATAGTGAACACCCTGACCGAGATAGAGGACATAGGCCGGGTATGGATGCTGGAGGACGGCAAAAAGCTGGGCAGCATAGATAAGATATACCTTGGCAACAGTCTAATGCGCAATCCCGGCATACTTGTTAACGAGTAGAAAGATTTGATTTATCGATGGAAAAGGAATTTGGATCAGGCAAGATAGTCCTCGGCATGTCCGGCGGAGTGGATTCCTCCGTGGCGGCGCTGCTGCTTAAAAAGCAAGGATACGACGTTATTGGCGTATTCATGAAAAACTGGGAGGAAAAGGACGAAAACGGCGTATGCAGTGCTGCGGCAGACTATGAAGACGTGCGCAGGGTGGCGGATAGGGTAGGAATACCGTATTATACCGTGAATTTCACAAAAGAGTATATGGACAGGGTGTTTTCCTACTTCCTTGAAGAGTACTCAATGGGACGAACCCCCAACCCGGACGTACTGTGCAACTGCGAGATAAAGTTCAAAGCGTTTCTGGATTTTGCCATGGGGCTTGACGCCGCGGCCATAGCTACAGGACACTATGCCCGTGTGGACAGGTCTACGGGGCGCACGCGGCTTCTGCGCGCTTATGATATGGGGAAGGATCAGACCTATTTTCTTGCCGGGCTGAATCAGCGTCAGCTGAACCGGGCCATGTTTCCCATAGGAGAAATGCAGAAGGGCGACCTCAGGCGCCTTGCGGCGGAGGCGGGTCTTGCAACGGCGGACAAGAAGGATTCCACGGGAATATGCTTCATAGGCGAGCGCAACTTCAAAAAGTTCCTTATGCAGTACCTGCCCGCAAAACCGGGGGATATGATAGACCTGTCCGGAAGGGTGATAGGCAGACATGACGGGCTGATGTACTATACCCTCGGACAACGCCGCGGCCTCGGCATAGGCGGGCAGAAGGAGGGCAGCGGGGAAAGCTGGTTCGTTATAGGCAAGGACATGGAGAAAAACCTGCTCATAGTCCAGCAGGGAGAACACGAGGAGCTGTTTTCGCTGGGCCTTGAGGCAAATAAAGTAAGCTTCATAGAGGGCGAGCCTCCAGCGCGGGAATTTGAGTGTACGGCAAAGTTCCGCTACCGCCAGAGCGACCAGAAGGTAAAGGTTACGATGCACGGCGACAGCTGCACAGTGGACTTCGCGGAACCACAGAGGGCTGTCACTCCCGGCCAGTGGGTGGTGTTTTACGATGGAGAGGAATGTCTGGGCGGCGGGCCGATAGACGCCACAAGACCCATGAAGGAGATAAAAATTGGAGGAGATAAAAATTGGATAAAAAAACAAACAAAAAAATGAAGATACTCGTTGCGGCCGCCGCTGTACTCATTGTGCTGGCAGTGTGCTTCCTTATTCTCGGCGGCAAGCGGGACGACGTAATGATAGAGGACTTCTCGGTGTCCGCTGATGGCAGCGAAATGACACTGAAGGCGGGCATTGCCGGCAGCGCGGGGTATCTCCGCAAGGCAAAGGTGCGCTATGACGATGAGCATAAGACCGTGCTGGTGGATTTCTATTCCACCTTCGGCATAAACAACCCCGTGGGGGCTGAGGATACCTTCGTGATACCGTTAAAGCCGGACAGCGAGAACATATTCTTCAACCGGGGGAACGACTATTACGCGGCCCTTGCGAAGGACGCGGACGGGCGATGGTATAAGTTCGCGAGGTAGCTTTTTAAGACAAAAGGCAGGAGCAAATCCTGCCTTTCGGTATGTCGATAAACTCTAGGGTTGATAAGGGGCCGCAGCCCCCTTATGTTCAATCCGGCTCTGACGACATGTGCGTCAGAACGGATGAAAACCCAGAGGTTTTCGTACTTTGCATCCGGTGCTGACCGCGCCATAGGCGCAAGCACCGAATGAAAAAGCTCGAAAAAGTGGCAGTCAGCCACTTTTTCGAAAGTCTCAAAGGCAGGAGTGCATCCTGCCTTTAGCTTTGCCCAGTTTAGCCCTTCAGCCCGCGGGACTGCCTCTCCATATCCTCCACCACTATGTCGTATATCTCCCCGAGGGTGGAGCAGTATTCCAGCACCTTCCAGGGCTCGTTTGTGTGGAAGTGTATCTTTACAAGCGGGCCGCCGCCGACCGCCAGCAGACAGTCGCCCTTCAGGTTCTCTGTGAAGTAATCGCTGATGGCGTCCTCGTCCAGGTTCTCGCCGTCAATGAGAAGCTGTGTGTCATACCTGTACTCTAACATAAGCATCAATCATTCCTTTTCTTAAATATTATATTTTATCCTGCTTAAGCAGCTTTTCGAATATGGGCTTCAGCACTGCTTCGTTGCCGCTGGTATGAAACTCAACGCGTCCGGTGCCGATAGGATTCCTTAGCTTGTATCTGTCTAATATGCGCTCAAGCTGCCGGACGGTACCCACGCTTCCGTCTATCAAAGTACAGTTGCCCCTGAGATACCTTTTTGCGTTGCGGGCGAACGCGCCCTTTATAAACGGATAATGGGTACAGCCAAGCACTATGGCGTCAACTTCTGTACCCACATATGGGGCAAAGTATTTGTCGAAAAGGTCGTCATAGGCGTCATCGTCGAATATGCCGGCCTCCACCCGCTCAACTATGCCGGGGCATGGTATGTTGATCACCCGGCTCGGATCCGGCATGCGCGCCTGAAGTGCGAGGTACCTGTTGAGACGGGTGGTGGCCAGAGTGGCCATCATGAATACCTTGCCGGTTCCGGGAAGAGCGCAGGCAGGCTTTATGGCAGGTTCTATGCTTATGATGGGCATGGAGTATTGATTCATGAGCTGCCGTACCTTGGATACGGAAGCCGCGGTTGCGGTGTTGCAGGCGATGAGTATGGCCTTCACATTCATAGCCATCAGCTTATCTATGCAGGCCATGGTTAAGGCGGTTATGTCGTCGTCGCTTTTATCTCCATAAGGAGCATTTCCGCTGTCGCCGTAGTATATGTAGTTTTCATTGGGGAGAAGACGAAGAGCCTCACGCAGCACGCTGGCGCCGCCGAGACCGGAGTCAAATACCCCCACAGGCCGTTCGGACATCGAGTGCCTCCGTAAAACAGATTAGCATAATTATAACTCGTAAATCACGTATGTGCAAATGTTCAGTAAAACAGGCGAAAAATCCTATGTCCAAAAAAATCTGACAAAAAAGTCAAACTTTTTTTATAAAAAGCGTTGACAAAGGGGGAAAGGTTTGTTAAGATATACAAGCTGTCGCGTGAGACAAAAAGCCACGGCGGCAAGCGCACCTTGAAAACTATATAGTGCAAGAGACGAAGAAAACGCGATTTTTTTGAAGAAGCGACCGAGCGATAGCGATATCGCAGGGTCGAAGATGAGAGATCATCAAGGCCAGAATTCAAGATAGTAAATGAGGTCACGGAAGTGACATCAGGATTTAAACTCAAGAGTTTGATCCTGGCTCAGGACGAACGCTGGCGGCGTGCCTAACACATGCAAGTCGAACGGAGATATTTATTTCGGTAGATATCTTAGTGGCGCACGGGTGAGTAACGCGTGAATAACCTGACCCGAAGAGGGGGATAACACCTGGAAACAAGTGCTAATACCGCATAAGACCACGGACCGGCATCGGTCAGAGGTCAAAGGAGAAATCCGCTTTGGGAGGGGTTCGCGTCCCATTAGGTAGTTGGTGAGGTAACGGCCCACCAAGCCGACGATGGGTAGCCGAGCTGAGAGGCTGATCGGCCACACTGGAACTGAGACACGGTCCAGACTCCTACGGGAGGCAGCAGTGGGGAATATTGGGCAATGGGCGCAAGCCTG
>OQWD01000004.1_pt1 | contig 105009 bp, 90 predicted proteins | sample 1691631 | NCBI WGS metagenome assembly OQWD01 (sample SAMN03418283, study PRJEB22391) | human gut metagenome | biome: human-gut; feature: organic feature; material: feces | host: Homo sapiens | place: Italy | collected 2013-04 | reverse complement strand
CCCCTGACCTCCAGCGTGACAGGCTGGCATTCTAACCAACTGAACTACCGGACCATATTATTTAAAAAAGTTGGTGGGCCTTCAGGGACTCGAACCCCGGACCAATCGGTTATGAGCCGACCGCTCTGACCAACTGAGCTAAAGGCCCTAATTAATGGTGACCCCTGGGAGAATCGAACTCCCGTTACCACCGTGAAAGGGTGGTGTCTTAACCGCTTGACCAAGGGGCCGTTATTCAAGTGGTCGGGGTGACAGGATTTGAACCTGCGGCCCTCTGGTCCCAAACCAGATGCGCTACCAAACTGCGCTACACCCCGATTCAATTCGCACCGCGACGACGTTGATTATGATACTTTATTTTGCGGTAAATGTCAACTATATTTTTTTAAAAATAATGTATATTGTGGCAAAGTCCATAAAAGTACCCATATATGATCTGTTTTGAGGTTCCGATAGGGGTTATATGCTTGAACTGACACCCTAAAAAAGATATAATTAGTGTGATTAGTTATGTAGAGGTATTTTGATGAAAGAACCAGTATTTGTTTCTCCGGCAGAGATAGCAGCTTCCAAGGCCGCGGCAAAGCGAGTAAAAGACGAAGTTTATGACCTCGGCCTTACTTACCATATAGAATCCTACGGCTGCCAAATGAACGAGCACGACTCGGAAAAAATAGCCGGCATGATGGAGGAAATGGGTTACGCCAAAGCTGAGGACAAGTCCAAGGCCGACTTTATAATATTCAATACCTGCTGCATTCGCGAGCACGCTGAGCAGAGGGTATACGGCAACATAGGCGCGCTGAAAAAGCGCAAGGACGAGAATCCGAAGCTCATGATAGGCGTATGCGGCTGCATGATGCAGCAAAAGGACGCCGGCAGGAAGCTCTTCAAGCGCTTTCCATTTGTGGATATAGTCTTTGGCACTAATGAACTGCATCGTTTCCCGTTGCTATTTGAGGAAGCATATCACGGCGAGCGCACGTTGCAGGTTCGCGACATGGACGGCGAGATAGCGGAGGGGCTGCCGGTTTGCAGGAACAGCACATTTTCCACCTTCACAAATATAACCTACGGCTGCAACAACTTTTGCTCTTACTGCATAGTGCCGTATGTAAGAGGACGTGAGCGCTCCAGAAACTCTGCGGATATAGTGAACGAGGTAAAGGGCCTTGCTTTGGCCGGATTTAAGGAAGTGACGCTCCTTGGCCAGAATGTCAATTCCTACAAGGGGGATGGCGAGACTACTGACTTTCCGGCGCTTTTGCGCATGGTACACGATCAGGTTCCCGAGCTTAAGAGGATACGCTTCATGACCTCCCACCCAAAGGACCTTTCGTCATGGCTTATAGACGCTATGGCGGAATTGCCAAGGGTGTGCAAGCACATACATCTTCCGGTCCAGTCCGGCAGCAGCAGGATACTCAAGCTCATGAACCGCTGCTATACGAGGGAAAAATATATAGAAGAAGTACAGCAGCTCAGGGCAAAGGTACCGGAGATAGAATTGACCACGGATATAATAGTTGGCTTCCCGGGCGAAACGGAAGCGGACTTTAAAGAAACGTTGAGCCTCGTGGAGCAGGTTGGCTACTCTGCGGCGTATACTTTCATGTATTCTCCCCGTAAAGGCACCGCAGCTGCCACAATGCCCGATCAGATACCCGACGAGGTAAAGCATGACAGGCTGGAAAGACTGAACGAAGTCCAGAGCAGGGTGCTCCGCAATGGCAACATGAAATATATAGGCACTTACGGCGAGGTACTGGTCGAGGGATGCGACCACAGATCAGAGCCCATGGCCTACGGCAAATTGAGCAACTTCAAGATGGTGTACTTCCCTGGGGACGACAGTCTCGTGGGCAGCATTAAAAACGTAAAAATAACCGGCAGCCAGAACAACTCCCTCATAGGCGAACTTGTTTAAGGCAGAAAGGCATATTCAATGATAATCGAAAAAGCAACAGAACTGGGCATGGCTCTTTCAAACTCCGATGAGTTCCGCAGGCTCCAGGCAGCAAAGGCTGCCATGGACGCCGATAAGCACGTAAACGAGCTTATGGAGCAATACACCCAAAAGCAGGACAAGATGGTTTCCATGCTGGAAAACGCGGATTCAGAGGGCATCGAGGTATCCGCCATCGCCAAGGAGATAGACGATATACAGACGGAGCTTGTGGAAAACCCCGTATTTGAAGAGATGATGGAGGCGCAGCACTGTTTCGCCAACCTTATGAACGAAGTCAACAGGACTATCGGCGCCTATATAGGTATGAACACCGAGGAAAACAGCAGTTCCGGCTGCTCTGGAAACTGCTCCGGCTGTTCCGGCTGCGTACACTGATACCATTTAAATTTAGCGAGAATTTCTCAGGAGCAAAGCATATATGCCCGCAGAGCTTACCCCAATGATGCGCCAGTATATGGAGGTAAAGGAGAAATACAAGGACTGTATACTCTTTTACCGTCTTGGCGACTTTTACGAAATGTTTTTTGAGGACGCTCTTCTGGCCTCCCGTGAGCTTGAAATAGTTCTCACCGGGCGCGACTGCGGCCTTGAGGAACGCGCACCCATGTGCGGCGTGCCCTACCATGCGGTAGAGATATATGCAAGCAAGCTCATTGAAAAGGGTTATAAAGTAGCTATCTGCGAGCAGATGACTGATCCCAAGGAATCCAAGGGCCTTGTGGAGAGGGAGGTCATAAGAGTGATGACTCCCGGAACGGTCATCGAGGAAAGCATGCTGTCCGAGCGGAAGAACAATTATATCGTATCCGTCTTTCTCCGCGACAGCGATCTCGGCCTCGCTTACTGCGACGTTTCCACAGGCGCATTTTACGTATACGAATACAGCGGGGAAAAGTATACAGCCGAGCTTATGGACGAGCTGTGCCGCATACAGCCTACCGAAATAGTGGCAAACGACGCAATATTCCTCAACGAGCTGCTCACACGCAAGCTTCAGTCGGAGTACTACACCCAGTGCTACGGCAACTGGGCATACGAGTATACAGGCGCAAAGCAGCGGCTTCTTAACCACTTTGGGGTATCTACCCTGTCCGGCTTCGGCTGTGACGATATGCCCTGTGCCATATCCGCCGCGGGGGCGCTGATCGCATACCTTGAGGATACACAGAAGAACTCCTTGTGCCATATTAAGCGCATACGGGTGATGCAGCGCACAAAGTACATGCACATAGATGCAAACTCCCGGCGCAATCTTGAGCTTACACAGCCGCTGAGGGCTGACGGCAGCAAGAAGAACACGCTTCTGTATCTATTGGACAAGACCGGCACCGCCATGGGCGGAAGGCTGCTTCGCACATGGATAGACCAGCCTTTGCAGGATCCCGGCGATATAGACGCAAGGCTCAACGCCGTAGACGAGCTTTTGTCAAAGCCTATACAGCGGCAGGAGCTGATGACGGCTCTCGACGCCATATACGACATAGAGCGTCTTTGCAGCCGCATAGCCTATTCCACGGTACACGCACGGGACTGCGATTGCCTCCGGCATTCATTGGAAAAGCTGCCCGGAGTCATAACTACGCTCCAAGGGCTCAAGGCCAACGAATTCCAGCGCATACACGGCGCTCTGGACCCGATGGACGATATATGCGCCCTGCTCACCTCCGCCATAATAGACAATCCGCCCCTGAGCGTAAAAGACGGCGGCATAATCCGCGACGGCTACAACGAGGAGCTGGACAAATACCGTGACGCCGCGAAAAACGGCAAAACGTGGCTTGCCCGCATGGAGGCGGAGGAGAGGGAGAAGACAGGCATAAAGAACCTTCGCATAAGCTACAACAAGGTCTTCGGCTATTATATCGAGGTCACGAAGGCGTATCAGCACCTCGTGCCTTACAACTATCAGCGCAAACAGACACTCGCAAATTGCGAAAGGTACATAACCGACGAGCTCAAGGAGCTGGAAAACACAATTCTCGGCGCTGAGGAGAACTGTGTTACTCTCGAATATAAGCTTTTCTCCGAGCTGCGCTCAATGCTCCTCGGCTGCATAGAGCGGCTTCAGAACGACGCTGCGCTCATCGCGTCGCTGGACGTATATTGCTCCATGGCCCAGGTGGCCTTCGAAAACAACTATTGCAGGCCAAAGATACTTACAAGCGGCAAGATAGAGATAACGGACGGCCGTCACCCTGTTGTGGAAAAAAACGTGAAGGAGGGCTTTGTGCCCAACAACACCATGATGAACGCAAGGGACGACAGGCTGATAATACTTACCGGCCCCAATATGGCTGGTAAGAGCACATACATGCGGCAGGTGGCGCTCATCGTACTCATGGCCCACATAGGCAGCTTTGTTCCCGCCTCCGCCGCTAGCATAACCATTACGGACAAAATATTTACCCGTGTTGGCGCGTCCGACAGTCTCGCCTCCGGCCAGAGCACCTTCATGGTGGAGATGAGCGAGATGAGCAACATTCTTAATAATGCCACCCCAAACAGCCTGCTCATAATCGACGAGATAGGCCGCGGCACCAGCACCTTCGACGGCCTCAGCATAGCATGGGCGGTGCTCGAGTACATCGCCGACAAGGAACGGTGCGGCGCGAAGACGCTGTTCGCGACCCACTACCACGAGCTTACGGAGCTTGAGGGCAAGCTGCAGGGCATAAAGAACTACAGGATATCCGTAAAGGAAGTCGGAGACGACATAATCTTCCTGCGCAAGATAGTCCGCGGCGGCGCAGACAAGAGCTTCGGCATACAGGTGGCGAGGCTTGCGGGACTGCCTCAGGAAGTGATAAAGAGAGCCAAGGATATACTGCACGAGCTGGAAGCCTCTGATATAAATATTGATCACGACAGCATTCTGGACAAGGCCAACGCCGGCGCACCCCAACAGATAACGCTGTTCGGCCCCGCGTCGCCCGACGACATAATGCAGGAGTTGAGAAACGTGGACGTAAACAGCATCACGCCCATGGAGGCGCTGAACATGATATACGACCTGCACCTTCGCGCGAAGCTTAGGTAGCATATGGAGAAGCATTGCAAATAATAATGCAGACAGCAAAGAGAATACAGGTGCTCTCGAAGCACACCGCAAACCAGATAGCAGCAGGCGAGGTAGTGGAAAGGCCGGCTTCCATAGTTAAGGAGCTGGTGGAAAACTCCATAGACGCAGGCAGTACCGCCATTACCATCGAGATCAACGGCGGTGGAATAGATTATATAAAAATAACCGACAATGGCTCCGGCATTCTGTCCGAAGACGTGCCTACGGCATTCCTGCGCCACGCTACCAGCAAAATATCCTCAGCTGACGATCTGGGCCATATATCCACGCTGGGCTTTCGCGGCGAAGCACTATCTTCCATAGCCGCGGTATCCCAGCTTACCATGCGCACACGCACTAAAGATTCGGAATCCGGCACCGAAATTCATATCGAGGGCGGAGATATAAAGGAATGCGCCGAGTGCGGTTGTGCCGAAGGTACTGCCATCGAAGTCCGCAATGTATTTTATAATGTTCCCGCGCGGCTTAAGTTCCTGAAATCCCAGCGTGCGGAAGGCGCAGCCATATCCGATTACGCCGCCCGCGCCATTATGGGCAATCCGGGCGTATCAATAAAGCTATTGAACAACGGCAAGGTAATATACCACAGCCCCGGTGACGGGCAGCTGCGTTCTGCAATATTCTGCATATACGGCGGAGAGGTTCTGCCGCATATTAAAGAAGTAGACTACGACGACGGCAGGTTCAGGATAACCGGATATGTAGGCACCGAGAGCATATCCCGCCCAAACCGGCAGCAGCAGTCGCTGTATATAAACTCCCGCTATGTGCGTTCTCAGCAGATCTCCTACGGCGTACAGCGGGCCTTCGATACCCGTATCATGGTGGGCAAGTTTCCGTTTTACGTGCTGGACATAGGCGTGAATTACGAGGACGTGGACGTAAACGTACACCCAAACAAGATGGAGGTGCGCTTCAAAGACGAACAGGGGGCTGTAAGGGCGGCTACCATAGCTACGCGCATGGCCCTTGGGGATCCCGTGGCTCCCACTATACGCCGGGAAGACATTATTACGAAAAAAACGGCATTCGGCTCTATAAATGCCCTGAATGCGGCTGTTCGGCAGGAAATCGTACAACCGACCGATAGCAAAAAGCCTGATAAACAGCTTTCATACAGCGAGCTTTTCAAACCGGCGGACAAATCGCCGCTAAAACTAAAGGAGCCCGGCGCAGTGCCAACTGCAAGCATACGCTCCGGTATGGGGTTCAAATACGATTCGGCATCCGCCATGGGGCTGCTTCGTCAGCGCTATGGAGAATCGGTCGTGGGGCCGAAGAATACGAGGACTGAAACAAAGCCTGAGGTACAGCCTGTTTCAGCTGCCGAAGATATCGCAAAGAAGGAGCGCATGCTCCCCGAAACAACTCAGTCTGATGTGCCCGTGCCGTCAGCAGAGCCTGAAACCCTATTAAAAGAAAAGCCTCAGCAGGCTGAATTCGGCCAGTCGCATTACGACATCATAGGCCAGCTTTTCAGCTGCTACTGGATAGTTCAGCAGGGCGAGAGCGTATTCTTTATCGATCAGCACGCAGCCCACGAGCGCAGGCTTTATGAGCGCATAATGAATAAGCCCTTAGAGCCGGATTCACAGATGCTGCTCATGCCGGTAATAGAGAAGCTCATGCCCGAGGAGTACCAGACGCTGATGGATAATCTGCCTCTGTTTGAGGAGCTGGGTTTTGAAATAGAGGAATTTGGTGCGCTGACGGTAAGCGTACGCGCCGTGCCCGCCATACTTAATGCGCCCGAGACGGCAAGCTTCCTCCACGAAGCGATCGGCAGGCTTGAGGCAAAAAACAGGCTCAGCACAAAAGACTTGAAGCGCAGCGCACTTATACAGTATTCCTGCAAGCATGCCATAAAGGCGGGGGCGCTGCTTTCCAAAGAGGAAATAGAGGCGCTTTTGAAGGAATTCGAAGGCGACGGGGTTCCCATGACCTGCCCCCATGGCCGCCCTATAATGGTGCGCATGACAAAGGCCGAGTTTGAAAAGCTATTCAAGCGGGTACAGTGATATGGAAAAGCAAAAGCTTATACTCATCGTAGGCCCGACGGCAAGCGGCAAGACCGCCGCTTCGATATATGCGGCAATCAAGCTCAACGGCGAGATAGTTTCGGCAGACTCCATACAGGTATATAAGGGCATGGACATAGGCTCAGCCAAGCCTACCATGCAAGAACGACAGGGAATACCCCATCACCTGATGGACGCCATAGACATAAACTCCCCCAAGTTCAGTGTAGCGGAATTCCGCAAGATGGCAGGGGAGGCAATAGAGGACATAGCAGGTAGAGGAAAACAGCCTATCGTAGTCGGCGGAACGGGACTTTACATTAATTCCCTGGTATTCCCGCTGAACTTTACAGAGGTACAGTCAGATGAAAAACTTAGGTCCGAGCTATCAGAAATAGAAGAAAGGCAGGGAAGGGGTACGCTCCACGCCATGCTGCAGGAAGAAGACCCGGAATCGGCTGCCCGGCTGCACCCAAATGATACAAAGCGCATAATACGCGCACTTGAGGTGCTGAGACTGACTGGAAAGCCAATAGATGCCCATGGCGGAGACTTTTCAAACAAGGCAGGTGCGGCGATACCGTATAATCCAGTTATGATAGGCCTGACGATGCCGAGGGCAATGCTGTACGACCGCATAAACAGGCGGGTGGATATTATGCTGGAGCAGGGCCTTGTGGAAGAGGCGCGGGCGATATACGACAGGAATTACGACCGAAGCCTACCCGCACTTCAGGGCCTTGGGTATAAACAGCTTTTTAGGGTATTCGATGGTGAATACACACTATCTGAAGGTATAGAAGCCATAAAGCAGGAGACGCGCCGCTTTGCCAAGCGCCAGCTTACCTGGTTCAGGCGCGACAGGCGAATAACATGGCTGGACGTAAGCACATTTGAAAGCGCAGAGGCTCTGGGCGAGGAGGTTTGCCGCATATGTACACGGGGGATGTGATAGATGAATAAGCCAATGAATTTGCAGGACGCATTTTTGAACAGTGCGCGCAAGGCAAAGGTGCCCGTGACTATCCACGTCACAAACGGATACCAGATAAAGAACGCCATAATAACAGGTTACGACAGCTTTGTCGTGACGGCAGAAGTCGGAAATGAGCAGATGATGATATACAAGCATGCCATATCCACCGTTACTCCCAACACCAGAATAACAATAAACAATCAGGAGCAAAGGGAAGAATAAATGAATCCGGAACTTAAACTGCTCGGAATATCGCAGAAAACCTATGATTTTGTAAAATCCTGCGAAAATTCTCTCGGAAATATCTATGAAGGCATAGAGGCGAATGAGGCATACACACAGGCGAGGGTGCTCAAGGCATTTCAGGACAACTGTATAGCGCTGAGGCACTTTGCGCCCACCAGCGGCTACGGCTATGACGACATAGGCCGCGAGGCGCTTGGCGCGGTATTTGCTTGTGCTCTGGAGGCGGAGGACGCGCTGGTTCGCCCACAGATATCCTCTGGTACACAGGCGATATTCACGGCGCTGTCAGGCCTGCTGGAGCCCGGGGACGTAATGCTTTCCCTTACGGGCAAGCCATACGACACGCTGGAGAAGGCCATAGGCATAAGCGGCGATGAATACTGTTCATTAAAGCGCATGGGCGTCATATACCGTCAGGTGGATCTGACCGCCGACGGACATATAGATATTGATGCCGCGAAAGCAGCCATTACCGGCAGCGAAAAGGTGATATACTTCCAGCGTTCCCGCGGCTACTCCTGGCGCAACGCGCTGACGCCGGAAGAGATGGCGCCGGTGTTCGATATGGCGAAAAAGCTTGCCCCAAATGCGTTTGTCGTAGTGGACAACTGCTACGGTGAGTTTACTCGCCCCCATGAGCCGGCCTATTACGGCGCTGATGTAATGATAGGCTCTCTTATAAAGAACATCGGCAGCGGCATAGCACCTACCGGCGGCTATATAGCAGGTTCAAAAAAGGCCTTGGAACGCATCGAGATGCGGTTGACAGTGCCAGGAATGGGCAGGGAAGTGGGCTCCTATTACGGCAGCTACGCACCGTTCTTCCAGGGTATATTCCTGTCGCCCCACGTGACGGCACAGGCGCTGAAAAACGCCGTGCTATTCGCCAAGGTGTTCGAGAGCGTAGGCATGATAAGCATGCCAAAGAGCGATGCAGTGCGTTCCGATATAGTCCAGTCTCTGCGCTTTAATACCGCAGATGCGCTGATTTCCTTCTGCCGCAGCATACAAAAAGCGGCTCCAGTGGACAGCTTTGTCCAGCCGGAACCGTGGGATATGCCCGGCTATACCAGCCAGGTAATAATGGCGGCAGGCGCCTTCGTACAGGGATCATCTATCGAGCTCAGCGCTGACGCGCCAATAGTGGAGCCTTATACGGCCTATGTGCAGGGCGGTCTGACCCACGCCCACGGACGTATAGGCGTTATGCTGGCATTGGACGATCTTATCAAAAACGGCGAGGTAAGCATATAATAAACCTTAGTAGCGCCTGAGAAGAGCGACTACCCTGCCTAATACCTCAACATTATCATAATCCGCATATATGGGCTCCATGCCTGAGTTTTCCGGCTGGAGCCTTATCTTTGGATTCTCATAGAATATGCGCTTTACCGTGGCGGTATCGCCACATACACGTGCAACTACTATATCTCCGTTTTCCGCGCCAAGGCCGCTGTTTACAACTATCATGTCGCCGCTATTTATGCCGGCCTCTATCATGCTCTCACCCTTTACTTCAAGTATGAAAGCTTCGCCCTTCTTCGCCCCATGAAGCAGAGAGGTGGGGAGAGGCAGACTTTCGGTCACGTCATCAAAGGCAAGTATGGGTGTGCCTGCGGCAACCGTGCCCACGCATGGTATGTCCATGACGTGGCGCTGTTTATTCTCGGGCATGGCCAAGGCGATAGTCCTCTGGGTTGATGGGCTGGAAACGAGATATCCCTTATCTATAAGCGTCTTGACGTGTGAATGGACGGTAGAGGTTGAGCTCAGACCCACCGCCGCGCCTATTTCGCGTATTGTAGGAGGATAGGACTTTTCTTCGATATAGCTCTTTACAAAGTCATATACTGCCTGCTGCTGGCGGGTAAGTTCCTTCATTTTATAATATTCCTCCATTAAACCGTATGAACGTGGTATAATATCGATATAAGGCAATGCTTTTGGGCATTACACAATATTTTTCTAAATTATAGCATGGCGCACAAATGTTTGCAACAAACAAACGTTCTGTGCAGCATTCAGCGTAGAATAAAGCGGAGGTTTTATGCAGGACGAAAAAGAACGGGGTACAGAACTTGACTACTGCGACCTGGATCCCACCAAGATATGCGACAACTGCTGCAAGTGCATAGATAGCGGCAAGGACTATGAGGATTTTCAGATTGAGCTCACGGACAGCATATCGACCCTTGACGAGATAATGGAACTGCCCTTTGACGACGATCTGTTTGACGACGATGATGAATATTCCTTTGACCCGCACAACGTTGCTCCACTGGATATAGACCCTAAGCTCATGGCAGAATGGGAACAGAAGCTCCGCGCCGCTGAAATAGAGGACGCACAGCAAAAGATACAGGGCCTCAAGGGCGTAAGAAAGAAGCGTTAATCGTCCCTGAGCTTTACCACCTTTGCTGCGAGGCGGCGGTTATCCTGAGATACCGCAGCGTAGTGCTTTCTGGTGGTGTTCACATCCTTATGGCCTAATACGTCGGCCACAAGATATATATCCCTGGTTTCGCGGTAAAGGTTTGTGCCGTAGGTGCTCCTGAGCTTGTGAGGGGATATTTTCTTTTGTGGCGTTACTATGACGGCGTACTTGTGCACCAGATTTTCCACGGCGCGAACGGTTATTCGCTTCTTTTGCAGCGAGAGAAACAGCGCGTCCTCATGGCCTGGGCAGGCGTCAACCTGCTCACGCTCCAGCATGTAGTTGAGCAGGGCAGAGCGAGCCTCGTCGCCGAACACCAATATGTCCTGATTGCCGCCCTTGCGTATAACGGAAAATTCGTTGGCCGAGAAATTGATATCTTCCATATTGATGCCGACCAGCTCGCTGATTCGTATGCCTGTACCTAAAAATAGCGTAAGTATGGCCAGATCTCGGGCCTGTGTGCGCTTATGGTACTGCTTTTCCTTTTCAGTCAGCCCTTCGCCCGACTGTACTGCGTCCAGCAGCCGCGCAACCTCGTCAGGTTCAAGGCGTATTATGGACTTATCATGTATGGAAGGCTGGTCGACGAGGGAAGGGGGATTGTTCTTTATCCGTTCCTTCCGATAAAAATACTTATAGAAGGCACGAAGGGTGGAAAGCTTTCGCGCCTTGGCACGCTCACCATTTATCTGCTCGTGGTCGTCGTCATCAGTATAATATGAAACATAGCTCAAGAAATCCTCAACAGTAGAAGTCGTGACACGGTCAAGGTCGGCAAGGGTGAGCTCGGTAATGGCCTTATCTGAAAACTCCGGCTGCAGCACCAGATATTTGAAGAATGTCCGCATATCCACCGCATAGGCGTATCTTGTACGTACCAGCGTATCATTTTCTATGCCGCGGAAAAAATCTCCCGCAAAGCTCGGCAGTTCCTTTAAAACAGCTCTGATTTTCGTAGTATATGCTATATATTGGCTCCCGGCATAATTTTCGCCCATAGGGAAGTCCCTCCAAGATCTCTTTTTATACATCTATATTATACACCAAACTATTCGTTAAACACAAGTTTAACGAATAGTTAGTAGTAAAAAAGATATTATTTAAGGTATAACTGCACTGGAATCCGCATTACCTCATAAAAACTTATTTTACAATAAAGACTTTCTCATTCTCTGTTCCGGGATTTTTCTGAACCGCTGTAAAAAATATGGTTTTATGTACTAATTGATCAGGATACCGTGAATCATAACTTGTCGCATACCGGAACCTTGGCACCTGGCTGAACTGCTTAACCGCAATATAATCGGATAGCGCAAAAGCTCCAAATAACAGGCAAACGCATCCGAGGACCGTCAGTATGCGCAAGCCTCGTTTAGCCACCACCGGCCTGATAATGAGATATATGCCGGCAACCAGAAAAATACTTCCCAAAACCGAGTAAATGCTTCCCCAACTGCTATCACTTGGAAATATTGACAACGCCGACACAATGATGAATATGCCGAATGCCGACATCAGAATACCAATTGCTTTTTGCTTTCCTTTCTTTACGGCATTTCGACCGTACTCTGCCATGGCTACGGCAGTATTTCTCGTTTCTTTATTCATATTCTCGCTTTTCCTTTCTCCGCTAACGATTTCAGGTATGCTCACATCAAAAAAATCAGCCATCTCGACCAGCATACCGATATCAGGCATATTGCTTCCCGTTTCCCAACGAGATACCGTCCTGCCGGATACATTTAACTTCTCTGCCAACTGCTCCTGCGTCAGTTTTTTTTCTTTTCGGAGCTCTTTCAGAAATATTCCTATCTTGATCTGATCCATCAGATACCCTCCTTTCGCCGTTAGTATAGCACCGGCTTTTTCATTTCAACACGACACAAAGCGAGAAATGCCGCATTGTTTCAATTAGACATTGCTGCCCTGTATGCTAATTCCGATTTTCTGTTTTGTCTTATACTATCATACGACAGAATAAAGCATAAGAACAGCCACAGCAGAGCAGCTACTGTGGCTGTTTAATCGTCTTAATTTTTACATCACTTTTCCGCCAGCAGCTTCTCAGCAGCAGCCAGCTTTACACATGTGCAAAACACCGACATTGCTTCCTTGAGTTCTTCTACAGGCGGATAGCTCGGCGCTATGCGCAGATTTGAATCCTCGGGATCTATACCGTAAGGATACGTTGCACCTGCGGCTGTCATGACCACGCCGGCTTCCTTGGCAAGTTGATTGGTGCGCTTGGCGCAGCCAGGAATTGTGAAAAAGCTGACAAAATAACCGCCCTTAGGCGTATGCCATCTGCCTATGTCCAAAGGCTTTATTTCGCGCTCAAGATATTCGACAACTATGTCGAACTTGGGCTTGAGGAACTCGGCGTGCTTCTTCATGTGCGCCAAGGCGGTTGCCCTATCCTTCAAAAACAGCGCATGGCGCAGTTGGTTTATCTTATCAAAGCTGATGGTCTGGGCGGATATCAGCTTCTTCATGTACGCCATATTCGCCTCGCTGCACGCAAAGCACGCAACACCGCTTCCTGGGAAGGTTATCTTGGACGTGGAAGCGAATTCAAATACCATATCCGGATTGCCGGCCTCGCTGCACAGCGTCAGAATATCCCTGAAGGGGCGGAATTCTCCGTCAAACTCGTGGATACAGTAGGCGTTGTCCCACATGAGCAGGAAGTCCGCCGCCGCCGGCTTAAGATGCGCAATACGGTCAATGACCTCGTCGCTGTAGACTATACCGTCGGGATTGGAGTATTTGGGCACGCACCACATACCCTTTACGGCGGGATCCTTTACGACCTCCTCCACCATGTCCATGTCCGGGCCGTCGTCGTTCATGGGAACCGTTATAAGCTCCATGCCGAAGGCCTGGGTGACATTGAAGTGGCGGTCATAGCCGGGCGCCGGGCAAAGCCACTTTATCTTGTCCAGCTTTGACCATGGCTTTTCGGAATGCAGCAGGCCGTGGGTATAAGCCTTTGCTATGGTATCGTACATAAGCTGAAGGCTGGCGTTGCCGCCTACGAATACCTGCTCGGGCTTTACTCCCAGAGTATCGGCAAAAAATCTCCTGCATATCGGCAGACCGTCCAGCCCGCCGTAATTAAAGGCGTCTATGCCGTCTGTAACAGCGTTGGATACAACGTCGATATTAAGCATATCGTTTGAGAGAGCCACCTGGGCCCTTGAGGGCTTGCCGCGGGACATATCCAGCTTTAGGCCCTTGGCCTTGCAGCTCTCGTATTCTTTCAGTGCCGCTTCATAAAACATCTGAAGTTCTGCGCGATCCATCTGTTCAAGCGAAGTCATAGAAAATCCTCTCCTTTGTTTCAAAGTATAAATCTGACTTAGATTATATACCCCGAATCAAAGTATTTCAATAGTTATTCTTATGCTATGGTAGTTCCGGCCTTGCCGTCAAGAGCCTCTACCGCCTTATCAAGGCTGGTGATTATGGTTATCCTGCCGGGCTTGCTCTCCACGAACTTAACAGCAGCCTCTACCTTGGGCAGCATAGAGCCGGGGGCGAACTGGCCTTCGGCCATGTACTTCCTGGCTTCCGATACGGTAAGCTTATCCAGATCCTTCTGGTCGGGTTTCTTGTAGTTGATGCTTACCTTTTCTACAGCGGTAAGTATAACCAGAGCGTCGGCATCCAGATCCTCCGCCAGCTTCTCGCTTGCAAGATCCTTATCTATAACGGCGGCTGTGCCTTCCAGCTCACCCTTATCGTTGCGTATTACAGGGATACCGCCTCCGCCTACGGTGATGACTACGAAGCCGTTGTCAACCAGGCATTTTACTGCGCTGAGCTCCTCTATCTCAACGGGCATTGGGGAAGCAACTACTCGCCTCCAGCCGCGGCCCGCGTCTTCCTTCATTACATAGCCCTTCTCGTCGGCTATCTTCTTGGCTTCTTCCTCGGTATAGAATGGGCCTATAGGCTTGGAGGGGTTTTTGAACTTGGGATCGTTCCTGTCTACCAGCACCTGAGTTACCACAGTAGCCACCTCGGACTTGTTTCCGCGTGAACGCAGTACCTTTGTAAGACCCTGCTGAATGTGGTATCCTATATAGCCCTGGCTCATAGCGCCGCATACATCAAAGGGCATTGCCGGGCTTACAGGGGTGGCATACTCGTTCTGGAGCACTATGCGGCCTACCTGAGGGCCGTTTCCGTGGGCAATAATGACCTTATATCCCTCGCCTATTATGTCCGCGATATACTCGGAGGTCTTTTCGACTACTTCAAGCTGAGCCTCTGCCGTTGCAGGCTTGCCCGCTTCCTGAAGGGCGTTTCCGCCAAGTGCGATAACTATCTTTTTCATATTATATCTCTCTCCTGAAAATTTGATAGGTTTATACAAACATATTTATTTTACACCATTTTGCTTTGCTTTACAACCTGCAATAGCGCCCCGCGCAAGCTCGTCGCATCGATTGTTGTAGGCGTTGTCGCTATGGCCCTTTACCTTGTGCCAGCTGATGCTGTGTTTGTGTGTATGTGCAATAAGCAGCTCCCACAGGTCGCGGTTTTCCACTTCCTTTTTGCCGCTGGTTTTCCAGCCGTTGCGCTGCCAGTTAGTCACCCAGTTCTCGGAAAATGCCCGGCAAAGATAGGCGCTATCGGTAAATAAATCTACTTCACAGGGCTCTTTCAAGGCATTCAGGGCAGATATGGCCGCCATAAGCTCCATGCGATTGTTCGTAGTCATTTTTTCCCCGCCCGAAATCTCCTTTTTGAATTGCCCATACATGAGAACCGCGCCCCAGCCACCCGGGCCTGGATTGCCGCTACACGCACCGTCGGTATATATAACGACCTTCTTCAATGTATCCTCCCTAAAAATAAAGTTGACATTATCACCATATCGGTGTTATAATCATCAAGGTTTCACACCGAAGGGGCATGGTGTAATGGTAACACGTGGGTCTCCAAAACCTTTGTTGAGGGTTCGAGTCCTTCTGCCCCTGCCAATCTCCTCAGGCTTTTGCCTGAGGAGATTTTTCATTGTCTTAATCCACAAACTGTATAATATAGTCATGCAGGTTGTCATACGCTATGCGGCGTATTTCTTTATCAGAGAATCCTATCCTTTGGAGCTCGTCGAAAAGATTCGGCACATCGCTCCAATTTTTCATATCCACCGGGTATGCGTTCATGCCATCAAAATCCGAACCCAGGCATACATGCTCCGGACCGGCCAATCCTGCAATGTGGGCTATATGCTGCGCTATCTCCCGTACCGAGGCGTCACCTGTCTTTACCAGCTGCCCCGGATAGTAATTTACCCCAATTACGCCATTTTGAGCAGCTATCGCTTTAATATGTTCGTCCTTTAAGGAACGCTTATGGTCGAATACCGCGCGGGCATTTGAATGCGAGGCAAATATGGGACGTTGAGATATCTCCAGCGCCTCGTCAATTCCGGCGTCGCTCAGGTGGGATACGTCCAGCGCTATGCCTATACGGTTCATCTCACGCACTACCTCCCTTCCCCTCCCAGTCAGTCCCTTGTTTGCCCTTCGCATGGCAGGTGAAGCGAGTTCGTTGGAATAATTCCATGTTAGAGTCATAGCCCTGACGCCCAGCCGGTGGAACAGCCTGACGTTGCTTATGGCTGCATTGAGCGACTCACCACCCTCAACGGTAAGCACGGTGGCTATCTTGTCGCCGTCCGGCGTGTAATCCTTTGTGAGGGGCACAAAGACGTCGTTCTCCTCCATCATCGTAAAATATGAATCGAACATATCCAGCGCCTGCTGCAGGCAATCCTTGCGCATATCCATATCCACCCATGCGGCAAAGAACAGCAGCTTGCCGCCGCCTTGTTTTATATAAGGAAGCGCTACTGCCTGATTGCGGGTGGGGCGGTTTATATCCCAGCCGTCCTGCGTCATATAGTAAAGGAAGTCGCAATGGGCGTCAGCCACGGGTATATTTGACATATCTTCTCCTTTTCCTCAAAAAATTAAGGATATGCGAGCATATCCTTAATTGTGATGCTAATGTTTACTTTGCAAATTCGACCGCTCTTGTCTCGCGTATTACGTTGACCTTTATCTGGCCGGGATATTCAAGCTCGGTCTCTATGCGCTTGACGATCTCCTTTGCCATGATGATCGTATCGGCGTCGTTGACGTTCTCGGGCTTGACCAGTATACGTATCTCGCGTCCGGCCTGAATTGCGAAGGACTTGTCAACGCCCTCGAATGAGTTGGCAATCTCTTCAAGCTTTTCAAGGCGCTTGATGTAGTTCTCCAGTGTCTCACGCCGTGCGCCGGGACGTGCGGCAGATATGGCGTCGGCGGCCTGCACAAGTACAGCTTCCACGGTACTTGGCTCAACGTCGCCATGGTGAGCCTGTATGGCATGTATGACCTGATTGTTCTCGCGGTACTTCTTTGCAAGATCCGCACCGATCTGGGCATGGGGACCTTCGACCTCGTGATCTACCGCCTTGCCTATATCATGCAGCAGACCCGCACGCTTTGCAAGAGCTACATTGGCGCCCAGCTCGGCAGCCATCATTCCTGCAAGATGAGCTACTTCAATGGAATGCTTGAGAACATTCTGTCCGTAGCTGGTGCGGTACTTCAAACGGCCGATAAGCTTGATCAGTTCATGGTGCAGTCCGTGTATGCCTACCTCGAATATTGCCTGCTCGCCTGCTTCGCGTATTTGCGTGTCCACCTCGCGGCGGGCCTTTTCTACCATTTCCTCTATGCGCCCGGGGTGTATCCTTCCATCGGTTATGAGCCGTTCCAGAGCTATTCGGGCGACCTCGCGGCGAACGGGATCGAAGCCTGAAAGTATGACAGCTTCGGGAGTATCGTCGATTATAAGGTCAACACCCGTCGCGGTTTCAAGGGTACGGATATTGCGGCCCTCGCGGCCAATTATACGTCCCTTCATTTCGTCGTTGGGTAGAGACACTACGGACACAGTGGTCTCAGCCACGTGATCCGCAGCACAGCGCTGTATCGCAAGAGAAATGATGTTGCGGGCGCGCTTATCGGCTTCTTCCTTGGTTTTTGCCTCGATATCGCGCAGCATTATCGCCGCATCGTGGCGGGCATCGCGTTCAACGCTGCTGAGCAGTATTTCCCTTGCCTCGTCCATAGACAATCCGGAAATAGTCTCCAGCTCCTTGAGCTGCTTATCGTAAAGTTCCTTGATGGAAGCCTCGGTGTTCTCAGCTTCTTTTATCTTCTGGTTGAGCTGCTGCTCGCGCTGCTCTATACCATCGATCTTTTTATCCAGTGTTTCCTCGCGCTGGAGCAGCCTGCGCTCGTTGCGCTGCAGCTCGTTGCGTCTCTCTCTCAGTTCCTTTTCATTTTCGTTCTTAATGCGGTAGGCTTCTTCCTTGGCTTCAAGAACCGTTTCCTTCTTTATGGTCTCAGCCCTCTTCTGGGCGTCGCCGATCATTTTTTTAACTGCTTCTTCTGCGTTAGCTATCTTTGCTTCCGCTATATTGCGCCTGTAAACATATCCACCTGCGAAACCCGCAGCTAAACAAACGATCCCGATCACTATGGGGATCCATATTTCCACGTTTAGTGTAGCACCTCCAAATAAACTATATATATTATGTATCCGAGCGTAAAATACGCAGCATGCATGGACTATTATTTCAGTAGAGCAGGTCTACGAAACTACACACCGATATAATATCTCAAAATTTATTATAAACCCATGGCAAAACAAAAGTCAAGGACGCGTGGCCCCTGACTTATAATATTTGCCAGAATAAGTTTTTTATTTACGGTTATATCGTTCAAAATGCATTATATTTCCTCTTCCGGCTCTTCGGTTTTGGCGGGCACCTGCATCATTTTCTCCCGCACTCTGGCCTCTATTTCGTCACAAAGCTCCTTATTGTCCTTGAGGAACAGCCTTGCGTTATCGCGACCCTGGGCCATGCGCATATCATTGTAGGAATACCACGCTCCGGTCTTATTTATTATCTTTTGGTCGACTGCCATATCCAATATGCAGCTCTCCCTTGATATACCCTCGCCGTATATCATATCGAATTCGGCGGTCTTGAAAGGAGGCGCCACTTTGTTCTTTACGATCTTTACGCGGGTGCGGTTGCCTATAAATTCCGCGCCGTTTTTAATTGTATCCTGCTTGCGCACGTCCATGCGCACGGAGGCGTAGAACTTCAGTGCCTTGCCGCCGGTGGTGGTCTCTGGATTGCCAAACATGACGCCCACCTTTTCGCGCAGCTGGTTAATGAATATTATAATAGTATTTGTCTTGCTGATGACGCCGGTAAGTTTTCTAAGCGCCTGAGACATCAACCTCGCCTGAAGGCCAACATGAGAATCGCCCATATCGCCTTCCAGCTCTGCCTTGGGAACCAGCGCCGCGACAGAGTCGACAACGATTATGTCGATGGCGCCGCTTCGCACCAGTGTATCGCATATCTCCAATGCGTCCTCACCGGAATCAGGCTGTGAGATATACAGGTTATCCACGTCAACGCCGAGATTGTGGGCGTATACCGGATCCAGCGCGTGTTCGGCGTCTATGAATGCCGCTGTACCGCCGAGCTTCTGAGCTTCCGCTATGGCATGCAGCGCCAGAGTAGTCTTGCCTGAGGATTCGGGCCCGTATATCTCGATTATCCTTCCCCGCGGCAGACCGCCTACGCCCAGCGCGTAGTCAAGCTGTAAGCAGCCTGAAGGTATGGTAGAGACGCTGATATTCGCCGCAGCGTCTCCCAGCTTCATTATAGCACCTTTGCCGAAGTCCTTTTCTATCTTGGAGAGGGCGATTTCCAATGCTTTTTCTTTTTCCATCATACTTACAGACCGCCTTTACAGCATAATTTGTTTCTTATTAAGATTATTATAGCACGTTAATATCCAAATTGCACCTGTTTTTTGCAATTATTTGTTTCCTGAGAAGATTCAGAGCATTCAGCACCGCGCCATCCCGCACTCTTTCACGGTTGCCCTTGAGATTGACCTCATATGCGTTGCAGCCTTCCTCCGTGGAAACGGCGATAAATACCTGTCCGATCAGGCCGGGCGCGCCCGTAGGTCCTGCGTAGCCGGTGGTGGATATACCTATGTCGGCGCCGCTCTGGAGGCGTATACCGTCGGCCATCTCTTTGGCAGTCTCCGCGCTTACGTCAGTATACTTTTCCAGCGTTTCGGCCTTTACGCCGAGACGGCGCATCTTGGAATCGCAGGAATAAGTCACTGCACCTTCCATGAACCATTCAGAACTTCCGGGGACGGATATAAGCCTGGAGGCTATCATGCCGCCTGTACAGCTTTCGGCAACAGCGATCTTAAGGCCGCTGGCCTTCAGCAGTTCCGCGCATACCTCTTGCATTTCCCTGCCGTGGGTGGAATAGATAAATTCGCCCACTCGGTCCTCTATGGCCTGCATAACGGGCTGAATGAGCTTCTCCCCTTCCTCCTCGCTGCCACAGCGGGCGGTTATGCGTAGAGTAGTCTCGGCCGCCTTGGCATAAGGCGCTATCGTCGGGTTGCTTTGGGCGTCCACTATATCCTTTATTGTGTATTCTACCTGTGACTCACCCTTGCCGAATATGCGAAGGGTGCGTGAATAGAAGATGCAGTCGCTGCGTTTTTGCAGATACGGCACTACCTCTTCCTCAAACATGGGTTCCATCTCCCATGGAGGTCCCGGCATCAGTATAGCAGCCTTGCCGTTCTTCTCCATTATGCAGCCAGGCGCTGTTCCTCTGGGATTTTGCAGTATTATGCAGTGATCTGCGGGAAACATGACCTGTTTAATGTTGTTGGGCGTACAGGGATAGCCGCGGGAGGACATTTTTTCCAGCAGCCATGCTTTATATTTCTCATTCACTACAAGTTCAAGGCCGAAATAATCAGCTACGGTCTCCTTGGTAAGGTCATCCTCGGTAGGCCCGAGTCCGCCTGTAAACAGCACTATATCCGAGCGTGAAAAGGCGTTATCTATACACTGCTTAAGCCTTGCGGGATTATCGCCCACGGTTACATGATAATACATATTTATGCCGAAATCAGCCATTCGGCCGGAAAGATACCGGGTGTTGGTATTGAGTATCTGCCCCATCAGCAGCTCCGTGCCGACAGAAATAATCTCTGCGTTCATTGATAATATGCCCCTGTTATATCTGATCAAAATTGATGCAATTTATATTCTTGCGAATGTAGTCAACGGCAGATATCACTGTAAAGAACACGGATATCCATACCACTATCACATCAAGCTTAAAGCCCAGCCATGCACGTATTGGAGTGCTGAGCATTACCAGCACCAGCGCCACCGCCTGAGTGGTGGTCTTTATCTTGCCAAGCCAGCTGGCGGCTATGACCACGCCTTTGCCAGTGGCTACAAGCCTGAAGCCGCTAATAAGAAACTCTCTCGCAATAATTATAATGGCAGCTATGGGGTTGAGCATACCGTTTGCCGTAAGCATTATCAGTGCGCTTGCTGCAAGGAGCTTATCCGCTATGGGATCCATAAGCTTGCCGAAGTCCGTTATCTGATTGCGGCTGCGCGCAAGATACCCGTCCGCAATATCGGTCAAAAAGGCCGCAATGAATATTCCGCATGCCACATATATTGCCGAAGGGGCTTCAATGTAAAAGCAGGCAATAAACAGCGGCACCAGCGCTATCCTGATAAGGGTAAGCCTGTTGGGAAGGTTCATGTTCAAGTTTTTCATATTTCTTCTCCTTCCATATCATAAGGGCCGGCGCCGGTCAGCTTTATCATGGTAAAGTCGCCGGGCTTAAGCCCTTTGTTTTTGATGGAAAACATCACGGTACCGTCCACCTCCGGGGCCTCGGCATAAGTTCTGCCGTAGGCTATATCGCCGCTTATCTGCTCAACGAGAGCCTCGGTCACGGTGCCTATGCGCTTTTTGTTGTACGCAAGGGATATGCCCTGCTGAAGGGACATTATCCTTTTGAGACGGCGCTGCTTAACGTCCTCGTCTATCTGGTTCGGCATATCGGCAGCGGGCGTGTCGTCCTCCTGCGAGTATGCAAATGCGCCGAGCCTGTCAAAGCTGTGTTCCTTAAGGAATTCGGTCAGATGGCCGAATTGCTCCTCCGTCTCCCCCGGAAAGCCTGTTATGACGGTAGTACGCAGTATGAAGTCAGGAGCCGTGCGCCTGATATAGTCGGTTATCTCGCGGATATGCTCAGCGGAGCCATGGCGGTTCATGGCTTTCAGCATATCCGGATCTATATGCTGAATGGGTATATCTATATAGTTGACTATCTTCGGATCGGCTACCATAGTATCCACCAGCTCTTCGTCTATGGTGTTGGGATAGGAATAAAGCACGCGTATCCAGTGCAGCTTATCTATCTTTGCTATACGGCGCAAAAGTTCTGCAAGCATGGGCTTACCGTACAGATCGGTTCCGTAAGCGGAGGTGTCCTGCGCTATCAGCGTGAGCTCCTTTACGCCGCTGTCAGCAAGGCGCTGTGCCTCCTCGACCAGCTTTTCCATAGGGACGCTGGCCTTACCGCCGCGTATCAGCGGTATAGCGCAGTAGGTACAGCGATTATCGCAGCCGTCAGCTATACGAAGATAAGCGCTATATGATGGTGTAGTTATTATGCGTGCGTCCTCAGAACAGCACTTATAGCTGCCGCCTACCGCCTCGGTTATCTTTCGCACAAGTCCGTCCTTGTCCTTTACTCCCCAGAATATATCCACCTCGGGCAGCTCCTCCCGGAGCTCCTTAGGGTAGCGCTGGCTGAGGCAGCCTGTTACTACCAGCAGGCGGCAGTTGCCGTTCTTCTTGTGCTGTGCCATCTCGAGTATAGCGCCTATGGATTCCTCCTTTGCGGGGTTTATAAAACCACAGGTGTTTACGATTATCACCTCGGCCTGAGCTTCGTCGTTAGTTATCTCAAAGCCGTTTTCCTTAAGCATGCCCAGTATCTGTTCGCTGTCTACTCTGTTTTTTGAGCAGCCCAGAGATACCATTCCAACAGTTTTTGCCAAATTATCCTTCCTCCGTATCTGCGCCCGTAAGCTGCCTATATTCCTCAAAGCTGCTTATCAGGAGCTTTCTCGGCTTGCTTCCGTCAAAGCCGCTTACGACCTTCATCTGTTCCATTATATCTATAAGCCTTGCGGCTCTGGCATAACCGACCCTGAGCCTCCGCTGTATCATCGATATGGACGCCTGACCGCTTTCCAATACTATCTTCACCGCGTCGTCCAGCAGCTCATCCTCCTGCTTGCCGTTGCCCTGACCGGTAACGGCATCTACCGTGGAAGAAACCTCATCCAAAGTTATCTCCTGATATCTGGGCTGATTTTCGTCCGTCTGCTGCCGTGTAAAGAAGTCCATTATGCTTTCGACCTCCTCATCGCTGACGAACGCCGCCTGGGCGCGCACCGGCTTGCTTGCGCCGTTGGCGTGAAACAGCATATCGCCGCGGCCGAGCAGCTTTTCAGCACCGCCACAGTCCATTATGACTCTGGAATCCACGGCGGAGGACACAGCCAGCGCTATGCGGCTGGGTATATTGGCCTTGATAAGCCCGGTAATTATGTCGGTAGAAGGACGCTGTGTAGCCACTATTAAGTGAATTCCCGCCGCGCGGCCCAGCTGTGCAATGCGGCATATGGATTCTTCCACTTCCTTGGCGGCAACCATCATAAGATCAGCCAGCTCATCTATTATTATGACGAGCCTTGGCAGCTTTTCCTTCGGGTCCTCCTGAAGCTCATTGTACCTCGAAATGCTTCTGGCGTTGACCTTGGACATCTTCTTATATCGCTGATCCATCTCCATTACCGCCCACTTAAGAGCGCCTGCCGCCTTCTTGGGGTCGGTAACAACAGGCATAAGAAGATGCGGCATCGGCGCGTAAACCCTCAGCTCCACCTGCTTGGGGTCCACCATTATAAGCCTTACCTCTTCGGGCTTTTTGCCGTATATGAAGCTCAGTATAATGTCGTTTATACAGACGCTTTTGCCGGAGCCTGTGGAACCGGCAATAAGCAGATGCGGCATCTTATCCAGGTCTGCGCAAAGCACCTTCCCCGCAATATCCTTGCCTATGCCGAAGCGCAGCGCGCTGCTGCCGTCTGAAAACTCGCTTGATTCTATTACCTCCCTGAGCAGAACCGGCACCGTGTCCTTATTCGGTATTTCTATACCTATGGCCGACTTGCCGGGTATGGGCGCTTCGATCCTTACGCGAGGTGCGGCAAGAGCCAGCGCTATATCGTCAGAAAGGCTGGTTATTCTATTTACACGCACGCCCTGAGCCGGGTGCAGCTCAAAGCGGGTTATGGTTGGTCCTACGCTGTAGTTTATTACCTTTGCGTCTATATTGAAGCTTGCAAGGGTCTCCTCCAGCTTCTTTCCCTTTGCAACAGGCGATTCAACGCCTTTGGATACCGTCAAGGCGGGTTTCTTGAGCAGCGTTATAGGCGGACGCACATATACCGGTGGCTGAGGCGATATTGAAGTTTCGGTGTCCCCATCGTCGCCTGCCGTCACCTTAACTGACTTTGCTTCAGAATCCTTCTCATCCTCCGTATCCAGTTCTATTAAATTGGACGGCTCTTCAAAATCGAAGTTCTGCTCCGGCTCTTCAGGCTGCATGTCTATAGTAGTAATCTTGCTAACATCCACGGGCTTAAGCGGCTTCAGCTCGCCATCGTCCAGCCCGGAAAGTATATCAAAAGGATCGCCGTCGTCCTTGCGCTTTGGCAGTTTTCCATTCTGTGGCAGGAAGGAAATATCGCCGTCCCAATCGTTTCGCATATCGTCTTCCCTGCGGCGCACAATATGGCTGTCATCATTCTTCCTGCGTACAGACTTCTGCGGCTTGGGTATGGCAGGCTCCGTTACTTCTTCATTTTTTTCAAGTGTTTCGGTATAAAGCTCTTTACCGTTGCCACGGCGCTTTCGTGGTTTTGGCGGGTATATTTGTTCCAGCCCGTCGAAGGCGTGCTCATAGTCGTACCGTGCCTGCCGCTCCGCAATATCGCGGGCGTGAACCTGCTGCACCTTTTCGGAGACAGATTCCACGCCGGTCCTTATGCCGCTGCCCACCTTCTGGCCAAGGGTTCGTATGGAAAGCTTGGTAGCTACCAGAAATACTATAAATACCGCGGCACCGAAAAAAATATACGTACCGGCAGTACCTAAAAGCTTCATTGAAGGATATGCGAGAAGCGCGCCCAAAAGTCCGCCGCCCTTGCAGTACAGCTTTCCGTACATATATGCGTCGGAATAGTAAGCTGTCACCTTGTCCACCGTTATTTCGCCGCGGGTAGCGGTATGTATAATAACGAGGAGACATACGACCCCGCCAACTATCAACCACAGCGTTGAGCTGCTTGCAGGTGATTTTGACATAGCGATAGAAAGTATACCCAGGCCGGCAAGAATAAAGGGCGCTGCATAGCCAGCGATTCCGAACAGGCCGAAGGTCAAGTTCTTCGCTGCATTTCCTATCACGCCTACCATATCTGTATATATTCCAGCGGCAAGGAAAAGCGCAAGAGCGATAAAGCATATACCTATTATCTCCCTTTCGGTCTGCTCCTGTCTTTCCAGCTCAGCCTTTTTTACTTTCCTGCTCGAATTAGCCATCGGGTATTCCTTTCTGAATTTACCTACCTATTATACACCATACATGCGCCTTTTTAAAGAAAAAACAGGGGCTGCGTTTTGCAGTCCCTGTGATTTGTCTTAAAGCTTACTCTTCGTCAAACTTGAAGCCGGCGAATTTGTCTGCCAGAGAAGTAGTGGCCCTCTCTACAGGAAGCAAATCATATTCGTTCTCTTCGCGGCGCTGACGGCGGCGCTCGGCGCGCTCGGCCTCGCGGGCCTCGTTAGCAGCCTTTGCGGCTTCGGCAGCTGCGGCGCGCTCAGCAGCACGCTCTGCGGCTACGCGTTCACGCTCAGCCTTTTCAGCTGCCAACTGCTCTGCTACCTCAGGGTTCTCCTCAAGGATAACATCGCGGCGGCTCAGGCTTATACGCTTTGCCTCAGGATTTACATCGAGAACCTTACAGCGTACTACATCGCCAACATTGATCTCGTCTTCGACCTTTTCGATGCGCTTTACGCCCACCTGAGAGATGTGAATCAGGCCGTCGATAGTGGGCTCAAGAGCCACAAATGCGCCGAAGGGAACTATGCGCACTACCTTGCCCTCTACGATGGAGCCTACGGGGTACTTCTCGGCAGCCATAGTCCAGGGCTTGGGCTGGAGCTGCTTATAACCGAGGGATACGCGCTGTTTCTCGACGTCTACGTCGCGGATAAGGACTTCGATCTCCTGACCTATGGAAAGTACATCGGAAGGATGCTTTACGCGGCCCCATGCTACGTCAGTAACATGTACCAGACCGTCGATACCGCCGATATCAACAAACGCGCCGAAATCGGTCAGGCGGCGCACAACGCCCTTTACCTTGGAACCGACTTCCAGCTTGTTCCAAAGCTCCTTCTTGGCAGCTTCGGCTTCTTCCTTCATAACCGCCTTATGGGATGCTACGATGCGCTTGCGGGACTTATCGACCTCAATGATCTTGACCTTCAGATCCTTGCCTACGAACTCGCCGATATTCTCAACATACTTGGTAGACAGCTGAGATGCGGGAATAAAAGCGCGGATACCGTTGATGGTGGCGATCAAACCGCCCTTTACGACTTCCTTGCCCACGGCGTCAAAGGTCTTATCCTGCAGGTTCTCTTCGTCCTGCATAAGGTTGTCCCAAAGCTTCTTGCTCTCAACGTTCTTACGGGAGAGGAGCACGTTGCCCTCGCCATCGTTTACCTTAATGACCTCAACTTCGATCTCGTCGCCAACCTTGACAACATCTTCAGGGTTGACTTCAGTATCAGAAGAGAACTCGTTGCGTGGAATAAACCCGTCGGACTTATAACCAATGTTTACGCATACTTCGCCGTCCACTATCTGCACGACGGAGCCCTTGATGATTTGTCCGTTCCTGATGCGTACAAGTGTCTTTTCAAACACTTCCTCAAAGCTGGGCTCGGCAGCTTCAGCGGTTTCGGCAACGGGTTCCTGGACGGCAGCTGCTGCTACCGCCTCTACTTTTTCTTCTTCGGGGCTTGCAGCCATCGTCTTTTCCAGTTCGCTCATTCTTTCAATAACCTCCAATATAATCCATTTCGGCGTCGATGCGCCTCCAACAACCCCTATTATATCATTGATATCAATATTTTCAAGGGTTATTTCGCCTACTTTTGCCAGAGATTCAACGGTTTTGCAATACTTTTTACATATCGCACACAGTTTTTGTGTATTTGCACTGTGATGTCCGCCAATCACGAACATGTGGGTGCATTTCCTGCTCAGTTCCGCCGCCTCGTTCTGTCTTAAACGTGTGGTCTCGCAAATAGTATCGAACGATGCCAGCTCATCGCATCTTTCCCTTATTGCTTCCTCCACCTGGCGGAAGCATTCTTCGCAGGCGGTGGTCTGGGACACGAGGCAGCATTTCTGCATATGCGGCAGTTTCCTCGCCTGCTCAGGATCGGACACGACGGCTGCGCCTTTTGCCCAGCCCTGTATGCCTTTCACCTCCGGGTGCCTGCTCTCGCCGAATATTACAACGGAATATCCTTCATCAGAGTGTTTTCTAACTATGTTGTGTATGCGCTTTACGAAGGGGCAAGTGGCGTCAACAGCATAAAGCCCCAGTTTGCGGCACTTGTCTATCTCCTCCGGCGCTACGCCATGGGAGCGTATTATGACATGGCTGCCGGCAGGTATCTCCTCAAGCGTCTCGGCGGGTATTATCCCCTCTGCGCGAAGCTCATCTATGACAGTAAGGTTATGTATGAGTTCGCCGTAGGTGTATACGGTATCGCCGTCCTCCACCTCTTTACGGGCTATCTCTATAGCCCGCTCCACGCCGAAGCAGAAGCCTATGTTCTTTGCCGCGATGACCTTCACTGCATATCCTCCAGCCGCGCTTTAAGCCCCTCAAAGGCAGCAGTAAGTCGGTTCGTGAACTCGTCCGACATCTCATTGCGGCTGAGGTTCTCAAGGCCCTCCCTGCTCACAGGCTCCCCTACGATCATTCGGAACCGCATGGAGTCATAGCACTTGGGATCGATATACATTGGTATTACAGGCGCGCCTGATTTAAGCGCCAGGAATGCGGTGCCCTTTTCCAGTTCGTCCAGTTCGCCCGTAACTGATCGCTTGCCTTCTGGGAATATTCCGAAGACCTTGCCATCTTTCAGCACCTCCATAGCCCGCTTGAGAGAGGCTATATCAGCTGTATGCCGATTCACCGGAAACACCATGAGCCCTTTGAAGAACACCTTACCCAAGCCGTTGAAAAGCTCCTTCTTAGCCATGAAGTGGACTATCCGCGGAGAAAGGAATGCTATCATCACTGGATCCAACATGGATAAGTGATTGCATGCGTATATTGCTCCTCCCTTTACCCGGAGTCCCTTTAGGTTATATACCTGAGGCCGCATTATTATCATGAAAAGCGGCCAAAGCAGATATCTGAAAAGTATATAAAGCATTACTTATGCGCCTCCGCCCCAATGTTTTTAAGGTTTTTAAGCACGGCGTTCACCGCTTCGTCTATCGTAAGGTCGGTGGTGTCTATAAGTATCGCCTCGGGCAGCCTGAGCAATGGCGCAAAGGCCCTGTGGCTGTCATTGTAGTCGCGCTCCGCTATATCCTTCGCCATGTCCTCCACGGTCATGCCGTTGTCCCTGCCCTTTTCTTTTAGCTCCAGCAGCCTGCGGCGGGCGCGCTCGTCTACAGAGGCGGTGACATAGAACTTGTTCTCGCATTCGGGGATCACATAAGAGCCTATCTCCCGCCCGTCCATGACTACATCTGAGGTATGGGCGATATTGCGCTGTATCTGCGCCAGCTTGATGCGCACGTCCGGTATGGCGCTTATGTCGGAAGCGCCCCTGGATATTTCCGGTGTCCTTATAAGGCCGGAAACGTCCTCGCCGTCCAGATAGGTATGCTGAGTTCCGCCGATATTTTTCGCATATATCTCGGTACATTCAAGAAGGGGCAGCACCTGCTCCTTATCGTTTGGGTCTATACCCTCTCTCATGGCTTTTAACGCCATTGCCCGGTACATCGCGCCCGTGTCGAGGTAGAGTATGCCGAGCTTTTTGGCTACCGCCCTGGCAACCGTGCTCTTGCCCGCACCCGCAGGACCGTCTATGGCTATATTTATCATTATACATTCACCTCGCGTTATCTTACGGATCTGCCTGCAAGCACACCCGTGGAGTAAGCTATTTGCAGGTTGAAGCCTCCGGTGTATCCATCTACGTCGATTATTTCGCCCGCAAAGAACAGTCCCGGAACCAGCTTGGATTCCATGGTAGAGGGGTCTATCTCCTTTACGCTTATGCCGCCCCTGGTTATTATCGCCTCTTCTACCGGCAAGGCGTGATCTACTATCAGGGGTATGCACTTGACGGTTTTCACCAGCGACTCCCTCATGGCCTTTGTTACAGAGCTGATGTTAATTTCCGCAGGCACGCCGGATATGCTTATAACTACCGGTATGAGCCGTGACGGAAGCAGGTCGTTCAACCCGTTTATAAGCTGTTTACGCTGGTACTTTTCAAAGTCCCGCAAAATGCGCCTGTCCAGCTCATCAGGGGTAAGGCCGGGTTTCATATCAATGGTGAGCCGCACACCTTCCGGACTGTCGGCTATCCTGCTGCTGGCGCTGAGCACCAGCGGACCAGATACGCCGAAGTGGGTGAACAGCATCTCGCCCAGTTCCTCATATACCAGCCTGTTCTTTTTGTTGTACGCCCTCAGAGTGACATTTTTAAGCGAAAGCCCAGCCAATTTCCCCGGCCACTCTTCTACCGTAGCCAGCGGTATGAGAGACGGACGTATATCCGTCACGGTATGGCCAAGCTTTTTTGCAAAGGCATAGCCTGCGCCGGTCGAGCCGGTCATCGGGTAACTCGCGCCTCCGGTACAGAGTATCACCGCGTCAAAAGCCTCCCTGCAGCCGTTTACCGTAAGCTCAAAGCCGCTGCCGGCCCTTCGTATGCCGGATACCTCGGCATTGAGCCGGAGCTTTGCTCCGCTGCTGTTCAAATGCCGTGCAAGCGCCTTTATAACGTCGCTGGATTTATCCGATGCGGGAAAGACGCGCTTACCCCTTTCCGCCTTGGTAGGCACGCCGTTTGCATTTATGAGCTCCACTATGTCAGTATTGGAAAAGCCGTACAGCGCACTGTAGAGGAACTTGGGATTCCTCGGTATATTGGCAAAAAAGTCATCGGTATCACAGCTGTTGGTTATGTTGCAGCGTCCCTTGCCCGTAAGGAACAGCTTCTTGCCCAGCTTTTCGTTTTTTTCAAGCAGCACGGAATCATGGCCGCAGCCCGCTGCCGCTGCTGCCGCCATTATTCCTGCCGGGCCGCCGCCTATTACAGCTACCCTGCTCATTCGTTATCCCTATCGTCTGTATTGGACGCTATATACACCTTGTGGCTCTTCCATATGCCTTCTAGCTGATCCAATCTCTCGTACACCTCGTCCTTCCTGCGAAGGCCCGCACCCACTATAAGGGCATTGATAAGGCTCAAGGGTGCAGCCAGAGAATCGGCAAAGGAAGCCATATCGCTGCGCGCTACCAGTACGCTGTCCGCAAGCTCGGCTATAGGGGAAAACATGCTGTCCGTTATGGCCGTCACATATGCGCCCTTGCTCCTTGCGAAGCTCAGCGCTTCCACCGCCTTAGAGGAGTATCTGGGGAAGCTTATTCCTATGCACATGTCCTTGTCGCTTATGCGCAGCATCGTTTCATATACGGTACTGTTGACGATGCATACATCGTCCAGTATGAAGTTGAGATAATACCCCAGGAATTGTGCTAACGGCGCCGCACTCTTTATACCTACAACATAAATCTTGCGCGCCTTGAGCATGTAGTCTATGACGGTATTGAAGGTAGCGGTATTTACCGACTCTATAGTGGATCTGATATTGCTTATATCTGATTTCAATACAGTAGAAAGGACCTCGTCCTGAGAAAGATCCGATGTGAGTTGTATACGCTGGACCGTAGTAAGACGGTTGCGTATCATTTCCTGAAGGGAGCGCTGGAGCGCAGGATATCCGTCATAACCCAAAGCATATGCAAAGCGGACAACCGTAGATTCGCTTACGCCTACAGTGCGGCCCATCTTCGATGCGGTAATGAACGCCGCCCTGTCGTAATTGTCTATTATGTAGTTGGCAAGCAGCTTCTGCCCCTTGCTGAAAGAATTGTAATGCTGGTTTATCCGTGTGAGCAAATCCACGTTTTCCATGTTGATACCGACCCCTTCTTAGTCTGTTTCTTATTTATTCAGCCGCTTCAGCGCGGCGTAATCCGTAAAATCTGTAAGTATTGGCGTAACGGAAACAAAGCCTTCGGCCGTCCAGCGCTCGTCGTTGTCAGCCTTCATATCTCCGTCATACTCCGTCCGCATAGGCCACCAGTAGTATTCGCAGCCACGTGGATCAACCCGTTTTTCAAATGGTGAATAGTATGTCCTTTTTGAAAGACCGGTAAACTTTATGCCTTTCAGCTCGCCGTAGGCAAGGTCGGGCACATTTACATTATAAAGTAGGCTGCCGCTGGCGATAAAGTCGTCAAACAGCTCTGCCGCCACCCTTGCCGGCACCGAAAAATCTTTAGACGTAAGGTTGCACATCGATACTGCCATTGAAGGTATGCCCATTAACGCCCCTTCCTTTGCCGCAGATACCGTGCCCGAATAATGTATATCCATGCCCAGGTTATACCCGTGGTTCACTCCGGTTATAATTGCATCCGGCTTGAAGTTCAGCGCGTTGCAGCCTACTATCACGCAGTCCACCGGTGTGCCGTTTACCCTGTAAGCCTCTATATTATCAAAGCCGGAAAGCTCTGTCTTATGTATCCTGAGTGGCGACGTAAGATTTATAGAATGGCTGGCGCCGCTGCGCTCATGATCCGGAGCGACGACCATCACCTGATGCTTCTTTGAAAACTCCGCTGCAATGGCCTTGATGCCCGCGGCGTATATACCGTCATCATTTGCAATAAGTATTCTCATTATTTGCATCTTTCCTTGTATTTGTGAAAAAGCCATCGGCTTTCAGTTGCAATTATTGTACCAAAAAGCGTTTATTTTGGCAATATAAAAGCATTAGATGAAAGAGCTGCATTATATATTTCATAAGTAAGCATTATGCAACACTTCCTGCTATAATTCTTTTCTATACAAAACGGTCGCATAGCGTTATGCAACGAAGCCTTTGAGGTATCCTTTGAGTATATAGAAGCCCCGTTTGTTGGAAAGTATACAATACTTTCCAACAAACGGGGGACATTTCATATTTCCAGGCTTTGTTGTTTGCTCCGACGCGTTCGAAGAAGATTATTCTTCCTCGTCCTCTTCCTTCTGGGCGTTCTCGATGATCTTCTTTGCCTCGAAAGCGGGGACGTCCTCGTAGCGTACGAACTGGCTGGTAAAGGAGCCGCGGGCCTGAGTCATGGAACGCAGGTCGGTAGCATACTTGAACATCTCAGAGAGAGGAGCTTCTGCTACTACTTCGGTACCTTCCTCACAGGGGTTCATGCCGAGCACACGGCCGCGACGGCTGGACAGATCACCCATGATGGCGCCGGTATACTCGTTGGGAACGGTGATGTTGTACTGATAGATGGGCTCTATCAGGGCAGGCTGTGCTTTGGCGCAGGCTTCCTTGTAAGCAAGACGTGCGGCGCTCTTGAATGCAACTTCCTTAGAATCCACGGGGTGATACTTACCGAAGAACAGAGTGGCCTTTACTCCGATCATGGGATAACCGGCAAGCACGCCGTGCTTCATGGCCTCGCGGGTGCCCTTTTCGACCGCGGGGATATATTCCTTAGGAACTACGCCGCCGACGATGGCGTTGACAAACTCGAAATCCTCGCCGTTGGTGAGGGGCTCAAAGCGCATGTTGACCACGCCGAACTGGCCGCTGCCGCCGGTCTGCTTCTTATGCTTACCTTCGGCCTCTGCGGTTCCGCGGATAGTCTCACGGTAAGGAATGCGGGGATCGGATATCTGAGCCTCTACGCCGGTCTTATTCTTCAGCTTTGCGCAGAGAACATCAATATGCACCTCGCCCAAACCGCAGAGCAGCATGTCGCCGGTCTCGGCATTCTTCTCGAGGGCCATGGTTGGATCTTCTTCGAGCAGCTTGTTAAGGCCGGCAAAGACCTTATCTTCTTCGCCCTGCTTCTTGGCGGAAACGGCCAGCTTGATGCAGGGCTCAGGGAATTTGATGGCTTCAAACTGCACAGGTGCGGAAGCGTCGCACAGGGTGTCGCCGGTAGCGGTATACTGAAGCTTGGACAGTACGCCTATATCGCCAGCGATGAGCTTATCGACGGGAGTGACCTTCTTGCCGCGCATAATGCCAGGGGCAGAGGGCTTCTCGGACTTCTCTTCACGGGTATTATACGGAGCAACATCTGCGCTGAGAACGCCGCTGTATACTTTAAGTATGGAATACTTGCCGAACTGGTCAATAACGGTCTTGATGACCTGAGCCGCAAACTTGCCGTCCTGCTTCACTTCGACTGCATCTCCGGTCTTGGGATTGACGGCTTTGGGAGCCTTAGCCATGGAGGCGGGAGGCATGTACTTGACAAGATTGTCCATCAGGGTGCATACGCCAATATTGGGCTGTGCGGCGCAGCAGCAAACAGGGGTAATGTCGCCGCCCAGAATACCGTTGTTCAGGCCGGAGATTATCTCCTCGCGGGAGAGCTCCCCTTCCTCAAAGAACTTCTCCATAAGGGCTTCATCAGTCTCGGCGGCTGCCTCGGTGAGGGCCTCGTAGACTTCCTGCGCCCGTGCGGCCAGATTGGCGGGGATATCGCAATCCTTCTCGCCCTTGCCATCGTACTTTTTGGCAATCATATGAACGGTGTCCACATAGCCTACCAGCTTGCCGCCTTCCATTATGGGCAGCTGAATCGGCACTACGCTGGGACCGAACTTTTCGTTCAGCTCATTCATGACCTTATCGAAGTTGGCGTTTTCGCGGTCCATCTGATTTACTACGATCATGCGGGCCTTGCCGGACTTCTTGCACATATCCATGGCCTTCTCGGTGCCTACAACGGGGCCGGATACGGCGCCGACGACGATCAGAGCGGAGTCAGCCATTGCCATTGCCGCAGTAACTTCACCGTAAAAATCGAAGAAACCGGGAGCGTCTATAATATTTACCTTTACGTCCTTCCACTCGTAAGGAGCAAGAGCACAGTTGATGGAGATAGTACGCTTTACTTCCTCGGGATCGTAGTCGGTAGTGGTGGTTCCGTTCTCAACCTTGCCGAGACGCTCGAGGAGCCCGGCATTGAAGAGCATGGCCTCGGTAAGAGTGGTCTTACCCTCGCCGCCGTGGCCGAATACTCCTATGTTGCGGATGTTTGCTGCGGTATAGTTCTTCATTTCAATCCCCCTAAGGTGTAATATAAATAATTGAATAACTTATTCGTGCGCATTTTTGCGCCAAAGCGCGCATAAAGCACCAACAAATAGTTTACCAGATAAATCCGCCTTTTGTAAACTGTTTTTATCGGATTTATTAGCATATTTGACGCTTATTTAGTCAAACAGGCTTGAAGTCCTGTTGCCGACCAGCTCGTCGCCCAACTCGTTAATGTCTCCCAGGGTGACGTCTATAGTAATTTCCTCGTCGCCCCTTATGACCTCTAAGCTTACCGTATCCCCTACCCGCTTATCCTTAATGTAATCCACGAAGTCGCCCTGGGTAGTAACGTTTATGCCGTCGTAGGCTGTCACTATGTCGTCCACCCTGAGACCCGCCTTGTGCGCAGGGCCATTCTTAGTTACGCTGTAAATCAGTATACCGGGATGCAGATCATACTCTTCAGCATTTTCCTCGGTTATCTCGATCACATTTATGCCCATACCGGGACGGGCTACGTGGCCTTGGGTTATCAGCTCCTCCACAACCTCCACAGCCTTATCGATCGGTATGGCAAAGCCGAGGCCCTCGGCGCTTATGGTGTTGCCGTACTCATCATAGCCGGCAAATATGTTCTTCGCAGTAGTTATACCTATTACCTCGCCCTTCATATTGAGCAGAGGGCCGCCGCTGTTGCCGGGGTTGATGGCTGCGTCGGTCTGCAGATATTCGTTCTCGTGGCCGTCAATGTTTACGTTCCTCGATGTTGCACTGATTATGCCGAAGGTGGCCGTGCCCGCCAGCTCACTGCCGGAGGGATTTCCTATGGCGATAGTGAAATCGCCCACCCGTACATTTTCGGCACTGCCAAGTGCCAGTGGCCTCAGGCCGTCCTTCCTGATATAGAGCACAGCGATATCCATGGTGGAATCGTAGCCTACCACCTCGGCGTCTATCTCCTGCTTGTCGTTGTCCGGTAAAGTGACGGTTACCTTGCTCGCACCCTTTATAACGTGGGCATTTGTCACGATGTAGCCTTCGCTGGAAAGCACGAAGCCGCTGCCGTAGCCCTCAAGCTCGTCCTTGTCCTTTACCTTTTCGTATGAATTGACCCCTACCACACCCTCAAAGGTCTGCTCCACTATGTCCGGAGCGGGATTTACTGTATCTGAAATGATGGGGACCTGCCCGTCCAGCACCGGCATTTCGCGTCCGGTATACTGTTTCTTTTCAGGCTCCTCATATTCTTCATCCTTGGCGGGCCTATTGTTTTCCGGCTTTTTCTCTCCAAAATGCCACTCAAAGCTGAAACCGCTGTCATCGTTGTCCCCGCTGCCCTTATCCTCGCCGGGAAGTACGCTCTCCGCCGCCTCCTTTATGCCGGATATGGCCAGCGTCGTTGTGCAGCTGCCCACAGCTATGCCAACCAGCAGGCAGAGTATACCTACGAGTATGTAACCCGCGCAGCTGTTTTGCCCGCTCTTCTTTTCCCTTGGCATGGCATTGTGCTGATAATAACTGCCGCCGAACTCGCCGCCGGTGTTCTGCTCATCGTTCTGTCCGTTCATTTCACTGTATTCTTCCATATGCTGCCTCCAAGTGTTTAAGCTTTTTTCTGTGCCGCGCCTTTGACGCTTCGCTCCGCGGCGTTGAGGGTAAAGGTAAAGCTCGTCCCCTTTCCCGGCTCCGACTCCACGGTTATATCCTGATCGTGCTGATCTATTATTCGCTTTACTATGGCAAGGCCGAGTCCGGTGCCGGCGCTTTCTCCGGGCGTGTGGGCCTTTTCCGCCTTGTAGAACCTCTCGAACAGATGCGGTATACTGTCGGCATCTATGCCCTTGCCGGAATCCTTGACCGTTACCGTAACGACCTTTTTCTTTACTTTGGTGATAAGCCACAGGCTGCCGCCCTCCGGCGTAAACTTTATGGCGTTATCTATGAGATTCCGCACCACCTGGGCTATCTGGCCGGGGTCCGCCTCGACGGCTATCTTCTCCGGCTTCATATCCAACTCCACATTGAGCTTTTTGGCGTCCACCCTCGCCTCGAAGGTGAGCATGGTCCTCACTATCAGCTCGTTTATGTCAAATACTTCTTTCTTTATCACTACCTGGCCAGACTCTATTCTGGCAAGATCCAGCAGGTCGTTCACCATTGACGTCATGCGCCGGTTCTCATTTATGACTATATCCAGATACTTGGCGTAATCCTCCTGCGCTATAGTGCCGTCCTGCATAGCCTCGAGGAAGCCCCTCATCGAGGTGAGCGGCGACCTCAGCTCGTGTGAAACGTTGGCCACAAAGCTTCTTCTGGCCTCCTCCAGCGTGTTAAGCTCCGATGCCATTATATTGAAGCTTTTCCCGAGCTGGGCTACCTCGTCCGTACCCTCGCTTTTTACGCGGAGGTCGAACTCTCCCTTGGAGTAGCGCATCACGATATTGTTCATCTCGATGATAGGCTTTGTCATTTTGCCCGTGATATACGATACCGCAAGCATCGCCAGCACCACTCCTATGCAGGAATACAATATTACGTCCATAGTAACCTGACGTATGGACTCCTGTATACGGCTGGTATCCGTATGCAGCACCAAAGCCGCTATCACCTTGCCGTTTTCATTCGTTATAGGCCCCGTAAGCGACATGGTTGGCATGTCTACCCTATCTCCCAGCATTTTTCTTATCTCGGTCTTTTTGCCGCCGTAAAGTATGTCGCTGGTGATGCTTGATATATCCATATCGTCGCAGCCCGCCCATTTTGCAGTAGATTCCTCGTTGATGAACACGCATCGTCCAAGGCTCTCGTCCGCAAACTGAAGTATTACCATGGTATCATACTTTCTTGCGATTGTCAGGAGTTCCTTTTCAGCCACGGCACGCTTGGCGCTGTCTATGTAGCGTTCCGTCACAGCTGCGCTTATCTCCTGGGCTTCGCGCTTGAGTTCGTCGCGTTTTTCGGTTTTGTACTGGTTCTGAAACACGGTGCCTACGGTAAAGCCGAGGAGAATCAACAGCCCCAGCGTCACCGAAAGGTATGTAGCCAGCATTCTTGAAAACAGCGTTTTGAACATATAGCCAATGTTCCCGTTAAAAATCTTGTCTACTTAGCGACATCAAACTTATAGCCCACTCCCCATACGGTCTTGAGCTGCCACTCGTCCCTCTCGCCCAGCTTTTCCCGAATGCGCTTCACGTGAACGTCCACTGTTCGGGAATCTCCGAAAAAGTCAAAGCCCCACACCTGCTCCAGCAGCTGCTCCCTGGTAAATACCTTTCCCGGACGGGAAGCGAGAAAGTACAGCAATTCTATCTCCTTGGGCGGCATTTCCACAGGCTTGCCGTCCAGCAGCACTGAGTAATTATCCAAGGATATTACCAGATTATCGAAGGATACTTTCTTTTCCTCGCTCTGTCCGCCGCTTCTGCGCATTACCGCCTTAATGCGGGCAATAAGCTCCTTTGCCTCGAAGGGCTTTACCATATAGTCGTCGGCACCAAGATCCAGCCCCTGTATTCGGTCCATAGTGTCGCTCTTTGCAGTAAGCATTATAACCGGCACGTCGCTTTCTTCCCGAATCTTGCCGAGCACTCCCCAGCCGTCCATACCGGGCAGCATCACGTCCAGCACTACCAGGTCGGGCTTTGCCTTGTGGAAGGCCTCAAGGGCCGTGTCGCCCCGCTCGCAGGTGGTTACTGTACACCCTTCTTTTTTAAGGTACATCTCTATTATCGCCAGTATATTGCGGTCGTCATCTATTACCAGTATTGATTTTTTATCCATTGCCGTAATATTCGCCTTTCGTTTATTTTGCTTTGTTTCCCGTTTCAGCACAGCTTTGCTCGTCCCTTACGGTTATACCGTTTCGCAGGAGCAGCGCCGCTGTAACGCCCACGCCCGGCCTCAGTGTACCAGTAAAGCTGCCGTCGTAGATGAGGCTCGATCCGCAGGAGGGGCTTTTCTCCTTCAGCACAGCCTCTGTAACGCCGTACTTTTTGCATAGCTCAAGGACTATTTCAGCACCCTTCACATACTGCGCCGTAACATCTTCGCCGGCCTTATTCATGACCTTCGCTTTGCCGCATAGCACATCAAACCCGTCTCCGCCCTGTATCTCGGCAGGTGAGCGTGGCGTGTCCAGCCCGCCCAGTACCTCCGGGCATATGCATACGGCGCCCGCTTTTACAAGCTCCCGCGCCCCTTTGTTCGGTTTTGCCATGCCGTCATAGCGGCAGGGTGTGCCTCTCAGGCATTCTGAAACTGCTATCATAAATGATACCACCCAAATATGAACCTGGTATGAATAAATCCGCAAAAACAGTCCAAACCAGCCGTTTTGCGGCACTTGTCACTGTTTTGTCTCCTTCAGCGTGACCACTGTTACGCCCGCGTCGCCCTCGCCGTAGTTGCCGAGGCGGAAGGATTTCACCCGCTTGTTTGTTCGGAGGTAATCCTGTATTCCGGCACGCAATGCGCCCGTGCCCTTGCCGTGTATTATATTTATTTCCGTAAGGCCGGAAAGCACCGCGTTGTCTATGTACCTGTCGACCACCAGTATTGCGTCGTCCACCAGCATTCCCCTGATGTCCAGCTCCATTCCTACCTGGCGATCCTTCTCGAGACGTATTTTGCCCACGCCCTTTTGCGGTGTGTCGTCCTGCATCATGCGAAGATCCGCAAGCTTTGCGTTGAGCTTCATTACACCCGCCTGTACCTGAACCTCGCCCTTGGAATCCGGCCTGGAAAGCACTGTTGCCTTCTTATCGAGAGACACTATTCTGACCGTATCTCCAGGATTGACTGTCTTAGGCGGCTTGGTGCCGTCCTCTTTGTTAAGCACCAGTTTTTCGGCAAGGTCGTCACGGCGCTTGCGAAGGGCGTCACGGGACTGCTGTATCACCCTGTCCGCCGCGCTCCTGTCCACGCCCTTTATGCTGCGTACATCGGCTATCAGCTTATCCATCTCACGGCGCGTATCCTCCACTATGCGCCGCGCCTCATCCTTGGCCTTCGCCTGATATTTTGCCCTGTCCGCCTCCAGCTTTCTACGCTCGGCTTCAGTCTCCTGACGGAGCTTGTCAAGGTCGCGCCGAGCCGCGCTTGCCATTGCCCGCTCCTCCTCCGCCAGCTGATAGCGGCTCTGGGCGCTGGAGATTATATCCTCGAAGTGTACGTCCTCGCCCTTGAGGTACGTCCTCGCCCTGTCTATCACGCCCTCGTCCAACCCAAGCCGCTTGGATATTTCAAAGGCGTTGGACTTGCCGGGTATGCCTATAAATAGCCTGTATGTAGGGCAGAGCCTGTCAACGTCAAACTCCATGGAGGCGTTCTCTATTCCGTCATGGGTGAGTGCGAATGCCTTGACTTCGCTGTAATGGGTAGTGGCCACGGTGACGGTGCTGCGGGAATGAAGCTCCTCCAGTATGCTCATTGCAAGGGCCGCACCTTCTACCGGGTCGGTGCCTGCTCCCAGCTCGTCCAGCAGCACGAGTGAGCTTCCGTCAGCGCCCTTCAGTATGCCTACTATGTTCGTCATATGGGAGGAGAAGGTGGAGAGGGACTGCTCTATTGACTGCTCATCGCCTATGTCTGCATATACGCTGTCGAATACGGATATCTCGCTGCCAATGTCCGCAGGTATGAACATGCCGCTCTGGGTCATGAGCACAAACAGCCCCACAGTCTTCAGCGTTACCGTCTTGCCGCCGGTATTCGGGCCGGTGATTATAAGCGTCCTGAAATCGCGGCCCAGCCATATGTCAATTGGCCGCACGGCTTCCTTGGGTATGAGGGGATGCCGCCCCTGTACTATACGTATGTAGCCGGTGTTATTGAGCTTGGGCTCCGTAGCGTTCATGTCCCGGGCCAGCTTGGCCTTGGCAAACGCCAGGTCCATTTCGCCCAGTATCCTTATATTCTCGTTTATCTCGCTGCCGTAGGGCGCTACCATTGCCGTAAGCTCGGAAAGTATACGCTCTATCTCCTGCTGCTCCTCGGCTATCAGCTTTTTATACTGGTTGCCAAGCTCCACCACCGCGGCAGGCTCAATAAACAGCGTCGCCCCACTGCCGGATTGATCGTGTATTAGCCCCGGCACATTCTGGCGGTATTCCTGCTTTACAGGGATAACAAACCTGCCGTTGCGTATGGTTATCAGCGGTTCCTGAAGGTATTTCGAGTAAGCGGCAGAGCGTATCATGCTGCCCAGCCGCTCGCGCACCTTATCGTTTGTCTGGCGCATGGAGCGGCGTATTCTCGAAAGCTCCGGAGACGCCCCGTCGAATATCTCATCTTCTCCCAATATGCATCGATCTATCTCCTCCTCCACGGAACGGTGGGTAGAGATGTACCCAGCAAGATTGCTGAGGAGCGGAACGTTTTCTTCCTTCTCGATGGCCTCCCTTGCGAGACGTGAAACGCGCAGGCAGCGGGATATGCCCATGAGCTCGGAGGGAGATACGAACAGCGCCGCGTGTATGCGCTTCAGGCATTCCCTCATATCCGGGAAGCTGTCTATAGGAGAACGGCCGGTGCGTATAATTACCGTTTCCGCCTCGGCCGTAAATGCCAGCGCGGATTTTACCTTGTCAAATGTATCGTAAGGCTCCATGCCCTCTGCAAGCTCGGCGCCTGCGCAGGTCACGGTTTTAGCCTTCAGCATTTCGGCTATTTTGTCGTATTCAAGTGTTTTTAAAACCTTTTCCTGCATATTCATCTCCGAATTTAATCTACTGCCCTGTTCCAATGGCCGCGGGTGGCGTTTTTCGCCGGAGATACCTTTCTGCCGTCTCTTGCCGCCATAGCAGCTGCTATGCGCTCCCGTACCTTTTCAGGAGCTTCATCGTAAAATGCGAGCTGCACCGCCTCGGGCATCGGCAGCTCGTCGTATAGGTCCGTTATATCTGTGGGCAGGCAGTTGAGCAGCCGCACCAGGCAGCCGTCCTCCTGCCGGATATTGCAAAGAGGGAATCTTCTGCCGCCCTCGTCGGTCATTTCCCCCGTGAAGCCATCGCAGCTGCGGCAGCCCCTGTACTCTTTCACCGGACAATGGCGAAGCTGCATCAGCTGCGCCCTGCCGTATACGCTTACAGCAGTGCCGGCCCCTGAAATATCCCGCAGCTGGGGTTTGGTAAGCTCCAGCGAAAGCGTCACTCTGTCAAAGCCCATATCCTTATATGCCTGTACGGTATAGCCGTTCATGGCGTTCATCTGTGTCCCCGCTATCCTGAGCGGCAGGCTTCTTATAAGCTCGAGCTGGCCAACATTGGCCGCTATGCCGCCGTCTATAAGGCCGCTTCCGATTATCTTCATAATCTTTTCCGCTTCCTTATGGCTTATTATTGCCACGGGAAGGGATATCAAAAGCTTCTTGCTTCCTTTAAACGCCGCAGCTGCTTCAAAGGCTGCAATGTGAAATTCCCAGGGCTCCAGAGCCACCTCGTCGGCTCCCGCACCGAATGCCGCCTTCGCCTGATCCAGCGTACTCGCTATGACGGTTATCCGGGTGTGCTCCGCAGGCTGGTTTTTAAGCTTTGGAACATCGCCGCTGTCGCAGCTTCTTCTCCAATGCAGAGACTCCAAAAGCTTAGCGGAAGCGTCTCTGCGCAGGGCGTTCACCGCGCTCATAGGAAGAAATGCCTTTTCGTCGATATCCGCCCTTATGCCTGCGCATATAAATGGCGTATCCCCCAGCTTTCGGGCCTGTTCCATATACCTTTCGGCGGTTTGAGGTTTTTGGGCGGGCTGTACAACGTCGCCCACGGCCTCCACATTATCGCCGCCTAAGCGCATGGCAAGCCTTGCAGCCTCACCTACGCGCATGTACAGTTCCATATCTACAGGCTGCTTGCGTGTATCCTTAGCGTAGCTGTTAGCCGCTTCTTCGATAAGTTCCTTTGATCTATCGCTTACGGCTATGCACCCGGTATGGGCGTTGTCTCCGTAAAAGTAGCCTGTGCAGCCGCCGCCACGATCAAACATATCCAGCATGCGCTTCTTATGCCGGGATATCTCGGCTTTATCCGCGCCGTCCAGCGCGTCCCTGTATGCCCGCGTCACCACCGCAACGTATTCCGCCCGCTTCATGCGGCCCTCTAATTTTATGCAGCTTACGCCGGCTTGTTTCAGCTCCGCAAGATGTTCTATCATACAAAGGTCGCCAAGGCTCAGGTCGTATTCGTCTCTACCCGGCATATAGTCAAGCCCCATGCGTTTGCGGCAGGGCTGTGCGCAGGTGCCGCGGTTGCCGCTTCTTTCTCCCGCCATTGAGGAAAGCAGGCAGGCGCCTGAAAAGCTCATGCACAGCGCCCCGTGGGCAAAGGCCTCGAGGGCTATAGGCGTATTATTATGTATATACTCGATCTCCCCCAGCGGCACCTCCCGGGACAGCACCACCTGCTCAAGACCCAGCTTCTCAGCCTCCCTTGCGCCGTTCAGCTCGTGTATTCCCATCTGGGTGCTGGCGTGTAGGGGAAGCTCCGGAATATTTTTACGTATAAGGCTTACAAGACCCATATCCTGCACTATAGCAGCGTCGGCCCCTGTTCTGCATAAAAATTCAGCGTATTTCAACGCCTGGGATATTTCCCTGTCAAGCAAAAGGGTGTTAAGCGTAATATTTACCTTTACGCCCCTCTCGTGACAGTAGTCTATGGCAGAAATAAGCCCATGGTCGTCAAAATTCGCCGCGAACCTTCTGGCATTGAACATGCTGCCGCCAAAGTATACCGCGTCCGCCCCGTTCTGCACGGCGGCAATCAATGCCTCCCGGCTGCCCGCCGGGGAAAGAAGCTCCATCATAAATAAACCAGCCTTTAAAAAAGCGGCCCAGGATAAGCCCCAAGCCGCATATTTGCAGATATAATGTTACTTTACCCCTGCGGTAGCCTTGCTCTCAAAGGGGCGCTTGACAGGAGACTGCTGCCTTGGCATTTCTCTAAGCTCGGATATGCGTGAATCCAAGGCATCGTAATCCTCGCGCAGCTTATGCAGCTCGTCCGAAAGGTTCAGCGCGGCCATTATGAGGCAGTTCGCCGTGCTAAGGTTGGGATAAGAACGCTGTACCTCATCCACCTTATCGTTTACATATCCGGCTATCTTGCGGATATATGCTTCGCTGTCGTCGGCTGAAAGGCGAAGCTCCTGCCCCGCCACATTTATAGTTACATGAGTTTTATCCATCAAATTATACCACCATATATATAGTTTCCCTAATATGGAAATTATACAATAACTTGTGTTATATGGCAATAGCTGCAACGCATTTTTTATGCTTCACCGCCGTTCTTTAAAAGCTTTATTTTTTTCGTCCGAGTTTACGCCCGCATTTCGCGGATAAAACAGACTATTCGGTACTATGCATAAAGATTTATCAAAAAAATATATTATTTGCTATTGACAGGTTTATCATATGGTGCTAAAATTGCCGCATCGTAAACAAAACGAAGTAAACGAAAGGAGACGCCAAAGATGTTCAAGTCCACTAAGTCCGCGACAGCCAATGCCATGGTCAACGCCAAGGCTTCTTGTGCTGCATCTATGGCTGCCTCTGTACTGGTTATTAACGCGCTCAGCATACAGCTGGGCGTTTTCCTTATATCCCTTATTTCCATTATTTGCATATGCATTATTACCGAAAATAGGAATGCTTTGTGGAGAGGATCGAGTTTAGCATAAATGGTGTTAAATGACGGCGGTTCCGCAAAGCGGAGCCGCCGTTTTTATTTAAAAATAATTTTATTTGGAGGAACCCAAACAATGAAAAAAGTACTTTGCACCGTACTGGCCGTCGTAATGGCCGTTGTATGCTTCGCAGGCTGTTCAGCCCCCGCCGCTGAGGGCGGCAATGAGGCTGTAGGCTCCGCCGCTTCCGGCGATACCATCAAGGTCGGCCTGCTGGGGCCCTATACCGGAGACCTCGCCGTTTACGGTTTGGCTGTAAAGAACGGCGCTACCCTCTATTTTGACAAGGTAAACGCCGAGGGCGGCATCAACGGCAAAAAGATCGAGCTCATCTCCTACGACAACAAGGGCGATGATGCCGAAGCCATCAACGCCTTCAACCGCGAGGTAGACGAGGGCATCACCGCCTTCATCGGCGACGTTATCACATCCAACACCATTGCTGTTGCCGGCGAGGCAAATGCCGTCAATATGCCCATGATCACCGCCTCCGCCACTGACGAGGCCGTCACCGTAAATCCCGATGACGGTTCTGTTTACACCAATGTGTTCCGCACCTGCTTCATCGACCCCTTCCAGGGCGAAAAGATGGCTCAGTATGCCAAGGAAAAGCTGGGCTACACCAAGGCCGCTGTCATCGTACAGACCGGCAACGACTACGCCGTAGGCTTGAATGAGGCTTTCAAGGCCAAGTGCGCAGAGCTGGGCATCACCGTAGTAGCCGAAGAAGGCTATGCCACGGGCGACAAGGACTTCAACGCTCAGCTGACCAACATCAAGGCCGCAAACCCTGAGTTCATCTTCTGCCCCAACTACTACGAGGATGACGGTATGATTGTCAAGCAGGCACGTGCCCTTGGCCTCACTGTTCCCTTCCTGGGCGGCGACGGCTGGGACGGCGTTGTAAAGTACGCCTCCGCAGAGGAGCTTGAAGGCACCCTGTACTGCTCCTCTTACGCACCCGGCTCCACCGACGCTGTAAAAGCCTTTGAGGAAGCCTATGCCGCAGCCTACGGCACAGATACGCTGAACATGTTCGCAGCCAACGCCTACGACGCCGCCATGGTAATGTGCGCAGCACTGGCTAAGGCCGAGGAGACCGGCGAAGCCCCCGCCAGCGACGCCTACAAGCAGGCCGTAATTGACGCCATAAAGACCGAGGGCGCAAATGTGGTGGGCATCACCAGCGAGGCAGGATATACCTTCGATGCGAACAACAACCCCATCAAGGACGCCGTAATCATGACCATCACCAATGGCGAGGCCGTATACAAGGAGACCTTCTAATCTTCTTACCTACTTAAGTAAATACCCTAACGATAAAAACGCCCTGCCCCGTAAGGCCTGCCTTGGGGGCTGGGCGCACCTTGGAGGAATTTTATGAGTACACTTTCCCTGATCCTCAGGCAGGTAGTGAACGGCCTTCAGTCAGGCTCGATATACGCGCTTGTCGCTCTCGGGTACAGCATGGTCTACGGCATAATCATGCTGCTTAACTTCGCCCACGGGGATATCATAATGGTAGGCGCATACGCCGCCTGGTTCTGCCTATGCGGATTTGCCGGTAACCCCATCCTGGCGATCATTGCGGCTATATTCGTATGCGTGCTGTTGGGCGTATCCATAGAAAAGGTCGCTTACGCGCCGCTGCGCCAAAGCCCCCGCCTTTCCCTGCTCATTACTGCCATAGGCGTATCCTATCTCCTTGAGAACCTTGCACAGCTGTTGTTCGGCGCAGGCGCAAAGTCAATGCCCAGCTTTATGCCCACCTCTACCATATCCATAGGCAGCATAGATGTGTCCTGGACAGCCATAATCACGCTGATAGTCACCGCCATATCAATGGCCGCCCTGACGCTGCTCGTAAAAAAGTCAAAGATGGGCAAGGCCATGCGCGCCGTATCCGAGGATACCGGTGCCGCTCAGCTCATGGGCATCAATGTGAACCGCACCATATCCTTCACCTTCGCGTTGGGCAGCGCCCTCGCGGGCATAGCCTCAGTGCTGTACTGCGCAGCCTATCCTCAGGCTACCCCCACAATGGGCTCTATGCTGGGCCTTAAGGCCTTCGTAGCGGCAGTTCTTGGCGGGATAGGTTCCATACCCGGCGCAATGGTAGGCGGCTTAGCAATAGGCCTTGCCGAGGCGATGGTCTCCGCCGTAGGCCTCTCCGTATGGAAGGACGGCATAGTATTCGCCATACTGATAGTGGTGCTGCTTGTAAAGCCTACAGGCATTATGGGCCACGAGATACAGGAAAAGGTATAAGGAGGAAAGTACAATGGATAAGATCAAAAAGCCCCTCCCCATGCTTCTCCGCTACGCTATCAACCTGGTCATATTCGCGGTTTTTCTCTTCGGCGTGAACGCCCTCATCACGGGCGGCAGTGTACCGAACTACTATACTAAAGTTATAGTGCTGTGCGGCATCAACATAATCCTCGCCGTATCGCTGAACGTAGCTACAGGCTACCTCGGGCAGCTGCCTCTGGGCCATGCAGGCTTCATGGCGGTAGGCGCATACGCTTCCGCCCTGTTCCTCAGGGCAGTACCCAATCTGCCTGAGTTTGTAGCATTCCCTCTCGGCATAATACTCGGGGGCGTAGTATCCGGCATATTTGGCATACTGATAGGTATCCCCGCGCTGCGCCTCAAAGGCGACTATCTTGCCATAATCACCCTTGGCTTTGGCGAGATAATCCGCGTGGTGCTTCTGAACATCGACAGCGTATTGGGCTTCAACTTCACCTATGGTGCGGCCAGCCTGAAGAACATACCCAAGTACACCAGCTTCTTCAACTGCTTCCTTTGCGTGGGCATAGTGTGCTTTCTCATTCATACCCTTATGAAGTCCAAGCACGGCAGGGCCATACTGGCAGTGCGCGAAAACGAGATAGCGGCCGACTCGGTCGGCATCAACCTTACCTATTATAAGGCCCTCGGTTTTACGGTATCCGCCATATTTGCAGGCGTAGCGGGCGCTCTGTACGCAAGCTACCTCGGCATACTGAATCCCTCCAGCTTCGGCTTCATGAAGTCCATAGAAATACTGGTAATGGTAGTTCTTGGCGGCATGGGTTCCATGGTAGGTTCAATAGTATCCGCAACCGTGCTTACAGCAGTACCTGAACTGGTGCTTAGAGCATTCTCCGACTACCGCATGATAGCTTACTCTCTGCTGCTCATCGTAGTAATGATATTCAAGCCCTCCGGCCTTATGGGCCAGTACGACTTCTCCCTTACCGGGCTCATTGACAAGGCACGCATGGGCAAGCTCTTCAGGAAGGGCAAAGGCAAAAAAGAAAAGGCAGGTGACAAGTAATGGATAAGATGGTTCCCGTACCAAGCCATTCTATAATTCCAGAAAGAGATCTTTCTTCAAAAACCATACTTGAGGTACACCGCCTTGGGATAGACTTCGGCGGTCTGCACGCCGTTGAGGATTTCAGTATAATGCTGGGCCGCACCGAGATATCCGGCCTTATAGGCCCTAACGGTGCGGGCAAGACCACCGTATTTAACCTGCTGACCAACGTTTACCAGCCAACCCACGGCGTCATACTGATAGACGGCATAGACACCCGCGGAAAAAAAACCTGGCAGCTCAACCAGCTGGGAATTGCCCGAACCTTCCAAAATATCCGCCTGTTCTCCAAGCTTTCCGTCGAGGACAACGTAAAGATAGGCCTGCACAACGCCTGCCAGTCCTCCCTGGCTGCAAGCATGCTGCGGCTCCCGTCCTACTGGTCCGCCGAAAAGAAGGCCCACGAAACCGCAATGGAACTGCTCTCCATATTCGACATGCAGCACATGGCTTCCTGGGAGTCCGGCTCCCTGCCCTACGGTGCTCAGCGAAGGCTTGAGATAGTCCGGGCTCTGGCCACCAGCCCCAAGGTGCTGCTGCTGGATGAGCCTGCCGCGGGCATGAACCCCTCCGAAACTGCGGAGCTTATGCAGAACATAAAGAAGATACGCGATACCTTCCATCTGGCTATCCTCCTCATAGAGCACGACATGAATCTGGTCATGGGCATTTGCGAGGGAATCGCGGTTCTGAATTACGGCAAAATAATCGCTAAGGGCACACCTGACGAGATAAAGTCCAACCCGCTCGTCATAGAGGCTTACCTGGGCCGAGGCAAGGAGGCAAAAAATGCTTAAGGTTGACAACATCAACGTATATTACGGCGCGATACATGCCATAAAGAATGTAAGCTTCCAGGTAAACGAAGGCGAGATAGTGACTCTGATAGGAGCAAACGGCGCCGGCAAGTCCACCATACTGAAGACCATATCCGGCCTTCTGCACACAAAGACCGACAGCGTTTCATTTCAGGATCATAATCTGAAGTCGGCACCGCCGCACAAGATCGTCGAGATGGGCATAGCGCACGTTCCTGAGGGGCGGCGGGTATTCTCCCGCATGAGCGTTGAGGAAAACCTGGAAATGGGCGCTTTTACACAGCCCAATGATTCTGTCAACGCTGCCATAGAGCACGTCTATGAGCGTTTTCCCCGCCTTAAGGAGCGCCGCAAACAGGTCGCGGGTACTCTCTCCGGCGGCGAGCAGCAGATGCTTGCCATGGGTAGAGCTCTCATGTCCCGCCCCAAGCTCATGATGCTTGACGAGCCCTCCATGGGCCTCGCACCTATACTGGTCGACCAGATATTCGACATAGTAAAGGAGCTGAACCAGTCCGGCGTTACTATCCTCCTTGTGGAGCAGAATGCACAAATGGCTCTCTCTATCGCAAACCGGGGCTATGTTCTGGAAACCGGCAGGATAGTCCTCTCCTCCGATGCGGACGAACTTCTCCACAACGACGCCGTCAAGAAAGCATATCTTGGCGGCTAGGCCAAATCAAAATACACTGAGCCGAGGCTGTTAAAAAAGTGGCTTAATGCCACTTTTTTAACAGCCTCGGTTTATTATTCTCTATTGCGCAGCTTTTTTTATCTTGTAAAGCTCCTCTGTTGCCAGACGCGTCTTTGCAACTATATCACCACAGCCCTTTGGGAAGCAGTAGTACAGCGCCGCCGCATCCCCTATACATATGACGTCACCCATCTCATACCAGAAATAATCCGAATACAGGCTGTAGCTGGCCAGCGGGTGCTGATGATAATCCAGTTTTCCGTTGCAGCCAGTAAGGCGGAAGCCGTTTTCACCATGGGTCAGCCTGCCTTCTCCTATACCGTATACCTTTCTGGTATTTACCATCATGTATATGTCCACTGGAACGTCCAGCTTATAGCTGCCTTTCAAAATTTCCTGCCTCACGCAATCCCGCTCCCATGCGTACCAATCGGGTATGTGAGGAAATTCCGTCTTTCCTTCCTTTGCTTCCATAAAGCCGTATTCCGTAAGTGTATAGCCCTTGCCGCAGGCATTGCACAGTATATCTGCTCCACCGGATTCCATGGAGCCCTCCGCACCGCAGTGCGGGCATTTGTACAGTACGCGATTCAGCCCCTCGGCGCGGAAAGGTTCGCTTATTTTAACGTTGTTCTCCTGCTGCCATTTGAAGTTGTCGAAGGAGAACTGCTCGTAAAGTATACCGTTTATATCCTCGGCCGTCTTTGTCCTTATGTCCTCCGGAGAAAGTATGTAGCTTATATCGGCAGATACGTCTACCTTGCGCAGCCTCAAACCGTTATAGAGCGGATCCCGCGCGAAAGCGCCGTAGGTGCGTATCATCACCACAGGCACTCCCATGAGTTTGACGCACTTGCCCAGGCCCGCAGGCAGCGGCGTAGCGGTACCGTCAAATGTATAGCTTGCCTCGGGATACATAAGTATGGAGCTTTTCAGCTTTTTCAGTGCAAACATCATATCCCGTACCAACTGGGTATCCGTTACGAACTTGCGGGTAGGTATGCAGCCCAGGCTTCTCATAAGCCGCTCCTTGCCCACAAAGCCATCGGATGTACAGACAATATTTAGGGGTCTGGGGTAAAGCACCGTAGAGGCTATCTTGAGATCTATAAAGCTCGAATGGTTCATAAGTACCAAGCACGGCTCTTTTTTCCCCAGCTTTTCCATTTCAAATTCACGGTATTTAAAATTTGTTGCTTTCAGATCCGGCGCGGATACCGCCCGCAGCAGCATTCTGAAAAATATATTTGGCCGTTTAGGATATACGTGCTGCTGTACCGGTTGTGCCAGCACTTCCTCAATGTCCATATAGACGGTCTTTATCTTCATTTTGTCTCCCACTCAAAAACATATAAAAACTTTACACGTAAATTGTAACACAGGGCCTAACGAACTGTAAATTACTTGTTGACATATGTATTTTTATTACTATAATTGTATATGGCAATGATAGAGGCGCAGAGGACATTATTAGGCCCTACACACGAGCGGCAGGCACCGCGGGGCGGAAAGGGTCCTTTGCCGAAGTACCGGCATAATGCCTGAATGCCGGCGCTGGGCCAGTGGGAGAATATCCTCTGGACTGTCACGTAAAAGTGGAGCGCTGTCATGGTATGCACGGTATAATATAATTTATATTTGATGTATTTTTAGTCATGATTTTTGCGGTTCACAAAGATCATGGCTTCTTTATTTTTTGACTCGATCTTTATGGAGGAAAACCAAATGAAACTATCTACCCGCAAGACGCTGCCTACTATCATAATGGTGGCCATTACGCTGATAGTGCTCTGCATAGCCGCTTTCGCCACCCAAGGCGCTGAGCTTGGCACGGAGCGCTTCTACAACACTCCTTGGGCCCTTCTTCCGCCCGTAATCGCCATTACTCTGGCACTGGTAACGAAGGAGGTCTACTCTTCCCTGTTCGTGGGTATACTGGCAGGCGGCCTGCTCTACTCCAACTTCTCCTTTGAAGGTACAATTCTGCACGTTTTCAACGACGGCATAGTATCCGTACTGTCCGATTCCTATAATGTCGGCATACTGGTATTCCTGGTCATACTCGGCGTCATGGTATGCCTTATGAACAAGGCTGGCGGAAGCGCCGCCTTCGGTCGTTGGGCCGCCAAGAACATAAAGTCCCGCGCAGGCGCGCAGCTGGCTACCATAGCCCTCGGCATACTGATATTCATAGACGACTACTTCAATTGCCTTACCGTCGGTTCCGTAATGCGCCCCGTGACGGATAAGCACAACGTGTCCCGCGCAAAGCTTTCTTATCTTATAGATGCCACCGCGGCTCCTGTGTGCATTATCGCACCTATCTCCTCATGGGCTGCCGCCGTTTCCTCATACGTGGAGGACGGCTCCGGACTCACCCTTTTTATCAAGGCAATTCCCTTCAATTACTATGCCCTTCTCACCATCACACTTATGGTAGGGCTGGTGCTGCTGAAGACTGACTTCGGCCCCATGGGCAAATGCGAGTTTAACGCTAAGAATGGCGACCTCTTCTCCGGCAAAAACCCTTATGCTTCCGCCGAAGCAACTGAGGCCAATACTAACGGCCGTGTAATAGACCTTGTGCTGCCAATAATCGTGCTAATTATAGCCTGCGTCACCGGCATGATATACTCCGGCGGATTCTTTGACCCTGCCAGAGAAGGTTATCACAACATAGTCACCTCCTTCTCAGGCTCCGACGCTTCCGTAGGCCTTATGCTGGGCTCCTCCTTCGCCCTCGTCATAACCATCGTTTTTTATCAGCTCCGCAAGCTTATGAGCTTCTCCGAAATGATGGGCATGCTGCCTGAGGGCTTCAAGGCCATGGTCCCAGCAATACTGATACTGACCTGCGCCTGGTCCCTCAAGGCAATGACCGATTCCCTCGGGGCTGGCGCATACGTAGCTTCTGCCGTAAAGAGTTCTGCCCAGAGCTTCCAGTCCTTCCTGCCTGCCATAGTATTCCTTATCGGCTGCTTCCTCAGCTTCGCTACGGGTACCAGCTGGGGTACCTTCGGCATACTTATCCCCATAACACTGGAGGTATTCCCCATCACTGACCCCATAGGCGTCATATGTGTCTCTGCCTGCATGGCAGGCGCTGTATGCGGCGACCACTGCTCACCCATCTCCGATACCACCATAATGGCCTCCGCGGGCGCACAATGCGATCACGTAATGCACGTATCCACTCAGCTGCCCTATGCCATTACCTGTGCCGCCGTGTCATTCGTATCCTACATAATAGCAGGCTTCGTCCGCATCGCTTGGATTTGCCTGCCAATAGCCATAGCGTTGATGCTGCTGACCCTTGTGGTCATCAAGAAGTTAGACGCAAAAAAAGTGTACTAACCGAAATCATGCCAAAGCGGGAGTCAGCTCCCGCTTTTTTTATTAATCTAAAATATGTACATATAAAAAACAGCCCATATCGCCTATGGACTGTTTCTGGTCTGGGTGAGAAGATTTGAACTTCCGGCCTCTTGAACCCCATTCAAGCACGCTACCAAACTGCGCCACACCCAGATACGATTGTTTTGTTGTTATTATAATAGCATTTTGCCAATAAAAAGTCAATGCCCCATGTCAAAATAATTCTTTATTCTATTATTATATTATAGAAAAAGCCTTTAAGTCCGGCAAAATTCGAGATCGTATCTTGAGGCGTGGACGCTATCACGTTTTGCCATATATCGTTCAATGTATACGGGTATTCGTATTCATTTACCCCTGCATAAAATGGTCACCCCCACAGAAAAGTGTCACTATTAGTGGGTACTTCTGACACAATAAAACCCTAAATCCTTAGAGATTTAGGGTTTTTTCATGGTGCGAATGGCGGGATTTGAACCCGCAAGCTTTCGCCGGCAGATTTTAAGTCTGCTGTGTATGCCGTTCCACCACATTCGCATGAGATCATTATAGGATATTTGCAAAACAAGGTCAAGAATCGGATTAGAGGCACAACAAAATGATACTCTCTACGCTCACCCGCCAATGATATTATACAGGATATGATGGCCTCCGTCAAATGCCGGACGGATAAGACAGTACCCTGCCGCGCTCACATATTCTCCCGCCCGAGGCTCCTATTTCTTTAATGCTTTTGTGTTTTTCCCTGCTGTATCTACGTAATACCCCGTTATTTCGCTATGCTGAGCTTATGACAGCAACCCGCGCCAAGCACCCTCTCTACGCCCTCGCTGAACTTATTGAACTCGCCGTCCGGAACGAAAGCAAGCGCCGTTCCGGCAAAGCCGCCGCCGTGTACGCGTACCGCGCCGCGGCCATTAAGCAGTTTCTTACAAAGGGCTATAGTGAAAGCCATGCTCTGATGCTCCCTGCTGCCTGAGGGGATCACGTTTTGCAGGTACTTCCATGAGGAATCGCCTGAGTCGTTCACAAGCTTAAGAAAGCGGTCAAAGTCGTTATTTCGAAGTGCCGCCACCTGCTCCGCTACGCGCCTGCTGTCGTCAAATATGTGCATGGCACGGAGCGCCCCTCTGTCACCCGCCACCTTGCGTACTTCGGGAAGTCTTGCATAAAACTCGCTTTCGTCCACATCTCTCAGGTATTCCCTGCCGAAGACCCGGCATACCTTATGCAGTTCGCCGGGTATGGCGGCATAATTCTCCGTCAGGCCCGCGTGGTCGGCACCGCTGTCTATTATGCAAAGTGTATAACCGCAGCCGTCAAAGCCATACTCCACGTTTTCCACCACCGGATGCGCCGGGTCCCTGAAGTCTATATAGACCAGGCCGCCAACGCTTGAGGCAGTCTGATCCATAAGGCCGCAGGGCTTTCCGAAATACACGTTCTCGGCATACTGGCCTATCTGTGCTATTTGAACCGGCGTAAGTTTATCCTCAAAGAACAGGCCGTTTAGTATGCGGCCAATGAGCACCTCAAACGCCGCTGAACTGGAAAGGCCGGAGCCGGGCAGCACCGCGGAGCTTACCTTCGCATCCAAACCGCCAAGCTTACAGCCGCACTCTGTAAATGCCGATGCTACGCCCCGTATCAGCGCCGCGGTGGTGTTCTTCTCCTCCTCGTGCACCCCAAGATCCCATACGTCTATCTCAACAGGCTCATATCCCTCTGAAATCACGCGTATTTTACCCTCGCAGTTCCTGCGCACTATGGCCTTTGACTCAAGGTTTATGGCGGCTGCAAGCACACGGCCGTGCTGATGATCGGTATGGTTGCCGCCTATCTCTACACGTCCGGGAGCGGAAAAGCGATACTCTTCATCCATATGCCGCCTCATCAAGCCTTGTAGCCGCAGGGGTGGGTGCTGTGCCAGCGCCACGCCGTGGAGATTATTGTATCTATATCGTCGTATTTGGGCTTCCAGCCAAGCACTGTCTTAGCCTTTTCGCTGGAAGCTACAAGCTGCGCGGGGTCGCCCGCCCTGCGGGATGCAATCTCGCACGCTATGGGCTTACCTACTACCTTTTCCGCCGCATCCACTATCTCCCTCACGGTAAAGCCCACGCCATTTCCAAGGTTAAACACGTCGTTTTTGCCGCCGTTCATAAGATACTCAGCAGCCAGCACATGGGCCGATGCGAGGTCGCACACATGTATGTAATCCCTCACGCATGTACCGTCGCGAGTACCGTAATCGTCGCCGAATATGTTCACGGTCTTCCGCTGTCCGTTAAGCACCTGCAGGACTATTGGTATAAGGTGCGTTTCGGGGTCGTGAGCTTCGCCTATATTGCCGTTGGGGTGCGCCCCGCAGGCGTTGAAATAGCGCAGAGCCACAAAATGTATATCGTGGGCCACGGAGGCCCAGTGGAACATTCGCTCCATGGAAAGCTTGGTTTCGCCGTAGCAGTTGGTAGGGTGGGTCGGGTCGCTCTCCATTATTGGCACGCGCTCAGGCTCGCCGTATATGGCGGCTGTAGATGAGAATACTATGTACTTCACCCCGTGCTCTACCATGGATTGCAGCATGGTTCGTGTACCGCCCATGTTGTTTTCATAGTATTTCAGGGGCTTTATCATACTCTCGCCCACCTGGGAATTAGCGGCGAAATGTATCACTGCGTCTATCTTTTCGGCGTCAAATACGGAATCTATGAATGACTTGTCCCGTATATCGCCCTTATGGAACCTCGCCTTTGGGTGTACCGCCTCTATAAATCCCGTTTCAAGGTTATCCACCACAGCTACGTCGTATCCGCCGTCTATGAGTTCGTACACGGTATGGCTGCCGATGTAGCCGGCGCCGCCCAGAACCAATATGGTTTTCATGGCAATTCTCCCTATAGGTGCCGCGGTTTTATCGCGCGCCATATTTTTCACATTATAAATTAAAAAGCCCCCGTGAACAATATAAAAATATCACTTTTTGGTTTGCCTTTTGTCGGATTAAGTCACATCGCTAAGGTGCTGACTATTTTTAACTGAATAGCACTTCATAAAAAATGTCCTCGCCTTATAAAGGCGGGGTCATTTTTTATAATCCAAATTGAATCAATCCTTCTCATTGAGCCACTCTTTAAGCACCTCAACATAATGGTCGTTGTCCTCTACGAAGCACATGTGGCGGCACTCCCTGAACAGCTCCCATCTCGAGTTTGGTATATTATCGTACATCACCTTGGCTATATACGGTGTGCAAAGGTCATTGCCGCCATTGATCACGAGGCAGGGCTCCTTTATGTCCTTGAGCTTGTCTATTACATCGTAATCCTTCAGCGTACCCATTGGGGTGTACTCATTAGGGCCCCAGCCAACGACATAGCTCTCCCGGCCTGTCCTTTTCTTCCTCAGCAGGCACTCAGGCCCATTGGGATCGGGCTTGCCCGCGGCGTGGCGCAGCATATACTCTTCCTCTGCCCTCTGGTATATATCATTGGAATAGTCGCCGGTCTCGGTAGCCGTTTTTATGGCCTCCTGGTATTCCTCCGGCAGCTCCTTTATCATGCGTGCCTGTTCAATGCCCCACAGCCAGCTTGCGGGCAGCGTGCTGGAAAGTATGCCGCTCTTTACGTCTGAGTGCTCATAGCCGCAGATATAGGTCAACAGCAGCATACCGCCCCAGGACTGGCCCAGCAGGTGGCAGGTATCCAACCCCAGATGCTTTCTCAGCGCGATAAGCTCATTTACCCATGTCTCGGCCTTCCATAGCTCCGGCCTTCCGTCGACGTATGAGTTGCCGCAGCCTATCTGGTCGTACATGACGAGCATGCGGCCGTCCTCCTCCGCCACCCTGTCCAGCACCTCGAAATAATTGTGAGTGGAGCCGGGGCCTCCGTGCAGGAGTATCAGCGGCGCCTTGTCAGTACGCTCGCCAACCGTCCTGTAATAGGTATGGTGTCCCATAAAAGGCATATAGCCTTCGTTTATCTTCATGACCTTTATCCTCATATTCTTTGTTAATAAATAGGGAGTCCATCATTTATAATCATATGAAAGTATAGCTTTTTAGAGCAACGTCTGTCAAGCTTTGCCAAAGACAACCCTTATTGCGTTTTCGTTTCTTTCCGAAAACGGCGATTCTGTCATAGTCCCCATTAGGATAGACGTAGATGGCGCTATAGAACCATACAACAGCGTAAATTCCGTGTTTGACGCTTATAATCCTGCTTACGTTGCAGACCTGTTGAGAGATGAGGACATAAGGTACACGCGAAATAATAAAAGCGTCGAAGAGCTTCTTTCCAACAGGCGACAAGTGCCTGCCGCGACTCGCTCGGTCGACGCTTCCGACACCGAGGGGCTTCTTTCCAACGGGCGAGAAGTGCCCGCCGCGACTCGCACCTCTGATGTCAATAACACCGTATCACAGGAAAGTGTTCGCGTCAAGGAGTACCTTGCGAATTTACGCAAGCCCACCGCATATGCTGTCTATTTTTTCACATTAGGGTAAAGTCTATATAAAATTGGTGCTATATGCTATAATAAATTGTTAAGATAACACCCTTGGAAAGGAACTTACTATGGGACTGCCGGCAAAACTTGTGCATTCTCAATTGAATTTCTTTAAGCCGCTGGTTGCCAGCTGCTCACTGGAAACCATACGCCGGGGACAGGACAAGCTTGGCGAGCTTATGGAAGCCATACATAAAAAGGACGTTAAGGTGCGTGATCATCCCTTCGACCGCTTCGAGGGCGCATGGGTCATACCGCGGGACGAGCGCCGTCAGGGAGTCATACTTTACCTGCACGGGGGCGGCTATACCTGCGGCGATCTCGACTACGCCAAGGGCTTCGCCGCAACGCTTGCAGATGAAGAGGGCGTGCGCGTGTTCTGTGCCGCCTACAGGCTCGCTCCTGAACACCCCTTCCCCGCCGCACTCGACGACGCGCTGGAGGCATACAGATACCTCATTAGCAAGGGCTACGGTGGGGATCACATAATGCTCTGCGGCGAGAGCGCAGGCGGCGGCCTTTGCTACGCCCTCTGCTTAAAGCTCAAGGAGCTTAAAATGGCCATGCCCTGCGGGATCATTGCCATTTCCCCCTGGACAGACCTCACAGCTTCCGGCGAAAGCTACGAAACGAACCGGGACAACGATCCCTCTCTCACAGCTGAGGTTCTTGAGTTTTACGCCCAGTGCTACGCAGCCGGCCGCGACAGGCTGGACCCGCTGCTGTCCCCTCTATTCGGCGACCTTACAGGCATGCCGCCCTCTCTCATTTTCGCAGGCGGCGACGAGATATTGCTGGACGACTCCCGGCGGCTCCATTCAAGGCTGCTGCAATGCGGCTGCAGGAGCAGTCTGCACATCGCCCCGGGACGCTGGCATGCCTATGTGCTGTACCAACTGAAAGAAAATCTGGACGATTTTGTCACGATAAACGAGTTTTTGAACAAACGCCTCTGTCCTGAACGCAAGCTACGCTGGATGCGTCTGGACAACGCGGCAAAGATATACCCCGCCGCCCGGCGCAGGAACTGGAACAACTTTTTCCGGCTCTCGGCCACCCTGAGCGAGCCCGTAGACAGGCCGGTGCTGCAATCCGCCCTCGATGTGACTGTGCGCCGCTTCCCCTCCATGGCGGTGCGGCTGCGCAGGGGCACATTTTGGTACTACCTCGAGGAGCTTTCCAAGGCCCCCGCCATACGCGACGAAAAAGCCTGTCCGCTGGCCCACGTGCCCTTTAAAGAAGTTCGCGAGTGCGCTTTCAGGGTTATAGTATACAAGAACCGCATAGCCGTGGAGTTTTTCCACGCCATAACCGACGGCAACGGCGCGCTGGTATTCCTCAAGACACTGCTGGCCGAATACCTATACCAGAAGCACGGCCTCAATGTACCTAAGGAGGACGGCGTTCTGGGCAGGCTGGAGGAGCCCTCCGAAGAGGAGCTTGAGGACAGCTTTCTCAGGTTTGCCGGGGACGTGCGGGCAGACCGACGGGAAAAAACAGCGTATCACCTCTCAGGCACCCCGGAGCCCGACGGATTTTTGAATCTTGTGACGTTCATGCTGGATGCGGAGTCCGTGCGCGGCAAGGCAAAGGAGTACGGGGTCACCGTTACAGAGTTCCTTTGCGCTGCTATGATGAAAGCCATACTCGGCCTGCAGGCGGAAAAGGTACATTTCCGTAGGCACAGGCGCCCCGTAAAGGTGCTTATACCCGTAAACCTCCGAAAGCTTTTCCCGAGCAGAACCCTGCGCAACTTCGCCCTGTACGTCACCCCCGAAATAGACCCTCAGCTTGGCGATTACAGTTTTAAGGAGATATGCTCAGTAGTCCATCACCGCATGGGGCTGGACTGCACCGCAAAGCTCATGGGTACTCGTATAGCCGCCAACGTCAGCAGTGAAAAGGCTTTTATCTTAAAGGTGATGCCGCTGTTCATAAAAAACGCCGCCATGAAGGCCGTATTTGACGCGGTAGGTGAATGCAAGTCCTGCCTCTGCCTCTCAAACCTCGGCAATGTTACCGTACCACAGGCTATGCGCCCCTACATAAGCCGCATGGACTTCATAATAGGCGTGCAGGCCCGGGCGCCCCACAACTGCGGTGTGCTGTCATATAACGGCACCATGTATATCAACATGATACGCAACATAACGGAGCCTGAGCTGGAACTGCACTTTTTCCGGGTGCTTCAGGATCAGGGCCTTCACGTAAAGGCCGAAAGCAACCAGCCATAGTTCAAGGAAAGGAAGGCGTGAGCTTTGTATTGTATAAAATGTGGAGTTGAGCTGAGCGACAGCGAGGAAAAGTGCCCGCTTTGCGGCACTGTGGTGTTTCACCCGTATATAAAGCGTCCGGACGGCGAAAAACCGTACCCCGTTGACCGGAAACCTCAGGAGACCGCCAGCCGGTCCGGCCTGCTGTTCATACTTACCATGCTGTTTCTGCTGCCCCTCGCTACGTCGCTGCTGTGCGACTGGAAGATCAACGGCAGAATACTCTGGTCCGGCTACGTAGGCGGCGCGCTGACGGTGTTTTATGTGATAGTCGTACTGCCAATGTGGTTCAGGCGCCCCATACCTGTGGTGTTCGTAGCGGCGGACTTTATCGCCGCAGGCCTATACCTGCTCTATATAAACTTCGCCACAGGCGGCCATTGGTTCCTGTCCTTCGCATTCCCCGTCACCGGGGGACTGATGATAATCGCCGTAGGCGCGGTGGCGCTGATGTACTATCTGCGCCGCGGGTATCTATATATAATCGCCGGCACTCTCATAGCTACAGGCGGCTTCATGGTGCTGGTGGAATACCTGCTCAATTACACCTTTGGCCTCCACGACAGCCTGATATGGTCCATATATCCCCTGGCGTGCTGTCTGATCCTTGGGCTCACTCTCATCATCATCGCCTGCTGCCCGCCTCTTAGGGAAAGCGTGAAACGAAAATTTTTTATCTGACAAGAAATAGCAAAAGTGCGGCACATTTCAAACTGTGTCGCACTTTTCATTATTTAACTACGTCTACTTCATTTATGCCGTAATATTCAAACAGTTCAATGGCCTCCCTGCCCATCCTCTCGCCGGACACCGCAATGGGTATCGCAGGGGGGCAGGACACGGCAGGAGCGCCGCATATACGGCCCAATGCCTCGCTTACCGGTATCACCTCGTGGGGCCGGAAAAACGCCTCCCGGACCGACATAGCCCTTTCCGCCCTGGCAATGGGCAGCAGCTCTTGCTCTGCTGGTCTGCTGCGGCACTCGCCAAGCACTTTTTCCAGCCTGTACAGCTCTTCTAAAGTATTGTTGGGCGTAGTCATGAGTACCGCGTAGCCGGCGTCCGCATGCTCGCACTCTATATCCCCGCCGCGCAGCAGCTTCGCTATGTCCGTGCCTCTCATGCTCTCCGTAGCCCGTACGGTCAGCCGAAGGGGGTCGCTTTGGGGCACTTTCCACCCACGGCTCCCGAGCCGCCGTTTAAGGCAGTCCATATTCCCTGCCCATTCCGCTATCCTCTTTGGGTAATCTCCCGCCAGAAGGCTGTTGCAGGCGTCCAGCGAGGCCATTATAAGGTATGACGGGCTGGTGGAGCCGAAGAGGGCCAATGCCGAATTTGCCTGATCGGCATAGCGTGCAGGCAGGCGCCTGCTTATATGCAGGTACGCGCCACCTGTCAGCACAGGCAGCGTTTTGTGGGCCGACGCGCAGCACATGTCCGCGCCGAGGTCCAGCGGGTCCAGCGATTTTGGCAGAAACTTCAGGTATGCTCCGTGGGCATTGTCAACGAGAAGTATCGTGCCGCTGTCGTGGCACACTTTGGCAAGGTTTCCCATATCCGCCATTTCGCCCAGATAATCGGGGCTGGTTACATACACGGCGGCAGGCGGAGCATCAAGCTTATTAAGTGTTTCCTTCAGTATTGCCGGCGTCACCGGACAGCCGCAGAGAGAACTGCTGCTCTCCGGCCACAGCCATACCGGCTCTATATCAAGGAGAGCCGCGGCATATACAAAGGTCTTGTGCACATTGCGGGCAGCCACTATCACATTTGAATTGCCCTTCGGCCTGTTGTTGAGGGCGAGATACAGCATTGCCCGTATGCACTGGCTGGAGCCCTCGGTAGAATAGCAGGTGCGCTGCGTGCCGAACAGTTCCATCGCATTGCGCTCGCTTTTGGCAATAATGCCGTCAGACTCGTACAGCGCGTCTGCGCCGTATACCTCGGTTATATCCCATTTTTCGCAACCCAGCATGCCCTTGCCCTTATGGCCGGGCATATGGAAGCGCACCCAGTCATGTTCCGAGTACTGCCTGAGAAAGTCGAGTATGGGAGTGTCCATCACATATCCTCTTCCGCGACTTTCATCATTATTGCGCACTCTATCCTCTTCTTGAACAGCTCGCATCCCGCAGCATATACGCCGCGTATGCTGCCCGTAGCGTGATAAGCGTTGGCGGCACAGCCACCGGAGCAATAAAGCTTAGCCCAGCAGTTCTCGCATTCCCTGCGGGCATATGCGTTGCAGGAGCGGAACTCGCTTCGCACTGCCTCGTTTGTAACGCCGTTCCATATGTCGCCCAGCTTGAACTTTTCCTCGCCTACGAACTGGTGGCAGGGATACAGATCGCCCCATGGTGTGACCGCCATGTACTCTGTGCCGGAGCCGCATCCGGATATGCGCTTATATATGCAGGGGCCGCCCGTAAGGTCCAGCATGTAATGATAGAAGGTTATAGGCTTGCCCTCTTTTTCGCGGCGCAGCATATCCTTTGCAAGTATCTCGTACTGCTCCTTTACTATCTCAAGGTCGTCGGAGGTCAGAGCAGCCGGATCGTCCGGCGCGCAGACCACGGGCTCCATGCTTAGCTCGGTAAAGCCCAGATCCGCCATATGGAATACGTCGTTGGTAAAGTCGGGATTAGCGTGGGTGAAAGTGCCGCGCATATAGTAGTTCTTGCCGCCTCTTGCCTCCACAAGCTTACGGAACTTGGGCACTATGCAGTCATAGCTGCCGTTGCCCGCATAATCTACACGGGTGGCGTCATTTATCTCCTTGCGGCCGTCCAGGGACAGCACCACATTGCTCATCTCCCTATTGCAGAACTCTATGACCTCGTCGTCGATGAGCATGCCGTTGGTGGTGAGGGTGAAGCGGAAGTTCTTGCCCCGTTCCTTCTCTACGCTGCGGACATACTTCACAAGCCGCTTTACCACGTCCCAGTTCATCAGCGGCTCACCGCCGAAGAAGTCCACCTCGAGATTGGTGCGGCTGCCCGAATTCTCCATCAGGAAGTCCAGCGCGCGCTTTCCCACCTCATAGCTCATCAGCGCGCGCTCGCCGTGATACTTGCCCTGGCTGGCGAAGCAGTATGCGCAGTTGAGATTGCAGGTATGGGCGACGTGCAGGCACAGCGCCTTTATAACGTAGCCCGAGCGCTGCTTGAAGGTTCCCGCCATCTCTGAGAATGTATCCGGTGTAAACAGCTTTCCGGCTGCTATCAGGGCCTTTATGTCCTCGATGCAGTCCAGTATGTCCTTCTCCTTTACATCCTGGCGGCCGGCGTATTTTTCGGATACGGCCTCCACTATTTCCTCCGGGCTGTTATCCTGATACATAGCTATTATGTCATACGCCACATCGTCTACCACATGTATGGAGCCGGAGCAGGAGTCCAGCACTATATTGTAACCGTTTAGCTTGTACTGATGAACCATTATCGCCTCTCCTATTAGGCTGCAACATAAAAACTGCCGCCTGGAAACAGGCGGCAACTTTTATTGCCAAGTTTAGTTATTCTTATTCTCGCACTTCTGGTTGGCCACGCCGCAGCTGGTTTTGCAGGCAGACTGGCACGAGGTCTGGCATTCGCCGCAGCCGCCGTTCTTTGCGCTCTCACAGAGGTTGCGGGTCTCGATGGTCTTGATTCTTTCCATGGTTTTATCTCCATTCTGTCAGTTTTGATTTTTATATGTTCGGGCGTTTCCGCCAAAGCAATCGCATTTATCCACTATTACTTAAAATACTATATCAAATGATATTTTCAAAGTCAATGAAATTTATATATATGCCCGGCAATATACATAAAAACCAATCCCGGACGGCGCCTGTTTTATTGAGCCGACTCAACTTTTTTTGTGCGGTATCAACCGTTCTCCGCAGTCCGGGCAGTATTCGGGCATTCTCCCCTGGCCCCATAGGTACAGGTTGCACCCGCAATACGGGCAGCGGAAAAACTTTATAGCCTGTATTATGCCGGCAGCTGCCACCAGCACCGCTACCGCTATGCCCACTATGGCAGCACTTTCGTTTATATATGCCAGCACGCAGTTTATTATCGAAAGCGCCAACGCCCCTATAAGGCATATCCAAAGTATCCTGTGGCTTTTTCTGTAATCCATCTGTATCTTCCCGTTATTCCGGCAGCACGTTCAGATCTTCGCTGTACTCCAACCGGAACTCCTTATCAGTAAGTGTCATGTCTGTATCTATCTGGGCAAACAGAGTATTGTCGCCATTTTCCAGCCGAAGCACGTATTGGCCGTCTCTGGTCTGCACCCTGCCCGAGGCTATCTCTGTGCCATCCTCATCAAAAAAACGTATGTTCAGCGCGCATACCAGTGTATCCGGGTACTCGTTCACTGCAACGGCATCCATAAATGTATCCCCGCACTGCTCGTACACCTGAATATTTTTGAAGGATATGTACTGCTGGAAGTGCTCTTCGCCCACTATCAGCAATCCGTTTTTATCGTATGCGCTGCTGAGATCCGCCATTTCCTCCACCTGCACCGGCTCCGGCGTAGGGCTTGGGGTAGGCTCGGGGGGCTGCGTAGACTCCGGCGGAATGGTTACGGAAGGAACGATATGCGCCCCCGTGTTCACACAGCCTGTGAGCAGCAGGCATACCGAGGCTGCCATAAGCAGCTTAACAATCCTCTTGCTCATATTCTTCCCTGTTTTCATGTATAAGCTCCATCTTGAGATTATAAAGCTTATCGGATATGTCCACCTTGTAGGTGTGAGGATTGAGTATGCGCCTGTATTCCTCCCAGAATGCAGCCAGCTCCTTTTTGCTGTACTCCCTTATTGAGCATACGTCGGGGCTCTCATATACCTGCCTGCCGTTTACGAATACCGGCACCAGAAGTTCTCTCGCATAAAAGTCCCGTATTACCTTAGTTTGATAGGTATGGTGCTGGTTATACAGCTTGATAGGCTTGCTGTCGTCTATGGTCTCGTCGTCAAGGGCGATTATATCCGCAAGCGCCATATTGTCCCGCTTGCCGTACAGGCGATATATCTTTTTATATCCGGGATTGGTAAGCTTGGCTGGATTTTCGCTTATCTTTATCTTGGGCTTCATTTTGCCGTCCACTATCTCGGCGGACATTTTATACACGCCGCCCAGCGCGGGCCAGTCATAGGAGGTTATCATCTTTGTGCCCACGCCCCATACGTCTATCCTTGCGCCCTGTGCCTTCAGCTCGCGAATAACGTATTCGTCAAGATCGCTGGAGGCAAATATGCGCGCATCCTGATAGCCTGCGGCATCCAGCATCCTGCGGGCCTCCTTGGAGAAATAGGCAAGGTCGCCGCTGTCAAGGCGTATGCCCACCGGCTTATGACCTTTTGCCCTCAGCTCATCGAATACCTTTATGGCATTTGGTACGCCGGACTTGAGAGTATCATAGGTGTCAACAAGCAGCATACAGGAATCCGGGAATATCTCCGCGTATGCGCGGAAGGCATCCATCTCGGTTGGGAAGCTCATTACCCAGCTGTGGGCGTGAGTGCCTGCGATCGCCACATCGTAAAGCTGGCCTGCAAGCACGTTGCTGGTAGAGCTGCAGCCGCCTATTATAGCCGCCCTTGCTCCGTATGTACCTGCGTCTGGGCCCTGGGCACGGCGAAGGCCGAACTCCAGCACCGCGCCTCCGTCTGCGGCGTAAACCACGCGGCTGGCCTTGGTGGCTATAAGGGTCTGGTGGTTGATTATATTGAGCAGCGTAGTCTCCACCAGCTGTGCCTCCATGATAGGGGCCTTTACCCGGACGAGGGGCTCATAGGGAAACACGGGCGTACCTTCAGGTATGGCATATACCTCGCCGGTAAAATGCATTTCGCTCAGCACCTTCAGGAAGCCCTCGTCAAAGAGCTTCAATCCGCGAAGGTATTCTATATCCTCCGGGCCAAAGTGTATGTTCTTTATGTAATCTATGGCGGTGTCAAGGCCCGCCATGATGGTATAGCCGCTGTTTGGCATATTTGTCCTGAAAAACACATCGAACACAGCCTGGTTTTTCGTCATGCCGAACTTGTAGTAGCCGTACATCATGGTAAGCTGGTAAAGGTCCGTCATCATGGTAAGATTTCGCATATTTCAATCCCCCCGAATTTTTCTGCTTTACTGCCCGTCCCCGGCGCCGTCCTTCTGCTCCGTCTCTTCACTTTCCGGCTTTTCTCCGGCAGCTTCTTCCTTTTCGCTTTCCCCGGCGCTGTCCGCTTCGTCCGGCGCGGCTGTTTCCTCTGCTTCGGCCTCCGGCGCGGGCCATACGAGCCTGCCCAGCTTTTTCTCCTTAAAATGCCTTATGAGGAAGAAGGCAGCTACCGCGACTACGACTATGAGGCTAAGCATCTCCGATACCCGCACGCCTGCGGCTATCGCTCCGCCCGGCTTTATTATATACAGGCTGTCGCCCCTGAGCCTTTCCACGAACATCCGCTCAAGGCCGTACAGGGCGGCATACGATAATATCGCATCGCCGTCGTGCCTGAATTTTTTGCGGCAGCTCCACAGTATTATAAACACTATAAGACACCATACGGACTCATAGAAAAACGTTGCCATGTGGTAGGGGTTGGAGCAGGGCTGGCCGTTGAATGTATGGTATCCCTCTATATACACCGCAAAGGGGAACCACATAAGCTCACCATTGCTTATGGGAAGGCCGAAGGCCTCCTGATTAAAAAAGTTTCCCCAGCGGCCTATGGCCTGAGCCAGCACAAGGCCGGGGGCTATGCAGTCCGCAAGCTTCAGAAAGCGTATCTTCCTGACTCTGGAATAGATGAACATACCGAGAAGCCCGCCTATTACCGCGCCGTATATGGCAAGGCCCCCCTCCCATATATACAGGGCGCGTATGGGGTTTGAGGCATAGCTCGCCCACTCGAAAATCACGTAATAAAGCCTTGCGCCCACCACGCCTGATGGGATCATCACAAGGCACATATCCAGTATGTCGTCCTCGGTGAGCTTTTTGCGCTTACCTTCCTTGAGTGTGAGCCATACGCCTATCAGTATGCCCAGAGCCATGAGCACGCCGTACCAGTATACGTCGCGTCCGAACAGAGTAAAGGCTACCCTGCTGGGATTATTCATATTTTGTTCCTCCAATTACTCTTAAAATATCAAACATACTAAAATACGGCAGGAACCCTTGCCCATGCCGCACTTTGGCATTATCAGTATTATACTCCAAACTTCACGTTAAATAAAGCCCGCCAATATGAATAATAGTCAAATCGCGTAAAAGGCCCAAATTATATATCTAATAGGCCAGCCTTGCAGGGCGCGCCTATGCCCAATTGAAATTTTCCTTCCCCGCGCCAAGCTCAAAATGGCACTTGGCTATGCCTAAGTCTATTTTTGAATAAAAGCCCCTTCCCGCCCTTGCCGACACCCGGCCGTTATCGAGGGAAAAGAAAAACTTCTGCTGATTTACCGCGGTAGGCGCCAAAAGCGCCGCCTCCACGCCCTTTTTGAACCACTCCGGCACGTCGCCCATATCGGCTACCTCGGAGGGCGCCTTGCTTTTATGCGGCACGCCCTGAGTTTTGCCGTAGCCTATCGCTATGACTATACACAGCTTTTCCCCGGCGCCCAGCATATAAGCCGTCTTTATCTTTTTGTAACTCACGGCTACCCAGCAGGTGTTAAGCCCGAGCTGCTGGGCAAAGAGCACCAGCTTTTCGCCATAGTAGCCGCATTTTTCCTCTAATTCGTCGCCCTTCTTCCCTATCATCGCGATGTAATCCGTCACGCCGGAGAACTTGCCATAGTGCGCCATGGGGCCGTCAAAAGCCTTCGGTTCCCCGGTGATTAGCTGTATATGCAGCCCGCTTTGCGCGTTCAGCTCTGCTATTCTTCCTTCCAGCACATCTTTCGCCTCGCCGTCAAGGCCCCTTTGCTCATATGCCCGTACAGAATGGCGCACCCGCATAGCTTCGTATATATCCATCTTTACCTGCATACCCTGCTCCCTTCCAGCATTTTTATCGGCTTATGCCGCCGCGCGGCCTTGTTTTAAAAAGCGCCGTTCAGGCGTAAACCACCTAAACGGCGCTATGTCGCTTTTTGCCTTAGATCAGTACGCTCTTGCGAAATACATCATGGTCTTTGCCTCACGGTTGCAGAATACGCACTTACAGCCGGGCTTTACAGTCGTATCCTCATCCATGGGCTTGCAGCGGGTAGATGCGCCGGTAACGCACTTTATTTCCATCTCACAATCGGGATCGGCACACCAGGGGGCCTTTACGAAGCCCTTCTTTACGCCGTCCATAAAGTCACCGAAGTTTTCAGCATGAGTAGTATGAGCCTTGCGGTGCTCGAAAGCCATATCGTACATGGTCTGATGTATATCGGCCATGAGCTTTACGAGGTTTTCTCCTATGCCTTGGATCGGCATGGTGAACTTCTCGAGGGTATCGCGTCGCACTACGGTCACCACGCCGTTCTCAATATCCCTGGGGCCTATCTCAATACGGGCGGGAACGCCCTTCATCTCCCACTGGTTGAACTTCCAGCCCGCGCTCTGCTCGCTGTCGTCCAGCTTTACGCGGAGGCCCGATGCCTTTATCTCGTTATACAGCTCGGTTGCCTTCTCCAGAACGCCCTCTTTGTGCATGGCGATGGGCAGTATGACTACCTGAATGGGGGCTACTTTGGGAGGCAGCTTGAGGCCGCGGTCATCGCCGTGAACCATTATCATACCGCCGATCATGCGGGTAGAAGTGCCCCAGGAGGTGGTATAGCAATATTCCTGCTTGCCCTCGCGGCTCAGGTACTTGATATCATAGCTCCTTGCAAAGTGATCCGACAGGTTATGGGAGGTGCCCATCTGCAGCGCCTTGCCATCATGCATCAACGCTTCCAGAGTATATGTGGCCTCTGCGCCTGCAAAGCGTTCGCTCTCGCTCTTGCGGCCGCGTACTACGGGGATTGCCAGCACATTTACCATAAAATCATAGTATACGTTGAGCATACGGATGGTTTCTTCCTGCGCGTCCTCATGGGTTTCATGGGCGGTATGGCCCTCCTGCCAGAGGAATTCGGAAGTACGGAGGAAGGGGCGGGTGCTCTTCTCCCAGCGCATTACGTTGCACCACTGGTTATACAGCACGGGCAGGTCGCGATAGGACTGTATCCACTTGGAATACATGGTTCCGATTATCGTTTCGCTGGTGGGTCGGATAGCCATGCGCTCCTGAAGCACCTCGTTGCCGCCCTGTGTTACCCATGCGACCTCGGGCGCGAAGCCTTCAACGTGCTCCGCCTCTTTCATCAGCATGCTTTCGGGTATCAGCAGAGGGAAGTATGCATTCTGATGACCTGTATCCTTGAAGCGCTGATCCATTTCCTTCTGCATGAGCTCCCATACGGCATAGCCGTAAGGCTTAATGGCCATACAGCCGCGAACGTCGGTATAGTCGCACATATCGTTTTTGAGTACGATATCGGTATACCACTTCGCAAAATCCACGTCGCGGGGGGTAATCTCCTGAACGAACTGGTTTTCTTTCTTTGCCATAATTTCCTCCGGTATTATTAAGTAAATTTAATTTACAAATTAAAAGCCGCCCTGAATATAAGGGCGGCTGTTTTTTGTCCGCGGTACCACCTTAATTGGTTCTCGGCCGGCCTTAACGCTCTCCTGCGGCAGGGCATTTCCTCCCTGCGGAATACGGAACGGGAACCGACACGAAACCGCGCAGCCGCCCTTTCAGCCAGTGAAGCAGCCTCTCTTTTCGCAGTTGCGGGAGCATCGGGCTTTCCGCAATATCCTTATTCGTAAATATAATCGATTATAGCATCACATATAGATTATGTCAATCAATCCAGCTTTAATATATCGTTCAGTATGTCGTTGAGCTCGCTGTCAAGGCCGTCATCTGCTTTGTCAGCGTCGTCATCGTCATGCTTTTCCTCGCTGACGACTTCGTCCACGGTCCATACCTTTTCCTCCTCTGGCTCCTGCCCCGCGTCGGGCTTCGTCACCTCATCGGGAAGCTCCCGGCCCTCGATATTGTATATGCTCTTTATGAGCTCCGCAGGGTTCCGGTACTCGTCCGGAGTATCTATCTTTTCCGTCTCCGGCTGCTGGCCGACGCCGATATGCTCGTAATTTTCAAGGAAGCCGGCGTAGTTTTCGGCTTGGCGGCGCACCGTATCTGCGGTGTTCCTGATATAATCCTGGAAGTACCTGGCCTGCTCCTCGGCAGCCTTTGCCCTCTTCTCGGCATCTGCAACGATAGCCGCGGCCTGCGCCCGGGCTTCGTCAAGTATTCCGTCCCTTTGGGCCTCCATATCGGCCTTTTCGCGCATGGCGGCGGCGATGATATCATCGCGCTTTGCTTCCGCTGCGCCAATTATGCGGTTCGCGGCGGACTTCGCGTCCGTGAGGGCGCTTACTACCGCGTCGTTTTTGTCCTGGTATTCCTTGATCCTGCGGTTCAGCTCCTGTATCTGCTGCTCCTTCTGTTCAAGTTCCCTCTGAAGCTCCTTCTTGCCGAACATCGTTTAGTCCTCCGTAAACATTATTTTAAAATCGGGTTCAAAAATTCATCTTCTGTTGGCCCACATCAGCCGGCGGCGCGTAACCCATATGCCGGTATCCCAGCGGCATCACCACGCGGCCCCGGGGCGTTCTCGCGATGAAGCCCAGCTGTATGAGATATGGCTCGTACACATCCTCGATGGTGGTGGCGTCGTCGCCTGTGGCCGCGGCTATGGTATCAAGGCCTACAGGCCTGCCGCCGAACTTTTCTATCATGGTGGCGAGCATGCGCCTGTCCACAGCGTCAAGGCCCATCTCATCTATGGCCAGCATATCCAGGCCAGCCCGGGCTGTCTCAAGATCTATCTCGCCATTGCCCCGCACCTGTGCGTAATCACGCACCCTTTTTAGCAGGCGGTTAACTATTCGCGGTGTACCCCGGGAGCGCGAGGCTATCTCAAGGGCACCCTCTGTGTCTATCTTAACGTTGAGTATATCCGCGCTGCGCTCGATTATTTCCTTCAGCTCCTCCGGGTTGTACAGCTCAAGCTGCTCCTTTATGCCGAACCTGTCCCTGAGGGGAGATGTGAGCATGCCCATACGCGTCGTTGCGCCTATGAGGGTAAACTTTGGAAGATCCAGACGTATAGAGTGGGCGGATGGACCCTTGCCTATTATTATGTCTATGGAATAATCCTCCATGGCAGGATACAGTACTTCCTCAACGCTGGAATTCAGCCTGTGTATCTCATCTATGAACAGCACGTCGCCGGGGGCGAGATTTGTAAGTATGGCCGCAAGGTCACCTGCATGGGATATTGCTGGGCCTGACGTTACCCGCAGGTTGCCACCCATCTCGTTTGCGACTATGGCCGCAAGCGTGGTCTTGCCGAGACCCGGCGGGCCATAGAAAAGGGCATGGTCCAGGGGCTCCCCTCTGTGCTTGGCCGCCTCTATGTATATGCGCATGTGTTCCTTGACGTTATGCTGACCTATGTACTCGTTAAGAAACCTGGGGCGCAGGCTGTATTCTATCTGCTCGTCCTCCATTGTCATGGAAGAGGTTATAAGTCTGTCGTCCATTTAAAAGCCGCTCCTCTTGCCCATTTCCCTGAGTGCCATGGTTATCATATCCTCTACCCTGCCGCATTCGCCTACTGCGGATACCGCACGCCCGGCGCTTACACCGTCGTAGCCCAGCGCAACCAGCGCCGCTATGGCCTCTGCACGCATATCCATGCTGCCGCCAGCCGACGGAATTGCGGCTGAGGAAGACGCCATCTCCTCCTCGGACACCTTTTCCTTAAGCTCCAGCAGCAGCCTTGCGGCGGTCTTTTTCCCAAGGCCGGGTATCCTGTCAAAGGCCGCTGCGTTCTGGGTAACTATCGCCATGGCAATATCCTGCGGACTGAGCTTGCTGAGTATGCTAAGGGCAAGCTTTGGTCCTACCCTGTTTACGGCTATGAGCCTGCGGAACATCTCCCGCTCTTCTTTTGTATAGAAGCCGTACAAAGCTACCCCGTCCTGAGTTATGTTGAAGTGAGCAAGAAGCTTTGTCTCCTTGCCTGCGGTTATCTCGCGCAGCGTACTGTCCGGGCACAAAAGCTCGTACCCTACCCCTGCGGCCTCCACTACCGCCCTGTCTATGCCCTTCTCGTCCACTATGCCCTTTATATATGCGTACATTATGCCTTACCCTTACTTTATCCTGAATTCTGCCCTGGACACTTCGGAGGTGTTGGCATGGCATATTGCCGCGCCCAGCGCATCCGCAGCATCGTCCGGCTTTGGTACGGTCTTGAGATTCAGCAGCAGCTTTACCATCTGCTGCACCTGCTTTTTATCCGCATGTCCGTTTCCGGTTACGGCAAGCTTTATCTGCATGGGCGTGTACTCGTAAAGGGGTATCCCTCCCTGCTGTGCCGCCAGCATGGCCACGCCGCGCCCGGCGCCAACCTGTATAGCTGTGGTGGCGTTATGGTAGAAGAACAATTCCTCAAACACCGCACAGTCAGGCTTGTACAGCCGCAAAAGCTCGTTTACGCCGGCATACAGCATATCCAGCCTCTCGGGGAAAGGCGTTCCCACCTTTGTTTCCACAACGCCATAGTCCAATGGGCGCACCTTTCGCCCGTCGGCCTCCAGCACGCCGTAGCCCAATATTGCATAGCCCGGATCTATCCCCAAAATAATCAAAATCTGCCGCTCCGTTAAAAATACAATAAATCATTATATATTGTACCATGGGCGGCAGATTTTAACAACTTATTCCTCCGCTGCTTCTTCCATTCCCTCCGCGTCTTCTATTCCTTCAATATAAAGGTTTATATCCTCCAGCGCGTCAAACTCCATGCCTGCGGCAAGCTCGTCGTACGTTTCGCTCCCGGCGGATATGTCCAGCAGGCACACCTCTGTCTTTTCGAAGCTCTGCCGGTCTGCCTCGAATACGGCTATCTTGCCGTTTTGTTCCCCGGTAAAATAGTGTTCCGGGCAGCAGTAGCCGAACTCCCGGTAAAGAGCCATCTTGCCGTCCTTTAGCTCATAATTGTAGCCGCCGTACTGCTGCATGATCCCTTCTGCCTCTCGGGCTGTCGCCGTTACGTTCTCACCCCGTTCTATTATGTGACCGCACTCGAATATGTTCACCGTAGTAACGGCGAACTTTTCCTCTGCGGCAACAGGCGTGTCCTCCTGTTCCTCCGGTTCCTTCACCGTAATACTCTCCGGCTGCTGCGGCTCACTTGTTCTTCCCGCGAACCAGCCCATGCCAAGGCCCATGGCAAGTATTATCAAACCCAGCACAGTGGCCGTATAGTACCCTTTTCGGTTAAGATTCATATATCCATCACGCTCCTTTTTGCCTTATTATTTCCAAAGAAGCGCAAAAAAACACGGGAGAGCTTTATGCTCCCCCGCGTTTTTCTATTGGAGGGTTATCGTATCAGTCTACATTCTGGCGCTTCTTGGCGTTTTCCTCAAGCTCCTTCAGCTTTGCTACAGGATCCTTTACCTTCGCAAGGAATATCATAGCGGCGATGATGTAGGGCTTAAAGGAAGCTTCCTTGTAAAGAGGATCGCGATAGCGATCGAATACGGAAGCGGCCACCTCGCCGTGCTCGCAGGAAACATCAGTAATATCTGCGGGCAGGCAATGCAGATACAGGGCCTTGCCTTCCTTGGTCAGGGACATCATTTCTTCGGTGCACTCCCAATCCTTATGCTCGGCGTTCTGTGCCAGCAGCCTCTTCTCCAGAGCCTTTATGCCGTCCATGTCGCCCTTGCCGTAAAGGTCGGTACGCTCTTCCATAGCCTTGAAGGGAGCCCAGCTCTTGGGATATACCACGTCGGCGTCCTTGAAGGCTTCCTTCATATCGTTGGTGATCTCGAACTTGCTGCCTGCCTTTTCGGCGTTCTTCCTGGCAACTTCTACCACCTCGTCCATTACTTCATAGCCCTCGGGGTATGCGAGGGTAACATCCATGCCGAGACGGGTGAAGAGGCCGATAGCGCCCTGAGGTACGGAGAGGGGCTTGCCGTAGCTGGGGGAATATGCCCAGGTCATGGCCAGCTTCTTGCCCTTCAGGTTCTCGATGCCGCCCAGTTCGTGGATAACATGGAGACTGTCCGCTAGTATCTGGGTGGGGTGATCTATATCGCACTGGAGGTTTACTAGGGTGGGCTTCTGCTCGAGCACGCCGTCCTTGTTGCCCGCTGTCACGGCGTCAACCACGTTATGCATATAGGTGTTGCCCTTGCCGATGTACATATCGTCGCGGATACCGATAACGTCAGCCATAAAGGAGATCATGTTGGCGGTCTCGCGGACGGTCTCGCCGTGGGCTATCTGGCTCTTGCCCTCGTCCAGGTCCTGCACTTCCAGGCCCAACAGGTTGCAGGCGGAAGCGAAGGAGAAGCGGGTACGGGTGGAATTGTCCCTGAACAGGCTGATGCCAAGGCCACTGTCGAATATCTTGGTGGAGACGTTGTTCTCGCGCAGATGCCTGAGGGCGTCGGCCACTTCATATACGGCCTGGATCTCGTCGTCAGTCTTCTCCCAGGTAAGGAAGAAGTCGCCATTGTACATATTCTCGTAGTTCAGCTTTTCCAGCTTATCGGTAAACTGTTTAACGTTGCTCATCTTATTCCTCCGAATAATATTTTAAATTATTATTTTAGCGAATGTTGTTGTTGGTCTTGCCTGCGCGGAACTGGCATACGTCGTCGGTCTTGTTCTCGTTCTTATACATGGCGGGAGTGAGGGCATAGACTGCGGCGCAGGTGGCCAGATCCTGCTTCCAGGTGATCTCGTTGGGGGCATGCGCCTGGCTCTCGGCGCCGGGGCCAAAGCCTACGCAGGGGATACCGTAGCGGCCCTGAATGGATACGCCGTTGGTAGAGAAGGTCCACTTGTCGATGAGGGGGCGATGGCGCTTATCCATGGCGGAGGGCGCACCTATGCGCTGGTCGCCAAAGAGCGCCTTGTGGGCGTCGGCCACTGCCTGAACGTGGGCGGCGGTCTCCTTGTTTATCCAGGTGGGGAAGTAGCATTCCGTCTCGTATACAAGGCCGGTCCAGGATGGGCGGTCATACATGTACATGGATACCTTTACATCCTTTGCGTACTTCTTGCAGGAGGGCAGGTTGCGGATCTCTTCGAGGCAGGAATCCCAGGTCTCACCGGCAGTCATGCGGCGGTCAAGGGATACGGCGCATGAGTCAGCAACGGCGCAGCGGGAGGGAGAAGTATAGAATATCTGGGAAGCTGTGATGGTGCCGCGGCCCAGGAAGCGTGCATCTTCCCAATGCTCGGGATTGTATTTGGCGTCCAGCATCTTCACAAGGCCCTTTATCTCGGTGGAATCGGCAGCATCGTTCTCGTTGAGTGCGCGCACGTCCTCGATGATGTCGGCCATCTTGTATATGGCGTTGTCGCCGCGCTCAGGGGCTGAGCCGTGGCAGGATATGCCCTTCACGTCCACCCTTATCTCCATACGGCCGCGGTGGCCGCGGTATACGCCGCCGTCGGTGGGCTCGGTGGATACCACGAACTCGGGAACTACCTTATCCTCATTGTAGATATACTGCCAGCAAAGGCCGTCGCAGTCCTCTTCCTGTACGGAAGCAACTACCAGAATCTTATAACCCTCAGGAATGAGGCCCAGATCCTTCATGATCTTCGCGCCGTAAACGGCAGATACAACGCCGCCTTCCTGATCGGAACCGCCGCGGCCATATATAATCTCATCGGTCTCATAGCCCTTGTAGGGATCCTGCTCCCAGTTGGCGATGTTGCCTATGCCAACGGTGTCTATATGCCCGTCAAAAGCTATGATCTTGTCGCCGGTACCCATCCAGCCAAGGGCATTGCCCTGAGGGTCTATCTCAGCCTTATCAAAGCCAAGCTTCTTCATTTCTTCAATAGTACGCTTTACGACGCCCTCTTCCTCGCAGCTCTCGCTGGGAATGGCGATAAGGTCCCTGAGGAACTTTGTCATGTCGGGGATATAGCTTTGTGCAGCTTTCTTGACGCCTTCGTAATCCATCTTGTCTTTTCCTTTCTGTGGTTGAGGTATGTTTTAGCAAATATACCATCAGTTGACAAGAGCACACAAGCCCTAAAGGCTTGTTTTGGGACGCTCCTGCGTTCTCGTCGCTTGTATTACATCCAGTAGTACTGCGCTCCTCGGCCTTGGATCGCCCTCAAAACAAGCTCTTTAGGGTCTTCGAGTTTTAGAAGCCAAAGAGTATGGCAGAACAAGGAGGACGAGTGCAGAAATACTGGTTGTATTTCAAATGAGGACGACACAGTTATGCCGTGCTGTTTGGCTCCTAAAACCTTGTGTGTCCTTGTCAACTGATGGTACTGAGTTACTGTTTGGGACGCTTGCCCATGTTTCCTTTGATAATTATATAACGGCTCAGACTTTATTTCAATCATAAAACCTAAATATTTTTTAGGTTTTTGCAAAATATTTTTTACGCCGCTCCGCACATATCCGATACGCGCCTTATCTCCTTATCACCTGCCCGAAAGCGCCCCCTGTAAGCTCTCCTGCCGCTATTGCAGGCTTCCCGTTTACGAAAACATAATCCATTCCGGCGGCGCACTTGTCCGGATCCGCATAGCTTCCACGTTCCTTTACTTCCGCCGGATCGAATACGTTCACGTCTGCACAGAGGCCCTCCTTGAGCAGCCCCCTGTCCGCTATGTTCAGCGCCTTCGCCGGGTTATACGTCATGGCCTTTACGGCTGCCTCCAGCGTCATATCCCGCCGCTCACCTACAAATCGCTGTATTATTCTGGCGTAGGTGCCGTACAGTCTGGGATGGGGCCTGCCTGATGCGGGGTATATGGAGTCGGATATCACGCTGGCGAAGCCGCAGTTAAGTATTCTGGCGATATCCTCCTCGCAGGTAATGAAGTCTATCATAGTTATGGCGCAGTTTTCCTCTATAAGCATGTCGCATACGCAGTCTACGGGGTCAGTCCCCCGCGCCTTTGCAATATCCTGCACCGTCATGCCCTCAAAGCGCTTGTTGGCGGGCGTATTCAGGGTAGACATGATTATGTTTTCCCAGCCCACCATGCCGGCGATATTATCAAAGCCCTCTCCGCCCCTTTCCATGCGGTCCCGGAGCCGGTCCCGGTTTGCTTTTCCCTTCAGCCGCTCGATCGTTGCCGCCGTACCGCCTTCAATAAACTCAGGGGGCAGTATGTGCATGAGCTGTGTCGAACCGGCGGTGTATGGATAAGCGTCGCAGGCGATGTTCAGCCCGCGCTCACGGGCAGAACGTATAAGTTCAAGCCCTTCGGGTATCCTGCTGTTCCAGTTGCGCTTGCCCATTGCCTTCAGGTGGCTGATATGCACATGGGCATGGAGCGTCTCGCCAATCTTTATTACCTCGCGTATGGCGTCGCACACGCCGTCCCCTTCCTGACGCATATGGAAGGTGATGGGTATATCGGTATTTCGCAGCGGTTCAAGGCCGCTGATAAGCTCATCGGTGGTAAGGAAGCACTCCGGCGCGTAGCCCAGGCCCAGGGATACGCCCATGGCTCCCGATGCAAGCTCCCGTTCGAGTATTTTTCGAAATTTCCTTGTCTCAGCTTCGGTCGGGTGCTCTCCGCCGAGCACAGAGGACCACACCACGCCGCATCCCAACAGCATTCCGCAGTTCAAAGGCAGCGCTATGCTGCCGAGCGACCTGAAATACCCTGCCATCGTGTCGGTGCTTACATATGGGAGTATATCCCCTATCACCGGGCGCAGGTAGTTGAGCAAACCTTTGTTGCCCTTATCCACGGGTGCCGCGCTCATGCCGCAATTGCCGTTTATTACAGTGGTCAAACCCTGATTAAGCTCCAGCGCGCCGAAGTTATCCCGAAAGGCCGCCATGTCACCATGGCGGTGTATATCTATAAAGCCGGGGGTAACGGCCCTGCCCTCCGCTTCTATTGCGCTGTGCGCCGCGCTTTCTGGTATGTGGCCTATCCTGGCTATTTTGCCATCTGCTATGGCAACGTCGGCCTTATATGCCGCGCCGCCTGTTCCGTCTATGATGTTCCCGTTTTTTATCACAAATTCATACATTGCTCTTCACCATTTGCTATTTTAATGCAACGGGCAAAGTTTATCAACGCTTTGGATAGCGTTTGGGCGCAAAATATGTTAATCTTATTTAAACACATGCTTTGAGGTGAACCGTAATGCCTACCGTATTCATAACAGGCGCTTCAAGGGGCATAGGCAGGGCGGCGGCGCTGCTTTTCGCAGGGCAGGGTTATCTTACCGCCGTAAACTACAACCGCTCGGAAGCAGAGGCGCTGTCCCTTATAGATAAAATCAGGTCCTTTGGCGGCCACGCTGTGGCAATACAGGGCGATGTTTCGGACTTTGCCCGCTGCGCCGAAATGATAAAAAAAGCAGAAGACGCCTTCGGCCCCGTCGATACCCTGATAAACAACGCGGGGATATCCTGCGATAAGCTCTTTACGGACACCTCTCCTGAGGATTGGAGCAGGACCTTCGCTGTAAACGTCGGCGGGGCGTACAACTGCTGCCGTGCGGTGCTTCCCGGCATGATATCGCGAAAGAGGGGCAGCATAGTCAACGTTTCATCCATGTGGGGCGTCACCGGCGGAAGCTGCGAGGTAGCGTACTCCGCCTCCAAGGCGGCGGTGATCGGCCTCACCAGGGCTCTTGCAAAGGAGATGGGGCCCTCGGGAATACGCGTTAACTGTATCGCTCCCGGAGTGATAGATACCGACATGAACGCCCGGCTGTCCACCGACGATATGGCGGCTCTGGCCGGCGAAACTCCGCTTTGTCGCATAGGCACCCCGGAAGAAGCGGCAGAGGCCATATTCTACCTTGCCTCGGATAAGGCGCGGTTCATAACCGGAGCCGTGCTTAACGTAAACGGCGGAATAGTTATATAGCAATATAACGGCAAAGGGCGCACCCGTTTGGGCACGCCCTTCTTATTCCGTTGTATCAAGCCGTCTTTTGCAGCATGGAGAGAAGATCGCCAACGCTGTGTATGCTCGATTCGTCGTCCACTATTATTCCGAATTCGTCCTCTACACTGAGTATGAGCTCTGTCACGTCCAGTGAATCGAGGTTGAGGGAATCGACTGTGGATTCGGGGGTTACCTGCTCTCCAGGTACGCCTGCGATCTCGTGAACAAGCTCGCGTATGCGCTCAAGTTCCTGCATGATTATGATTCCTCCGCTTCGCAGCATATTCAATAATACTGCAAATATTGATAAAAAATACCTTGAATATTCTATATTCAGATCGGCCTTCTGTCAATATTTATTTTCTTTACGCAATCTATGGTGCTAAAGTGATTTATGATATACAATATAGCGATAAGCCCATGAATTTACGAAAGGAGCCTATCATATGGCACGCAAGAGCAAAAAACAGAAGAAAAGGGCCACCGCCATGCGTTATCTGGTGGTGCTGCTTCTTATCGCGCTCTTTGCCCTTGTGGTAAGCATGGCAATGAAAGAAGGGGGCCTGGACACAGGAAGCCTTGACCTTTCCAAGATAGATTTATCCAAGCTGGACTTTTCGAATATACATCTGCCGGACATAAAGCTGCCGGAGATAGACATAAATATCAACCTGCCCGGCTCCGGGCAAAATCCGTCCCTTTCCCAGCCCGGCGCTTCGCCTACCCCGGCGCCAGAGCCTGAGCTGCACGTATATATGATAGACGTAGGCCAGGGGGACTGTATGCTGCTTGTATCCCCTAACGGCAAGACTATGCTGGTAGACGCCGGCGAAAGCACCGCCCTGTACTCTGTGCGCACTTTCCTGAAGCATATGGGCATAAAGCACCTTGACGCAGTCGTAGCCACACACCCCCACAGCGATCACATAGGCGGCATGGCGGGCGTGCTGGGCACTGTGGACGTGGATACCTTCTATATGCCGGACGTTGCAAACGAATCCTCCGAATACCGCGATATGATGTCCGCCCTCAATAAGCAGGTGGTAAAGGTAGTAAAGCTATCCGTGGAGAATACTCCTACCATACCCTGGGACGGCGACGTTTCAATAGAAGTACTGGGGCCATTTGAAGACGTTCCCTACAAGAGCCTCAACGATTACAGCGCTATCTTCCGGGTAAAATTCGGCGGCACATCCATGCTGTTCACCGGCGATGCAGAGGGGCCGGATACTCTTACGGCAGAATACACCACCCTCGCACGCTTTACGCCGGACAAGCTCAAATGTACCGTGCTGAAGGTAGCTCACCACGGCTCCCTTTCCTCCACCTCCGATGCTTTCCTGGCAGCCGCAGACCCTGACTACGCGGTGATATCCGTTGGGAAGGGCAACGAATACGGCCACCCCCACCAGAGCACGATGAACAAGCTTGATAATATGGGCGTAAGGGTGTTCCGCACCGATGAGCTGGGCACCATACACATAGCCATGGACGGTGAAAACGTAAGGATATCCGCCTATGAACCAAAGAGCGTAACCATATGGTCCTCGGTAAAGGACTTATTCAAAAAATAATGAAAAGGATCTATTGTCGTGAAAAAGCCGCTCAGAATACTGCTTGTAATACTTCTAGCCATAGTGCTGCTCTTCCTCGGCTACTTCGCCTACGTAATGCTGTCCTACAGCCGGTTGGAGGATAACCTCCCGCTGGATGTTCAGGGTGAAGCCGATAAAACGGCCGCAGCAGGCGTCCCTTACAATATACTTTCCTACAACATAGGCTTTGGTGCGTATGAACCGGACTACGGCTTTTTCATGGACGGCGGCAAAGAATCCTGGGCATTTTCCGAGAAACGGCTGATAGCCAATATGGAAAACATAGCTGAGTTTATAAATAGCCAGAAGGCAGATATATGCATATTGCAGGAGGTGGATCAGAACGCCACCCGCACCTATCACTTTGACGAAAGGGAATTCCTCACTGAGAAACTTGCCGGTTATAGTTCCGTCTGGGCGGAAAACTGGAATTCATCCTTCTTGTTCTATCCCTTCATTAAGCCCCACGGCAGCACCCTTGCCGGCATCATGACCTTCTCGATGCCCGGCATCGCTTCCGCATTGCGCATAAGCCTCCCTATAGAGACGGGCCTTATGAAGCTGGTGGATCTGGACCGCTGCTACTCCGTATCCAGAATACCCGTAAATAATGGCCGCGAGCTGGTGCTCTACAACCTGCACCTCTCCGCCTACACCTCCGACGGCAAGATAGCCGAGGAGCAGCTGAAAATGCTCATAGAAGACATGTCCGCCGAGTACGGCAAGGGCAATTACGTCATAGGCGGAGGCGATTTCAACAAAGACCTTCTTGGCGACTCTGCTGCCGTGTTCGGCGTAAACGGGGGCGACTATACCTGGGCACAGCCCATACCCGACGGCATGTTTGCCAATACCGGCCTTACACTGGTGGTACCCGAAGGCAAAAACGGCCCCGTCCCCACCTGCCGCAACGCGGACGGCCCATATAACCCGGAGCAGTACATACTTACCGTGGATGGTTTCATCGTCTCTGACAACGTAAAGGCGGAGCATGCAGAAGCCATAGACACGGGTTTCGCCTACTCCGACCACAACCCCATAAGCATGACGTTTACGCTGATGGATCGATAGACAAAAATACTCCCCCTGTTTACGCCTGGGGAGTCAGTCTGTCAAAAAACCCCAGGGTTGATAAGGGGCCGCAGCCCCTTATGTTTAATCCGGCTCTGACGACATGTGCGTCAGAACGGATGAAAACCCAGAGGTTTTCGTACTTTGCGGATTTTGCCGCCCGGGAGCGAATGCGAGAGGCAAAACCCGTAAAACTCAAAAAAGTAGCATTCAGCCACTTTTTTGACACTCTGACTCCCCCGGTTTACGCCGGGGGAGTATTTGATCCAGGGCTTATTCGGCTGTCTCGGCAGCAGGCTCGTCAGTTGCTGTGCTCTCGGCTGCCTCGCCCGCGTTGCGCTCGGCAAGTTTGGCTTCCCTGCCGCCTGCGCAGTAATCGCAGGGGTCATTGCGCCTTGCGGCGAAGGCCTCCTCAATGGTTCCCTCGTAGAGGGTAGAAGAGCGGGCTAAGGTATGGCAATTTATGTCGCAATGATAGCTTCGGCCGTAGCGTGTCCAGTATACGGTGCCGTCGTCGGTTAGCTCCGATACCTCGCTCTTTGCCTCGGCAAGGGATTCCTGAGATACGGGATCGTAATCTATGGAGCAGGCGCCGGCAACGAGCAGGGCGACCGCTGCTATAACGGTAACTATGACCTTGGTCTTTTTGTCCAGCTTATCCTTGTTCTTAAGCAGCAGTACGATAAGGGGACAGAAGGCTATGACGGCCACTATGAGTCCCATTTGGCTGCAAAGGAAGAACCATACCTTATTCTTCTCGGAAGGAGGATTTATATGGTTCGCCTTCTTCCAGAACTGGGAACCGATTATCACGAAGATAAGATCCAGAGCTATGGCGATGATGAGCAGAGTTTTGAGGTCGTAGGGTATGTACAGATAGCCGTTGAGCAGCATTATGGCCGCGACCTCAGCCGCTATGGCCAAGAGCCAGAACACTACGGCGAATACCCTTTTGAGCACTGCGTTGCCGGTGGGCTTGGCCTGTACGACTTCCTTTTCGCCGGTCTCGGTATCTACCTTCTTTTTCTTAGGGGCCTTTTCGGCTTCGGCCTTAGTCTCCGAGGCTTTCACTACTTCACGCTTAATTTCCTTTGCCATTATGAATATCTCCCTTCAGATTTGTCTTGCTTGTGCTTACTTATCCGCCGGTTTTTTTGCCGTCGTCTTTTTCGCAGACGTAGTCTTCTTGGACACAGCTGCGGTCTTCTTCGCGGCGGGCTTTGCTGTCGTGGTTTTCTTTGCCGCTGTCTTTCTTGGAGCCGCCTTCTGCTGCGGCATGCCCTTGAAAGCGTCTGCGAGCAGCGATCCTGCCAGAGAGCCCAGCATGTTGGAGGTATCGTTATTGCTGCCGCTGAGCAGGCTGGACAGCATGCTGCCCTGATTTATGCTGTTGGGATTGGTGTTATTGTTGAGCAGCGCTCCGTCGAGGCCACTGCCGCCAGACTGTATAGTCTGACCGCTCATGCCGCCCCCGAACAATGATTCAATAAGTCCTCCGGACTGCTGCTGGGGCTGCACCTGCTGCTGTCCGCCGCCAAGGAGGGAGGTAAGCAGGTTGCCTCATGCAGAACCGCTATTGCCGTTATTGTTGTTTCCAAGCAGCGCCCCCATGAGAAGTGCCGTTCCGATATCTCCGAGGCCAGAGCTGGAGGTAGTCTGCGTGTTGCTGTGGCCTGTGTCGTCGTCCGTAAAGAGAGACAGCAGCGATGACAGCCCGCCGGATGAGGTATTGTTGGTATTCGTCTCGGTGCTTATGAGGGAAAGTATCACGGGAGCCAGCAGCGCCAGTATCTTGGCGCTGTTACCCTTTGTAACGCCGGCCTGCTTCGCCAGGGCCTCGGTCACGCCCTGCTTGTTGTCACCCAATATTTTTCCGATTATCCTGTCGCCGTCCTCAAGGTCTGCTCTGTCCAACTGCTCGGCGGCAGAAAGGCCGTTGCTATGCTGTCCCAGCGCCTCATACAGCGACTCCGCGCCTACCTTTGTGCCGGCATTGTCCGACATGGCCTGCACCAGCAGCGGTATGGCGTTGCCCATCAGGTTCTCCGCCTGTTTTTCGTTCACGCCAGCAGCCTTTGCCACCTGCTTTACCGAGCTGCCGGACATAAGCTCGCCCGCCAGCATGCCAATGATATTGCCCATGATTTTATCCCCTTCCGTAGCTGTTCGATAGATTCGGTTTATATGTATGCGTTTGACCGATGCCGTATATTTGTAATTATATATTAAACCCGCCCCCATTAAAAGCACTTTTTGCCATGATATCCCACGTTTCGGTACACAAAAAAGAGCCAGCAGGCTCTTTTTGTTTAACATAAGTTTATTTTACCGAATCAATGTGCCATAGTTCTCTGGCATACTCGGCGATAGTACGGTCGCTGGAAAACTTGCCCGCCGAAGCGGTATTCATAAGGCATTTTCTTCCGAAGGCTATGCGGTCCCGGTAGTCATGGTTGGCCCTGAGCTTTGCCTCCATATAAGGCATGAAATCCTTGAGCAGGAAGTAATTGTCAGGCCTGTGCCAGCTTTCCCCGTTTAGTATGGAGTTGTATATCTCGGCAAACTTACCCGTTCCCCCGTCGCTTACGGTGCCGTTGACAAGTGTATCCATCACCCGCTTCACTCTGGGCTCGCCGTCGTATATCTCCCGTGGATTATATGTATCCCGTATGGCGTTGAGCTCCTCTACGCGTGCGCCAAAGATATAGTTATTCTCCTCGCCCGCCTCCTGCGCTATCTCTATATTCGCGCCGTCGTAGGTGCCGAGGGTCACTGTACCGTTGAGCATGAACTTCATATTGCCGGTGCCGCTCGCCTCCGTTCCTGCGGGGGATATCTGCTCGGATATATCCGCGGCGGGCATAATGTGCTCGGCATAGGAGCAGTTGTAGTTCTGTACAAACACCACCCGCAGCTTATCCTTCATATCCGGGTCGGAATTGATAAGGTTGGCTACTTCGTTAATGTACTTTATTATGCTCTTGGCCCGCATATAGCCGGGAGCTGCCTTGGCGCCGAATATAAACGCCGTGGGAGTAAAGTCGGTCAGGCTGCCGTCCTTGATAGAATAATAGATGTCCATTATACTCAGGGCATTGAGCAGCTGCCGCTTGTACTCGTGCATACGCTTTACCTGCACATCGAACACGAACTCCGGCGGTATATGCACGCCTTCCTTCTCCCGTATAACGGCGGAAAGCTGGGCCTTCTTCTGCTGCTTTACGGCGTTGAAGGCGGCTATATCTGCGTCCGACATATGCTGCTTTAGCTTAGATATCTCGGACAGGTCGGTTATAAAGCCGCCGCCTATGCGCTCGGTGATGAACTCGGAAAGCTCACGGTTGCAGAGGCCCAGCCAGCGGCGCTGGGTAATGCCGTTTGTCTTGTTCTGGAACTTATCTGGAGTGACCGAGTACCAATCCTTAAACAGATCGTGCCTGAGTATATCGCTATGTATCTGGGCCACGCCGTTCACATAGGTGCTGGCAAACACTGCAAGGCGCGCCATGTGTATCTGACCGCCGGTAGCTATCTGCATGCGGTCTATCTGCTCCTGGCTCACGCCCATGGCGCGCAGCTCGGAATTCTGCACCTCGTTTATGCGCGATATTATATCCACCAGCTCCGGCACCACGCTCCTGAACAGGTCATAGTCCCACTTCTCCAGCGCCTCGCTCATTATGGTATGGTTTGTATAGCTGAAGGTCTTGCGGGTAATGTCAAAGGCGGCGTCAAAGTCCATGCCCTCATTCATAAACAGCCGGACAAGCTCGGGTATGGATACCGTCGGGTGGGTATCGTTGAGCTGTATGGCGCAGTGGGCGGCAAAGTTGGAAAGGTCGTTGCCGCGCACTCTCTTATACCTGCGAATTATATCCTGCAATGAGGCACTGGAGAGGAAATACTGCTGCTTGAGGCGGAGGCGCTTTCCCTCGTAGGTGCTGTCATTGGGATAGAGCACGCGGGTGATGTCCTCTACCTTGTTCTTTTCGCGAACTGCCAAATCGTATTCCTGCTCGTTAAACAGGTTGAAGTCGAACTCCTCGAGGGGCTCGCTCTGCCAGAGTCTCAAGGTGCCTATATTATCCGTGCCGTAGCCAACTATGGGCATATCGTAAGGCACCGCCATCACCTTCTGATCCGCAAAGGTTATCTCCACGGTCTTATCGTCACGCCTGCGGCTCCAGGGGTCGCCGTAGCGCTGCCAGTCGTCCGCCTTCTCGCACTGATAGCCGTTCTTGAAGCTCTGTTTGAAGAGACCGAATTTATAGCGGAGGCCGTAGCCGTCCAAAGGAAGGTCATGGGTGGCCGCGCTGTCCAGGAAGCAGGCCGCGAGACGGCCCAAGCCTCCGTTGCCCAGCGCCGCGTCCTCTATATCCTCCATGGAAGCTATATCGCAGCCACGTGCCCTGAGCAGGTCCCGTATCTGATCCAGTATACCGAGGCAGTAGAGGTTATTGAACACCATGCGGCCCATGAGATACTCGGCGCTGAAGTAATATGCCCTGCGCACGTGCTCGTGCTCTCTGCGGGCCTTGCGCCAGTTATCCGATATAGCATACATGACGGCGTTGGAAAGCGCCTTATGTATCTGCGGGGTGCTGGCTTCCACCAGCTCTATCTGGTAGTCGCTCCTGAGTTCCTCCTCCATTCTGCGTATGATCATTGCAGCTTCCATCATATAGCGTTATATCTCCTAAAAATGTTTTAGCGGGTTCATGCAGCACACTCCCCCATTTTTTACGAACAGGATCAGTTTACCACAAATTCCTCGCAATTAGAATAGCGTGATTTTGCTTTTTTCATTATTCTGCAAGGCTGTGGCGATTGTTAACATACATTGTCGAAGCTGTTGTTTTTTTGATCGAGATGTTGACATACTATTTTTTGTTGGTTATTATTTATCCGTTGGCACAATCTGTAAAACCGCTTAAAGGATATGATCAGTATAAATGGAATCAGTATCTCGCGAAAAACTTACCGCTGACTTTGGCGAGGCCTTCCTCACCCTTCAGCACACCTATAATATCTGTATGCAGCTGCTTCTGGGCAAATACGGCCTTTACCCCGGTCAGCCACAGGTGCTCTTCGCCCTGAGCAAGCTTGGCGCACCCACTCAGAACGAGCTTGCCGCTCATCTTGGCATAGGGAAGGCTTCGGCAGGGGTATCCATACGCCGTCTCGAAACCGGCGGCTTCGTCAAGCGCATCCGGGACAAAAAGGACACGCGCTGCATACGCCTCTCCCTCACCAAAAAGGGGGAAGACTATGCACGATGGTGCAGCATAGACTACGACATGTTCTTCACCACTATGCTGGAAAGCTTCTCCGCCGAAGAGCGGGGCGAGGCGTTAGCCTGCATAAAGGCCATGGAGGGCAGCCTTGATGCGCTGCGCAGCCGCCTGGAAAGTTAGGTTGTTAAAACCCACGCATAGTTGTATAATCAGCTTATAGCTTAAACTTTCGGGAGGTTCAATACCCATGGTACAGTCTGTTAGCCTTGAGCAGCTCAGGAAAGACGCGGTGGATATATTCCACAACGGCTTCGCCTGCTCCGAGTCCGTAATTTACTCTATTCGTAAAAACTTTGAGCTTGATATGTCCGACGATGCATTCGCTATGAGTACCGGCTTTCCCTGGGGCCTTGGCGGCGCAGGCTGCCTCTGCGGCGCTGTAGCCGGCGGCACCATGTGCATAGGCTATGTTTTTGGCCGGCGCAAACCCGGCGAGCCTGCAGGCGAATGTCATAAGCTCACCAATGAATTTGCCGACGCCATAACTTCCAAGTTCGGCGCTACCTGCTGCGGCAGGCTCATCGCCCCCTACGGCGACAGGAACAGTCCGGAGCGCAAGTCCTTCTGCACCGAGCTGGTAGAGTTCGCGGTAACTGAGGCGGCAAAGATAATCGCCCGTGAAAAGGGCATCAAAGCTGAATAAGATGAAGCATCGTGACCAAAGTCACTCCGTCCCCTTTGAAAAAACAGAGGGGGCGTCATCTTTTCAGCGCTTTATGTTCTATTAAACGTTCTTTCTTTACTCTTTGCAAGGCAGAGTATTATCACTACAGTAAATACTGCGGCGATGACCACATACGCCCTGTAGCTGCCGGCATAGCTGCCAGTGGTATCGCATACATGCCCGCTGAACACGGGCCCCATCGCCGCCGCTATACCCGTAACCGCCATAAACGTCCCGTTTACCTTGCTGAAGGATCTCTCGCCGAAAGCCGCCATTGAGATTATCGGGATAGCCACCGAGCCGAATGCGAATCCGAGGGAGAACAGAGCTATCTCGCATATGACGGGCAGAGTGCCGGGCATGAGCAGCCCCGCCACAACGGCCCCCGCCAGAAAAGCACCTGAAAGCGCCGTGCCCACTATGTTGCCAAGCTTATCGTATATCCAGCCCAGCGATATCTTTCCTACTGCCAAGGAGGCCATATTGCCTGATACCACAGCCGAAGCCACGGATATGGGATAGCCGAGGTCCGACATATAGGCAGCGAACGTGCCTGCAAAGCCTGTATTTACAAAACTCAGCGCGGAAAGGCCTATGGCTATTGCATAGAATCTCGGACTTCTGATTATATCGTGGAAGTACATTCCCTCCGGTTCGCTGATGTGCCGGGCCGCTTCATCGGCGTTTCTTTCTCCGTAAGGCAACAGGCCCTTTTCCTCCGGTTTATCCCTCACAATAAATGAGCCGGGTATTACCGCAAACGCAACTATTATGCTCATTATTGCAAAACATTCCCGCCAGCCCACCGTCTCTATAAGCCTGCCAACCACTGGGCTGAACAGCATTCCGCCTATTCCGGTGCCCATATATGTAAGGCCTATCACGAAGCCCGTCCGCTTGTGGAACCAGTTGCTGAGTATTATTGCATATGGAACGTATGCGAGGAGCCACATGGCGCAGCCTGCTACGGCGCTTATAATATAAAACTGCCAAAGTTTATCCGCAAAGAAATAGCAAAAGTAGGCTGCGCTCAGCGTCACCGCGGCGACGCGCATGGACTTTTTTACGGGTATGGCCTGATAAAGGCTCGATGATACGGCGGATACCAGCATGCCCCCCGCCGAATACAGCGTGGACATGAACGCCCCCGCCTTACGGGTAAAGCCCAATTCGCTGCATATGGGAACTACGTAAAGCGAAATGCAGTTATTCACTATACCGTAGGACATCATCATTATCACGCCCACGGCCACTATTATCCAACCGTAATATATCTTCTTCCTTCCAATAACCATACAGCACGACCGTCTTTCCGAATTGCTTCTTCAGCCTATTTGTTGCATTAAGCTTATTTGCTCATAACCGTAATTGTAATGATACCACACCTATCTCAACCTTTAAAGGGTTTTCCTTGCCAAATAACGCGGCGGCATTATAATGGATAATGGAGTATGTTATACGCCATCATTCACAGAAACGGATCAATCGATACATGAAACGACTTACTATAGGGATACTTGCTCATGTGGACTCGGGCAAGACCACACTTTCCGAGGGGCTGCTCTACTGCGCGGGAATGCTTAGGAAACTCGGCCGAGTAGACCACGGCGACGCCTTTCTCGATACCCATGCGCTGGAAAAATCCCGTGGCATAACCATCTTTTCCAAGCAGGCACGGCTCCTGTATGGGGACTGTGAATTCACGCTGCTGGACACCCCGGGCCATGTGGACTTTTCCGCCGAGGCCGAGCGGACGCTAAGCGTGCTGGACTACGCCCTGCTGGTAGTCAGCGGCTCGGAGGGCATACAGCCCCATACCGAGACGCTGTTCAAGCTGCTCTGCCGGTACAGCGTGCCCACCTTTGTATTTATAAACAAAATGGATATAGCCCACCTCAGCCGTCAGGAGCTCATAGGCGGGCTTAAAAAGATGGGCGACGGTTTTATAGATTTCTCTGCCGGTGTCCCAATGGAGGAATTTTACGACGGCCTTGCCATGTGCAGCGAGGATATGATGGAACAGTACCTCGATACAGGTACAGTATCGGCCGATGCCATACGCCAGTCCATACGGCAGCGGCAGGTGTTCCCCTGCTTCTTCGGTTCCGCGCTGAAGCTGGAGGGCATAAAGGAGCTGCTTGCCGGTCTGGAGGAATACACCGCGGAGCCGCCCAGCGGCGATGAATTCGGAGCACGCGTATTCAAAATATCCGACGATCCTCAAGGCGCCCGTCTGACACACATGAAGATAACCTCCGGCTGCCTCAAGGTAAAGGACGTACTGCACGGCAGCGGCTGGGCTGAAAAGGCGGATCAGATACGCATCTATTCCGGCGCAAAGTACCAGACGGTGGATCAGGCGCCGGCAGGCATGGTCTGCGCCGTTACAGGCCTTACCGCGGCTCACCCCGGCGATGGGCTTGGAGCTGAGGCAGGCGCACCTTCCCCCGTACTGGAGCCGGTGCTCGCCTACCGTGCGGTGCTGCCTGAAGGCGTGGATGCTCACAAGGCTCTTTCCGCGCTGCGAAAGCTCGAGGACGCCGACCCGGCGCTGCATGTGACATGGAACGAAGGGCTGCAGGAAATTCGCGTGCAGCTCATGGGCGAGGTGCAGCTGGAGATAGTCCAAAGCCTGCTTAAAGAGCGCTTCGGCCTTGACATAGGCTTTGACCAGGGCGGCATACTTTACAAAGAGACCATAACCTCAACGGTAGAGGGCGTGGGCCATTACGAGCCGCTGCGCCACTACGCCGAGGTACATCTGCTGCTTCAGCCCCTTGAGGCCGGCGGCGGCCTCGTTTTTTCAACCGGCTGCAAGGAGGACGAGCTGGACAAAAACTGGCAGCGCCTGATACTTACCCATTTAAAAGAAAAGACCCACTTGGGCGTGCTGACAGGCTCCCCCATAACCGACATGAGCATCACCCTTGTGGCAGGCAAAGCACACCTGAAGCATACCGAGGGCGGCGATTTCCGCCAGGCCACATACCGGGCATTGCGTCAGGGGCTAATGCAGGCTGAAAGCAGGCTGCTGGAGCCATGGTACAGCTTCAGTCTGCAGGTACCGCAGGAATGCGTAGGCAGGGCCATGAACGACCTGCAGGCCATGGGTGCCAGCTTCGCCCCTCCTGAGCAGCGTCAGGAGGACGCCGTGATATCCGGCACCGCGCCGGTCATAAAGCTGCAGGGCTACCCCGCCGTACTTACCGGCTACACAAAGGGCCGGGGCAGGCTTTCCTGCGAGGGCGCCAAGTATCTCCCCTGCCACAACAGCGACGAGGTCATTGCCGCAATAGGCTACGACCCGGAAAGCGACACGGACAACCCGGCGGATTCCGTATTCTGCTCCCACGGCGCGGGTCACACCGTAAAGTGGAACGCAGTATTCGACAATATGCATATTCCCGCCGTGCTCCGGCCAAAGCATGAGCCGGAGCATGAGCATGCCGCCCCCATCCTCTCAAAATCCGATGAGGAGGAGCTTATAAGGATATACGAACAAACCTACGGCCCCATCCGCAGCAATCCCATCGCCGCATTCCGTCCCAGCGTATCTGTTCAGTCCCAGGGTTTCCGCCTCCCGGAAGCCGCAGAAACAGGGCCTGAGTACCTGCTGGTAGACGGGTACAACATAATTTTCGCCTGGGACGACCTTGCGGCCATCGCAAAGGAGGATATGGATCTCGCCCGCAGCAGGCTCGTGAACCTGATGTGCAACTACAGGGGGCTGCACAGGTGTGAGGTCATACTGGTATTCGATGCGTACAGGATAAAAGGCAATACCGGCTCCTTTGAAAAGGTAAACAACATAAGCGTGGTATATACCAAAGAGGCGGAAACGGCCGACAGCTATATTGAGCGCACCACCCACGAACTCAGCAAAAACTATCGGGTACAGGTGGCTACCTCCGACCGTATGGAGCAGCTTATCATAATCGGCAACGGGGCCATGCGCATATCCGCCGATGCATTCAGGAAAGAAGTGGACCGCACCGAGGCCGTAATGCGGGAGCTTATGGCGGAAAAGGCCAACGGAGGGCAAAAGCTAATGGAGGGCAAAATAAGCCGTGATAATAAAACCTGATGACATTAAGGCGGTAAGCGCCCTGTTTGACGGCTGGGAGGAAACCCTCGTATACTCCTGCCTAGAAGGTACCATGGGAGAAATATACTCCACACATGACGGCCTGTCAGCCATGGCCATGATAAACGACTTTTGCTTTCTCTCCGGCGCGCCCTCAGGCGAGCTTGCGGCGTTCAGGCCGGAAAACCGCAGCGGCTTTATCATAATGGTACCGCAGAACGAAGGATGGGCCCAGATTATAAAATCCGTATACGGCCGCCGCACGGTTCTGCTTACCCGCTATGCCACAAAGAAAAATACCGTTTTTGACACAGTAAGGCTCCGAAATCTGGCGGCGCCTCCGGAGGGTTATCGCATAGAAATGATAGGCCGGCATATATACGAGGCCTGCCTGAACGATGGCTGGAGCCGGGATCTCGTATCCGCATTTGGCAGTTACAAAGCTTTCTCCGCCCACGGCATAGGCTGCGCCGTGCTATTCGGGGATACCATAGTCTCCGGTGCTTCCAGCTATTCGTACTACAGTGGCGGCATCGAAATAGAGATAGACACTCGGGCGGATTTCCGCCGGCGCGGCCTTGCTCTCGTCTGCGGGGCGCGGCTGATACTCGAATGTCTCGATCGCGGCCTTTACCCAAGCTGGGACGCCCAGAATTTAGGCTCCATTTCCCTAGCTAAAAAGCTTGGATACGAATTCAGCCACGAATACCCGGCGTATGAAATATTTGATTACTGATTTAAAAGAGGCTCCTTGGAGCCTCTTTTGCCGTATTTTTTATTTACTGCCTGCTTTCGCACCAGTTGAATATGTCATCGAACACCCTCTCTTTATCCGTCTCGTTTAGTATCTCGTGGCGGTCGTTTTCGTAGAGCTTCAGGGTAACGTCATTTATTCCGGCAGCCTTGTACATTTCATATACCCTCTTTACGGCCTTGCCGAATTCGCCTACCGGGTCGCAATCCCCCGCTACCATGAGTATGGGCAGGTCTTTCGGTATTTTTTCAACATTCTCCTTACGATTTACGTAATATACCGTCTTGAGGAAGTCGTAATATGCCTTCAGGGTAAACTTGAAGGTGCATCTGGGCTCGGAATAGTAGAACCTCACTATTTCGGTATCCTTTGTGAGCCAGCTGTTTTCGGGGTGAGTACCGCTCATGTCGAACTTCTGAAAATCACCGGAAAAAAACAGCTTTTCCATAAAGGGGCTTCGGTATTTCCAGCCCTTGAACGCGGCAATGGCTTTACATACCGCCATGCCCAGCTTTGCTACGGCGTCGGGGTTCGCGCCGGTGCCCATGATAACAGCGCCCGATAGTCCCCCTCCGTATACGCTGAGGTATCGTCTGAGAAGGTATGAGCCCATGCTGTGGCCCAGCATGAAGTAGGGCTTATCCGGCTCCTGAGACAGCGTTCTGAGTTTATTCATATCCCCTATTAATATCTCCGGGCTTTCGCCGTCCGCAAAATAGCCCCAATCCTCCGGCGTCTTTGCAGTTTTCCCGTGGCCAAGATGATCGTGACCGACTACCATATAGCCCTTATCCGCCAGGAATGCCGCGAAGGGTTCATACCGTTCTATGAACTCTATCATGCCGTGAGATATCTGAAATACCGCCCTGTAATCTCCGTTATCCGGCAGCCACCTTACGGCATGTACGTCCGTCTTTCCGTCGCCGGATAAAAATGTAAATTCCTGCTTTACCGCCATATTCTCTCCTTTACTTGGCCCAGCCCCTGCTGCGGCCTACCGCCTTGTGCCAGTTGTCCATGAGCCGCCTGCTCTCCTCCCCGGTCATCCTCGGCTCGAAGGTATTGTCGCATATCCAACTCTTACGTATCTCCTCCCGGCCGCTCCATACGCCTGTGGCGAGGCCTGCGAGGTATGCAGCGCCCAGTGCCGTGGTCTCGCGTATTTTGGGGCGGTACACCTGTTTTTGCAGTATGTCCGCCTGGAACTGCATCAAAAAGCCATCCCGGCTGGCGCCGCCGTCAGCCCTGAGGCCCTTTAAAGGCAGCCCCGTATCAGCCTCCATTGCCAGCACAAGATCCGCAACCTGATAGGCTATGGACTCCTGGGCCGCCCGGATTATATGCTCCCGCTTTGTACCGCGGGTAATGCCTATTATGCTGCCGCGGGCGTACATGTCCCAATAGGGCGCGCCAAGTCCCGTAAATGCCGGCACAAGATACACGCCGCCATTATCCTTGACCTTTTGGGCATAATACTCCGCATCACGGCTCTCCGCAAAAAAGCGCATCTCGTCCCTGAGCCACTGTATCACCGCACCGCCCACGAATACCGATCCTTCAAGCGCGTACTCCACCTTGCCGTCAAGGCCTATGCCTATGGTGGTTATAAGGCCGTTTTTGCTCATGAAGGGCTTGTCGCCCGTATTCATCAGCAGAAAGCAGCCTGTGCCGTAGGTATTCTTTGCGTCGCCCGGTTTAAAGCAGGCCTGACCGAAAAGCGCCGCCTGCTGGTCGCCGGCGATTCCCGCTATAGGCACTTTACAGCCCTGAAAATCCGTATAGCCGTATACCTCGCTGCAATAGCGCACCTCAGGCAGCATGGCCCGTGGAATATCCAGCGCCTTGAGCAGCGTATCGTCCCAGTCCAGCCTGTGTATATCGAACAGCATAGTGCGGGAAGCGTTGGTGTAATCCGTGACGTGCACCTTGCCGCCCGTGAGCTTCCAGAGAAGCCATGTGTCAACGGTGCCGAAGAGTATCTCGCCCCGTCTTGCCCGCTCCCTGGCGCCCTCCACCCGGTCCAGTATCCATTTTATCTTGCTGCCGGAAAAATAGGCGTCCGGCACAAGGCCGGTAACGTTCTTTATATGCTCCCCGAGACCTTCTTTCAGCAAGCCGTCCACTATGTCCGCCGTTCGCCTGCACTGCCAGACTATTGCATTATATATGGGCTTTCCGGTATTCCTGTCCCAAAGCACGGTCGTCTCGCGCTGGTTGGTTATGCCTATTCCGGCGATCTCCTCCGCCGAAACTCCGGATTGCGCCACGGCCTCCATCATCACGCCGTACTGTGACGACCATATCTCCATAGGGTCATGCTCTACCCAGCCCTCCTGAGGGTATATCTGGGTAAATTCCTTCTGGCACGCGCTTACCATGTTCTGATCCCGGTCAAAGAGTATGGCGCGGGAGCTGGTAGTTCCCTGATCCAACGCCAGTATGTATTTTTTATCCATCGCAGCTCCTCCGGCAGATGTGTTTATAAATAAGAATATACAGATTATACCACAGCGGCGCCGTCAATGCAAAAAGAGCCGAAAAATCCGGCCCTTTTATCCCACTCGTCCAATATTCTACTGTTTATCCTCGTCAAACCACATCTCGACCTTGAACAGATCGCCGTCCAGTGAAAGCTTTAGTTTACCTTTCATAAGCTCTGTCAGGCTTTCCGCTATGCTGAGGCCCAGACCGCTGCCGCCCCTGCTTCTGGATTCGTCGCCCTGCACAAACCGCTCCAGCAGCTCTTCCACAGGTATATTCAGCTGCTGCTGTGATATATTCTTGAAGCTTACCACTGCCCTGCCGTTTTCCGTCCTCGCCTCAAGGTACGCCCTGGTGCCCGGCATGCCGTGCTTGCATATGTTTTGCAGTAAATTCTCTACCACCCGCCACAGCAGCCTGCCGTCCGCCCTAACGTATATATCCTCCTCAGGCATATTCACTACCGGCGTTATGTTTACAGCCTCCATGCGTTCGCCGTACTCAGCCGAGGACTGGCGCAGCAGCTCGGAAATATTTACCCGCTCCATGTTTACATTCAGAGCGCCGGACGAGGCCTTTGATGCGTCTATCAGGTCTTCCGTAAGCTTTTTGAGTTTTTTGCTCTGGCGGGCTATGGTATCTATATATTCCTTCGCCTTTTCGTCCTGTATGTCCTCCTTCTGCAGCAGGTCTATGTATGTGACTATGGAGGTAAGCGGCGTTTTAAGGTCGTGGCTCACGTTTGTTATAAGCTCTGTCTTGAACCGTTCGCTCTTCATGCGCTCGTTTACCGCTATGGCCATGCCCCGGCCTATGCTGTTGAGGTTCTCTCCGTGCTCGCGGAATTCGCGCTTCATGTCCGAGGTATCCACACAGTAGCTAAGGTCGCCGTTGGCCATAGCCTGCCCCGCCGCACTCAATGTGCGCATCTGCCTTATCATGTTAAGCAGGAGGTACAGCGCACCGCCGTTTATGGCGAGCAGAATCAGAAATTTAAGAAAGCCTCCGCGGGTAAAAAATCTGTATGAGAGCAGTGCGTTAATCAGCAAGTATCCGGCAAAGGCCAGCGAGAACCGCCATGCCCCGCTTATGCTGCTCAGCATGCTGCTGGCGCCCATTCCCACGCCTGTGCAAAGCCTGTATATCAACGTGTTTTTGAACAGCGTACCGGTCTTTATGCGGGCTGCGGTGGTCATGCAAAGCGCCATAAATACCCCGGCAAGGCAGGCCATGATCAGCGCCGCCGCCACAGCCTTTACGGTGTTCAGCTCATATGCCACACATTCCACAAGCATTGCGCACAGGCCGGTTCCCAAGAGGATCGCCGAGGGCAGGTACAGGTCGTAAGGTATCTTATCCTGCCGCAGCAGCACGCAGTCCTCTGTACCTCTCCTGTGCGCCGCGGAGCAGAGCAGAAATACAAAGCACGCAAGGGCAGTAATCCCCGCGATAAAGCCGTACACCATCATGCTGTTGCGGTTTTTGTAGGCGAACTCCTTAAATCCCGTCTTGTCTGTCATAATGGCATTTGTGCCGTCTATGGCATAGTCCCATTCGTCTCCCTCTGTGGTGAAGGCCACGTTCAGCCCTGTCTTGTACCACTCTTTGGAGTAGCAATATACCACACCTGCAATGCAGCAGGCCAAAATAGCTGTCATGACGCAGAATAGACAGAATGCCACGGCCCGCGCCCAGAATTTATGGGTAAGGTTGTTATCCTTCATTTTTGCCTCCATTCAGCTTGTAGCCTTTGCCCCAGACCACCTTTAAATACCTCGGGTTGCCGGGATCTATCTCCAGCTTTTCCCGTATGTGCCTTATGTGTACCGCTATGGTGCCCTCCGCTCCTATGGGCACGTCGTTCCATATCTTCTGATATATTTCTCTTGAGGAAAAAACCTTGCCCGGGTTTTGCATCAAAAGCTTTAATATCTCATATTCCGTAGGGGTAAAAGAAACCGGCTCGCCGCAGAGCGTCACCTGCTTCGCATCGTCGTCCAGCTCTATATCGCCTACCCGCAATGACTTGGGAGGCTGCAGCTTTATGCCGCCGAGATACGCATAGCGGCGGAGCTGCGCCTTTACCCTCGCTATCACCTCTAACGGGTTGAAGGGCTTGGTAACGTAGTCGTCCGCCCCTACGGTAAGGCCCGCCACCTTGTCCATATCCTCGCCTTTGGCTGTGAGCAGTATCACCGGCACATTGCTTTCCTGCCTTATCCTTGCCGTGGCCGTCATTCCGTCCATGAGGGGCATCATTATGTCCATGAGCACAAGGTGTATATCATCTGAGGCAAGCTTATCCAGAGCCTCCTTGCCGTTTGCCGCCTCCAGCACACCGTAGCCTTCACCGTTTAAATATATCCTGAGGGCGTTTCTTATGTCCCTGTCGTCGTCACATACCAGAATGTTGTACATTCCCTCACCTCCACATACCAAAGGATAGCAGATAATACCTTAATAAAAAACCGGTAAAATCCTTAAGACTTTATTAAACCACAAAACAGCTCCAAATCAAAGGGCCTCCCTTAATTCCGGGAGGCCTTATGTCACTGTTTTCCGTATTTCGCATTTATATCCTTTACCGTCTGCTCATGGCGCGCTTCTTCCTGCGCCAGCTCGCCCTCCAGCTTTGCCCGCTCTGCCTCCAGCTCGCTTTTCACCTGTTCCAGCGCCCCGTAATACTCCGGGTCATCCGAGGGCTTCTCGAGCAGTATGTTTAAGCTTTGCCTGCATGTCCCTATGCTTCTTTCGTACCGCGCGTTTATCTCCCTTTCCCGTTCATCATGCCCGGCGTTTTCTGCAGCCAGCTCGTCGATGTACTTTTCTTCCAGCGCGTCCGGCGTGGGCTCCGGCGTGTTTGTAGGCCGAGGCGTCCACGTTGCGGCAGGCGTGGGTTTCGGCGTGGGCAAGGGCGTTGGCAGAGGCGTAATAGTAGGCGTCGGCGTAGCTGTGGGCAGAGGCGTGGGGGTAACGTCGGGCAGCGCTGTAGGCTTTGCGCTTTTCTTTGGCCTTTGCTCCTGCTTTTCCTCGGCTTTCCCCACGCCGTCATATGTGACTTCCTCCGGGGCGTATACGGAATTTGCCTCATTACCGGTATCGGCAGGTATATGGTTTTGGCTCTGAGAAAGAACGCTCTCAGGCTGCCTGCCTGAATCCACCAATACTATTTCCACGTATTTATCATTATACGCACAGCCTGAAAACACCTCCAGCCCAGCGGCAATGCAAAAGGATAAAATTACTGCGTTTCTGAAGCTCATAATCTCCGTCCTCAATAAATGCGGCAAAATGATGAATAAATCGACATGTCATGTAAACGTTATTTACATGATATAACCTTTTGCTCCATAATTCAATTACAATTCCATAAAAATACCCCCTGCCGGTTAAAAAAGCAGGAGGCAAATGTGTTTTATCTTTTTTCGGTAAGCTTTCGGAGTATGTCGCCGGGCTTTAATTTCTGTTTGCAGCCTATATACAGCTTCTCCTTTGGATGCGGCGTACTCTGCACCCTTTCGCCAGCCTCGTTTGTTATGCCGCTCACCTTAAAGCTGCGGCCTATGTCGCCGGGGGAAAGTATGGAAAGCTCCTCGCCGTCATAAAACTTGTTGCGCTGAGCCACAAAAGCGGTCCCAGTCTTGCCGTCATAGGATATCACCACCGCGGCTATGGCTCCGTCCGCTACGTAACCGCCGCTGCGGGTCTCCTGACCTTCATCGCCGGGATCGCCAAATGCAAAGCCGGTGGTATAGGGCCGATGGGACGCAAGTTCCAGCTCCCGCATCACGGAAGCGGGCACCTTATATTCCCTGCCCTCGTCGATGCTGCGCTTATACTCGTCAATGGCCATTCGGTAGGCGTTCACCACTGTGGCCACATAGGCGATGGACTTCATGCGGCCCTCTATCTTGAGGCTCATTATGCCTGCATCCACTATCTCCGGTATGTACTCTATGAGGCGCATATCCCGGGAGTTCATGATAAAGCTGCCGCGCTCGTCCTGCTCTATCGTAAAGTACTCGCCGTTTGAGCCCTTTTCCCTTAGTTCATACTGCCAGCGGCAGGGCTGGGCGCATTCGCCCCTGTTTGAGTCCCTGCCGTTTATGTAGTTACTCAGCAGGCATCTTCCGGAATAGGACACGCACATGGCGCCGTGGACGAACATCTCAAGCTCAAGGTCCTCAGGCAGTCTCTGCCGCATAGCCTTTATCTGCTTGATGGAAAGCTCCCTGGCAAGTATTATGCGCTTTACCCCCCGCTCGTACCAGAACAGCGCCGCCTCGGAATTCAAAGTGTTCGCCTGAGTACTCAAGTGCAGCGGCATATCCGGCACGCATTTACGCGCCACCCGTATCACGCCGGGGTCATTGACTATAAGCGCATCGGCGCCGGCAGTCCGGATGGTTGTCAGCAGTTCCGGCAAATCCTTAAGGTCCTCGTCCCGCGCGAATGCATTGCAGGCCACGTATACCTTGGCGTTCCTCCCGTGGGCGTATTCGCAGCCCGCCCTGAGCTGCTCCGGCGTAAAGTTATCGGCATAATTCCTCAGGCTCATGCTCTGCGCCCCAAGATATACCGCGTCCGCACCGTAATCGATGGCCGTGGTCAGCCTTTCCATATTTCCGGCAGGAGCCAGAAGCTCAGGCATTGCTATCTTCATCAGCTGTTCTTATAAGCCTCCTTGTTTTTGAGGAAGTCCTCGTAGCTCTTGGAGAACACCAGCTTGCCGAAGTCCGGGTCATTGGCGTCCTGGGTGCGGGATTTCAGCACGAAGTACAGGTAACCCTCTCCCATAAAATCGCTGTCGGGATAAAGCGCAGCCTTTATAGCCGCAGCGCTTGGGTTGCATATGGGACCTATGGGCAGACCGTCTATGTTGTAGGTATTGTAGGGCGAGTTCACCGCCATCTGATCCGATGTATAGTCCAGCGTGTTTCCCGCATCGAGTATGTATTTCAGCGGGGCGTCGCTCTGGAGCTTCATACCGCTGTTAAGCCTGTTGTGGAATACCGCGGATACCTTATCAAAGTCGGCAGTCTTGGCCTCGCGCTCTATCATGGAGGCCAACGTCACGACCTGATCCACCGTCATATTAAGCTCCTGCGCCCTGTCTACGTATTCGTCGCTGAACACCTCGTTAAAGCGGATCAGCATTTTTGTTATAACGCTCTTGGCAGAGGTGTCGGCATACACCTCATAGGTATCCGGGAAAAGATACCCCTCAAGCGCGTACTTGCGCTGATCCTTATCCGCACTCTGCAAAATGCTGTTCACAAAGCTGTATTCGGAGAACGCCTCGCCGCTTTTGCAGAGGCTCAGGAACTCCTCGGTGGAATCCAGTATGCCCTCTTCCACCAGCAATTCCGCTATATCCTCTACCTCCATGCCCTCGCGTATCTTTACGTTTACGGTCTTTCTCGCGGGGTTGCCGGTGCAGATTATGTCCACCATCTGAGCAATATCCATGTTGCGGCTCAATATATAGGTTCCCGCTTTAAGGGTGCTGGACTTGCCAGTGAAGTCAACATATATTTTGAATGCGGCCTTGTTGTTTATAAGGCCCTTGTTGCCCTCTCCGCCAGCCTCGTAGAGTATCTTGGCTATGGTAGATGCGCCGCTGCCCTTTTCTATGGTAACGGTAACCGGCGTAGCGTCGTTCACGTCCACCGGGCGCACGAACTCGTCCAGGGCATAGTTTACGCCCACGACGAGTATGGCAGAGCATACCGCTATGCTTATGCCGTATATCAGTATGGGTCTCAGCACATTCATGATCTTTCGGTGCCGCTGTCTTTTTCTTCGGGCGGCCTCCCGGTTTTCCCGTTCTTCCATGTGTTGAGCTTACTCCTCCAGCGCGCCGAGATCCACATCTATGGCCTCGGCGATTATCTTATATATGTCGCTTACCACTCTGTTGAGCCTGTATTCGGCAAACAGGAACGCGGATGCGTCCTGATTCAGCTGCAAAAGCTCGCCTATCTTCTGAAGGCGCTGCATCGTCTCATCATCCTTTTTACCGGACACCATTGCCGCCTGCGCCGCCAGCTGAAGCTTATGATACTCCTTTATAAGGGACGCCGTAGTATCGTTTTCAAAGGCCTTTTCCTTGGTGGTCTTATATTCCCTGAATTCGTCGCTCTCCTTCAGCAGCTTCGCAAGCTCGTTTGCCTTATCGTATACCATAGCAAATACCTCCGTTTAAAAAAATGTCTATATCTCTATTATTATGGGCATGACCATGGGTCTTCTCTTGGTACGCTCATAAAGGTAATTCTTTATGGAATTCCTTATGTCGTTCTTTATTGAGGACCAGCTGCTGCGGTGGTTTTTCTCAAACTGGGCGGCCTTGGTCTTCACGAGCTCCCTCGTCTCCTTTAGCAGTTCCTCCGAGTTTTTCTCATACACAAAGCCCCTCGAGAGTATCTCTGGCTGTGCCAGGAGTGCGCCGGTCTGCTTGTTAAGCGTAATGACTACTGTGAATATTCCGTCCTCGGAGAGCAGCTTTCTATCCCTTAGCACCACGTTGCCTATGTCGCCTACCCCGCTGCCGTCCACCATAACGCTGCCGGCGGTCACGCTGCCCGCTATGCGGCCCTTGTTTCGGGTGAGCTCTACTACGTCGCCTATTTCGGTAACGAATATGTCCTCCTCGGATATCCCAAGCTCCTCCGCCAGCTCTTTATGCTGGTAAAGATGCCGCGCCTCGCCGTGTACGGGTATGAAAAACTTGGGCTTTGTCAGCGTCAGCATGAGCTTGAGCTCCTCCTTGCAGGCGTGGCCCGAGACGTGTACGTCCGCCATACGCTCGTATATTACCTTCGCGCCGTGCTGGTAGAGCTGGTTTATCACCCTGCCCACGCTTTTCTCGTTGCCAGGTATGGAGGAGGCCGAGATTATCACCATATCTCCCTTGCCTACGTTTACCTTATGGGAGGAATTGGCCATTCTGAACAGGCCGCTCATGGGTTCCCCCTGAGAGCCTGTGGTTATGACGCATATCTGGTCGTCCCTGTATTTTTTAAGCTGCCCAACCTCCACAACGCTCTCGTCCGGCAGTTGCAGATAGCCGAGCTCCTTTGCTATCTCCGCAATCTTTACCATGCTGCGGCCCTGGAAGCATACTACCCGTCCAAAGGATATTGCCACGTCCGCAATCTGCTGTATGCGGTATATGTTGGAGGCGAAAGTCGCCACTATCACGCGGCCCTTTGCCTTGTCGAAGCAGTGCTCAAAGGTCTTGCCTATACCCCGTTCAGAGGGTGTATGTCCTTCGTTCTCCACGTTGGTGCTGTCGCTCATGAGTGCAAGTACCCCGCGGGAGCCGTAGTACGCAAGCCGCGCTATATCTATGGGTTCCCCGTCGATGGGCGTATAATCCACCTTGAAGTCGCCGGTGTGTATCAGCGTGCCTATGGGGGTGTTTATGGCCAGCGCGCAGGCGCCCGCTATGGAGTGACTGGTCTTTATGAACTCCACGCTGAAGCAGCCCAGACGTATGGTATCTCCGGGGCTGACGCAGTTAAGGTCAGCATGGTCTACCTTTATCTCGGTCAGCTTCTGCTCTATGAGAGCTATGGTCAGCTTTGTGGCGTATACCGGCACATTGAGCTTTTGGAGGGCATAAGGCACCGCGCCTATGTGATCCTCGTGACCGTGGGTTATAAGTATGCCCCGTACGTTCGCCGCATTCTTTTCAATGTAAGTCATATCCGGTATGACTACATCTATTCCTGGCATCTCCTCATCCGGGAAGGACATTCCGCAGTCCACTATTATTATGTCGCTGCCGTATTCTATTACGGTCATGTTCTTGCCTATCTCCCCTACTCCGCCGAGGGGGATTATCTTCAGTTTCTTTGCAGTCTTTGCCAAATTATATCTTTTCCTTTCGTCTTTTACAGTTCTTAGGTAACTATATCCATATATTGCAATATGCATACTTGAACCAATTTTATCTTATATTATACTATCCTTATATTTTTACCACAAGCGGGCTATTTTGTAAACAATCCGGTAACTCTGTTATATCAGGTCATTTTAAACTTACCCTGATTCTTGTAAAGGCGCCGAACTTCGGGTATAATATATTGGTTGAAATTCTGTCATTGAGTATATTTGCGGAGATTAGCAATGGATATAAACACCACCGGGTCTTCCGGCCGTACCCATGTCCGCCAGGACAGCCAGCCGGCACAGCATAAAAGAAAGAAAAAGAACCACTACCGCGCCATGAGCCGAAAGCTTCTGGTGCTGATATGCCTGTGCATAGTGGGTCTTGGCGCAGTTCTGATACTTCGGCTGCACTATACCCACACCCCCAGCGCAAAGAAGCTCCACTCATACCTCAGCGGCGGCGCGTACCTCAGCGGCATAGTCATTGACGGCAAGAACGTATCCGGCATGACGCTGGACGAGGCCCGCAGCGAGATAGCCCCATTAATAAACGAAGCTGCGAAAAACATAAACATACGCGTTTCCCACGGTTCAGACCTGTGGGTGTTCACCGCAGCGGATATGAAGGTATACACCAACCTAGAGTATGCGTTGGCCGAAGCAATGCTGTACGGCCGGGGCGGCACCGGCGCCGCTAATAAGGACGCCAAGAAAGAACTCAAAGAAAACGGCAGGGAATTTGACGTGAGCTTCACGCCGGATATGGACGTGATAAGGGCGAGAGTCGCTGAAATAGCCGCTAAGATAGACACCCCCGCCACCGAGCCTTCTGCAGAGGCAAACGAATGGGCAGATTCACCCGGCTTCAACTACCACGAGGGCGTAAGCGGTCACGTCCTGGATCAGGACGCTCTTGTTCAAGCCATTGTCGACGCGATAACAAACAAGGATTATCAGGCAGTAATAAAACCGGAGCTTGTCACTCAGGAGCCTACCCACTCCATGGACTGGCTCAAGGAAAACACCCAGTTCATAGCCAAGTGGCAGACCAGCTTCGGCGGCAGCCGAAGCGCACGCGACCCGGGCCGTGTGGGTAATATCCAGAAAGCCTGTACTCTGCTCAATGGTCACAAGGTGGACGTGGGCGAGGAATTCAACTTCAACGCCATCATCGGCCCCCGCACCGAATCCGGCGGCTGGCCCCTAGCCCCCGGCATAGTAAACGGAGACAGATATGAACTGCAGCCCGGCGGCGGGATTTGCCAGGTCACTACAACCCTTTACAACGCCCTGCTCTGCTGCGGTCAGGATAAGGTAGAAATAACCGAGCGCTACCATCACTCCTGGCCATCCAGCTATGCGGATATCGGCCTCGATTCCACCGTTACCGGAACCGTGGAAAGCGGCAAGAGCCTCAACTTTAAAAACACCTCCGGTGCGCCGATGTACATTTTCCTCTACTGCGATCAGGCAGCGCATACTGTTACCGCCTATGTATACGGCGAACCGCTGCCGGAGGGGATAACCTATAAGCCCCGCGGCGATGTAGTAGAAACCACAGACCCACCGGAAACGGTTACTACCGAGAATCCGAATTGGCCCCTCGGCTACAAGCAGAAGGAGGCTTCCGCGCGCAAGGGTTACAAATCCAACGTTTACTTGGACAAGTACGTAAACGGCGTGCTGGATGAGAGCGCATCAGTGCTGCTCTATACCGACAGGTATGATGCCAAGGCCGAAAAGGTCATAATAGGCACCGGCGACCCGAGCCTGCCCAAGCCTACCGATTAAGCATGATAACAAAAGCGCCGACTTAGAGTCGGTGCTTTTTGCAGTATTCAGTGTTAGCTTTTTCACAATTAAAGCGGCGGCTAATTTTCTAAATTCTTCCTCATACCACTTTATTTCCAAGAAAAACAATGCTATAATAATCATGGTGCAGGTATGTATCCTCACTATATCAGATTTTTTCATACGCATCATTTTCAATAACATCTTTCAGGAGGAACCACTTAAATGAAGTTTTCCAGCAAAGTTGAAAAAAGCGGTCTGTCCCCCATGCGCAAGTTCCACCCCTATGCGGTGGCAGCGGAAGCCAAGGGCAAGAAAATCTATCATCTTAACATCGGCCAGCCCGATATCGAGACACCGAAGCAGTTTTTCGATGCTATCAAGCATTTTGAGCAGCCCGTTCTGGCCTATGCTCCGTCTCCCGGTATGCCTGTCCTGATCAAGGCTATCCAGAAGTACTATGATAAACTCAACATGCACTTTGACGAGAGCGAGATCCTCATCACTACCGGCGGCAGCGAGGCCCTCTGCTTCGCCCTGCAGGCGATTCTGGACGACGATGACGAGATCCTCATCCCCGAGCCATTCTATCCCAACTACAACACCATGACCAACACCACCGGCGGTAAGATCGTTCCCATCCCCACCTCTCCCGAGGAAGGCTACCGTTATGCCGATCGCGCCAAGATAGAGGCTCTCATAACCCCCCATACCCGTGCCATCATGTGCACCAACCCCGGCAACCCCACCGGCGTGCTCCTGACCCACGAGGAAATGGAGATGATCGTGGACATCGCAAAGAAGCATGACATGTTCGTCATCGGCGACGAGGCTTACCGTGAGTTCGTATACGGCGGCGAGCCCCTGCAGTCCTTCGGCGAGTTCGCCGAGACCGCACCTGAGAACATCATCGTCATCGATACCGTGTCCAAGCGCTTCAGCGCCTGCGGCGCCCGTATAGGCTGCATCATTTCCAAGAATAAGGAGCTTATGAACCACTGCATGAAATACGCTCAGGCGCGTCTGTCCGTCGCCACCCTCGACCAGATCGCCTCTGCCGCCCTCTACGATGTAGGCCCCGAGTATTTCGCCGCGGTACGCGACGAGTATAAGCTCCGCCGAGATACCGTCGTCGAAGAGCTCAACAAGATTCCTGGCATCGTCTTCGAGTGTCCTAAGGGCGCCTTCTATCTGATGGCGGCTCTTCCCGTGGACGACGCGGAGAAGTTCCAGCAGTGGCTGCTTGAGGAATTCGACGACAACGGCGACACCGTCATGTTCGCTCCCGGCAAGGCCATGTATGCCACCCCCGGCAAGGGCGTAAATGAGATTCGTATCGCCTATATTCTAAAGCGGGAAGACCTGATCCGCGCCTGCCAGCTGCTGGCCCTCGGCATCAAGAAGTACAACGCAAGATAAACAAAGCAATATAAAAGGCCTTCCGGTTTGATCTGAACCCAAAAAGTTAGACACGAAATCGATATCAAGCGGCATCAAGGGCT
>OQWD01000001.1_pt1 | contig 112164 bp, 122 predicted proteins | sample 1691631 | NCBI WGS metagenome assembly OQWD01 (sample SAMN03418283, study PRJEB22391) | human gut metagenome | biome: human-gut; feature: organic feature; material: feces | host: Homo sapiens | place: Italy | collected 2013-04 | reverse complement strand
AGGCCGCAAAATGTTCATCCTGAAAGTTCTCTTTGCGCCGCTGTCGCTTATCCTGCCCCTGTTCATCTGGCTGTGCAGGGGCTTGGCAAGCTGCAAGACGTGAACACCGCCAGGAAAAACTTCATCTATAGTTAAAAGCACAAGCCGGGGCGAATACCTCGGCTTGCTTTTCTAAAATCGTTGTTTACTTTCTTGCTAATCTCGGATATAATATTAGCAAGAAGGGAGCGATAACATGACCGCCTACGACCGGCTTGACCTGCTTTTTCAGCAAAACAATGGGATCGTCAAAACCGCGCAGGTTTTGGAAATCGGTATTGCCAAGTCCACGTTTTACGCCTACGCCAAGCAGCGCGGCGTAGAGCAGGCAGCGCACGGCGTTTATGTTGCGCCTGATGCTTGGATGGACGCCATGTACCTGCTGCACCTTCGCTGTGCGCAGGCCGTATTCTCCCATGAGAGCGCGCTGTTTTTCCATGACCTGACCGACCGGGAGCCGAATCCGTATTCCATCACGGTCAAGACCGGCTACAATCCTGCGAGCCTGCAAGCGGATGGCATCAAGGTCTATACCATCAAGAAAGAATTGCATGACGTGGGGATCATCACGATGAACACGCCCTTTGGCAACCCGGTTCCCGTCTATGATATGGAGCGTACCATCTGCGATCTGATCCGCAGCCGCAGCGGGATTGAGATGCAGACCTTTCAGGATGCACTCAAGCAATACGCAAAACGAAAAGACAAGGACTTGCGGAGGCTGATGCGCTATGCACAGATGTTCCGTGTTGAAAAACTGCTTCGGCAGTATTTGGATGTACTCTTATGATTAAGACCGCACGGCAGCTCAAAGACCTGATCCGCAATCTCTCCAAGGACAAATCCGCAGATGCGCAGATTCTGATGCGCAATTACATGATGGAGCGGTTTCTGGAGCGCATTTCTCTTTCGGAATAGCGGGACAAGTTCATCCTCAAAGGCGGGATGCTGGTGGCTGCCATGGTCGGCCTTGACGCCCGCTCAACGATGGACATTGACGCAACCGTAAAGGGTGCGACGGTCGGCATCGAGGAAGTAGAGAATATGATTGCCTCCATCATCTCCGTGCCGGTGGACGATGGCGTGGAGTTCCGGGTGAAGCGCATTTCCGAGATCCTGGAAACCGTCGTGTCCCGCGCCACCACCAACACCCGCATGAGAGATTTCTATGATCTGCACATTCTGAGCCAGCTCCACGACCGGAGCATCGTCCCCACCGATCTCCGTGCGGCGCTCATTGCAACGGCCAGGAAACGCGGTACAGAGAAGTATCTTGCCGACGCGCCTGCGGCCTTTGATGAAGTCGAGGCCGACCCGAACATGGAAAAGCTGTGGCGGGCTTATCAGAAGAAGTTCTCCTACGCCGCCGATCTGTCGTGGCATACGGTCATGGATTCCATTCGCAGCCTATATGAACTGGCGCGGGAGTAAGAGGCCAACAAATCGGAATTTGTGAGGGTAATTATGATAAATTTTTTGAATGATATAAGGAATGCAGAAAATCCAATATCCAATAATAGAAAACTTATAAATACCATAGCGATATTGTTTCTCGGAATAGCTTTGGGAACTTTCTCAAAATATCTGGATTTTCGTCAAACTGAACTTCCAGGTGTGCTTATGGCAATAAATGGAGTCTTAGATATTGGTAATTTTCTTGGGCGTTTTGCAATCTGGATATTGATTGCACTGTGTATTTCTATTTATAGCAATTCTGCAATAAGAGCAAGCATCAATGTTTTTGTATTCTTTGTTGGTATGGTTGCAAGCTACTATTTGTATTCAAACTATATTGCAGGATTTTTCCCAAGAAGTTATGCGATGATTTGGTTTGGATTTACAGCTGTTTCTCCATTATTGGCTTTTGTCTGTTGGTATGCAAAGGGGAAAAGCAAACTGGCATTTATACTATCAGCGCTGATTTTGGCAGTATTGTTCAATATGTGCTTTGTATATGGATGCTGGTATTTTAATGCAAAATCTGTTTTGGAAGTGATAGTCTTTATTATTGGACTTATTGTTTTGAGGAGAGACACATTGAGGAGTTCTGCGCTAATGGGAACGATTAGTATAGTTCTTGCAGTTTTACTTGATATGGTTATTCCATTTCATTTTGGATAAACAACTTCCAGTTTGTTGAACTATCAGTTTACTTTTACTCCTTGCAAATCAACACACTTCAAATGGTCTGCTACGGCAGGCCGTTTTGCTTTTTAAGGAGGTGTTCAACATGGCAACCACGCGCCTGATGCCCCTGCACACCGGCAAAGGCCGCACGGTGGGACAGGGAATCCGCGACATCATTGACTACACAGAAAATCCGCAAAAGACGGACGGCGGCAGGTTGATTACGAGCTGGCAATGCGACAGCAGAATCGCCGATGCCGAGTTTCTTTTCACCAAGAATCAGTACATCCAAAAGACTGGCAGAGTGCGCGGCGAGGATGATGTGATTGCAGGTGAAAAGGAGCATACGCCGCGAAAGAGCGCCGCCGCGCCGGTCAAACCGGAAAAGCGCAGCGGGAATCTGCTGGTGGACATTCAGGCCAAATTACGCGCTGGCAAGGGTGCCGGTTATGCGCGTTGGGCAACGTTATTCAACCTGAAACAGATGGCGCAGACGGTGGCCTATCTGCAAGACCATGAGCTTTTAGATTATGCCGTTCTTTCGGAGAAAGCAGCGGCAGCGTCCGCTCACTTCAATGACCTTTCCGCAAGGATCAAGTCTGCGGAAAAGCGCATGGCCGAGATTGCAGTGCTGCGGGAGCATATCGTGGGTTACGCCAAGACCCGCAACACCTACGTTGCCTATCGCAAAGCCGGGTACTCCAAGAAATTTCTTGCAGAGCATGAAAGCGAGATCACGATCCACAAGACCGCAAAGAACTATTTTGATGGGCTTGGCCTCAAAGAGCTGCCCACCATCAAGGCGCTGAATACCGAGTATGCCGAGCTGCTGGCGGAGAAGAAAGTAGCCTACGCTGACTACCGAAAAGCCCGCGAGGAAATGAAAGAGCTGCTGACGGCCAAGGCCAATATCGACCGTATTCTGGAGCTGGACAAGGAGCAGGAGGAAGCGAATGAACGACGGGAAAAAGAGGCGGAGCAGCGCTGAGCTGTCCGCCCACAAGCGATTTGAAAAATCGCGCAGCCGATGGAAGGGGTACCCCGCAAAGCCGTGGCTTTGTGGGGAGAGGACGAGCGATGAAGTGACTGAGCCTTGCTGCTTGCGGCGAGGCGAAGGATACGCAATCCGCGAGGACGAATCCATCGTTCCAGAACACAAATTTTGTGTTCTGAGGGGATTGGGGCAGCGCCCCAACAAGCATGAAACAGACGGGTTCCGTGTGAACGGAATCCGCCTGTTTTCGCAAAGTGGGTACCGCTTTGCATTGCTTGCCGCTTTCTTGTCCCCGTTCGTCCCCTCTCCGAGGCCGTGATCTTCAAGGCCAAGACAGCGAAACCAGGTGAGGTATTTATTTGTAAATTTTACTCCAGACGGATTGACAATGTGCATTGCACGTTGTATAATCTCAATTATACATAATGCGAGTTATAAAACGGAGGTATGCGTATGCCCGCAAAAGCAAAAGTCACAAAAGAAATGATTGTTGACGCAGCCTTTGCGGTCGCACGCGAAACCGGTGTGGAAAATATTAACGCAAGAACTGTTTCGGAAAGGCTACATTGCTCCACACAGCCCGTCATGTATCACTTTGCAACGATTGAAGAACTGAAAAGGACGGTCTATGCGAAGGCAGACCTTTATCATTCGGAATACCTTATGACCATGAAGAAACCGCCAAAGGGTGCTGCCCTTGGAATCGGAATGAATTATATCCGCTTTGCCATCGAAGAACCCCACCTGTTCCGCTTCCTTTTCCAGTCGGATTATTTTAACGGAAAAACCCTGCTTGAACTGATCGATGCGGAGGAGCTTATCCCCGTTCTTTCAGCGATGCAGAGATCCTTAGGAATTGGCATGGAGCAGACGAAAATGGTTTTTATCACGGTGTTTCTGTTTGCCCACGGGTATGCAAGCATGATTGCCAACAATTCGTTGAAATACGATGAGGACACGATCAATTCCCATTTGGAGCGGGCATACAGAGGCGCAATATTGGCCGCGCAGGAAGAAGCGACATGAAAGAGCAATACAGGGCAATGTAATCCGCTTTTTTGCCCCATGTCGCTCCGTCCGAAAATCATAACATACTGACGCCTGATGTGCATTAGATAATGCACATCAGGAAATGTACTTTATAATGAAAGGATGCGGGATATGGCTCCGAAAAATAAATTCACAAAGGAAGAAATGGTAGAGGCGGCGCTGCGGGTCGTGCAGGCGAAAGGGATCGGCTGTCTGACGGCAAAGGCAATAGCGGATGAACTTGGGACATCCACGCGCCCGATCTTTACTTACTTTGGCTCTATGGACGAAGTTAAGCAGGCGGTCTATGCTGCTGCGGTGCGTGTATATGACAGCTACACCAAAGCGGGCTTAAAAGAGAGAATCCCGTTTCTCGGCGTCGGAAAGAGCTATATTCGTTTTGCGCGGGAAGAACCGGAGCTTTATTGGCTCCTGTTCCTGACTCGGTCACCGGAGTACAGCGCCATAAAATCGATGCAGCATTTACAGTTACTTGTCCGTCCGACCCTGATGAACATTTACCATATCACCGCCGAAGAAGCAGACCTTTATTTCCGTAATTTATGGTTCGTTGTTCATAGCCTGTCCACGCTGATCGTGACCGGCGATTGCCCCTACTCCGACCAAGAGATTGGGCATATCCTAACGGGCTTCAGTATCAGCATTTGCAAATCCATCAAAGAAATCCCCGGATTTGCGGCAGGTACCTTTGACCGTGATGCTGAGTTTCGAGCATTGGTCAGCAAGGAAACAGAGGTGATATAAATTGGTCGAAGCTCTGAAATCAAAAGTGGATTGGCTTTGCTGCCCAAGATGCGGCGGCAAAACAAGGACACAGATACGGCCACATACAGTGTTGGAGGATTTTCCGCTATTCTGTCCAAAGTGCAAATACACCTGCGTGATCCGTTTCAAGGACGGGAAAATGGAAGAACTTAAAATGGCAGACGCCAAAATCTAATATGAAACTACAACAACGATTCAATGCGAATCATTTGAAGCTGATCGCAATTATTGCCATGACGGTTGACCATGTATGCGATTTGGTTTATCCCGGTTTCCTGGTTGAACCGATGGCAATAGGATTGCATTTTGTGGGGCGTTTGACGGCTCCGATCATGTGGTTTTTCGTATGTGAGGGATTTTATTATACGCATGATGCAAAGAAGTATATGCTGCGAATGGGAATCTTTTCGGTGATCTCGCACTTCGCATATTGTTATGCATTTGGGATAAACCCGATCCCACTCCGTACAGGAATTTTTAATCAGACAAGCGTCGTGTATCCGCTCTTTGTCGCGGTCTTGGTTCTGTGGATACAGAATACTGACTTGCCCATGAAAAACTGGGTGAAGCAGGTACTTATCTTTGTGTTGATTTTAAGTGCGTTCCCCGCAAATTGGAGCTGCATAGCGGTACTTGCAATTGTAGGCATGTACAATAAAAGGGGCGATCTGAAATCCCAGATGAATGTAATGGCTTTGTATGTTGCCCTGTATGCAGCCGTATCCTTCCTGTTTGTGAGCAAGGGCTACGCCCTTGTACAGATCGGAGTTTTGTTGGTGTATCCAGTCTTGAAGCAATATAACGGAGAGAAGGGAACTGCAAAATGGATGAAGTGGTTTTTCTATCTGTATTATCCGCTGCACTTAATTCTCATCGGGGTACTTCGCACTCACTTTTACGGGGATGCGGGTCTACTGTTTTAGCGAAGAAACAAGCAGCAATTGGCCGCTTAGCAAAGGACGGAAAAACTGAAGAAATCAAAATGCCAGACGCTTAGACGCAGTGCAGACCGAGATAACCGGTTTGTACTGCGTCTTTTTATCACATCAATTGAGAAAAGAGGAACTGTAAATGAAGAAACCCAATGAAGATGATATTCTGGAAACCACATTGTCCATCGCTGAAAAAGGATACCCGGAAGCCTATCGGTTTTTGCTGAATGCCTACGAGGAAAGCCCAAGCAGCTTTGGGCCGCAAACATTCTATTTCCTCGCTTGTTTGGCTGGCGGCGCCAATATGCTGGATTTGGCTTTGGCGTGGCTGAGAAAGGCGATTCAAGAGAATAGCTGGTGGTATCGCCCGGAAGTGTTGGAGGATGACGACTTTGCGGCGCTTAAAAACGATGCGGCGTTTCTTTCGCTGAAGGCAATTTCGGACGACCGCTATGCGGCTGCCGTTTCCAAGTCAACGGCGATTTTTTCATGGAAGAAGAAAATGGCAGACAACCTGTTTCTGGCCATTCATGGGAACACACAAAACGGTGACGTCGCACGGGCAGATTGGGAACCGATTGTGGGAACAAGCGGCCTGTGGCAGTTGGAAACCGTCCAGAGTGCCGAACCGGACGGCTATGGAACCTATCGTTGGAGCTATGACAGCACTTCCTATTTGCCGGTAGCGGCTTCCATAGAAAGCGTACAAAACGAAGGCTATCACAAAATTGCTTGCGGCGGCTTTTCTGCCGGATGCGATATGCTTTTGCGTGCGGTCACATTTTCCCCTGCACGCTGCGATCTGTTGATCCTGCAAAGCCCTTGGATTCCGGTATTGCAGGATCATTCAGAAGATATGGTTCGTGCCATTTCGCAAAAGAACATCGAGCTTCAGATTTTCTGCGGCGCAGAGGATGAGGACTGCCTTCCAATGGCAAAGCAGCTATATGCTGTGACGAAGCAAGCAGGCTGCAATGTGACACTGACGGTTCAGGAGAACACCCGACATCAGTTTCCGGTGCAGCCGTACCATGTATAGAGAGGGATACAATATGAAAAACAGCGCGTTGGTGGTCATCGACCTGCAAAATGATATCACGAAAAACTACAAGGAAATCATTGCAAAAGTCAACGAGGCAGTTGACTGGGCAGAGCAAAAGGAACTGTGGATCGTTTACATTCAGCATAGCAACCTTTCTGCGGGAACGAGAACCTTCAAGCCCGGCACCCGTGGTGCAGAGCTGGTGCCGGAGCTGAACGTCGTATCCAATCATATCTTTACAAAGGTAAAGAGCAACGCCCTGACCAGCGAGGCGTTTGCCGCTTTTATTCGGGAGCGTGGAATTTCCGAGTTTTACGTCGTTGGTGCGGACGCCGCGGCCTGCATCAAATCCACCTGCTACAACATGGCAAAAAGCGGCTATACCGTTCATGTACTGTCGGACTGCATCACCAGCTACGATAAAAAGAAACTGCCGGAGCTGCTCGCGTACTATGCAAGCAAGGGCTGCTCTGTTGTGACGCTTTCTCAGGTCACGGGGGTGTAATTGATGTAGCTGCACGGGAGGAAACGACATGAAAAAGCTATATGAGAAAAACGAGCTGACCTTTGCGATTGTATGGATCGTGATTTACTGCGTTCTGCAATCGCTGGCAAATCCACTGAACGAAATGATTGGAATCGAATACTCGGCAAGCGCTGAGTTCTGCATCTTGCAGGCAGTCGTACTTTTTGCCTTTATTCGAAAGAATAACTTGTTGAAAAGGTATGGGCTTTGCAAACCGCTTGTCCCTGCCTGCCGGTTCCTCTACTATGTGCCGCTTCTTATCTTGGCATCGGGAAATCTCTGGAACGGTATTGCCGTCAATTACCCGACGGCGGCTAAGGTTTGTCGTATTGTGTGTATGCTCTGCGTCGGATTCTTGGAGGAAGTGATCTTCCGGGGGCTTCTGTTTGAGTCCATTGCAAAGGATAATGTCAAATCCGCCGTTATTATCTCCAGTGTGACTTTTGGTATCGGACATGTCATCAACCTGTTCAACGGTAGCGGTATGGATCTGGTCGATAACCTGTGCCAGATCGTCTTTGCAATCGCAGTCGGTTTCCTGCTGGTCACAATCTTTTATCGTGGCGGCAGCCTGCTCCCCTGCATCCTCGTCCATTCCGCCATCAACACGCTCGGCACCTTTGCAAATGACATGAATCTTACCACGGAAATGCACCTGCTCCATCTCGCCACTCTGATTGTCATTACGGTCGCCTATACGCTAATCCTGACACGGACGCTCCCGAAAGCTCAGCAGGAAAAAAGGAATTGACGTGGATAAGGGAGAACGATATGCAAATCAGTCAGTTTTTTGTGAACGGAGATATAAAAGGCGCGATTGCCTATATGCGCAATCATGAGGAATTCAAGGACATTCTTCCTGCGTATGTGGCGATTTTTGAAGATCAGAAGTACCGTACATACGAAATACCTGACAATCTCAACGACATCCTGCGCCTGTATCAGATTTATTTTCGAGATGCCTTTTTCTGCGGCTTACCGGAGGCGAAGGCCGCAGAGAAGCTGCTGACAGGGCTGCGAGCGCTCCTGAATATGCCGGATGCGGACGAAGCACATCTGGCGGAGCAGCTTCAATCGGTGCTTGAATTGGAGGGCTATCATGCGCTTTTCGGGAAAACGCAGGGATATTACGGCCCTTATGTCTGGCGGAATACGGTTCCAACTACCTACCGCGTTGAACTTCCGGACGGAACGGCAGAATATACGGTCAACATCCTTAAAGGTTTTGTATTTCGGAGCTGGATGGATTATCTGACCTTCGGCCGATATGGTACGGGCGGCTGGGCTTCGCCCGACGGCACGATCAACTGCATCGAGCAGGCGTATGACTTTGCAAGCGAACGTTTCCTTGTTTCGCTCCTGAAGCACGAAGCGCAGCATACCGTGGATATGAAACGATTCCCGGAGATCACCCCCGCAGAGCTGGAATACCGGGCAAAGCTGGTGGAGCTTCACTATTCCAGCGATTTGAGTCTGCTGCAAAAGCTCTTATCGGAAGCGGATGAGAACAAAACAGACGACGCTCACGCGGTTGCTGCCGCGCGGATCAAACGCGAGTTTGCAGACACGGATCAAAGGTCACTGCCCTGTGTCCAGACGCAGGCGCTAACGCTGCTTCATGCACATACGAAAGAAATGGAAGAAAAATATGGAGGTCAACGGAATGAATAACAAAGCCAGTATTACCGCCCTGATGAGTTCCTTCGGACAGGCATTTCATGCAGAAAACGAAGATCATCCTGTTTTCGCCGATCATCTTGCCAAAAACCTGATGACGGAGGAAGAATATACTGCCGTTCAGGGCTATATCCTCGGCGGAGCGCAGTTCTTTGAACCAGAGATCGACCCCGCAAAGCAGGAACCGAAGGGGCTGCTGCGCCGACTTGTGAATGTCCATATCGCGCCGTCGCCGCTCTGCCGCGCGGCCTATACGGAGAAGGCTTTGAAAACCGCCGTCCTGACTGGCACAAAGCAATATGTTATCCTCGGCGCAGGTATGGATACCTTCGCTTTCCGGGAAACGGAGTTTTTATCGAAATACCGGGTATTCGAGGTCGATCATCCTCTGACGCAGGCGGACAAGCTGGAACGGATCACCCGTGCCGGTTGGACAGCACCGAACAATCTCACCTTTGTCCCCGTGGATTTCACGAAGGACAGCTTGGCGGAACGGCTGATTGCTGCTGGTTTTGACCCGTCTACAAAATCATTTTTCTCATGGCTCGGCGTGACTTACTACCTTTCAGCAGAAGCAATCGACACGATGCTCTCTGCATTGTCCTCGATCTGTGCGGACGGCAGCACCCTTGTGTTTGATTATCCGGACGAGGACTTCTTTGCTGCACCCGAAAAGCGTGTGCAGAACACCATTATGATGGCAAAAGCAGGCGGTGAACCGATGCAATCGGCGTTTTCCTATTCAGAGCTTGAAAAGCTGCTGGAGAAGCACGGGTTTCTGATCTATGAGCTGCTGACACCGGATGATATTCAAAGGGACGTGATCGACAAGGCCGGGGCCGATATGAAAGCCTTTGAGCATGTCAATTACTGCCTTGCTGTCAGGAAAGCTTAGATTGTATGGAGGTAAGATTATGAAAAACACGAATCAACTGATCGGCTGCTGCGGACTGGACTGCGAAAAATGCGATGCCAGAATCGCAACGATAACAAACGACAACGTCCTGCGTGAAAAAACTGCCGCCCTGTGGACAAAGCTCAACAGGGTAACAATCACGCCGGACATGATCAACTGCACCGGATGCCGCATAGACGGAGCAAAAACGCCGTTCTGTGACAAGCTCTGCCCCGTACATAAATGCGTCCGGGAAAAGAGCCTTGATACCTGTGCCGACTGCCCGCAGATGGATAGCTGTCCAACGCTGGGGTGCATCTCCGTAAACAGCCCGTTTGTGCTGGAAAACCTGAAGCAGCTGAAGCAGGATAATGCCTGACACAATGACGGTAAACGGTGCGGAATATACCATACTCCAGCTCCTTGGAAAAGGAAAAGGCGGCTATTCCTATCTCGTGACAGATGGAACGACGCAATATGTCCTGAAACAGATCCACCACGAGCCTTGCGAATACTACGCCTTCGGCGACAAGCTGCGCTCAGAACTGCGCGACTATGAAACGCTGCGCAAGATCGGTATTCCCATGCCCCGGCTTTTGGCGGTGGATACCACGCAGGAGCGCATTTTGAAGGAGTACATCGCTGGGCAAACAGTGGCAGAGCTTCTCAAAGCGGGACGAATGGAACCCGACTGGCTTGCGCAGGTGCAGGCCATGTGCAGTCTGCTATACCCGGCTGGACTGAACATCGACTACTATCCCACCAACTTCGTTCCGTGCGACGGAATGCTTTACTACATCGACTACGAGTGCAATACCTATATGGAGCAATGGGACTTTGAACATTGGGGCATCCAGTATTGGGCTGCTCAGGCACCGGAAAGGACGGAGTAAACGTGAAAATCCTTTGGGAGGACAGGCTTCTCTATGCGGTACTGGCGCTCCTCGTGCTGGCGGCGTTCTACGACGTTTATTTTGCTAAGGTACTGGCGCAAAAGCGGCGCGGCATCCAGACCCGGCAGATCGGGCGCAGAAAGGAAAAATCCATTCACACGGTTGAAGTGCTGATGAGCATTGCGACGCTGGGTGCGCCCATAGCACAGCTTCTCTCCATCGCCCTTGACTGGAACTATCTTCCCGCAGGCGTGAGACTTACCGGCTTCTGTGTCGGGATGCTGGGCGATGCGATCTTCCTGCTGTCCGTTTTGTGCATGAAGGATAGTTGGCGGGCGGGTATTCCCGACAAGGATAAAACGGAGCTGGTCACGACCGGCATTTACCGTTTCAGCCGCAACCCGGCCTTCCTCGGCTTTGACCTTATGTATGTCGGTGTCCTGCTGCTGTACGGGAACCTGCTGACGCTCAGTTTTTCTGTCTTTGCCATCGTCATGCTCCACTTGCAGATATTGCAGGAGGAGCGATACCTTGTGAACACCTTCGGAGCGCCGTATCAGGAGTATTGCCGCCATGTGTTCAGGTATTTGGGCAGAAAATAAAGACCTTTTCAGGAGGACAGATCATGTCAAAGCGAACACGTCAATACATCGGTATTCTGGCTGCGCTTGCCGCCTACTACCTCGTTCACGAGGGCGCACATCTCTTGTATGCCGTGTGTACCGGTGTATTCAAACAAATCAACTTTATGGGGCTGGGTGTGCAGATCGATGTCTATGCCGAGCGCATGACAAATATGCAGCTTGGAATCTTTTGCCTTGTGGGTGCTTTGGCAACCTTTTCTGTGGGATACCTGCTCGCGGCACTTGCAAGGAGCATCTGCCATGCCAAAAGCAAGCTGCTTCGTGCGGTGCTTTACTACATAACGATTGCTTTACTGCTGCTCGATCCGCTGTACCTCAGTGTCCTGTGCGGCTTTTTCGGCGGTGGGGATATGAACGGCATCGCCCTCCTTTACCCGGAGTGGGCGGCAAGGTGCCTTTTCGGTGCGCTGCTTCTTGTCAATGGGCTGGTATTCTGGAAGCGGGTACTGCCTGTCTACCGGCAGTCTTTTTCCGGGCGATGAACTTATAGGAGGAACTATGAAAAACTACAAGAAAACAATTACGATGTTGCTGACCGCAGCGATATTGCTGGTATCTGTTTTTATGACAGGGTGTACCAAACTGTCAGAAACTCCCAACAGCCCCCCATCCGGGACAGACGCGCTCGCTGAATCCGACGGCTTTGGCGTGTATGTCAAGCTGGAGCGCGATGATGCCAGCTCTATCGCCCTGCACGGCGGCAGCAGCTTTACAAAGGTATGTGAAAATGCGGATGGTTCGCCGTTAAAGGCTGGTGAATGGGTTTTCACCGGGGACGATATTGTACAGCTTTCCCAAAAGGACAACTGCTCCGTCCTTTTTACCGTTAGTGCGCATGATGCCGACGATACGCTGCTGGGAGAAGGCACTTTCCTCTACGATGTGGCACAAGAAAAGCTGTATGTCACCATTTCTGAGGACGGCGTGACCTGTTCCACCTCTGACGCAACCGATGCCCCGGCAGATGTGCCGCCAGTGCTGACGCTGCCCATTCTGGATGAGATCGACCGGAATGTGACCGTTGGAACCTCCGGTTCTTCGCTGCTGGCTGTGCAGGCGGCGGCCAAGCTGCTGGACTGGGGCGAGAACACCGGTCTCGGTACGGATGAGATCAGCGCCGCCGCCTCCACATGGCTGGCCGCAAGGAACAATGCCCTGACCGACTGCCTGAAAAAGCTGGAGCTGGTGGACGAAGCCTACCGGAAACTTCTGACCGACGAAGCGCGGGAGCTGCTGGACAGCGCCGGGTGTGAAAATGTGGAAGTTACTTGGGGCAGCGACCCGGTAGAGCCGGTCGAGGCCATCATGCAGGCGGCGGGGCTTCGCGGATGATGCGAGCAGCCAATACGAAGAAAGGAAGTCCTAAAGATGAATAACAGCTTGTTTGTCATAGAGCGCGCACGGGCAGAGGATGCAGCGGCACTCTTGGATTATCTGAAAATCGTGGGCGGCGAAACCGAAAATCTCAGCTTCGGTGCGGAGGGAGTGCCGCTCGACCTTGAAACGGAGCAAGACTATCTGCGTTCACAGTGCGAATCAACGGACAATGTGCAGTATCTCGCCAAGGTATATGGCGAGATCATTGGTACGGCAAGCCTGAACCGCAAGCCCCGGCGCATGAGCCATCGCGGAGAGTTCGGCATCAGTCTGAAAAAAGCGTGGTGGGGCTGCGGCGCGGCATCTGCGCTGACGGAAGCCGTTCTTTCCTTTGCCAAGGAAAACGGCTTTGAGCAGTTAAATCTTGAAGTGCGCAGCGATAATGCCCGTGCTATCAGACTTTATGAAAAATACGGCTTTCGGAAGCTGTGTATGTTTCCCCATTTTTTCAAAATCAATGGATAATATGTCGATTTTGACCTGATGAATCTCGAACTGAACACAGCAGACAGCAAAACGTAAAAAGCCCCGGCAGAAACACTCATTGAACATAAAAAGCAAACGCATAGCCAGACGCATAGACGCAGAGCTTTACCGGAAGGTATTGCTCTGCGTCACTTTTTCAAAAGGAGTAAGTTATTATGAAAGGCATTTTTGAACCAAGCACGTTTTGCAAGTGCAGTCGCAGGCTTCCCACGAGTGGAAAATTCATCATCGCCGCTGCTCTTGCGGCAATGATGCTAATCTCCCTCACGGCCTGCGGAAAGGTTCCGCCCACCGGCAACAGCGACCAAGACCCTTCCGCTGCGGGAAACGCGGGAGGAACGGTTGAGATGATTCCGTCCACTGACACAGACGGTTCAGCCGATGCGGATACCGCAGAGGGAAAAGATACCCCAGCGAACGAGGACGGTGCCGCTGATGACGCATGGAAAGCTGCGTTTGAAAAAAGTCTGCTGGAAAACTACGGCGTCAAGCCGGATCATTATGAGGAACTGGAAAACGGCGTATATCAGGTCTATGTAGAAATTGATGGAAAGGTTGTCCCCTATGTTGCGGTGGATTCTGCAACCGGAGACTACCACGGATAAAATCAAATAACGACACGAGAGTCAGACGCATAGACGCAGGGCCGATAATCCGTGAGCCAACAAACTGCACGGGTTATCGGCTCTCTTTTTGTTTCCCTTTGACGTGTCATTTCAGCTTGTCCGCGCTCATGCACGGGTCTATGTACTTCTGCGACTCGGCATCACTCTTACCGACAAAGAAATCTGCCTCGCACTTGGCGACGGTTTGCGGTGCTCTGCCGTGGAACACGATTCCGTCGAGGCTGATGTCCATCTCTTCCGAAATCAGTGCAACCGTTTCAAAACGCGGATTGCTCTTGCACTTTTCAATCTCAATGACGGTTCGAGTACACATATTGAGCCGTTCTGCTAACTCGCGCTGTGTTATCTTTTTCTGCTCCCGCTTTTCGCGGAGTCTCTGGGCAAACAGGTCAAGAAAGTTCATTGGAAATCACCTCTACTATATTGTAGAGTGAGCTTTGCTTCACTTAAATCTACATGTAGCTCATATCGAATGAGCTATAAATCACCTTCAAAGAACTGGAGATTATTTTATGGAAACACGGATGAACAGGAGATGGCGCTAAGGCCGCTCGCAGCCATGTAAAAAAGCATAAGCACCGAGTAGCCGCCTACTTAAAAAAGCGCGCGGCGATCCCGCAGACGAGCTGCACTCACAGAAGTGAGTTGCAGCTCTCTTTTTATGCAGTATGGTTCATCCGTGATTCAGCCCCTCCGGGGGCAGCAATATTCCCTTGTGCTTTCGTGCGCAATCAAGGCGCTCGTGCGGGCAATTATGTCCGTGCGAGCGCCTTTTTTCGTTTTTCTGTCGGCTGTCGTTCTCCGCCGGTGTTGGCTCGGCTCACCAACCACCTAACACCGAAACAGAGGAACAAAATGTTAAATAGAAAAAGCAGCTATGCGCTGACGGGAAAGCCCGTAAGCGCATTCATGTGACCTTGAGGAAACCCACCAAACCGAGAAAGGAGATTGCCATGATGCAGCCAATGCCAAACGAATCCCGAATCCACACGGATGAGCTGGTGGACATCCGGGAAGTATCTGTTGACAAAAATCTTCCCAAGGAAGAACGTATTGCCGCCTTTATCCGCCAGATCAAAAATCCTTACCGCTTCCGCTGCGGCGATTTCGTGGTAAACGCCTGCTTTGCCGGGAACGGCGTTACGTTGGAGGAATGTCTGCAAGGCATTTTGCGCTGAGCGACATCCTCGCTTTTTTCCGCAGAGAGTGCTATGATCGGTGTGGAAAAGGATGAAAACCAAATAGCCAGATAACCACTCTTTTCATGCGGGAGCAGTCCGGGAGAAAGGAGTGCTTTTTCATGCCTAAATACAAAGCTACCGCTTATATCCGCCTGTCCTACACCGACGATCATTCCAGCGAGAGCGACAGCGTTTCCAATCAGCGCAAGCTCATTGAAAACTTTGTAGAGCGCAACCCGGATATTTAGGTCGTTTCCGAAAAGATCGACGATGGTTATAGCGGCATCATTTTTGACCACCCTGCATTCAAGGAAATGATGCAGGTTGTCACCGATGGCAACATCAACTGCGTCATCGTAAAAGACCTCTCCCGGCTGGGGCGTGAGTACATTGAAACGGGCCGGTATTAGCGCCGGGTATTCCCGGCCTACGGGGTTCGCTTCATCGCCATCACCGACAGTATCGACACCGCCCACGACAGCGGCGATGATCTGACCGTATCGGTCAAGAACATTATGAACGAAGCCTACTGCCGGGACATTTCCATCAAAACCCGCGCCTCTCTGGATGTGAAGCGGCGCAACGGCGATTTTGTCGGCGCGTTTCCTGTGTACGGCTATATGAAGTCCGAGGACAATAAAAATACGCTCATCCCCGATCCCTATGCCTCCCGCGTTGTCCGTGATATTTTCCGTATGCGGCTGGAGGGCGCAAGCGCCTCCAAAATCGCATCGGAGCTGAACCGGTTGGGCATTCTCTCCCCGCTGGCCTACAAGAGAGACAATGGCCTGCCCTATGCGAAAAAGGGCTATGTGGACAAGGCTGACTGCAAGTGGTCGGCTACCACCATCATCCGCATCTTGCAGGATGAAACCTATACCGGAACGCTGGTGCAGGGCAAGCAGGGCACCTCCAATTACAAGATCAAGCAGATGGAGCAGCGCCCCGCCTCCGAGTGGGTGCGCGTCCCGGATGCCCATGAAGCGTTGATTGCCCGTCAGGATTTTGAGCTGGTGCAGCGCATTAAGGGACTGGATACCCGGACTTCTCCCAACGAGGATACGTTGTACCTGTTCTCCGGTATTCTGATCTGCGGGTGCTGCGGAAGCCGCATGACCCGCAAGACCAACCGTGCGAACGGCAAGGAGTACCACTACTATTATTGTCCCACCGGCAAGAAAAAAGGCTGCGCCCATCCGGTCATGCTGAAAGAAAGCAGCCTGATCGACTGTGTGCGGGACAGCCTGAAAGCCTATATTGGCAACATTGCCTCTCTGAAGGCGCTGCTTTCTGGCATTGACCAGTCCAGCATCAATCAGGCGCTTGCCAAGGAATACAGCGACCACATCACCGACAATGAGCGCCGGTTGGAGCAGGTGCTGGAGTTCAAGGCACGGCTTTATGAGAGCCTTGTGGGGGGGATGCTTACCAAGGAAGAATACGCCTCCTACAAAGCCAAGTACACCAAGCAGGCCGAGGACATCCGCGAGAGCGTCCGCGTTCTCAAGGAAAAACTCACGGAGGTTTTGGAAAACCGGAGTGAGCGCAACCGCTGGATTTCACAGTTTACGCAGTTCTCCACGCTGGAAACCTTAGATCGTAGGGCGCTCATTCACATGGTACAGAGCATCCGCGTCCGTGGGAAAAAGGAGCTGGATATTACCTTTACACATGAGGACGAATATAAAAAGGCGTTGCAGCTTCTGGCGCTGGCTGCGCAGCAGAAAGATTACGAACAGAGAAAGGTGGGCTGAGCATGGCGAGAAAAAGCAGGAAAGAAACGGCTGCGGTAGTCGTGCAGGAGGCCGACGCCGCTTGCCGCGCCGCGATCTACGTCCGCCTTTCAGTTGAGGATACCCACACGCACAGCGTATCCATTGAAACCCAGCAGATGATTATTGCCCGCTATCTGGAGCAGTACCCGGAGATCAGCGTATACGATACCTATATCGACAACGGCGCGACCGGGACAAACTTCCACCGTCCGGGCTTTCAGCAGATGCTCTCGGATATTGAGGCCGGTCACGTCAACTGTGTCATTGTGAAAGACCTCTCCCGTTTGGGCCGAAACACCATTGACACCGGCTATTACATCGAGCAGTATTTCCGCATCCGCAGTATCCGCTTCATTGCGGTCAACGAAAACTTCGACACCGCCGCCCCGGAGGACGCCCATTCCGGTATCATCATCCCGCTTCGGAACATGATAAACGAAGCCTACGCTTTGGACATTGGGCGCAAGATCAGGGCGCAGCAGCGGCAGGCCATGAAGGACGGAAAGTTCATCGGTGCGCGTACTCCCTACGGTTATCTGAAAGCGGAGGATGATTGCCACCAGCTTATCATCGACCCCGTTGCCGCCATTGTGGTACAGCGGATGTTCCGATGGGCTTCCGAGGGCGCTGGCCTCAATACCATCGCCGTGCGGCTGAACGAGGCTGGCATCCTCACCCCCAGCCACTACAAGAAGATGCAGGGCAAGATCACCCACGAAAATTTGCTCGGCAGCGGCAAGTGGCAGACCCGAACGGTCGGCGTTATTCTCCGCTCCGAGGTCTACACCGGAGATCTCGTTCAGGGGCAGACCAAAACCGTGGATCACCGGCAGGTCAAGGCCGATGCCGAGGAATGGACGGTGGTGCGGGACACCCATGAGGCCATCATCAGCCGGGAACAGTTCGCGGCGGTGCAGGAAATTCTCAATCAGACCGCCAGCCGCGCCAAGGCGCGGGAGGTCAAAGCCTTCACGAAGAATCTTCTCAAAGGCAAGGTGTTCTGCGCCCATTGCGGCGGCAGCCTGCACCGGCAGAGAAACATCCGCAAGAAGTCCGACGATGTGTACTTCTACCATTGTCTGAGCCAGAGCCGAATCAGCAAGGACGCCTGCCCCGGCGTGACCATCCGCGAGGATAGGCTGCTGGATATGTTGGCAGATATGCTTCAGGAAACCCTCAACACCGCTTTGGGCGAATACCGCCTGTCGCTTGCGGAGCTGCCCCGGCAGGCCGCCGACCGCGCTGAGCTGCGGGAGAAGATTACCAGCCGCAAGCAGGAAATCCAGCGGCTTCGTGGTATCGTGCGGAGCTTATATGAAAACCTCGTCCAAGGTGTTCTTACCAAGGATGAATACTTCGACTACAAGGAAAAGTACGAAAGCCGCATTGCCGACCTCTCCGTGGAAATGGAGCAGTTGGAGGACGGCCTGCGGACGATGGATACACAGATTGAGCAGCACCGGGCGCTGGAGCAGGACGCCGCGCAGATCAAGACCGACCGTGCGCTGACCGGCGCTCTTATCGAGCGACTGATCGACCACATCGAGGTATCCCACGATAAGCAGATCACGGTGCGCTATCGCTTCCAGAGCGAGTTTAAAACCTATGCGGAGGTGCTGGAACAATGCAGAAATATGTGATTGCCCTCTACATCCGCCTCTCTATCGAGGACTACAAGTACGACAGCTTGAGCATTGAGAATCAGAGCCTTGTTCTCCATGAATATGCGGCATCCATGCCCGAAGCTCTGAACGCGGAGATCATGGAGTTCATCGACAACGGATACAGCGGCACGAATTTTGAGCGTCCGCAGGTACAGAAGCTCATTGAGCTGGTGCGGGCCAATCAAATCGACTGCATCATCGTCAAGGATTTTTCCCGCTTCGGGCGAAACAGCATTGAAACCGGCTATTTCATTGAGCGCGTGTTCCCGCTGTTCCACACCCGCTTCATTTCCATCAGCGACGATTTTGACAGCAGCAAATTTAAGGGTGACACCGGCGGCATGGACGTGGCGTTCAAGTACCTCATCAGCGAGTATTACAGCCGCGATATGTCCATTAAAACTAAGAGCGCCAAGTACGCCAAGATGCAGCGCGGCGAGTACCAGAGCAAGATTTGTCCCTACGGCTACCGCAAAAGCGCCGATGGCAGAATGGAGCCTGACCCGGAGGCCGCTGCCATTGTGCAGCTCATCTTCCAGCTTGCCGCCGAGGGCATCAACGCCACCGCCATCACGCGAGAGCTGTTCCGCAGAAACATCCCCACCCCCGGCCAGTACAAAGCGGCGCACGGCAATCATACCCACGATATTTCCCGCTGTCACGGGATTTGGAGTGCGTCCACCATTCTCCGCATTTTGGAGGACGAACGCTACACCGGCGTGTATGTGATCGGCAAGCGGGCGGTTCTCGAAGTAGGCGGCACCAGAAGCCGCCTAAAGGACAGAGAATCATGGTACATCATCCCCGACCATCACCCGGCCATCATAGAGAAAACCGTGTTTGATACCGTGCAGGCCAGCCAGCTCCGCTTTTCCCAGCCAAACAAGAAAAAGCGGGACTACCCGCTGAAAGGCAAAGCCTTCTGTGGCTGCTGCGGTCATGCGCTGTCCCGCACCATGCAGAAAACCTCGTATTATTACTGCCGCCATTCCGAAGCAAACGAAGAAAGCCGCTGCCACAAGATGCGCTTGAACGCCGCAGAGCTGGAGCAGGCGGTATTCCTGACGCTGAAAAAGCAGATGGAAGCCGCCGCACCACTTGCCCCGGACGGTACGCTCCGGGTGGAGGCTTCCGTACCGGAACGCACCGAATATGAGCAGCAGATCGAGGCGCTGCAAGACGGCAAGCGCACTTTGTATGAACGCTATCTCATGGGCGAGATCGACCTGAACACCTACAAGGCAGAAAAGGCCGCGTGTGACGAGCTGCTACTGAAAACAAAAAACGCCTATGCCGTAGTATTGGCACAGGCGAAGCAGAAGCAGGACGAGCAGGCACGGCAGGACAGCCGCAAGGAAGCGTCCAAGGCGATTTTTGATGCGGACGCACTGACCACCGAGCTGGCCGAGCTGCTGATCGACCGGGTGCTGGTGTACCCCGATAAGCGCATCGAGATCGCATACAAAATCCAAGACATTTTCGATTGAGGTAACAGACATGAAAGCTGCTTTCTATTGCAGAGTGGACGGACAGGGCTTCGGCTTTGTCCTCCCCGATGAAGTTGACAAGCTCCGCGAGTTTTTCGCCGAGCATCAGGATAAGCCTGCGCTTGAAAATCCATCAAGCGCAAGCTGAAAATTTTTGTCGTGTGCTTGACATACGGGTGACGAAGGTCATGGAAGCGTATTTTCTTTAGCCCGTTGTTCTTTATCACGATGCTGAAATGCTGTGTGATATAATTCGGCTTGATTCGCTCTCCCAACTCATCTACATAGATGTAGTCCAAATACTTTCTGCAATACGCGCTGCCACATACCCGCCGATTGGTTTCTTGCTCCGCTTTCATACGAAGCAGCAGCTCCTCAAACGGTTTTACCAACGGCAACGTGCGATGACTGGACTTTGTTTTCGGCCGTTCCTTGTCAATCATAGTTACCTTACCATCCAACATAACCTCTGTGACGGTGTGCTTGATTGTGAAGGTTTTGCGTTCAAAATCGATCGCGTCCCATTTTATGCCGACGATCTCACTACGGCGCAAACCGTAGAATGCGCCAAGGGTGACGGCAAACTCGATACGCTTGCCTTTGACGACGGAAAACAGGTTTTCCAGTTCCTTTTCGTTGTAGGTGGTAGCCACATATTTGTTCTTCTTTGGTCGTTCGACTCTATCTGCTGGATTGAAGTCGATCAAGCCGAGCTTCAGTGCGTATTGGAGCGCCTTTCTTATATTGGCGTGACGATGAATCACTGTATTGGCGCTTACCTTCTCCACATTCAAGCTATATAGATAGTAGTCTTGAATATGTTTAGGAGTAAGTTCCGAGAGCGTAAGCCCCTTGTCCTTAAAATAAGGATTGATGCGGCTTTTGATTACCATAGCATAATTGGCATAGGTTATAGGCGTATTTCTTAAGGCAACACCTAAAATAGTCGATTGGACAATACCCTGGATACTGTTGCTAACGGCAATCCTATCAGCTAATGTGCTTCTCGGTTGGGGTATTAACTCTAGTATACAGGGGGTTCTGTCCTGCGGAATCTCGGTGTTGGGGAATCAACTCTACAAGCAGGCGCAGTTAGGGGTACACGAAAGCGGATTCCAGAAGAAAAAGTAAATAGTAAGTGTTGTCGGATAGGAGCCGCGAAACAGCCGACGGGTAATATCTTCATTTTATAGTGGCAGGGGTGGGGCCGGAAGATTATATATATAGCTGCGCCTCTATCGGCGCAGCGCTTTTTATTATTCTGCAAAATGTTAATTTTATTTTACTTATGGCGGATGAACGTGACATAATTTGAAAGGCAATATATAATATAAATAAAGCTGCGCAGGAGGTCAACATGAGAATGAGGGTTTTTATTGCATTGCTTTGCTGCCTTATGCTGTCCGGCTGTCAGCATAGTGCTTCCTTGCCTGCTGCCGATAAGGTTGAAACAGAGGATATGGCGGAGCGGGATACTGAAAAACCGGCTGACGGAAAGATCATTGACTTTGATGGAGACGGTATTGAGGACGCTGCGGCATTGTCGATAGTGGATAAGGACTACGCAAAGCTGACGGTTACTCTCGGAAGCGGAAAAACTCTGGAGAAAGAAATTCAGGGCTGGTGGTGGTTTGTCGATAATGAAACGGGACGCGACAGCCTTGAACCGGCCAATGTGCCAGTTTGCGATTTTGACGGCGACGGCAAGGACGAAATGTTGATACAGCTGGCTTTTGCCGGAAGCAGCGGCCAGAGCAGAGAGATACACATTTTCGGGGTCAAAAACGATGAATTAGTTGAGTTGCCGCTGGATTATCTTTTTCCGGATATATCCGACCTGCCGGATAAAACCGATTATTTAAGTCAATTTAAAGATATCAATGATAATTGCCTTGGGGCGCAGATAGTCCGCGGGGATGACGATAGACCCCTGCTGCGCGTAAGGCAGTATGATTTAGCCACTTCAAATTACGACGGCTCATGGTATGTGGATTGTGCGTTCACCGGTCAGGGCTGGGCCGTAAAACGGGTGACGTGGAGCAGGGGGTTCCCGGAGCTTGACGGCAATGAACACGGCGGAACTATGCCTACCATGGTATCTCAGGCTTCTCACAGCGCCAAAGCCGGCTCGAACACGATTTATGCCCGCCCGAGCGACGCCAAATCCGATGCTCATCTGATATATGACGGGGTATCCGGCCGTATATTGGCAACGCTGGTCAGGCTCCCTGATAATGAACCGGCGCTTCGCTTTAAGGATTCCGGCGGGAAAGAAGTGGATATTGATATACCTTGTCTACCGTATGATGGGGTTTGGCTCACAGCCGATTTTGCAGATATCGATAACGACGGCGTTGAGGAAGTCATAGTTCAGGTTGACCACAATACGACCATGGGAGATAAATGGGTCAGCGTATTCGGTATTAAGGACGGCGTCCCGGCCTTGGAGTTGCTCATATACAGCGGCTGGCCATTTGCGTCTCAATGGGGCATTCTTCCGGTGGGGCATACAAACGACGAATGGCGTGAGCTATTGATAGGGTCGCTGCGCTCAAATTGCGCTATCATGGAGCTTTACAGCATTGAAAGCGCTTCCATAATGGGCGAAGCTGCGCCGCACTATATAACAGTTTATTATCGAAATGCCGATTCGGAGCCGACCGATGATCTTCGGAGCCTCGAGCTTTATTTTGATTAATATGGGGAAACAGTGCAGAGCTTTGTGCTCTGCACTGTTGGTTATTTATTTATAAAAATAGTTACCGCCAATAGGATTCCCCGGATAGGGGGTTGCCCCACTCGGAATACCCGCTTCAGATGACTTGAAATTCGTATAGTTGCCACTACGTAACTCCGAATGGTACGTTTTACTTGAAGAGAAAGCAGAGCCTATTACTGAAATAGCATTAGCCCATTTCGTAGATGTCCTTCTAGGAGCAGTTGTTTCGCCATTAGTCTTATACATGGAAGTAAACTGAGAACTGTTCTGAAAAACCACATCCTTAACCGTATTGGGATAGCCGCTCAAACGAACTCGATTAGCAATAATTTGAGCAACAGCCTTTTGACCAGTAGTGCTGCTATCTGATTCTCCATAGATACACCTTGCAACTACTTCTGATTCAGACATAGATGCCTTCTTATCGGCGCATTTGTAGCCGATGTAAGGTTTTCCCCAGTTTTTACGGTTATCAGCATAAGCGGATATTGTTGCTGCTTTCTGCCTTGTTGAGCTTCCGGCAATGCCATCTATGCTCATATCATTTTGAAGCTGAAACTGGAGAACTGCTTTTAAAGTAGCTTTGCCGAATATTCCATCTGCTGTGCCAATGGCAGTATAACCAATATTTGAAAGGTTAGTCTGAAAGGTTTTAATATCAGATACCATTGGTGCATTTGGACCATATTTGTAATTTGGCCCGCTGTTGATTGAAACGGGATTGGTATATGAATCATAAAACTTTTTCAAAAGCATCCAAGACTTATTGCCTACAATGCCATCAACAATAGCCCCATAATCATTCTGGAAAGATTTAACCTTATTTACCGTTGTGGTATCATAAGAATTACCAGAGGACGAAACAGTATAACCAGCTGTATTTAGATACTTTTTCAGCTGAGTTACTGCGGTTCCAGTATCACCTTGATGGAGGGTTCCACCGTTATTCATCTGTTCAACAGAAACAACAGACATTTTTTCGTATTCCTTTCGTTTGAATTTACTATTTGGGATCCCTTAATCACAAATAGTAAAGCATTGTATCTTTCGTTTAAAGTGACATAATGGAGCCATTAGCCTTTTTTGATGACAAACTTTGGTTTTAAGTTTATTCACATATTCATGCTATACTATACTTACTATTTTGCGGGAGGTCTTACCATGCGCCTTTTGATAGCTATCCTCTGCTGCCTCATGCTGTGCGGGTGCGTTTCTCAGACTGTAATTAATGCTCAAGCCAATAACCCAATACCTACACCCGCTTTCCCGTCATTGCCTAATGAGGAATCACAGGATAGTATGTATATTTCTTCCATACCATCCGAAACGCAAAATATCGGAGAGGAAGGCTTTATCCCTGCCGACGCAAGCGTGATGTCCAAATACAGCTATGTGTTGTCTTCCCATACAGAAGACATTTACCCTGCGGACAGCAACTTCTGCTATTATATCGAAAACCAGAGCAGCGAAAAAACATACGGACTTCGAAGCAGGAGCTATGCCATTGAGGAAATAAGGGATATTGCCGATTCAGTTCAGAATAATTATTATGATGATAACAGCTTTGACGTTATCAGTTTCCTTTCAAATGCCGGTATAGAAGGCATCGAACAGATACAAAAGCTTGAATCTTATGATACCCTGCATAGCATCTATATCACTGAGGTTCCGTCCCATAACAAGATCTGTCTCATTTTGAAATACTTCAGAAATTATGGTTTTGCTGTTATATTTGAAGGGGAGCCATCCGGTTATTCGGCAAAGAATGCAGTAATGGGTTGGCATTTGGGAAGCTTCAGCTATAACGGCAATCAGTGGCTTATATTTTCTCAATATACAAATTGCCTGTGGTTAAACGCAGCTACCGGCAATATCGATTTATCCTATACCGACACATATTACGAAACGGGTCCAGTAGCGGAACAAGTATATATGGGTGAGAACTTTTATGTGTCAGCTCCGCAGCTTTGTGGCACAGGCGAAAATAATTACATTTCGTTGGAATTGTATAAAAGAGTGTATTATGATTATTACTCAGAAATTGAAAACGGAGATACTATAGCTGAAGCACCATCGCCAGACGAGGCAGCCTTTTGTTGCCACATTAAGCTGTATTACAGTAATGATCGTAGAGCTTTTTATACTAAAAACGAAGCCTGCCGCGACTATCTTGTCGCCCCTTATTCTATCGACAGTATAAAATATTTCGTTCCATCCTTTATAAACCGGCTTTCAGAATTTGAAGACGAATATCATAAACGTTTGATGACCGAGTATATTAAGTAGGTGGCGCGGTACTGTCACTCCCTTATTTTTTAAAGAGCGTAGTAGTATTTTAGTAGTGCTAGCGCGATTAATTATTATAAAGGCGCAAATTGCAATAACAATTTGGACACCCCGTGGTAGATAGCCTCGGCCGCGGATGGAGCCGCAGGCTCTGTCCGGGGGGCGAGGATGTCGCAACCGTCAGGCTGCGTAGACAGCATCAAGAAAGGCTGCAAACAGTTCCTCCGGGGTGCGGTAGCCCAGCTTCTTGCGAGGGCGTCCGTTCAGCTCATCAGCAGCAGACAAGATGTACTCTGGAGAGAAGGATTCAATGGAGGCACCCTTGGGCACGAAGGCTCGGAACAGCCCATTGTGACGCTCGTTTTGGGGACGCTCTCAGGCTGTGTAGGGATGAGCGAAGAAGGCTTTGGTTCCCCACTTCTCCACCTTGGCAAAGTCAGCAAACTCGCTTCCGTTGTCCACCGTAATGGTCTTAAAGATCTGGGGGAAGTGTTCGTCATACTCGTCATGGAGCTCATTCATGAGGTTCATGACCGCCTCGCTGGTTGTGCCAGGAATACGGAACGCAAGGTAGGTTTCCGTCTTTTTCTCCAACAGAGAAAAGGCAACAGACTCTTTTCCGGCACGCTTGCCAACCACGGTATCGCCCTCCCAATGGCCCTCTTCAAGACGGAGGGATGCAATTTCCGGATGCTCTGAAATACTTGTGCCGTAACGCTTTTTGTTCTCCCGCACCCGGCGCTTCTTCGTTTTGCGCTTCAATGCCTCGGGGAGTTCCGTTGGATGGACAACTGTCCATTCCAGACCATGTTGTAGAGGGTCCGGGAACAAACCATCTCAGACGGCTCAAACAGGTGGTGCAGCTTGGCGTAGCCACAGCAGGCATCCAGAGACCACTTGTGTTCCTTGAACTGCTTGACTACCCAACGAAGGAAGTGGGCGCAGCGGCAAATCCGATGGTGTTTCCGAGAATGCTTCCTGTTGGCCTTGTAGACGGCCTCTCCATGCCTTGCTGAGTAACCGGGTTTCCTGCCCTTATTGCTCTTACGAGGCGGTGTGCCGCGTCGTAGTTCGTTTGCCACGGTAGACGGCGAGCAACCTATCTCTCTGGCGATGGCTCTGTTTGTGTAGCCTTGGCACTTGAGATGTTGGATAGCCCCTCGTTCTTCACGCTGAAGGTGCTGTCCCTTCTTGCGTTCTGCTGGCCCTGTGATATAATCTTGGCAGTCCATAGTGATTGCCCTCCCTTGGCAGATGTTGTGTAGGAACTTCATTCTACCATGCTGGAAAATCACTATGGATTTTTTTGTTAGGTGTCCAACTTCATTATGCAATCAACCATTAATTTAAAAAACAACGAGCCTGTGCAATGGGGAAAAGTCGCGCTATGCTATCGAAGGCCGAAGGTGGCGGCGCTATTTGGCGTTGCGGCTGCTGAAGGAGATAAGCACGAAATCATCCTCTCCGCAATTCTTAAGGTTGTGCTTTGTGCCGGCATATATATATAGGCTGTCGCCTTTTTTTAAATAGATGATCTCATTTTCAAAATATACATCTGCAGATCCTTCAAGAACAAACATACATTCATCGTATGTGTGCAGTATCATGCCCTCCGAGGAAAAGCATCCGGAGGGAGTGGTATAGATAGTTCCGCGCATGGCGCAATCATCGTTAATCGGGGTAAAGACCTCGCTCTTTGTCTTGAGCTCGGGAAGGATTACTTTGTTGCGCTGATCGGCAAAGGATACATAAAATGATCTGTCTTGAGGGGGAGACTGTTCTGGGTTTTCGGGGGCAAGCAGGGATACCATGGGAATATTAAGAGCCTCTGAGAGCTTGCGGAGCACGGAAAGAGAGGGCTGCTTTAGCCCGCGCTCTATTTGGCTGAGATAGCTGGCTGTACAGCCTATATCAGCGCTTAGGGTGGATAAATTTATGTTTTTTGCCTTCCTGATAGATTTAAGATAACTGCTGTTTACCATGTGCGAAAAGCTCCTTTATATGCCGCAGGTTAGTATCATCAATATAATTATAAATTACAAATTATTCTTTTTCAAGGACGATGATAAGCGCGGGCCTGGTTGCTGCGGAGGAACAATGATTGCAGCAAAGAAAAAGGCGAGTATTGCACATCGGATGAGACAAAATAGTGAAATAATTTAATATTGACAAATATAAAAATCACGCTTAAAATACCGTTAATTAACATATAGTTAATTAACGGCAACGCAGACATCGTATATCAGTGAACAAAGCAAGTATAACACAGAGGCAGGAGAAGAAAAAATGGAAAGCAGCAAGGTCGGGCGCAATATACCCCAGATACCTGTGGTGGATGCACATTATGACTTGGGTATGTTTCTACAGCAAGAACGGCAAAAGGGAAAGCGAAAAATAATAGAGACAGAGCTTATGCCGGAATTGAGGCGGGGCGGGGTCCAGGTTTTGGTAAGCGCTATATATGTAGATGAAAACAGCGTCAGCGGCAGCGCGCTGAGGCAGGCATGTAACCAGATCGCGGCATTGCAGGCAGAGATGAAGGAGTCGCCTGACCTGTTTTCCGTGTGTACCTCCGCCATGGAAATAGAAAAGGCGAGAAAAGAAGGGAAACCGGCTATTATCATGTCCTTTGAGGGGATAGAACCGCTGGGGAGAAATGTCGAGCTTCTGGATTTCTTTTATGAATCGGGTGTAAGGGGAATAGGTCTTGCACATGCCCGGAGGAACTTGGCCTGTGACGGTGCCATGTACACAAACAGCCCGCACAATATCGGGGCCGGGTTGACTGACTTTGGCGTAGAGCTTGTGGAAAAAGCACAGGAGCTCCACATGCTGATAGACGTATCGCATTTGAACGATGCCGGAACGAAGGATGTGCTGGATATCGTCAAGGGACCCGTCATAGCCAGCCACAGCAACTGCCGCGCACTGAATCCAACGTTGAGGAACATCGACGATACACTGCTGCGGCGCATTGCGGACAGCGGCGGAGTCATAGGGCTCAATGGATGCAGCGTGCTGGTAAGCGACAGAGAAGGCAACGCAAGCATGGAAATGTTGATAGAGCATTTAAACCATCTGGTGAATGTTGCCGGTATAGAGCATGTGGGCTTAGGCTTCGACATAGCTCAGATGATACTTCCGGATGCGTACATAACGGTGAATGGGATAAAGCAGAAGGTCGTGGATATCGTTGCCAGCCACGGGGATATACCGGAGTTTACCGAGGAGCTTCTGAAGCATGGATATACGGAGGAAATGCTGAGGAAGATATACGCGGAGAACTTCCTCAGAGTATATCGGGACGTGCTGGTTTGATAATAGATTAAAAATCGGCTTTACATCATAAAAGCATCGATTAAAGAAAAAAGAAAAGGAGAAAAAAGATGAAAAAATTGATTGCACTCGTGTTGTCGCTGCTTGCAGTGTCAAGCCTTGTAGCAGGCTGCAGCTCGGGCAAAGGCACAACCGTAAACAGCGGAGAAAAGTCCGTCACCTTCTCCCTGCTCTCTTCCCCTGCCAGCCTTGACCCCGCGACGACAACGGATGGCCACTCCCTGATGGTAGAGACCCAATTGTTCAGTATGCTGGTAGAAAGCAAAGGCGGCACCTCCAACGAGATAAAGCCTGATATAGCTGAGAGCTGGGAAATTAGCGAGGACGGGCTGACCTACACGTTTAAGCTCCGCGACGATGTATATTTCCACAACGGCAAGCTGCTGACCGCAGACGACGTTGTTTATACATTCAACAGGGTAATGACCGAGCCCTATACTTCCTACTATGCTGCACCCATCAAGTCCGTTGAGGCTACCGATGAGCACACCTTTGTTGCACATCTCAACTATCCGTTTGCGGACTTCCTGACACTGGTCGGCGGTATCTATTTCGGTATCTGCTGCGAGGAAGCCATTACCGCAGGCAGCGACTTTATGTATAAGCCCGTCGGTACCGGCCCCTACAAGCTGGAGGGCGGATATATCCCCGGACAGGCCTTTAAGTTTGTCTACAATGATCAGTATTATGGCGCAGAGCCCGACATCAAGGAGATAAACTTCAAAATTCAGCCGGATACCAACACTGCCGTCATCTCCCTGCAGAACGGTGAGGTCGATTTTATCCCTGCGCTGACTGTGAACGACATCGGAACTATAGAGAACGATGAAAACCTTGCGCTTTACCAGGCTCCCAGCTATACTATCCATTATGTGTGCTTCAACAAGAACAATGCGCCTTGGAACATCAAGGAAGTCCGTCAGGCCATAAACTATGCGATCAACAAACAGGATCTGCTGGACGGCGCCCTGAATGGCATCGGCACCATTGCAAACGCGCCCTTGAACAGCCTGCACCTCGGCTACAACGACAGCATACCCTTTAACGAGTATGACCTCGATGCTGCAAAGGCCAAGATGGTGGAAGCGGGATATCCCGATGGTTTCTCCTGCAACCTGATGGTAAACAGCAATAATGCGGTTTCCATGAAGATAGCGCAGATCATGCAGAACCAGTTGGCGCAGATAGGCATCGACGTGTCCGTTGAACAGCTTGAAAAGGCTGCTTGGAGCGACAATCTCAACAAGGTTAACTTTGAGTTTGCACTGGGTACCCTTAACTGGTCGGATACCAACAATATGGTAACCTATCTTTACCATACCAACGGCGGCTTCAACTATGACCATGTTTACAGCAGCTCCGCAATGGACGAAATGATCGAGAGGGCAAGCCAGACTCTGGATACCGCCGAGCGCGTAGAACTGTATAAGCAGATTGTGGAGCTGGGCCATGAGGATATGCCTATAATATGCCTCCTCTTCCCCAATGAGATCGTAGGAGCCAACAAGAACATCGACGGCATCGAGATCGTTGATAACTGCTACTTCCCCGTAGCGACCTGGACCTTGAACCAATAAGTATTCAGAGCTTCATGAAGGAGTGCCGTTTAACAGTGCTCCTTCATGCCTGATAGTGTAAAAAACCGTTTCAGCGACAACAGCGAAATTAAATTGAAGGCACCGTAAAAAAGGAGGGCTAAACTTGCTGAAATATATTTCAAAACGAATCATATACCTTATTCCGGTACTAATAGGTATCGTTTTTTTGGTATTTACGATCATGTATTTCTCTCCCGGGGATCCCGCAAAACTTATACTGGGCGATCGCGCACCGGAGGAGCAGGTGGCAGCCTTGAGGCATGAGCTGGGATTGGATCTTCCCTATTATCAGCAGCTTTTCAACTATATAAAAAATGCCATGCACGGCGACTTCGGAAATTCCTATCAGCTTCGCATGCCGGTTTGGGATATAATCAAGCTGAGATTCCCACTGACACTGCAGCTTACGACCTTTACAATGCTGATAGCGGTGTTGATAGGCGTACCTGTCGGCATCCTGTCGGCAGTAAAGCAGTATTCCGTTATTGACGCCTTTTCGGTAATCTTTGCGCTGTTGATGGCATCAATTCCCGCGTTTTGGCTCGGCATGCTGCTAATGCTGCTGTTCTCATTGAATTTAGGATGGCTGCCCTCCAGCGGGTATGAGGGAGTGAAATGGCTCATATTGCCTTCCATTACCCTCGGCTTTATAAACTGCGCCACGATCATGCGCATGACTCGCTCCAGCATGCTGGAGGTGGTACGTCAGGACTTTATCCGTACCGCCCGCGCAAAGGGCGCCACGGAAAAGAGGGTCGTCTTCAGACATGCGCTGAAAAACGCCATCATTCCCGTTATTACAGTGGTGGGTACCGCATTTGGCTCCAGCTTGGGCGGGGCGGTGGTTACCGAGACCGTTTTCGGCCTGCCAGGCATGGGTACACAAATAATTACCGCTATACGACAAAAAGACAATCCTGTTGTACTGGCGTCCGTCATCGTCATTGCGTTGGCGTTCAGCCTAGTCAACTTAATTGTAGATATCCTATATACCTATGTTGATCCTCGTATTCGCGATTAAGGGGGAGGAGTTTGGATATGACGAAAAAGGCCGCCGCTGCAAGCGGCACTAAAAAAAGAAGTCAAGCGCAGGAGGTTTGGCTGCGGCTAAAGAAAAACAAGCAGGCTATGGTAGGGTTAGCTGTTTTTTGCCTGATCGTGCTCATATGCTTTTCAGCCCCACTGTACATGGATTATGATGCAAGGGTCATCCAGCAGAATATTTCCGAAAAGCTGCAGGCCCCAAGCGCAGAGCATTTGCTCGGCACGGATAATTATGGCCGCGACACATTGGCAAGGCTAATATTTGGCGGACGCATCTCTATTACCATAGGCATTGTGACGGCGCTTTCGGCGCTGGCGGTTGGAGGCCTCATAGGTGCGGCGGCAGGATTTTACGGCGGCAAGCTGGACAACATCATAATGCGTATTATGGATGTTTTCCTCGGTCTGCCCTCCGTTTTGCTTGCAATAGCGGTTATCGCGGCCCTCGGCTCCAGCATCGTAAACCTGATGATAGCCGTGGCCGTATCATACGTGCCTATTTATGCCCGTATAATACGCTCGTCCGTGCTTTCCATACGAAGCAAGGAGTATATAGAGGCTGCCAGGGCAATAGGCACTGGTGACCTGCGCATTATCTGCAAAAATATCATCCCGAATGCCATAGGCCCGTTGATCGTTCAGGCTACCCTTGGCGTGGGAGAGATAATAATCGCAGCCGCAGGCTTCAGCTTCTTGGGTCTGGGCATAGAGCCTCCCCTTCCCGAGTGGGGTCAGATGTTATCAGAAGGCAGAGAGGTCATAAGGACTATGCCTTCTCAGGTCATATATCCCGGCCTTTGCATCATGGTAACGGTCCTGTCGCTGAATTTGCTGGGCGACGGCTTGAGAGATGCGCTTGATCCCAGGCTGAAGTAAGGAGGACATAAAATGGAAACCAAAAATGAATTCCTCGAAATAAAGGATCTGTCGGTCTGCTACCACGCGTATGACGAGGTGGTAAAGGCCGTAAACCATGTGAGCCTTTCCCTGGAGAAGGGTGAGACACTGGGCCTCGTCGGCGAAACGGGCGCGGGCAAAACCACCACCGCCCTCAGCATAATGAGGCTGCTGCCCAAGCGTACCGGCGAAGTGCTTAACGGCGAAATAATTTTCAACGGTCAGAACCTGCTGAGCCTGCCGGAAAAGGATATGTTCGAGATCCGCGGCAGCCAGATAGCGATGATATTTCAGGATCCCATGACCGCCCTTAACCCTCTTCAACGGGTTGGTGAGCAGATCGCGGAGGTCATAAGCCTTCATCGCGACCAGAGCAAGGAAGAAACGGAAAAGACCGTTGATGAGATAATGAAAAGCGTGGGCCTCCCGCCAGACCGCAAGGACGAATATCCCCATCAGTTTTCCGGCGGAATGAAGCAGCGCATAGTTATAGCGATAGCACTGGCTTGCAACCCCTCGCTCCTCATTGCGGACGAGCCCACCACTGCATTGGACGTGACCATTCAGGCGCAGATACTGCACATGATCGAGGAGCTGAAGCGCGAACGCAACACCTCGATGATACTAATTACCCACGACCTGGGTATAGTCGTGGAAATGTGCAGCAAAGTAGCCATAATGTATGCGGGGGAGATAGTGGAATCCGGTACGGTCGAGGATATCTACGGAGCAAGGCAGCATCCCTATACTATAGGCCTGTTCGACTCGGTTCCCAATCTGGAGGATGAGCAGGAAAGGCTTACACCGATTAACGGCTTGATGCCCGACCCCGTAAACCTTCCCAAAGGCTGTAAGTTCCATCCCCGCTGTCCCTATGCCACAGAAAGATGTAAAAAAGAGCAGCCCGCAAATGTAGAAGTATCCTCTGGCCACTTTGTACAATGTCACATGGCCAAGGTTGCCGCAAAGGAGGAATAGCGTCATGGCAGACAACATTCTGGAAGTTAGAGGTTTAAAAAAGTATTTTAATACCCCCCATGGCCTGCTGCATGCCGTGGATGATCTGTCTTTTAATATCGAGAAGGGGAAGACGCTGGGTGTTGTGGGAGAGTCCGGCTGTGGCAAATCTACCCTCGGCAGGGTAATACTCAGGCTTATCGACAGCACCGAAGGCGAAGTGCTGTTCGAGGGAAAGGATGTCCTCAAGTATTCCAAGGCGGAGATGAGAGCCATGCGTAAAAGCATGCAGATCATTTTCCAGGATCCCTATGAATCCATCAATCCCCGCATGAGCGTAGGCGAGCTCATCGCCGAGCCGCTTATCGTAAACAAAATATGCAAGGGCGCTGAGATGGATAAAAAGGTCAGGGAGCTGATGGATACCGTAGGCCTTGCGGAGAGGATGATAAACTCCTATCCTCACGAGCTGGATGGCGGCCGCCGCCAGCGCATAGGCATTGCGCGGGCCCTTTCTGTGTCACCAAAGTTTATCGTGTGCGATGAGCCCGTATCTGCTCTTGATGTATCCATTCAGGCACAGATATTGAACCTTATGCAGGACCTGCAGAAGGAGCGCGGGTTTACCTACATGTTCATAACGCATAACCTTAGCGTGGTTAAGCATATATCGGATGATATCATGGTCATGTACCTCGGCAAGATGGTGGAGAAAGCCCCAAAGAGCGAGCTGTTCAAAAACCCGATGCATCCCTACACCAGGGCGCTGCTGGAGGCCATACCTATCCCCAAGCTCAGCAGCAGAAACAGAAAGCGGGAAATTTTGCAGGGCGAAATAAAGTCTCCAATCAACCCGAAGGAGGAGTGCCGTTTCGCGGGGCGCTGCAAGTACGCCACCGAACAGTGCCATCAGGGCGTACCGGAGCTTAGGGAGATAACGCCGGGCCACTTTGTGTCCTGCTTCTATGCAGATAAATAGGAGGAAGCATCATGGGATTTAGAAATTTCACGTATTACCGCTCCGGTGTGGTGCTGGCAAAATTCCGCATATCCGGTGAGAAGGTGTATTGCGTGCCTCGCGACATAAAGACCATGGAATTTGGACCGGAAAGAGAGTTTTCTCTGCCCATGGAGCCATTCAACGCAGAGCTGGATAGGCGTATCGCGGAGGCTGTCGCTGCCGTACAACGCGAAGCAATACCCGATGGGCATGAAAAGGCGGACGACTATATTGCCGAGATAAACGGAAAACAACTGCGGGTAGAGCGCTATGTGCAGCATAGCGGCTGGTATCCTTTGGACTTTCTCGTCTCTGAGGGTAAAATTGTTGCCGCAATAGATAATGAGCGCCACTACATAGGCCTGTTGGTGGAGGATGGCTGGGAAGCCGCTACACCTCAAGCCGCTATGGAGGATCCGCTTCTGTCAAAGCCCGAGTATGGCATGGAGTTCATAGGCACTGAAATGATACCCATGCGGGATGGGGTGCGCCTTGCAACGGACATCTATTTGCCGACACAGCGCAAGGCGGGGCAGAAGTTCCCCACGGTGCTTATTCGCACCTGCTATAATAAGCTCAATACCGACATGTACTTTGCCTATGTGCATTACGGCTATGCCGTGGTCGCCCAGGATACCAGAGGGCGCGAGCTGTCCGAGGGTCTGTGGCAGCCTATAATAAACGAAAAGGACGACGGGGACGACACACTGAACTGGATAGCAGCACAGGAATGGAGCGATGGTGGCGTGGGCATGATTGGCCCGTCTTACTTGTCAATCGTCCAGTGGCAGGCGGCGGCCAGCGGAAACCCCCACTTCAAAGCCAGTATAAGCATGGTCACCGGCGGTGTTCCGCTGTTCGATTTTCCGCACAGGGCGGGTGTTCTGTCCCCGGGAACCATGGCGTGGATTACCTCTATGCGAAACAAGAATTTTGCTCCGGAAGACAGGGTAAGGGATGACTGGAATCAGGTGCTTAAGCACCGCCCGATAAGGGATATACCCCTTGTGGCCACTGGAAATGAAAATCCTTTTTGGAACGAGTGGATGGAGCACGAATATTATGACGGTTACTGGCACAGGGGAAATTTCCTGGTAAATCAGCACAAAATTGACCTTCCTGCGCTGTATGTTACCGGCTGGTATGACGACGTCGGCCCGGGCAGCATGCAGATATGGGATATGAATAAGCGAAACGGGCGCAAGAATCAAAAGCTCGTATGCGGCCCATGGATGCACAAGATGAACGTATCTCGGGACATTCACAACATCAATTATGGCCCGGATGCCGTGCGCTATGACATGTTCTGCATGTATATGCGCTGGTACGATCACTTCCTCAAGGGCGTGGACAACGGAATAGACCGCGAGGAACCTGTGGATTATTTTGTGATCGGCGAAAATCGCTGGCACAAGGATACCGAGTGGCCACCGAAGTGTGCCGTGGAAAAGAACCTGTATCTCTCATCGGGGGACGGAGCCTCCGCCGATGGCGGCGGAGCATTGACCTTTGATCGCCCGGTGGCCGCAGGCGAGGATCATTACGTGTACGATCCCGACGACCCTACTCCGTTCCTCATCGACGTGAGCGAAAACGAGTGCCTGGTGCCTGAGAATTATAAAGATGTCGAGCTGAGAGATGACGTGCTGGTGTATACCACGGAGCCCTTGAAGGAGGCCGTCACCATCGCCGGTGAGCCTGTTGCGATACTTTATGCTGCATCCAGCGCCAAGGATACCGACTGGGTGGTCAGGATAACCGATCTTGACCAGGCCGGCAACTCGATACGCATGTGCGACGGCATAGTAAGAGCCAAGTTCCGCAAGTCCTTTATCGAGCCCAAGCTGCTGCTGCCCGGCGAGATAGTAAGATATGAAATACCGATGACCTGGATATCAAACAGATTCGAAGTAGGCCATCGGATAAGGGTGGAGGTCGCCTCCGGCGCGGACAACTCGATCTTCTGCAACACAAATACCGGCTTCCCCATTGTAGACGACGTTGATAAGGTCGTGGCAGAGCAGACGGTATATAGCGGCGGCGATCATTGCAGCCGTGTTATCCTCCCGATAATAGAATAACGGTTTGAATCAATAGCAAGAACCTATACCAACCAAATAAACCGGTCGGCGTAAAATACGCCGGCCGATAGTTTATTTTCACATCATTAATCTCGTTACCCCATTATCCTCAGCCTATGGCAGCAGCCGCTGCCGAGTATGCCCTCAAGCTGCGCCTTGAAGGCGTCGAACTTATCGTTCGGCACGAAGGCGAAGCACGGTGCCTGCGAAGCCTCCGCCATGTACCCGCACGGCGCCGCGGCCGTTCAGCAGCTTTTTGCAGATGGTTATGGTAAACGCCATTTCCTGATGCTCGCCGCTTCCGGGGAGGATTACGTTCTGATGGTATTCCCATGACGAATCGCCGGACTCATTGACCAGTCTCAGGAAGCTGTCAAAGCGGCCGTGCTTGAGGGCCTCCGCCTGCTCCGTTACGCGCCTGTTGTCGTCGAATATGTGCATCGCCCGAAGGACGGACCTGTCGCCCGCCGCTGCCCTTACCTCGGGCAGCCTGCGGTAAAACTCCGCCTCGTCCACATCACGAAGATATTCCTTGCCGAAAACGCCGCAGACCCTATGCAGCTCCTCCGGTATCGCCGCATATGACGCGGAGCTGGAAAGGCCGGAGCCGGGCAGCACGGTTGAGCTTATTCTGGCATCAAAGCTGCCTACGCGGTAGCCACGCTGCACAAAGGCCGCGGAAACGCCCCGCACGAGGGCGACGGTGGTGTTCTTTTCCGCCTCGTGCAGCTCAAGGTCGTGTATGTATACCTCTACCGGGTCATAGCCCTGGGAAAACACCCTTATTACTTCATCATCGTTTTTACACACCGATGCGTTTGTTGTAAGGTCGATAGCCGCCGCAAGCACCCGCCCGTGCTGATGGTCGGTATGGTTGCCGCCTATCTCTACCCTGCCGGGTGCTGAAAATTCATATACCCTATCCTTCGCCATAAAGCCACCTCTACGCCTTATAGCCGTGCGGATGGGCGCTGTGCCACCTCCAGGCGGTTGAGATTATGGTATCTATATCGTGAAACTTCGGCTTCCAGCCCAGCACCTTCTTTGCTTTTTCGCTGGATGCAACAAGCTGCGCCGGATCTCCGGCTCTCCTTGGGGCTATCTTTGCCGGTATCGGCCTGCCGACGACTTTTTCCGAAGCTTCCACGATCTCCTTTACCGTAAAGCCCACGCCGTTGCCAAGGTTGAATACGTCGTTCTTCCCGCCGGACATAAGGTATTCCGCCGCCAGCACATGAGCAGAGGCAAGGTCGCATACATGGATGTAATCCCTCACATAGGTGCCGTCCCGGGTGTCATAGTCATCGCCGAAAATATCCACATGGCTCCTCTGCCCGTTGGGGACCTGAAGCACCAGCGGTATAAGGTGGGTCTCCGGGTCGTGCGCCTCGCCTATATTGCCGTCAGGGTGCGCCCCGCAGGCGTTGAAGTAACGCAGCGCGACAAAATGCAGGTCATGGGCCAGCGAAGCCCAGCAGAACATATGTAAGCGCCGCCAAAAGCCGTAATTCAGTGTCGGGTCCCAGCCCACTTCCTGAATCATGTATCCGCCAACCAATAAGTCGTGAATCAGGTCGTTGTACTCATATAAGTAATCGCAAGCCTCGTGATTTTGCGCTACAACGCGGGTCAATATCTTGCCTATCTTTTCATCGTTGGAACTTTCGGGCGTTATAACAGCTTCCGGGTATTCGTCCATCAGGTCAGCCTGTATGTTCTCTACTGTCGAGAAAATGATAGGCATGACGGGCTGGGGCTCGTTACTGCCCGAACCAGTATCTGACCAGTGGTCGCCGTGATACATCTTCTCGTTTGCCGTGAGCCTGTCCCATTCGTCCCTATAGGCCGTTTTGTACTCATCGTATAGGCTCTGTATGGCAGATACAAGGTCGCTTGCACTGTCACCGGGCGAGGGTTTAATACTAAGTCCCTCATAAATCGTTGTCATGATGTCTTGTTCTGCCATGTGTCCCTCCAATACAAAAAGCCCATGATATTTAATCACAGGCTTAACCAATAGTTATGTTTAGTATTATTCAACTGGGTTTTACCAGATTTTTGACAGACAGGAAGGAGTGGATATATCTCCCCCCTCTCCGATATATGTGTGTGTGGTGTGTGGTGGGGGTACCCGACATCGGGGGGAGTACTTCGGGTTTTTGGTTGCCATTTTGGATTTTGTCGCGCAAAAAAATGCAACGCGCCCCCTCCGTATGCCCATCGGCCTGGCTCACCACGGCCCCGGATCGGCTGGACTGGGTGCATAAGTGGGTGCAACAATCCGGACTAATGCCGATTTGCCCAGATAGTCAGGCACGTTTTAGGCATGAGGTTGTGGGGCTATTTACCCCATGCCTCTATGTCTGAGGTGTCCACGCCCTCCCATTTGACTGTCAGTTCCGCCTTGCTCTCTGTCTCAACCTTGGTAGAGTAGCCAAACTTGGCCAATCTGGCGAGAGTTATACGGCTGTCGGTATCGCCATTGCTGGCGGCGTTAAGGGTCTCCAGCTCGATGCGGTCGCGCACACGTGCGAGGACAGTCGAGTAACTCTGTATATCTCCACAACCATTACTATTATCACCCTTAGTAGTATCTATGTCATATTTGCCCTCAGCGTACAGTAATAGTGTGGATTTGGCTATACCCAGATGAACGGCCAAGCCGACTATTGACGGCAATGTCCTGCGGATCCTGACGTCACCGTTTTTTAGGTGTAGCTGCTCCTCTGTGGCCGAACACTTAGAAAAATACTCATCCACGAGTTTTTCCAGCTCTTCCGGGCTTGTAAATGCTCGTTTCATTGTCCACCCTCCTTTCATGGCTTATTCTGGGCATAAAAATACCGCGGAGGGTGTACCTCTGCGGCTTTTCACGATAGCTATTATACCACACTTTTTTGCTCTTGGTTTGCGCAAATATGGGAAATATTATTATTTCCCGGGATTATATACGTCTGTGCCGCAAAACGTCCCAGACCAACCTCCAAGCCGAAAGGGTCAGTGTAGAAAAATAGTCATCATAAACGCAAAAGGGCGGGCGCAGTTTGTAAACAGCTGCGTCCGTCCTTTTTATGATTACATATTTTATCAATTGCTGTTGAAAGAAGTGAGTATTTCGTATATACTAAAATTCGAAATAAGATATTTTATACTTGGGTTGGTGAGTTTATATGAATGAGCCTACTTTAAGAATGTATGTAGATGAGAACGGAAACTACAATTTGCGTGAGGACTTATCTAATGATAGTAACCGTTATCTGTGTTTAACCGGCGTGGTTATGCGCATTGAATCGCATGACTTGCTCACTCAACGATTGGACGAGTTGAAAATAAAATATTTTGGGGCAAAAGGCATAATACTGCATCGCAGAGAGATAATTTCGGCAAAGCCGCCCTTTGAATCCTTAAAAGATCCTGCGACCCGAACAAATTACAATGCAGATATACTCCGTATAATTTCAGAATCGCGTTATGGCGTGATATCCGTGGTCATTGACAAAAAGGCTCTTGTTGATAAGTACACTTTGCTACGCGCGCAAGATCCCTATGCATTGGCCTTAGAGTATCTCATGCAACGCTATCAATACTGGATGCAGGATTATAGCCAACAACGCGGTGTAATTAAGGGCGACATTGTTGCAGAGTCCAGAGGTGGTAAAGAAGATCGTATTACAAAAGAAACATACAGGCTCATATATGAGGGGAAAGGATATATTGGTCTTCGTGATGCCGAACAGTATTATTCATCAAAGGATATAAAATTACGAAAGAAAAAAGCCAACATAGCAGGGCTTCAGTTTGTGGATTTGATTTCTCACCCGGCCCGTCGCTATATATTATCTCAAAATCATTTGGCGCACAACTTGAAGCCAACTTCGTTTGAGCAAACTGTAGTAGAAATTCTTGTAAAAGAAAAATTTAGACGACACCAAGGAATAATTGACGGATATGGGGCTGTTTTCTTTCCTAAAATATGATACAAGAAAAGCGGTTCGCGAGGCGAACCGCTCCGAGTGCACGCACTCCACCTCCAAGTAATCCTTGGATTAATTATAGTATACTTTGTTTGTTTGAATTTGTAAAGTGGAAATTGTAGTCAAATATTATTGAAGATCGGGCACAGGCGTTTAAACAACGGGGCTGAGTATGTGGACAGTACGCAAAATACTGATTACTGCGGGGCTGCATGATTCGGAGCGCGTGCGGCAGACGGCGTTAGCGCTGAGCCGCCTGCAAAACGGCAAAAACGGAGAAACGGCGGCGCGGCCGAAAACCAAAACAGCGCGGATAGATTTCCGCTGCTCCGAAAATGAGAAAAACTGCATTGAATTATTAGCGGCTAAATACGCCGGAGGCAGCATCAGTAAATTGATACTGGATACACTGCAATGGCGGTATCCGACATTATAAGAGGGCTATATTGTACCCACTTTGTACCCACTTGATTCCCAGGTACCGCATTGATAGCGAATGTTTAAACGCAGAAAATCCCCTAAATTACTGGATAAACGTAAATAATGCGCGTTGTGATAAGTGAACTAATGCGGTTCGAGTCCGCTATGCTCCACCAAAACAATATAATCCGAACCTTAGACCGATTGGTCAGGAGTTCGGATTTATTGTTTTTATAGAAGAAATTGAAGACTGATAATAGAAAAATGAAACCCCGGCGTAGCCGGGGGTTCGTTGCTGTATCAGGCGTTAATCGGCTGCCTTCGGATATTCGTTGCAAAGCAGCCTGTATGGAGGTTCGTCTTCCTCTATTGTGGGGAAGCGGCCGAGGGGATTTAAAAAGCGGTTGTCTGTGTTGTCATCGTTGCACATGGAGACCTCGCCTATGAGCACGGGGCCTCCCTCGGGTATTACGAACTCATGGTAGTAGTAAGGGTAGAGGGAGAGGCTTTGACCTGGCTTGAGCACTACGGTCTCGCCGGCGGGCACGGTATAGCAGCGGCCGTCGCTGAATATTTTTACCGGGGTATCTGCAAGCTGTTCATCCTCCGTTGCGTTGTAGAGGGTAAAATGTATGTCGTTACCGCCGCGGTTGATTATGTCCTCCATCTTGTGCCAGTGGAAGTGCATGGGGGAGACCTGACCGGAATCGCACATGATTATCTTTTCAGCATAGGTCTTGGTATACTTCGGATTGTGTACGTTGCCGTTGCGAATGGTGATAAGCGCAAGGCCGAGATGACCGAAATCGCCCATGCCATAATCGGTAACGTCCCAGCCCAGCATATTGTCCCTTATCTCGTCGTATTCGTGACCCTTGGTCTGCCATTCCTCGGGAGTCCACTTGCAGAAGGGGGGCAGCTCAAAGCGGTGCTCCTCCAGAAGCTTTTCGAAACGCTTTATTACGGCGTTTATCTCGGATCTTTTCATAGTGATGCTTTTGCCTCCTGTTAATCAAATTATTCAAGGTTTGCGTGGTATCTCCAAAGGGCTTTCATATCCAACCCCCTGCGTTCTATTATCATTTTTGCGACTATATCGCCCAAAAGCAGCAGACTCTGCTCAAAAAGGCTGGTCATGGGCTGAGCGGAATCTATCTCGTCCGCAAGGTAATGCTTCGTCCTTACGGGGATGCGTACCATGAGGCTTGAGACCTCGCCCACAGGGCTTACCGGGCTGGAGCCTATGTGTATGACCTTTGCGCCTATATCGTGGGCTTTTTTGGCTATGGCCGCCGGGAAAAGGGTAGAACCGCTGCCAGAACCCACTATGAGGACATCCTTTTCGGTTATGGCGGGTTCAGTTATCTCCCCTACTATGTGGGTGCGTATGCCCAGATGCGCCCAGCGCTTCGCCATGGCCTCGAGAGAGAGAAGCACACGGCCTACACCGACGAAAAACACCTGATCCGCAGCCTCTACTGCGTCTATGAGCGTATCAACGCTGTTCGGCTCTATGGCGGAAAGGGCTGTCTCCAGTTCACCGAGCACAAGTGTCCTGCCCCGTTCAAAGGTATATTCAGACATGTTTTACCTCCTGAATTGCTCCGAGAAGCTTATAAGCTCGGATATTGATTCCTTTGGCCTGGATCTATCCGCGCAGGTACTGCCCGCGACGAATATATCCGCATACTCGCTCAGCTCCCGTATGTTTTCGCGGGATACCCGCCCGTCCAGCGTTATGGTGGTATCAAGGCCGCGAGACCTTATGACGCCGCTCAGCTCCTCCACCTTACGTCTGCCGTAGCACACCTGTCTTTCGCCGGGAAAAGAGGCATAGCCTGGGTTTATGAGCATCAGCAGCACGTTGTCGCACTTTTCAAGGACGTAGTCCAGCACGCAAAGCGGAGTGGAGGGCTTTAAAGCCACCCCTGATCGGACGCCGAAGCGGTGTATCTGGTTCAGCCGGTTATCAATATGCGATTCGGTTTCTGCGTGGAAGGTGAGCTGCTGTACCCCTATATCCAGAAGCTCGCCTATAAAGAAATCCGGCTCCCTGACCATGAGGTGTACGTCAAAGGGCAGCTCTGTAAGCTGCCTGAGCCTGCGCACCGTATCCAGACCGAGCGGCATGCTGGGGCTGAAGTACCCGTCCAGTATGTCTATATGGAGCAGCTTTGCGCCCCCTGCCTCAAGTTCCTTTACCGAGCGCTCAATGCTGCACAGGTCGCACAGGGATATGAGAGAGGGTGATATTACGGGTGAAGAATGCCATATATCCTTCATTGGCTTAACTCCTTAAGAAAGTTGTTCAGGGCTTCTGATGTGGGCAGGGATTCCATGGCACCCTTTTGCTTTACGCAGAGCGCGCCCGCAGCGCAGCCCCGCTTCATGGCGGAGAGAATGAGATTTTCGCTGAGCATAAGGGAATCGGTAACGCCCGCCTCGCAAAGCGTGCTTAAAAAACCGCCCCAGAAGGCATCGCCGGCGCCGGTGGTGTCCACCGCATCCGAAGGTATGCCGGGGCACGGGAGCGTTTTCCCATCAAAGAAGCATCTCGCGCCGTCCCTGCCCAGCGTTTCCACAACGGCGGATATGCCGTATCTTTCCCTTAGCAGCGGCAGAACTTCCTCGCCGCCTACCATATCGGTTTCGTCGTCGGATACCTTTAAAAGATCCACATAGGGCAGGACGGACTGTACGGCCTTGGCTGCCGCGGCCCTGTCGCCATCCCAGAGAAGGTCTCTGTAATTGACGTCAAAGCTCACTAGCTTGCGCTGTCTTGCCGCTTCTTTAAGGGCGTATACTGTGGCCTCCGCCGCGCTGCCCCCGGAAAGGGAGCAGGAGCCCGCGTGCACTATCCCGAAACGGCTTATATCCGCCGCCTCTACCTGAGCGGCGGTGAGATACATATCCGCGCCGGGCTTGCGGGCAAAGGTAAAGCTGCGCTCGCCGTACTCATTCAGACTTACGAAGGCCATTGTGGTGATGGCCTCTTTTGTGAGCTTCAGGAGCGGCAGAACGCCGTTTTGCCGGAGAGTATCCAGTAAAAACCTGCCGAAATCATCATCGCCTGCACAGCCGCAGAAGGCGGCGCCGCGGCCGAGACGGGACATTGCCACAGCCACATTCGCAGGGGCCCCGCCCGGCTTGCGTATATATACGCCGGGGCCGCCGGGGAGAAAGTCTATAACAATTTCACCCACCGAAAGTATATCCATGAGAGCCTCCTTTGACATGCCTTTATTTACCGAAGCGGCTGTCGTAGCTTTCGCCGGAGTATACGGTAAAGGTAAGGTCTGTCTTTGCGGCCTCGCCCGGGTGAAGTATACGCAGCGTGCCGTTCTCTCTCTCCTTATGTACTCCCTCGGGATGGCAGTTTGAAGGTTCTATTCCGGTGACGTAGTTGCCTGCGTCGCGGCACTTCCAATGTATGAGATAGGGCAGCTCCTTATTGTCGAAGGTTATTTCGAGGGCGACCCGCTTGTCAGGGTTGGTCATGGCAGCGGAGCATTTACCCTCGTGTGCGCTCAGCTTATGATAAAACACCTGCTCGGGATATCCTGTTACCGGCTCGCCAAAGGCCTTGAGCTCCTCGGCTGTGAGTCCGTCCTCGGCCGCCTTATCGCGGCAGGCGGTCTCTATTATGTCCGCAACGAGTCGGGAATTTTTATCCAGCAGCGGATAACCTGCGTTGCAGTGGTACATAAGCATCAAGGGAGCGTCCTCGCAGCCCTCGTTTTCTATTTCGTCCTGTATGCGCACTGAGGGTTCGCCCAGCTTTGAAGTTATCTTACGGCGCAGCACGAGGTTTTCACCAAACAGCTCCGCCTCCCGCATTTCGCCGGTCAGCTCCATAAAGTAGTCATCACCCTCCCAATAGCAGCGTGCGCCGTCTAAGGAGGCGGGGCAATTGCGGAGGTAGCCGTGCTGGGGCAGCGTGCGTCCGTTTGCCTCATTTTGGAGTGGACCAACGTTATTGAAGCCGCAGGTGAACATCATTCCGCAGCTTATGCTCCGGGGGGAATTTTCACAGTCGCTGTACCAGAGAGAGTTCATCTGGCCGGGGCGGGCGAGAAAGAAGAGGGGCATACCGTCATAGTACATGGCGCCTATGTCCATGGCCTTGTCCGCGTGGACGGTGAAGCGCATCCGCTCGTTTAATACCTCATAGGTGTGCATACCGTCAGCCCTGCCGCCTACTCTGTCCAGCCTTGTTATGCCCGCAAGGCTGGATATATTGCCGAGACGCTCCAGCATTTCTTTTTTTGTGAGTTCCTGACCGAATATTTTCGCCATGGATAGATACCTCCTGCTAATCCTGTATTATATTGCAGCCAAAGGCATAGTCCCTCAGGACGTCCGCCACCCTGTCCATTATCACATCTGCCGGCTTTGGGGAGAGCCTGCCTGCCATATACCGGGAATACTGCCTTGGGAAATACAAGCTCAGCAGCGCATCGGGTATGCTTTGAGTGCAGCTCATTATGGCGTTCTCTGCGGCGCTGACCTCCTTGAAGGGCAGATAATAGCGGCAGCGGTCGGAATAGCTGAACAGCAGCTTATAGTTCACCTCATCCGGCGTGCCGGTATAGTATTTGCGCCAGTATCTGTCGTCGCCTTTCATCGCGGCGTAAAGCGTCTCTCTGAAGGGAGGGCAGCTTACGCCCATATCGCCCAAGGCCAGCTCGGTAAGAAACAGAGCTTCCCTCAGGGCGAAGGTAAGGGCCGGGCCAACCTTGAGTATAGCTACGCGATCCTTCACAAGGCTCCGCAGGCTGTCCTTTGTCTGGTAATCAGTGGAATGCCCTTCGAAGACCAGTCTGCCCGCCTCAGTAAGAGCCGCCATGAGTCCGGCAGCCTTTTGCGGAGAATACTGGCAGACGAAATCGTCTCCGAACTCCACGCCCGGCTGCACCACGAAGGCTGCCACGTCCTCAAAGGAGACGCCATGGGCGGAAAATGCTTCCTGAAAAGCCTGCACCTGGGCGAGGAAATCCTTTGGGTCGGTGGGAGCAACGGAATCCTCGTGCTCCTTGCTGCCGCCAGGTATCGGAACCTCGCTGCCTATCACGAGGGAAGGACGGGGGGATGAGGGTGCGGACTTGACGCGCTCGGCATAGGCCTGCCACACTACCTCCGCAAGCTCGGCGCCGCGGCGGGCGCAGACCCTTACGTCAAGAGTGATTTGCTGATCATCCGAGGCGAGACGCATGCTGGTATCGAGGTGTATTTTGGTGAAGCCAGCCAGAACATATTGACGCACCAGCTCCTTTGCGAAGGGCATTGCCTTTTCCTCCGGTTCGCCGCAGCGGGTGAGGGGACCGAGGTGATCGCCGCCGAGTATGTACCTGTCCGCCGGTACGCCCTCATCGGCGGCGATGGCCTCGACCATGGCCGCATAATCCGCAGGCCTCATTCCGGTATAGCCGCCAAACTGATCCACCTGATTGGCGGTAGCTTCGACGGCAAGGGTAAAGCCTTCTTCCTTTGCAAGCCGAAGGGCGGAGCGTATCACTACCGGGTTTGCGGTGCATACGGAGAAAATGCCCTCCTGCTTTTTTGAGCCGAAAAGTATTTCGCAAAGACTCGACATACTGACTCCTCCTTACTGCTGCTTCATAATATATGGGTTTGCCACGGGCACTGCCGCAGGGTGCTTGACGGAGGTCATAAAGGCGGAAAGTTCCTCAAGCGTGGTGTTGCCCTCCATCGGACCCCGCTTCTCGACTGCCTTTGCCCCTGCGGCGTTTGCTCTTATGGCAGCGTCCTCCAGTGTCATTCCGGTACACAGCCCGGAGAGGAATGTCGCGTCAAAGCAGTCGCCGGCGCCGGTGGGGTCAGTTTCCAGGGCGGGGTAGGTAGCAACGGAGAAAGCCCTGTCCCGCGTGTATATATAGGTGCCGCGGCTGCCGTCTTTTACGGCGATTATTCTGTCCGCCTGAGAAAGCAGAGAGGCTATGGCCTTATCGCAGTCGCCAAATAGCAGCTTAAGCTCGCTCTTTCCGGTAAGGAGCAGATCGGAGGCATCAATTATTTCGTTATAATACTCCATTATCTTTCCGTTGAGCAGCTCGGGGCGGATATTGGGATCGAAGCTGATTTTTGTGCCGTTGGCCTTTGCAAGGCGTATAGCCTGCATTATGGCCTCGCCCATGGTGGGGCTGCCGGTTATGGAGCAGCCCATTATGTGCAGATATCTGCTGTTCCTGATAAGTTCGCCGTTTATATCGGCGGCGCACAGCTCGCCGCAGGCGGCGTGCGTGAAGTGAAATAGAAAATGCCGGGAGCCATCCTCGAAGTAAGTTACGAATGCGCAGCCGGTGCTGTTTTGATCGGTTTCGATTATGTGAGAAATGTCCACGCCGTCGGCGGAAAGCCTGTCTTTATTCAGACGGCCGAAATCGTCCTTTCCTATTTTGGCTATTATAGCCGTTTTTGCCCCCATACGAGCCGCCTGATCTATGAATATGGCCGGCGCGCCGCTGGGATACGGTCCTAAAAGCCTGCCCGGGCGGTAGAATACCTGCCCTACATGATCGGACAGTATTTCCGCCAGTATTTCGCCTATTGTCAAAATGTCGTACATAATATCTTACCTCCGTGCGGATCGTTATTTGTGCAAACCGGCCTTTGCCGGACAATATGATGCTATGTATAAGTAAACTGTATGAGGCTCACTCGAAAGGGAACGAAAAATCGTTGACATCTCATTTATACCATGCTATTATAACATCATAAACGAAAATAAACAAGCACGAAATAACACGAACGCAACCAAACAAAACCACGAAAACGCGCGAAAACGAAAGTAAAAAACAAAACCGATCAAAGAATCGTGTATTGCAGGGCATACATATAAAAGGTGAATTTCAGCCGGAAGGCTGTCATTTAAATCTACTAAAAAATCTGGAGGAAAACATGAAAAAGCTGATTTCACTCATGCTCGTTCTCGTAATGGCATTTGCCATAGTAGCCTGCGCACAGCCCGCTGCCACCACAGAAGAACCTGCCGCCGAGGAAGGCGCAGCGACTGAAGAGACCGCCGCTCCCGCTGAGGAAGGCAAAAAGCTGAAGCTGGGCTTCATACTGGGTTCCAGAGAGCACGCCTTCTACTGCTCCATAGAGGATGGTATCAAGGCCGCCGCCGATGAACTGGGCTTTGAAGCAGTCGTTCTCGAGAGCGACCTGAAGGGCGATATCGCCTCCCAGCGCATAGAGGATCTGGTAGTCGATAAGTGCGACGCCATTTCCCTGGCCTGCAACGAGCCCGCCGGCTGCACCAACGCCATAGTCGCCGCCGATAAGGAAGGCGTCCCCATGTTCACCTTTGACTGCACCACCGAACTCACCGACGTTGTAAAGTGCTTCGTAGGCACCGATAACTTCGAGGGCGGCGTTGTTGGCGGCAAGGCCACCATCAAGGCTCTTGAGGATATGGGCAAGACCGACGGCGCCGTAATCGGCATAATCGGCTATCCCGAGCCCCAGTCCTGCATAGACCGCGAGAACGGCTGGTTCAGCGTAGTGAACGAGTACAAGGATAAGTACAACCTCACCATAGTCAACATCGGCAACTACAAGGGCGATGCGGATACCGCTCAGCAGCTTATGGACGGCGCGCTGGTAGAGTATCCCGACATGGCGGTTATCTTCACCGTGGGCGATCCCGCCTGCATCGGTGCCCTGGCAGCTATCAAGAACGCCGGCGCTACCACCAAGATGATCGGCTTCGACGCCAATCCCGAAGCTCACGAGGCCATACTGGATCCCGAGAACGGCAAGATCTGGTTTGCTGACGTAGCACAGGATCCCTACACCATCGGCCATAAGATTGCCGAGGAGATGGTCAAGTATCTGACCGACGGTACTGTTGACGATTCCAAGATCCTCATCGCCCCCTATCTGGTAGACGCCAGCAACGCAAAGGCGAACTAAAGCCGGATTAAAGCAACAGAATAATATTAAAAGGAATGTGCCTGAACTGTTTCCGGTTCAGGCACATTTCAGAATAGATCATCCTCATCAGAGGGAGGAAAGCACATGGAACCTTGTATTCAGGCAGTACACATAACCAAGAAATTTCCGGGCGTTCTCGCCCTGAATGACATATCCATCGACTTTTACCCGGGCGAGGTTCATGCTCTTCTGGGAGAAAACGGCGCGGGCAAATCCACCCTTATCAAAATACTGTCGGGCGTATACACCGCCACTGAGGGCAAGGTAATGCTGAACGGCCGCGAGATGTATTTTCAGAGCCCCAGGCAGGCGCTGGACGCCGGCATTTCCGTGATCCATCAGGAGCTGAGCATAGCGAACGACCTTACAGTTGCGGAAAATATATATTTAGGAGCGGAACCCAGGCAGAAGAACGGCGTATTCGTTGACAAGAAAAAAATGATAGCCGATGCGCAGGCTGTGCTGGACTTCATGAAGGTGAATATAAAGGCCACGGATCTTGCCCGCGACCTTACCGCCGCACAGCAGCAGATGGCGGAGATCGCAAAGATAATAGTCAAAAACTCCAAGGTTGTCATAATGGACGAACCCACCTCCTCTCTTTCGGAGCACGAAATCGCAGCGCTTTTTGAGCAGATAAGGATGCTGAAGGAAAAGAATGTCGCAGTTATATATATATCGCACAGGATGAAGGAGATATTCGAAATGTGCGACAGGGCGACGGTGCTCAGGGACGGCTGCTTCGTATCCACCTGCATGATAAAGGACGTTACGGAGAACCAGATAGTCACCAGCATGGTGGGCCGCGAGATGAAGGACTACTACAACAGGAAACCTCATACGCGGGGAAAAGAGACGCTGCGCGTTGAGAATCTCTCCTGCGGCAGACACTATCAGAACATATCCTTTTCCGCGTATCAGGGAGAAATACTTGGCATATCCGGCCTTATAGGCGCGGGACGCACCGAGGTTATGGAAACGATATTCGGAGAGCGCAGGGCGGATTCTGGAAAAATATTCGTAAACGGCAGGGAAGTAAACTTCAAAAGCCCAAGAGACGCCATAGCAGCAAGAATAGGCATGGTGACCGAGGACAGGCGGCGGACGGGGCTTATGCTTGCCGCAATGGTCAGACACAATATAGTGCTGCCCAGCCTGACGGAGCACCATAAACCCATGAATTTCCTGGATTTCCCGTGGGAGGAGAATGTGTCCAGGGAATATGTGAAAAAGCTGGATGTAAAGACCCCCGGCATAGAAACCGAAATATCACATCTTTCCGGCGGAAACCAGCAGAAGGTCATACTTGCCAAGTGGCTTATCGCCAATTCTGATATACTTATACTGGATGAACCTACGCGGGGCATAGACGTAAACGCGAAATCGGAATTCTACAAGCTTATGAACGAGTTCGTGGCCAGGGGCGGAACGATAATAATGGTTTCCTCCGAGCTTCCGGAGATAATCGGCATAAGCGACAGGATAATCGTAATGAGAGAAGGCAGGCTCATGGGTGAGATGGACTACCGGGACGCCACGGAGGAGAACATAATAAGCCTTGCCAGCGTAAGAAGCGATTCCTAACATAATTCCACAGAAAGGTGATCAGCGATGAAAAGCAATTCATTCAAGTCCTTTGCCAGAAAAAATATAGTGGTGATATTCCTTGTGATGCTCTGCCTCGGCTTTGGCATAGGCACATCAGATGTATTCTCAACGGGCAACATAGGCGGGATAGTAAAGACCTCGTCCTTCCTGAGCGCATCCAACATAGTCAACCTGACGACGCAGATGGCCATAAACGCCATGCTCTCGGCCGGACTTACTTACGTTATCATACTCGGCGGAATAGATATTTCAGTCGGTTCCGTTGCGGCCCTTGCCGGCATAGTTTCCATGCTGGTCGCACAGAAGCTGCCAAACGTATCGATATTCGGCGCGATACTGGTGCTGGTGCTTTCGGCAGTCGTGGTGGGCGGTATCTGCGGCGCATTCAACGGAATAATGATAACCAAATTCAAGGTGGTGCCCATGATAACGACGCTTGCCATGCTCAACATGGCACGCGGCCTCTGCTTCGTGCTTTCAGGCGGCACTGCCGTGTTTGGCGTTGCGAACAACTATTCCTGGCTCGGCGGCAGCAGGTTCCTTCAGACGCCGGATAAGCCCACGGGCTGGATACCCGTAATAACGCTGTTTGTAGTACTCTGCGTATTTATAATGCATACCCTGCTCAGCAAGACGGTATTCGGGCGGCATGTATACGCCACCGGCTCCAACATAAAGGTAGCTCACCTGAGTGGAATCAATACGGACAGGGTAACCCTTATATGCCACATACTCTGCGCGGTGATGGCGGCGCTGGGCGGCGTGCTCAACGCATCCAAGCTGCAAAACGGTCAGCCCGCGGCCTGCGACGGCTACGAAATGTACGCCATAGCCGCAACGGTGCTGGGCGGAACATCTCTTTCCGGCGGCCGCGGCTCGGTGGGCAGGGCGATGTTCGGCGTAGCAATAATAGCCGTAATAAACAACGGCATGAACCTTATGCACATAAACTCTTACTGGCAGAAGGTTGTAATAGGACTTATCATACTGCTGGCGGTAATACTGGATATGGCTCAGTTTAAAAAAGAAGAGTAAGGATATTGCGGGGCGATCCGCTGTTGGCATATAATGGAAACAGCCATACAGGGAGGTGTTTAGGGTGAACTGGCTTGAGGGCAACACAGATTATTACTCATCCGAGTATCTTACCGGCATGGAGATGGCCTATCCCGAGCGCTGGAAAAAGCTGATAGGAGAAAAGAACAGCGCCGCCCTGATAAGGAGGCGCCCCGCCTTCGGCCGCCCCGTCGTAATAATAAGCGGGGGGGCTGCCAATGGCCCGCTATTCCCTGGTTATGTCGGGGAGGGGCTTGCGGATGCTGCCGTAGTGGGAGGGGCATACTCCGCGCCCAATGCCTACGCCATATATGAAACCGGCAAGTATATCGACTCCGGTCACGGCGTGCTGCTGCTGTACAACAACTTCGCGGGGGATTACCTGAACAACGATATGGCGGCGGAGCTGCTCGCCATGGATGGGATACCCGTGGAGAGCGTATGGACGACGGACGACATAGCCTCCGCGCTGGGCGAGGAAAAGAGCGCAAGGAGCGGAAGAACAGGCATCGCGCTGATGATAAAGCTGGCCGGTTCCTGCCTGAGCGAGGGATACACGCTGCATCAGGCGGCGGAGCTTCTGCGTAAGGCGAACGAGCGCACCGCCACGCTTAGCATGAGGGTGGATTTCAGCGACAGAAAGGTATACTACGGCGAGGGATTTTCCGGGGAGCCGGGCTATATGACCGCGCCCTGCACGGACATGAGCAGCCTTGCGAGGCAGGCAACGGAAATGATCTGCGACGACCTCAAACCCAAAAGGGGAGAAAGGCTGACGCTGCTGGTAAACCGAATGAGGATGACCAGCTATTCGGACAGCTTTATGATGACCCGCAGAGTGCTCGAGGTGCTAAGCAGGGAATACAACGTGATAAAGACCAGAACCGCCAACTATTCCAATATAATAGACATATACGGGTTCGATATCACGGTGATGAAAACAGACGCCGAGATGGAGCATCATCTCCGCAACGACATAGCGACGGACAGCTTTATGATATAACGGAGAGTCAATATGTTTCCGGAAGAACGTCAGAAGAAGATAATAGGCATACTGGATGAGCAAAAGTCCGTAAGGGTGGCGGAGCTTAGCAAGATGCTGGAAACTTCAGAGGTGACCATACGAAGGGATCTCGAAGAGCTGGACAAGCAGAATAAGCTCATTCGCATACACGGCGGAGCCATGTCTGCTTACTCAGTCGGCAAGGCAATCAGCGCGCCGGAGCTTATATCAAACGCCAAATGTATAGAGGAAAAGCGGGCCATAAGCAAGCTGGCATACGAGTACATAGACGACTATGACACTATACTTATGGATTCATCCAGCACGGTGTATGAACTGGTAAAGCTTATAGCCGCGGGCACGAAGAGAAACCTGATAATAGTGACCACATCGCCCCTTGCGGTGACCGCCCTCAAGGATAAGGGGGACAACTGCAAGGTAATAATGCTGGGGGGTGAGTTCAACTATACCCATAATACTGTTGAGGGATATATGGCGGCCTGCCTGATAAAGGATATGCGGGCGGACAAATGCTTCTTCGGCATAAACGGCATAGATGAATCCTTCGGCTATTCCACACCACGCCCGGTGGACGCGGAGATGAAAACACTCATGGCTGCTTCCTCCGTCCATTCCTTTATGCTGGCGGACAGCACAAAGTTCGGCAAAAGCTACTTTGCCAAGGTCAATGTGGAAGTGGATTACATAATAACCGATGCCCGGCTGGAAAGAGTCTCGTATAGCTGGCTGGAAGGAAAGACTACGCTTCTGTTTGCGGAATAAAGCTTATTGACGGAGGGGACGGTATTGAAGTACCTGAGCATCGATCAATTCCGGAACGCGCTGATATGCGCTGCGGACGACATAATAGCCAGCGAGCCCGAGCTGACGGAGATAGATACCATAATAGGCGACGGGGATCACGGCACCACGATGAAGAGCGGCTTCACAGTACTCAAGACCATGCTGGAAAGCAGCGGCTATGAAAGTATGTTCGATCTGCTGCGCTCAACTGGGGTACAGCTCCTAAGGGTAATGGGCGGCGCCTCCGGCGTTATATTCGGCACGCTGTTCATAGGCGGGCATGAGGCTGTGAGGGACAAAACGGAGATGGACGCGGACTGCTTTATAGACTTCTTTGATATGAGCTGCGAGGCAATAATGAAGCGCGGGAAGGCACGCCCCGGAGATAAGACAATGCTGGATGCACTGTACCCGGCAATAGAGGCCATGAAGGGGCGGCGAAAGACCAGCGGCGATATGCGGGACATAATGGACGCAGCCGCAGAGGGAGCGAAGGCCGGGGCGCAAAACAGCGCGGATATGCTGCCAAAGGTGGGGCGGTCAAAGAACTTCCGCGAGAGGGGTATAGGATATCCCGATCCCGGGGCGGTTTCCGTATCCATAATATTCGGCAGCATGGCGGAATACCTGCATAACATATAATATTTTTTTAAAAGAATAGGAATAGAAATATGAGCGTAGAAAAAGTAGGCACGATACTTAAAATGGCGGATGAGGCGAATACGACGGCGATAGCCTTTAACTGCACCGACTATAATACCATAGTAAGCGTTGTAAAAGTGGCGGAGGAGCTGAGCAAGCCAGTAATATGTATGCTTTATCCCGAGCATGCGTACCTGAAGCACTGGACAACCCCGAAAATATTTGTTGAAACGGTCAGGGACGTAGCTAAAAACGTTAAGGTGCCCGTAGGTATACACCTTGACCATTGCAGCGATTTTGATTATATAGTCGCGGCTATGAGGTGCGGGTTTGATTCCGTAATGTACGATGGCTCCATGCTTCCCGTTGAGGAAAACATAAAAAATACTGCGGAGATAGTAAAGGTAGCGAAGGCCTTCGGCGCGGATGTCGAGGCGGAGCTCGGCAGAGTGGGATTTGCATCAACAGTCGCGGATCAGAACGATACAGATAAGTATACGAAGCCCGAAGTGGCGGCGGCATTCTGCGAGCAAAGCGGCTGCAGCTCTGTTGCGGTAGCAATAGGCAGCGCCCACGGCTTTTACAAGGAAACGCCCAAGCTGGATATAGAACGGCTGAAGAAGATAAATGCGGCTACGGATGTGCCTCTCGTGCTTCACGGCGGCAGCGGCATACCCAACGATCAGCTTGAAGTAGCCTTCCGGGAGGGCATAAATAAATTCAACGTCGGAACGGAATTCTTCTATCTGTATTATCAGACAATGAAAAAATTCTGTGAAGCGGGTCATCCTGATTTCTTCGATCTGCCTCTTGAGGTTCAGAACGCCCTGGAAAACTACCTCAGACAGAAGATGCAGCTTTCGAAATTCCAGGCATAGATAAACAGACGTGCCGACAGAGCAGACACTCCATATGGGTAAAACCTCAGAAAACACAAAAAGCGGCTTTTAGCCGCTTTTTATAAAGCTTCAGGCCCTCTTTACAGAGGGTCTTTTGTGTTAAGGAGCACTATATTGAGGTCCTTTATCATTTTAAGCTCGTTTTTTGTAAATGCCAGCGCTTCGGGGGTGACGCAGGAATCCGGCATGGGCTTGGGCGAAAGCAGCACCTTTACCGTGAACGGGGAAAGCGGGTTGTAGGATATAGCCGTCATGAAGCCCCATGTCTCCCTGTTGTGGAAGGAATTCATTATACACAGGCTTACCCGGTCTATCGGGTTGGAATGATCCATAAGCACGGCGTAGGACACCAGATCAAAGTGGCTCATCGTGCCGGTATAAAAATATTTCGCCCTTTCGTATTCCGCGAAGGAGGGGACGTTGAGGTAGCAGCGGCAGGGTATCTCATTAAGCTGCACCCGGTCGCTCTGGAGCTCCAGCAGCGTTCGTGTCATCTGCTTGAGCCTGCCGTCGTAATAGTACATATACAGCGTATCGCTGCTGCTGAAGGGGTTGGAAACGGCTCTTCTTACATTTTCCTTGGGTATGGCATAGTCCACAAACTGAGACATATCCGTGCCGAGTGCGGAGGCAATATCGTAAAGAGAACCGACGTCTATGGCTATCTGCCCGCTCTCGTATTTGGAGAGGGTGGATTCGCTCTTGTGTATAGCCGCGGCGAGCTGATCCTGAGTCATGTTTTTGAGCTTGCGGTAAAAGCGTATCCTGCTGCCGACGTGGTTATACAGCGTTTTCTGGAGAGTTTCCAATTCCACCGTTATCCCCTTTAAACAAACAAAAATAATGGTTCCTCGAATATTACCATAATAAAGTTTAACGGAGCTGCGGCGATTTGTAAATAGATACCTTATTCCTTAAAAATCAGAAAAAACCGGGATCTGCGTGAAAATCCGTCATGAACCCGGCACAGTGACGCTCAAGGCGGCATAAAATCTGCGCCAAACGAAACTTTGCGGCAGCATTTCTTCCTGCCATGACATAATGGCAAAATTGACGAAAATTCACAATTTCGTTAAAATTCAATCATGCCTTTATGAGAAATTACGCAAATATCCGTGCATAGGGGAAATACATGGTAATCCTTTGCAAAATCCTCAGAGGCTGAGCAAATCCCAATACTATTTTTCTGGAGGAATCATCTGATGGTACTGGCACTTCAAATCGTTTTGGCGGCCTGCTTCGTAGGTATTGCGGTCGATATGTTTATCGACATCAACAAGAACCACAAGGGCGAATGCAAAAATGCCGGAGCAAAGAAATGGGCGCAGGGAATGTTCGTAGGTATTATTGCAAACCTTCTGGATACCCTCGGCTGCGGCTCCTTTGCTCCTTCTACCTTCCTTTACAAGACCTTTAAGAACGTAGACGACATCAATATCCCCGGCACGCTGAACGTGGGCGATACCTTCCCGGTCATTTTCGAGGCCTTGATCTTCACCAACACCGTTGACTGTGAGCCCCTGTTTCTGATAGCCATGGTGGTAGCCGCCGCGATAGGCTCTTACAGCATGGCTGAGATCGTGTGCAAGTGGGACGTCAATAAGATCCGTCTGGCGATGGGCATTGCGATGCTGGGCTGCTCCGTGGTAATGGCCTGCAAGAATGCCGGCGTCGGCCCCTTCGGCACCATAGGCGATCTCAACGGCTTCACCGTCGGCCAGTGGCAGTTCTGGGTAGCGGTCATACTGAACTTCTTCTGGGGCGCCGGTATGGACGTCGGCTTCGGCCTCTATGCGCCCTGCATGGCTACCTGCCTGCTGCTGGGCTGCTCCGGCATTACCTGCTTTCCCATATTCATGGGCTCCTGCGCTCTGCTCATGCCCGCCTGCTCCATCGTGTTCATACAGAAGGGGCGCTATGATGTAGTAGCTACCGTGAGCAACATGATCGGCGGCTGCATCGGCGTATTTATCGCATGGAAGATAGTCACCAGCCTGCCCATGAAGGTCCTGATATACGTTATCTGCGTAGTACTTCTTTGGACCTCTTATAAGATGCTCAGCGACCGCGCCAAGGACCTCAAGGCCAAGGCCGACGCAAAGTAATCAAAAAGGCTTATTTCAAAGGGCTGTCCACCGGGCGGCCCTTTTGTGATACAATAAAGCAAAAAGAGATTAACGGAGGCAGAAAAATGGAACTTGAATATACGTATGCCGATTACGCGGCGGATAAGGCCATTGAGCTTATAGGCATAGACAGCCCGTCCGGCTATACGGAGCGCGCCGCACGGTGGGTGCAGGAGAGCTTTGAGATGCTGGGCTTCATGGCGGAGCGCACACAGAAGGGCGGCGTGCTGGTTACGGTAAAGGGAGGCAGCGAAGACGGCCTGCTGCTTGAGGCACACGTGGATACACTGGGCGGCATGGTAGCCGAGGTAAAGTCAAACGGCAGGCTGCGCATAACCAACATAGGCGGAATGCAGCCCAATAACGCCGAGGCGGAAAACGTGCGGGTGTATACCAGAAGCGGCAGGGCTATCGAGGGAACCTGCCAGCTCTGCAACGCATCGGTACACGTCAACGGCGAATACGGCGATGCGAAGCGCAGCTTCGACACAGAGGAGATAGTGCTGGACGAGGACGTAAAATCCGAAGAGGATACCCGCAGTCTTGGCATAGAGGTTGGGGACATAGTCTGCTTTGAGCCCCGGGCGAGGATAACAGAGAGCGGGTACGTAAAGAGCAGATTCCTGGATGACAAGCTGTCCGTAGGCATACTGCTGGGCATTTGCAAATACATCAGGGAAAGCGGCAGAGAGCCCCAGCGCCCGGTGTACGCCCATATCACGGTATATGAGGAAGTGGGACACGGCGGTTCCGCCTCGCTGCCTACGGGCGTTACGGAGGCTATAAGCGTGGACATGGGATGCGTTGGCGACGGCCTTACCTGTACTGAACGTCAGGTATCCATCTGCGCCAAGGATTCCGGCGGTCCATACAGCTATGAAGTGACGGGCAAGCTCATTGAAGCCGCAAAGGCCGAGAAGGCGGATTACGCCGTAGACGTATACCCCCATTACGGCTCGGATGTAGAGGCCACTCTAAAGGCGGGATGCGACATACGTCACGGGCTCATAGGCGCGGGCGTTTACGCCAGCCACGGCTACGAGCGCAGCCACAAGGACGGCGTTTACAATACCCTGAAGGTGCTGAAAGGGTATCTCGGAATATAGCGTAAAAACCGGAGGTCTGTATGGCTGAATTTCGACTCTTACAGGACAGGGATAAGGAGCAAGCATCTGCCCTTTGGCAGGAGTGCTTCGGGGATAGCGACGGCTTTTGCCGCTGGTTCATGTCGGAGCAATGGAACGGCGAATACAGCGTCGCCGCCGTTGAGGAAGGAAAACTGGTATCCATGATACATGGGCGGCCGTATACCCTCTGTATACGGGGACGTGGGGTGCCCTCTGTTATAATGTGCGGCGTAGCCACCGCGCCCGCATACCGGCACAGGGGACTTATGCGGCGCTGCATGGAGCTTTTTGAGCGTAATGCGCGAGACAAAGGCGCATTTGTGCTGTTCCAGTCCCCGGTAGATTTCAGGATATATGAATGGTGCATGCAATATCCCTCCTCCGCGTCGGGTATGATGGAGTTGAGTGAGAAGGCCAGGCTCAGAGGTTCCTGCTATGCGGTGGATTCCGCCTGTGACGACAGCTTTGCCGCCGAGCTGCTGCCGCTTTACAACGATGTGATGCGGAACTGTTCAGGCCGCGTTATGCGCACGCTGGCAAATATGCAGAATACTCTCCGGGGCTATCAACCGGACGGAGGGCGGCTGCTGCGCTATATAAAGGAAGGCAAAACATTGGGCTATGCGCTGTATTACGGCGCCGAAAAGGAAGTGAACTGCATTGAGTTCATGGCGAGGGGCAGGGCGGCACGGGGGCTGCTGAGCACCCTCGGCGCTATGGCAAGGGGCAGGAGAATGATGGTGCGCGGAACCGCGGAGCTGCTGCTTATGGGCGTTCCAAAGGGAATACGAGGTAGTTTGGCGAATACCACGGCAATGGGAGCGCTGAATGTACCAGGGCTTTTACATGAGCTTGCGGGCTTTGACGATGTGACTGTGGAGGTTACCGATAGCGTCATACCGGAGAACAACGGCGTGTTTACATTCGGAGGAAAGCCTTCCAAAGGACCTGTAGATATAAAAATGGACAGCGGGCGGCTGATGCAGCTTTTGTGTGGCTATGCCGACATCGCGCAGCTGGAGGGACAGGAAAAGGCGGAAATAGTAAACCGGCTGGCCGCCCATAAGCTTTTGGACAGGTTGCCAACGTTACAATGCTTTACTGCGGAGGAATATTGAATAATACAAAAAGGCGGCTTTCGCCGCCTTTTTGTAAGCTCAGTGTTCAATATGAATCATCAATCGTCGCGGGTTCGCCATGCAATCTCCGCGTCAAGGTTCTTGCGGAGAGTCTCGTTTTCCTTTACAAGATCGTCGTAGTGTACGCTCTGTACATAGAATTTATCAAAGCCGAAGGTGGCCTCCTCAAGCTCCTCATCGGTATAGCTGGGGAGCAGGGTACCGCTCTTGCGGCGTAGACCCATGGCGGTTATAACTACCAGCCGCCTGTGCTGCTCGGAGAGCTGAATTATCTTGAGACTTTCGGGTATCTCGAGGTTCAGGCCGTAAAGCTCGTTTACCCGGCGGAGGAGAGGCTGCTGCTCGGGCTTGATAGAGACGATAACACCGTATTTTGCGAACAGTTCCTTGAGATAGTCCGCAGATACCGGCTCGCGGGTGATGGTGCTCTTGCCAAGGCCCTCAAGCATGGTGTTGGAAATAGAGAAACTGACGTAGGTTTCGTTGCCTGTCTTTGGGTAATCCATATTTCCTCCTAAAAAATTTGTTTTGTTATTATTATCGGCAAGCCGACAAGATATAATTCAGATTTGATATTTTGATGCTAACACTAAGTGCAACTTATGTCAACTACCGATATTTTTTCTACAAAAATGCAAATGTTATCGGCAGCCCTGACCAACATCTATTTGACAAAAATGCCTTCCGAGCATATAATATATCTGTTGTATATCTCTCCGTAGCTCAGCAGGATAGAGCGTTCGCCTCCTAAGTGTGAGGTGACCTAACACCTAATGAGTTGCAATCCTTGAAAAATCCATATCTGTCTCCGTAGCTCAGCAGGATAGAGCGTTCGCCTCCTAAGTGTGAGGTGACCGGAAACCAAACGGGCTGAAACTTTGGAAAATCAATACATGTCTCCGTAGCTCAGTAGGATAGAGCGTTCGCCTCCTAAGCGAAAGGCCGCGCGTTCGAGCCGCGCCGGGGACGCCAAAACCACCGAATTTCCTTGAATATTTGGTGGTTTTTTCTTTTTGACATTTCGCTCACCCATTTGTCATCTTGTTCTTGCCCACAGTTCTCTCGCCGAAAAAACTGCTAATCGGGAAACGAACCGTTTTGAGCAATTTGCTAATAGATTTTGAAAACCTGCTAATAAGCATCATTTTGCTGTTGCGTTAGGCAAAGTGATGATTCTAGCCAGCGCATTGGCCAATTCGGGCGACTTCTGAAGCTGATCAATCAATCCGGCAAGATCCAATCCGGGCGTCGTTTCCTGCGGCGGCGCAACATTGCGCAAGTCGGGGTTGGCATAAAACATGGACTCAAACTTCTGTGCGTTTACCTTACGGTCTTCATCAAGTATTTCCGCATAGACCTCCGTAACCATGTCGGCCTGCGCATGCCCCGTATCGCCTTGGGTAGCCTTGATGTCGCCGTGGTTCAACTTGAGTTTGTATGTTGTGCTCGACTTTCGGAGTGAATGAAAGACTACATCCGGCAACCCTGCGCTTTTCTTGAGACGGACAAAGCTCTCCTCGATCAACTTTCCCTCGCATGGACGTCCATTGGGCAGTGTGATCACGAGATTGTAGTCAATGAACTCCTCTCCCAGCATTTCCTTCAGGTTATCCTGTGATTTTTTCCATTCACGGAGGATATAGGCCAACGTCTTGGGAATCCATATTTTTCTCACACTGCTTTCGGTCTTTGGGACCTTTAGAACCAGAACCGTACTCCTGCAGTTAGACATTATTGACGGGAACTTAAACAGAATGCCCTTATCCTCCAACTTCTCCATCGCTTGCTTATTTACCCGGGCAAGTTCGCAATCGACATAGAGATGCGCGTCATCATTTGCTATGTCGGCGTCGCTGATATGCACTCTGTCCCATTGCAGCCCCAGTATTTCACCCTCACGCATTGAACAAGCAAAAGCAAGATTCATTGCAAGGTATAGCTTTGCGTCAGTGCATTCGTCCATTGCTTTTACAATCGTCTGTATTGTCCACATTGCTCTTTTCTTCGCAACGTGCTTCGGAATGAGCGCCCCAGAAAACGGGTTGCGGCCGATCACTTCCCAGCGCACTGCCTGATCAAAGGCACAACGGATCAGTTTATGGATCTTTTCAATGTTCGCCGGAGTCAGTTTCTCGGTTCTGGGTTTTCGGCCATTGCACTCTACCGGCTTTGTTCTTTCGAGCTGCTTGTAAAACCGGTCTACGACGATCGTGGTTACAGCCTGCATCTGCATGTCGCCAATAGCGGGATTGATATAGTTTTCAATCAATCGCGTGTTAGTGGCATAAGCAGATACGCCCCATTTCCTTTCTCCATAAAGCGATACGAAATCGCTAAGGAAATCTTTTACAGTAGTCTTCTTGGGAATAATGAAGGTTCCCTTGTTCTGTGTATACTCCACTTCGGCCTTTCGACAACCAGCAGCAGCACGCTTTGCCGTTCGAGTCTTTTCCTTTACACGTTTCCCAGTTGCTGCTTCAATTTCAGACCTGTCAAGCTGATCCTTCTTTACTGTTTCCCATTTCTGCTTCTTGTTGCCGTCTTCATCCTGATAATAATAAACAACTGAAACAGAGTTGTTTCGTTCAACAATCGATGCCATACATTAAGTCCTTTCTTGACTGCTAGTCAGATTTACTATCTAACCACTCGTCAAAGGACTGCCTTGACACTCTAATCGATGAACCAATGCGGACTGTTCGGAAATGCCCTTCCTTAATTAGCCTGTATGCCGTGGCATTACTGACGCCCAGAATTTTAGCGACCTCGTTGACACGATAGGTTCTCTTGGTCGAAGCATCTCCTTGGTGTTCGCTATCGGTAATGCTACCCATATATCCTCCCTTCTTTGCACGGCCGATAACGTCTATGATACCTATAAATATTATACATTGAGGCGTTTTCGGCTACAACAGTTTTGGTATTTGATTAAAAATAATCCCCAACGCTCCGCTGCTATTGGATTCACAGCGCTGCGGTACTCGCAGGCTCCTGTCATTCCTATGACAGGCCGTCCCATATACATGGCTGGACGGGTTTACGGTGCTCCTTCCATATATCTTGGCGGGGCAGGTAGCAAGCCTGCCATTTCGCATTTAATGCCGCTCGGTATTGAAGGCCGACGCCGGGGTGCAATATGCTGTTTTCAAGGTGCTAAAGCACTGCATGGTTCGCTCGCAATGCTTTTGACAGGGTGTCCCTCTCACTTATTAGCAGGTTTTGAGGTCAATATTTAACCCCCCAAATCCAAAATTGTGCAAAAAAGACCGTCCCGGGCGTTCCCAATACGGGAATGCCATAGGACGGTCTATTGCTGTTACGTTATTTGCTTTACAAAAACTCGTCGAGGTTGTCCAGCATCCTGCTGACTGCCGAGTCAACAGCCTGCTGTGGTACAGCGGGCGTTTGCCGGGTCTGAACCTCAGCCGGCGGAGCTTGCTGTCCGGCATTGGACACATATTGCTGGATCATGCTCCGCACGATCTTCTCCAGCTCATCGCGCCGGAACAATTCCCGCCGAACTTCGATCCGCACGACCGCACCGGTCTCTATGTCGGGATGCCGCTCCAGATATTCGCAGACGGCCCTCACAATGAAATCGCTCTTTTTGTGCTCTAGGCTTTCCAGCGTTTCACCTGCCTGGATATACTCCGGTGAGTTTGCCGCAAACTGAAGCGAAAACCGGTAGCCGTCCGGGGTTTTCATATTACGCCGCCCGCCCTTCGGGCCAGCTTCTCAAGCTGCGCCTGTGCGAGCAGCTCATATCCGTGTGCGTTGGCTCTGGTGTCAGGCTCAAACTCCACAGAACTGACAAGGGATGACGCCTTGATAAAGGAGCGCAGCAGGATCGACCCGCCGCCCACGAATATGGCGGGGTTTGTCCGCAAGTCCACCTGAAGTTCACGGAGCTTGTTGAGCATATCAGAGGCATATTTATCGACCTCTTTGCGAACAGCGTTTTGTATCTCGCCGTCAAGCACGGTGTTTTGTCCCGCAAGGATTTCGCAGATATGCTCGTCGTCGATGGATATGTCATAAAGTGAGTTCACCTTGCCCGCGATATGGTTGGTCATGGTGATGACACCCATGTTCAAGCTGCGGCAGAACTCCATGTCCGGCTTGCCCTTGCGAAGAAGTAACACATCGCTTGTGTAACCGCCAATGTCGATTACGAATGTGCGGGAAGTGGCCGTCATTTCCTGCGCTCTCTGCACAACGGCGCCAAACGCCTGCGGGTATACAAATACATGGTCGAGCATCAGGCTGAAGGGCTTATCGTTGTAGGTGAAGCGCACCGTCTCCTGCCTGCGGAAATACTGCGCGAAACTGTCCTTGAGCATTCCATAATGCTCTGGAGGCAGTCCGACGGCGAGATCGATATCCAGTGTGGAAGTAATCTCTTTGCGAGCCTCCAATTCCTTCGATATGGCAAACAGCGTCAGCAGATAGAAACGGTCGTCCTTGGTCTTGTCCCGCATAACGGGCAGCCGCTTGCCAACGAGCGTCCAGTACCGGCTCTGATACTGGATGACGTCCGCTGCCATGGGCGGTTTGGTGGGAAACTCCTCAACGCCTGACACGAAGCAGGTATTTCTTGTTTTAATCTGGGCGTTGCCGTGGTCGATTCCTATAATCATTTTCAATTCCTCCTCAATGTTTTCATAGTATTACACCGACAGCAATGCGTTTTTACAACGGTTTCGCGCATTATCGGCATGGAAAACGTAACGGAGCGCCGCATATAGCCGCGCTCCCGTGTTCAGGTGGACTACTTGTTTTTCTGTGCCCAGACGTAATCATCGAGCCCTTTGAAACGGGGATCCCATAGGTATGTGCCGAACTGGAATCCCAGCTCTTGCAGCATAGTAGTGAGCCTCCGAAAATCCTTTTGCACGTGGCAGTTGGTCATCATGTCCATGTCAAAGGCGGTCATGACCTTCCGAACGCCCTGCTCCCGCATGACAACAAGCGTCTGCCGCAGCTGCGTGAGCGAGCTTACGCCGGACACCGCAACGAGCGTCATGCCCGTAAGGTAATGTACGATGTCGGCCTTGAGCGGCCCTTCGATCAGCAGTATGGTATCCTGCGCGTCGCCGACGATGTGCGTCCATGCCTCCGCTCCGCAGCCGTCCTGCATCTCTGCAGTGGATAGCCAGCGGAATTTGCGGCGTGTCACGTTGTCAAGGCGCACCTTCAGCCCTTGTATACGGCCGTAATAGTCCCGTACCGGCAGCAGTATGCCGCGCCTGGTTCCGTAGTAGGTCCATGCGCCCTCTTTGCGGTAAAAGCCCGGTACGCCGGATAGATAATGCCCATCGGAAAGCAACTGCTTCGCTATCGCCCCATACCCGCCTGCGGGCGTCGTCCGATAGAGATTTTGCTGTATCACCTCGTCGTTCAGCCCGCGGTTTATAAGGTTATCCCGATGATCCGAGGCCAGCGAAAGCCTGTTAAGAAAGGCGCGATAGGTCGCGTCACGTTCCTCGATACCCGCCATAGGACATTCGTTGATTTCGGGCATTGCGGCATAATGTGGGCGCATTTTCGCTGGAGAAACTGAATCGATCCCCATCTTATCCATGATTGCCTTATATGCCTGAGCCCTGTCCATATTGGCGTAATGACTGTACAGATCCAACACGCCGCCGGCAAACCCGCAGCGCGGGCATCTGAACACCCCCTTTGTGAAGTTGATGTTCAGATGGCGCTTGTTGTGCGTATCACAGCAGGGGCAGTTGATGTTGTAAGAAGCCCGGCCCGACGGCGGATAAGGAAGATTCAGAAGAAAAATGACGTCCATCATTGAGAACGGCAGTTCGCCATCCATTCTAACCCCTCCCGGCCGGGTCATGCGGTTTTCAGCGCATGCTCGCAAATCAGTCTCGCGGCTGCCGGAATCTCCGGGTGCTCGTCGTTCTGGTATTTAGTTGCCAACCATTTCAAAAAACCGGGGTCGAGCATGACCAGCTCGCCCAACGTGCGCCCATCGTATTTCTTCAGCGGGCACATCGTCTGCTTCGCGGCCTCAAGCGGGTCAACGGGTTTCGGCGGCGCGAGCGCTTCGGTTTCGTGGTTTGCCTCACCGGGTATCGACTGTTCTGCTTCGGCGCTTGTGCCAGCCGCAGGCAGCTCGTTCACGATAGGTAAGGCGGGCTCGCCGGACACCTTGAACTGCAGCCCGAATCCGGCATGCCTTAAAGCGATACCGATGGCCGCAGTCTGCGCCCATTCGCGTGGGGAGACATTGGGCGCTTTCTCCGAATAGCTTCTCGACGCGGACGCTTCGGCAAGATAGTTCCCGTCCGGATCGGTGTAGTGCTTGTAGATACGGGCATGAGCGACGATGCTGTCCTTGTTCAGGCCTATCTCGGCGTGAACGGCTACCCGCCCCTCCGGGTATTTGAGCCTGAACCACGCTTCCTGTACGGCGACGGGAATGCCGGTGATGGGTTTTCCATCAAAGCCTTCATATTCTTCAGCGAACGCCGAGGGGTCGAAGCCCTCCACAGCGTTGATCTGGGAAATCATTTCGAGCATTGCGTCACGGGTTTTGGTGTTGGTTTCCATAATGTCACTCCTTATCATTGTTGATGGCCAGCATGGTCTCGCGGTAGGCAAGCCATGCGGGCAGCACGGTGTTGATGACCTTTGTAACATCGCCCCTGTACTGCTGTGGGTCTTCGGGCATATAGGCCGAGAAGCGCTTGCGGTAGTCCATTACAATAGAGGAAAACGCCTGCCTTGCTGTGTCGCGGGCTTGCTGTATTTCCGTGTCCTGTGAAGGCCGATAGCGGCGTTCCGTAAGAAGATGGCTCACCAGCGCGTCAACCGCAATATAGTGAGCAGACAGTACCGGAAGCTCAGTGCTTACAGGCGCAGTCTGCTCCAGATTACGGAAGCATTCCAGCACCTGTATTCTATACAGCAGCTCCATGTAGGCAAAATACTGTTCTATCCCTATGGGTTTGTCATCCGCTGCTGGCGTAGCAAACACCTTTTGCAGATTACGGTATTGTTCAAGCGTTGTCAGTATAGCTTCACTCCTTTCAAACATTTATGGCCTTTGCCTCGGCTTCGTTGATGCGCTCCGCCAGCATGGTGCCGCGCTTTTCGGCGTCCACTCGGCCTATTGCTATGACCAGCGCTTTGCGCTCGCCCACGATGACGACATGACGCTTGGCTCTTGTGATCGCCGTGTACAGCAGCGGCCGGCGCAGCATGATGTAGTGCGCAGTTTGCAGGCTTAGTATCACGGTGTCGTACTCCGAACCTTGCGATTTATGAACCGTGGTCGCATAGGCCAAGTCCAGCGTGTCAAGCTCATTCGGAGCGTACTCCATCGTTCGTCCATCGCCGAAGTCAACATACAGCGTGCTTTCATCCTGCGTCCGGATGATTCCGGTCACGACGCCGATGTCGCCGTTGCTGATGTTGGCGACGTTCTGCGTCTGCATGACCTTATCGCCTTGACGGAAGACGCGTTTGCCGTAGGTGAGTTCCGGCTTGGTCGGGGACGGCGGATTCAGCTTATCCCTTAACCTTGCGTTGAGTGCGTTCACACCCGTCGCTGTTTTCGTGCGGTACGGCGAAAGCAGTATCACGTTGTCCGTACCAAGCTCCTTGACCCGTTGCAGATAAACTTCCTCAAGAATATCCGCCGAACGGTCAAAGTCGCCGGATTCGATCAGCTCGAAGTCGGGGCCGTATTCCAACGCCAGCGTACCATGGCGGATGAGCGAAGCGTTGACCTCAATACGGCTGCCCGTCGATTGACGGTAGACCTTGTCGAGCTTTACCGAAGGTATTGCGCCGGATTCGATCAACTCATGCAGCACGCTGCCCGGCCCCACGGAGGGAAGCTGATCGGCGTCGCCTACGAGGATGAGCTGGCAGCGGTACGGCAGCGCGTTCAACAGATGCTTGGCCAAATGGATGTCGAGCATGGAGACCTCGTCGGCTATCACAAGATCGGCGTCCAGCATGGTCGGTTCTCCAAACTCGCCGTCAGCATCTGCAAGCAGACCCAGCGCCTTGTGAATTGTAGAGGCCGATTGTCCTGTTGCCTGCTCCATGCGCCGTGCCGCTCTTCCGGTTGGTGCACAGCAAACGACGGATCCGGAAGGCTTGAGCTTCTGATAAATCTCCAGTATGAACTTCTGGATCATGGTCTTGCCCGTGCCAGGCCCGCCGGTAATGATGCTGATGGGCGAACACAGACAGGTCTTGACCGCCTTCTTTTGCTCAGAAGCGAGGGTTACGCCCAGCTTGCGTTCGATCCGAGCGATCTCGGCGTCAAGATCGGCATGGATATGTGTATCGCCCTGGCGGATGCGTCCCCGCACCCGCATAGCGACCTGTTCCTCCGCTTTGGCCGTCGAATAACGGTAAGCTTGATTCTGATACAAGGTGATTTCGTTCCGGTTCAACAGCTCTCGGCAGCGCGCAACCACCATCCGCTCTGTAATTTCCCGCGTTTCAAGTAGCTTGATGCACTTGACAACCAGCATCGCCTTGGGGATGCAGAGATTCCCGGCGTTCTTGAAAAGATTGCCGCCGTTTTCCGCTTCCTTTAGCACATGCAGCAGTGCCGCATCGATGCGCTCCTCCCCACAAGGGTCGAAGCCAACGCTTTTTGCGATCTCATCGGCGGTCTTGAACCCGATGCCGCGTACTTCGCAGAGGCGGTATGGATGCTGCCGGATAATGTCAGCCGCATCCCGCCCGTAGATTTTGAAGAATCGCACGGCACGTTTGGGCGCTATACCAAATGGGGACAGCAGCGTGATGATGTCCCGTGCGCCTCGGGTCTCCATATAGGAGTCAGAGATGCGCTCCAGCTTTTTGGGGCTGATGCCGCGCACTTCAAGCAGCCGTTTTGGTTCTCTGTCGAGGATATCCAGCGCTTTATCACCGAAATGCTCGTAGATGCGGCGGGCGGTCTTTTCGCCGATGCCCTTGATGTAGCCGGAACTGAGATAGGCGATGATGCCGGCCTCAGTGGGCTGTATCACCTCCTCAAATTGTGTCACGGCGTATTGGTCGCCGTGCTTACCGCGCTCCCAGCGCCCCTGCATCTCATAGCGGATGCCCTTGGCCGTCGGCAGAAAGTAGCCTACGGCCTTGACCTGCCGAAGCGCCTGGCCGGAGCTGTCCAGTATCTTCTCATGGGGCGTATATACTGCCACCATGAACCCCGTAGGGTTTGGATCTGAAAGGGATTGCGGGTAAATGACCCGCTCATAGCTACATAGCATGATGACCTCCTCAGCCTAAGATTTCTTCCGCAGCGAGCGAGAGATAGCAAGGCTCGCTATGGAGCGTGACCTGCGATTTGTCGCCGCCGTGGCGTGTGACAAGTTTTCGGACTTTGAGATACAGTTCCGCGTCAAATACGGTGATGGGGATGTTCAGTTCCACGGCGCGGGCGATCTCGCCTTTCATGCCGGTGGATAGTATCTTGCCGTAGACGAACACCATATCGCTCTGCTCCAATAGCTCCAGACCGAAGCGCACGCTCGGCAGGCAGCTTGTCGCTGAGCAGGATGGGCAGATAGGCATGCGGCGCACGGGCGATCACGTCCATGTTCTCGAACGCGTACCACATATAGAACCGGGCCGCCTGCACATTGCGCTGTACTTCCTTTGCCGTAGCGGCGGTGCAGGGTGAGCAGATGTACGCCCGTTCATAATTTGACGTTGTCTGACTGATGCACAGGTACTGCGCTTCCAGCTGATCCTTCCATTTGGTGATGATGCGGTCGATGTTACTCGTTTCCATTGCTGTTGTGTTCATGGGTTGCCTCCTTCTTCGGCTTCAAACGTAAGAATTGTGATGGGAAACACATCCCAGTTGGCTTCCTTGGGGTCTCGAATGCCCGCCGTTTCGAGGATGGCCTCCTGCGTTTCAGGCGTGAAGTCCCTGAAGTAGATATCCAGCGAGTTTTCCATATGGTTTCCTCCAATCAAAAGGAGAGAGCGTGAGCCCTCCCCTTCGTCAGTTATGCTGTCATTTCGTGACGGCTGCGATCTTGATGCGACGCTGAGCCGGCGGGTTGAGTACCTCGTCATATATGACGGGGTACAGCTTTTTCAGCTTCTCACCGTTCACGCGCCGTTGGTTTGAGGATACATAGTCGATCTGGAACTGCTCCAAGGGCGTCTCCAGAACGCCGTGTTCATGCTCACGCATGGTATCCGCGATTTGCACTGATAGTGCCATAACCTCCTTTTCGTTTTGCCTGATCTGACGATCCAGTTCACGGTTCTCCTGTTGGAGCGCTGCGATACGCCTTATCTGGCGCTCGTGCTTCTTGCCGAACTCGATGGTGGGAGCGGCGAGCGTGCCCGCGCCGTAGATCCGCGCAAGGGATTCCATCGCAAGCTTCGGGGCGACTTCTGCCATGGAAGGCGGTTTGTTGTCGTGGATGCTCTGTAGGAACGCCGCGACCGTTTCAAATATCATCTCCTCAATGGCAAAATCCCGAAATATACGGCGAATCTGAAAATCCTTCTCGCCGTTGCCCCACATGCAGGCGATGTCCCAGAACGGGAGATCACGCACACCCATGTAGAACCGGCACTGGTACTCATAGTGCATGGGCACTTTGTCGTCCATCCACTCATCTGCGTTGTAATAGGTGGTTGACTTGCATTCCAGACCGCCGACTTCCTTGGTGTCCTTATCCTCCATGCCATAGTCGATGTTGGCCAACGCCCAAGGATAGAGCGCGTGCTGATACAGATAGGTATCCGTGATCACACGATGGCCGGTGCGAAAAGCGTACATCTGTGCTACAACAGGCTCCAGCAGATGCCCCATTTCCTTCTGCCACATGTTTTCGCTCTCATCCGGCATGAGCTTACCGGACTTTTCGAGCCACAGATCAAGCGGTGTTTTCCAAGGGCTGATGCCGAACACTGCCGCAACGTCGCTGCCGCCGATGGTGATGGGGATCGAGCCATCGGGCCCGTGCGCCCTTGCCGCAAGCCAGGTTCTTCTGTCCATGCCCGCGGTATCGCACAATATCTTCGGTGCTGCCATCAGTAGCTCACCGCCCCGGGCAGGTCATAGTCGCTCCAGCGCAATGTCAGCGCCCGAGCGATGGATTCCTCCACGGACAGGAGCTTGCTTTCAGGTACATGGCCGGTTTTGAGGATAAACAGGATCTCCTGCATGGCCATGTATACGTCATGGGCGGATGCGGGTGTTTCACCCACCGCCATGCGGAACATTTCAATGGCCTCCATGGCTGCCGCCTTGGGCATGGCCAGCTTCTTGCAGGCCAGCGTCATGGCGTTGACCGGATAGCATAACGTCAGGTCAAGTAAACCCTCCAGCTTTTTGATGGTGTCGACAAACTGGGCGAAGAGCATATCCAGCGAGGAATCGAAATCCTGTACTTTGGATTGCCGCCTATGATGCACCGATACCACATTCCCGATGCGGATAGGATATTGTCCTCCCGTGAGCATAGCCGATACGGCTGCAGCCGCAACGCCCACATCTGAGGTTGTAAATCGAACGCCCGGCGTGAACTTGGATGCCAAGTGTTTCTGCCCATGTGCAACGAGCGCTTTGTCATAGGTTTCAAGCAATTCATCCCGCTGCGCCGGGAACGACCATGATGCCGTCGCCAGTGAGTGATCGGCATACCCTTGTGAAAAGATGTTGCCGGGGAATCGCTCATTCAGCTTTTCTGACATGGCTGTCATGAGCTCGTCGATAGGCAGGATGGAATAATCCCGTTCGTCTCCGGAATGGAATGCCGCCACCTTTTCGCTTCGCACCAGTAACAGCGCCTCGGATTTGTGCAGCGCCAGACATTCGTTGAGAATACTGGCGAGCTTTGTCTTTTGCAGCTTCGGCAGCGCCGAGCCGCTGATTTTTGCCCTGTCAAGCAAGCTCTTATAGGCAGTGTTTCGGATGGGCAGGTACCCATTCTCGGTCAGCAGCGCGAGCCCAAGGTTCTTGGCCGTGTCGTTCACAGCCTCCTGTGACACATTCGGGGCGAAGGCCTTGCCGTCGGTATACAGCGGCGAGGCCTCGTCCAATGGTTCGATGTGCAGGCCTGATACCGTTTTGCGCGCCCACTTGCTTTCGCGTGCTTGCCGGGCATGGTAGACCTGCATTTCGGCGTAATCGTCGAAAGTCGTGTGAAAATCGTCCAAACAGGGTTGCATTGTGGTTCTCCTTTCGTATTTCGGCGATAGAACCGCCGTGATATACAAAAGCAGGACCCTTAGATAGAGTCCTGCTTATGCCCAAGTTTCATGAGCTGGCAACAAAAAAGCGCCCAGAGGCAATATGCCCATGGACGCTGATGATACTTGGAAACTGTGCCTTTCCAGCGGAATGGCTTGGATACTTTACACAAGCATTATACCATCGCCGTTTTCATCCGTCAATGCAAGCCTTGCTCGGCTTCTACTCAATAATCTCCTGCACCCGTCCAACCTGGCCGTCCGTCAGCATGACCTTGATACCATGCGGGTGGAAGCTGCTCTTTGTGAGCAACCGCTCTACAACGCCCTCAGTCAGCTTACCCGTGCGTTGGTCTGCCTTCAGCACGATTTTGACCCGCGCGCCGACCTTCACATCGGCTCTGTTCTGTCCGTTCATCCGTTTCTCCTATTCGATCACCTGTATTGGCTGACATTGCCGAGTACGTCCGCAACGGCAGCTTCGACCTGATCGGCGATCTGCTTCGCTTTCGTCTTTGCAATGCCAATGTGCTCCGCTATGGCGAGAATATCCTTTCTGGACGGATCGCGGCCATTGCCGTTTACGCTGGTGGCATGCTCGCCGCCCAGCGAATTGCTGTAAGTTAGGTCGTATGCCGGAGAAAGCTTCCACGCCTGCCGGTCCTCGTCATATAAGAAGGTGAAGTTTTTGGAGTGGTCGTCCCGATTATGCGCATACACGTTGAAGCACATGAGCCGATACATCTTTTCCACTTCGGAGTAATCCTTTGTCAGCTCCAGCGTCAGCGTCATGAGCGTTCTATAATCGAGGTTCGGTATGCGATGCGAGGTTTCCAGCAGTGCGGATACGGACAGCATGTGGACGCGCCTTATTGTGCCATCCGGCCGCTTTATACGGTCGAAGCGCTTTGTGCCAAAGTATCCCTCACATCTTGCGGATGGAAACAACCTGGTTTCAGCCACTTCCAGACCGCATTTTCTTGCGCACTCACAATAGCGGTATTCTATGAGCCCCGCATCACGCCTGTCAATAGACGCGGGGAATTTGACGATCCAATCCTCGCCGTCTATCTTGGTCAGTATTTTGGGCCGCGCGCCGCCGGATGAACCGCCGAGCCGGAACAGCATATCCAAGTCGTTTGAGTATTCGGACTCCAATACCTTTCGGCATTCCTCCGCCATGCGGTCATACTCTATTTGCGCTTGCTCCGTTTTCCACTGATGCACAGGCCGGTATGTCAGCGCACCCATACCGGAATCGCCCACGATGGCCAGCCGGTTCAGCATATCCACCTCATGCGGGTCAACATGCTCACGGTTGAGCATCCTGTCTACGAGAAGCCGGCCCCAGCCATCGGGAAGGCTGTCGGCAAAGGCGCCGAACAGCCCGTCGAAAGGGTCGGGTTTCGGGATGAACACCTTCTTTTGCAAGGGCAGGCTGAAAGGGCTAATGGAAAAGCCTTCACGCAGCCAGCCTTCATTGTATTCAAATGCCACAAGACGCCCCTTGTACAGCGCCAATGTTCCGACCTTTCGCTCGCCAATGAACGCTTCCAATACCTTATACCTTTCCATCTATGATCTCCTGTATCGAGCGTATTTCCGTTTCCGCGAACAGCTGCTCGAAGCCGTCCGCACAATCCAGCACAACAGCGATTTTCAGCAGCGAGGTCAGAGAGATCTCACCGATGCTTTCAAACCGCTTGATAGACCCGTAGCTGACGCCGGATTTGTCTGAAAGATCCTGCATGGATAGCTTCCGCCCCTTCCTGCGTTTTCGCACATTCGCTGCAATCAGTAGGCTCAGTTCCTTCGGCGTTTTCATGGTGTCATCTCCTTACAGCTAATATTTTAACCCATGTCAGCGACATAATCAAGTATTAGTTAATATGTTATCCGCTGCTTGTTTGAACTATACGGAGACTCCACAAAAAAAGTGACCTGCGATCAGGCCGCTTCTTAACTATATTGTTCTTGCGTTGTTCACTCTGATTGTCCGAGATGACCTCGGACGCAGAGCATATCCGCCGAATCATCCGGCATAGGAGCATTACATCCGCCAACGCTCTCCCAATCAATACGAATGCTCTCGTCCACATATTCCTTTTGATCGGGCAGAGGCATCTCGGAATCCAACGCAAGGGCTGCCGCTTGTTCAAGAGAACCGGCGTCTATGCTCAGAACACCCCATGATTCCCAGACAACCGGAATCCGATAGGTTTGGTAAGGCCTGACCATATCCGGCGCCATGATGACGCAATCGAGGATTATGTCCTCCAATGTCTTGGGCTCGTCATAGAGGTCCGAAAAGACCGCCTCCAGTTCTGCGATCTCAGCCGGGTCATCCGGCGGGTCAAAGTTGCAATATAAGTCCGGTGTCTCATTCTCCGTTTCCTTGTCAGCGCCATCTCGAACTTCGTATATATATCCCGTCAGCCCCTCATACTCACTTTGGTCGGTGCCGACGACCGATGCGCCGATCGTATAGGTAACGCCTGCATGTTCAAAAGTAGCGCCATTACAGTTGATTATCATGATATACCTCCAAAAAAATCGGGGAGAGAGTCAGCGCCCTCTCCCTGTCGGTTATGTGCGGATAAACCGCTTTACAGCATTTGTCAGTGCGATCGGTAGCGTGTGCAGGTCGGAGATGTCCATAAACGAGTCTCCATAGATTCGCTCAATGTTTTCCTTATCCTCGCCGATTGCCGCCGCAATAAAGCAGATCCCTTTACGGCGGTATTCTGTCTTTATGCCGCGGAGATCCTCCTCTGCTGCGGTACCGTAGTACCCGGAATCCGCCGGCTGACCGTCGGATACGAGGATCAGCAGCCGGATGTCCTCTGGACGTTTGGCGAGCTGTTCGGCAACGAACCGAAGCGCGGCGCCATCCCTGTTGCTTCCTCGGGCGGAGATATTCATCATGCGATAGCGGTCGAGTTTGTCGATGGAATCAAATTCTGCATACGAATAGAGCGCAACGCCGGTATCCGTGGAATGGCCATAGACCATAACAGGGATGCCGAGAGACTGGCAGAAATCGTACAAAATAATGGCCGACGCCCTTGCGTAGATTGCTCGGCTGGCACAGCCCATCGAACCCGATTCGTCAAGCAGCAGCGCGATAGCCAGCTCTGGAGTTTCATTGGGCAGGCTCATCTTGGAAAACGCCCTGCCGTCATTGCGGGGCAATGAGTGGATATCCAAGCGCCGCCCCATGTATAAACCCGTCTGCTTGCCGCCCCGCCGTTGGTCCTGTAGCTGCCTCGTTATGCTGCGCTGCAGCTGCTTGGATATGGCGAGCAGCGGCGGTGAAGCCTCGTCGTACCTGTCGCGCAGCTCATCGTCTATCGTACTCATCCGGTGAACGGTCATCTTGACGCCTTCATGGATGTTGCCGTAGGCAATGTTCTGCGCAAGCTCGTTAAGCTGCGATGTACGCTTGGTTTCCAGCCGTTCTTCCGCCATGCGGTTAAGCAGGTCTTCGATATCCTTGGCGGAGGCGTCGTAGCCAATGCCGTGATAATCGTTGTCGTATTCCAGCTCGCCGCGGTTGGGTGTGGAAACGCTGTCTGTCTGCATGAGTGGGATGCGACCGCCTTCCTTATCCGTGACCTCTAGCGGTTCATCCGGCGCTTCACTTGCATTTTTGAAGCAGGCGCCATCCATATCGTCGCCGATCCTGCCGGAAGAAGCGGCGCCTCCGCCTGCCTCAGCCGGTTCTTCATCATCCTTAGGCTCGGGCGCTTCAGCTTCTTTTTCATCATCCTCTGTGTCGTCTTCTGCGGCCGGAGGCTTGGCAAGCGCTGCGGTCATCCCGCGTTTTGCACTGCGCATTTCTCCGCGCCCTAAAGCGGGCGTGCCATTTTCGGCCACAGCAACCGTCAAACCGGCGCCTTCTGAGGTAGAACCATTCAGCGCATCGAACAGAGCGTCTAACATAGCAGCCAGATCGCCGCCGGCCGCTTTACTATTCTCCTCGCAATACTCCAGATATGGCTTGATGTAGCGCCAGTTGCGCACGATGATCAGATTGACCATCTGCCAGCGTACCCTTGGGTCAGCGCAGGTCAGCCCCTCATCCAAATCGTCGAGTGAATGGAATACGGCCTGTATGCGCTCATCCGTCAGGGCTGTTTCACCATACTTTATTTCCCCATATAGGCAGTAGCTCAGCATCATTTGGAGGATAGAGCGCCATTTCAAGCGTTCGTCTGCTTCTTGCTCGACAAGCTGTGCGACGGTTTGTGTCTCCTCCCATACGCTTTCCCGTAAGCTCTTCAGGTTTGCGCCCAGCACGCCCGGAAAGTGGTTCATCATCTTTTCTTCAATGAAGCCGTCCTCCAGGACGTTGTGCAGATGATGCGAGAGCCGTGTAAATGCCGTTTGGTAGACGGAGCCTTGATTTCGGTATTCCTCGATCTCATCCACATTGAGCCTGTGCGAAAGCTCAGCACAGACGGGACGCTCCGGATACCAGCCTCCGTCCATCGTTTTTGCAGCGTGGGTCTGGCTGGACAGAAAATCCGTATACAGCACATGACCCAGCTCATGCGCAAACAGTCCGCAGACCATTTCGTATCGCTCCTGTCGGTTCTTTTTGGCTTTCACCAATGGAGTTGCCGCATTGATCCAGATGAGCGAATTGTCCGTATGCGCGCCCTCCGGGTTCTTCGGTTCCCAAACGATGCGGACATTCACCCTGCGGTTATAGGCGTACCGCTTGCTTTGCGCCGCAGCTATGTCAGCAAAGTGTCCCGCAAGAATGCGGGACACGAAAAACTGCCTGTCGGTTATGCTGTTGCGCTCCTGATTGAGCAGCTGCCGGACTTTCTTATGATTTACTCGTGTCATGAGTGTTCTAAAGCCTCCTTTCTATACCGCCTTGCGGCGTTTGGGTGCAAATTGCCCCTCCAATACCGAGGATATCAGCGCATAGCGGTCGTCCTCGTTGGCGGTAGCCTTGGATATGACGGTGTATAACGCCGAAATATACGGGTCGCCGGTGATCTCCGTGGAAAGTATCCAGTCGATCAGGCTGCGCATACCGCAGGAGCCGTCAACAATGCCGTTCTTGCGCATGAAATCGCTCATGTCGTTTACGACTCTAACCATCTGACCCACCAGCACATCGTCCTCACAGCCCGTCACGCTCATGGCGCGCTGAGCCATGACCTCCGGGCTTGGCAGCTCGATGTCCTGCGCTAGGCTCATTCGGTCGGTGACGCTTTGGTTGAGCCCGCGGCAGCCTTCGTAGGCGATGTTGGTGGTTACGATGACGACAGCGTCCGGATGCCTGCGGATGACCTCGCCGGTGGGGAGCGTAATGCTGCCCGTCTGCTCAAGCAGGCTGTTAAGGCCCACCAGAACGCCCGGCTGCATGATGACCGTAGGCTCCTGCACTTCACACACATACCCGTATTTCAAGGCACGGATGAAGTCGGTTTCCACATAAGTGTAGGATGGGCTCTTATCCTTAGGCTTTACATTGCTCAAAAGCCGCACCTTGTCGGTCACGGCATCCAATACCACGCCCATGCAGTCTTGTGATGTGGCGTCCGGCTTTTTTGCGCCTGTCAGCTTCTCATATACGCCTTCGGGGTCGTAGTCCATGTCGTCGAGGCCGGGCAGCTTCATTAGCGCTGCTACGTTGGCATAGGTAATCCCGCCCATGCTCAACAACTGCTCACGCTCCTTGTCCAGCTCAGCGTCGCCCGTTGTCGCTCTTGCGGTATCGGGAAACACCTGCCCGACAAAGTCAAATATCTCGGTATTAGCGGAACAAGTATACTTGACATACGGCAGGCCCAATCCCGCTGCAATCGCCTGTGCGCCCATGGTCTTGCCGGTACCAGCAGGCCCGCGCAGCAGAAAGTTGCGCATGGGCATAGCTTTTTCGCTGGTCTTGACCGCATGCTGGCAGATGCTTACAACCTCCTTAGGGATGATGTACCATGCGGGGAGCTTTGGCACCAGGAGCTTTTCTCTGGCGTTGAGGCCGCGGCCTGGGTTGATGGGATACTGCCCGACAAAATCGCTGTGCTCGATCAGGACGGCGGGCTTGTACACAGGCGCCGGTCCTGTCTGCGCGATGATGGAGAACTCGCCGCATACCACCGTTTGTGGGATATACTTGCCCGCTTCAAGCTGCACCTTGGGGATGCGGGTCAGATTGCCCGTCTTATCGATGTTCAGTTTGATATGCGCCGGGCAGGTATCGTCCTTGATACGGCGATAGGCGTTATCGCAGAGTACGGCCATAATGTTTCCCGCCTTCACCACATCGTGCAAGCCCAAGGATAGCTCTGTACGGTACTCTTCAAGGTTTTCTGCGAACTCCTCGTCATCTGCAAGCGCAGGCATCAGGGAAAAGAGCAGCGCGCTGCCGTCGCGGCCGCTGGCTGTTAATGCATATATCTGGCTGACCTCCGTATTCTTGTCGTATTCGATGGCCATAATGCTGCCGGTGGCGGGGTCGTACACGACTAGGTTGTAGGCGTCCGGCGACGCGGAGGACTTATACTCGGCAACACTGCGTCCGTCCGATATTCCCAGTGCACCTTCACCGCTGCCATCCCGGCAACGGCAAAAGGCGTTCACGGCCTTTATCATGGACGGGGAGAGCGTGGCTTCCGTGCCGTCGCCATAGGTTGAGCTGACCTTCACCTTTTTGCTTTTCAACGTATCAAAGGGGGGCGGCAGCGGACGGTTGAACGCGAACAGCGTTTGTGTGTTGACGCTCATATTCGATTTCCTTTCTATTCTTGATATCAAGCAATTAATGCTCATGTCCCATACGCGCTGACGGATGTATTTCTGCCATCACGCATGTTCCCTAAGCATCGCTTACTTGAGGTGTTGCGATGGCGACGCCATCATCCATAGGTTCTGTGTCTGTGAAGTCGTGTTTTTCAAGCTCGGCGCAAACGGCCGGCCAGCTTTCCTTTACCGGCAGAACCGACGCCGGTATCACAAACCGGTCGTCCCCACGGGCGATCGCTTCGTTGCACTGGTCGCTGAGATAACTGATATGATCTTCCACCCATTCAAAGGCAACAAGCTCATAATTGACGGGCATGGGCGATTCCACATCCTCTTGCGTGTCCGTTTCGCCCTGCGATTTCGCTTCCGGCGATTCGTTTGCATCGTCCTTCGCTTCCTTGGACGGAGCCGCTGTATAGCTGAGATTCACGAATTGAAGATCCGCCACAGTGACCTGCGCCCGGCGAAACCCGCCCGCGTGGTTGAGGATAATACAGAGTTCTCCACCCGCATGAAGCGTTTTCTCGGGGTGAGGCGTTTCCCATACCCAGCGTGCGCCGGGATGGTCGCACAGTACGGCTTCAGTTATGCGCCGCTCAAGGATGGTAAACGCCATCCTGATCAGGTCGCGTTCATTGTCCGGCACAGACGGGGCGGCGGGCGGCGGAAGTATAACCGCTTCAGGTTTTCGCAGCGACGCGAACAGCAACACGACGGCCGCGATGACAGCGCCTGCGAGCGCCAGCAGCAGGATCGGCCACAGCCGGGTGATGAAGCAGAGCAATATGACGACGCCGAGCAGGGTCAGCGCCTCATACGCTATATGTCGCTTTTTGCTCTTGTCCATACTTTGGATATTTTCCTTTCTCGTAAATTGAGGACGGGATGTAGATGTGGATCTCGTTGCTGAAGCTAATGCGGCATCCGTCCGCCCGTTTACGGCTGACGACCGCGCAGGCCTGCCTGGATGGCAGAAACAGCCGGCCTTCCCGATACCCGGATTCGGTGGCGGCGCCAAAAAGCGCCTGACCGAATACGACCGTGCCGACGTCGTTGTCGGTATCCGATTTCACAAGCACAAGCGACTCGCAAAAGCCGCTTGGCGTCGTGTGGATCTTTACCGTATACTGTCGGCCGGTCTTTACCGCGAGAGCAAGCTGATTGAGCTGTTCTCCTGAAAGCGTGTCTCGGCTGCGCTGCCGGAGCAGTGTGATGAGTTTGACGGTCTTTTCCTCCTCGGTCTTGAACATGAACGATGTGTTTTTCAAGAAATGCCCTCCTTTCCCCAAAAAATAAAGCGCACGCAATCGGTGGAACCATTGCATGCGCCATTTTGGCAAGTATGTGTTTTAAGGTCGGTCAGGTCTCGTCAGGGTAATATGAGTTGCCGCCGCCAAACGGCTCATACCCCGTAAAACCGGGAAGCTGTTCCGGCGGCAATGCGGACTGCTCCTGTTTATCTTGAACGGGAACTGCCTTTTGTGCCGTCTGCGCGTCCTGCTTGGGAAGCGCGCTTGCGGCGTACTCGATGTTGACGGCTCTGATGGTCGGCCATGTGGTGATCTCGCCGGTCTCCCGGTTGACCCACGGCTTCATATCGAAGTTGCCCATCACGTTGATGTGGGAGCCCTCCTTGAGGTTCATCCTCCGCACGCGCTCGGCAAGGTCGTCGAAGGCGTTGACGTTGAAGTTCACCCAGCGGGTTTCCTTATCGGCGCGCTTGTCATACACTTTGCAGCCGATCTTGAAGCTGAGCATGCGCCCATCCTCGGAAGAGTGGAATGCCGGAGCGCCGCCATACCCCTTGGATATGACCGCGTCCGTTACCAGTTGCAGCATCATGTTGATTATCTCCTTTCGTTTTGGGGTAATAAAAAAGCGCCAAACAGCGGATAGGCCGATTGACGCTAAAGTAACTTGGAAACTGTGCGAATCCATACGGATTGCTTGGAAACTTACAGCGTAAGTATATCACGGGGATTTGGGTTCGTCAATGACGGAAGATGTCCGCTGCTCGATAAGGATGTAGTCGTAGATAAGCAGCGCCCCGTCCCGTTCGTATACCTTAGCGCTCTCTTGGATATAGAGGCGCAGCTTTGCGCCGGCTCTATATCCTCTCCTGTGCTGTTTGAGCTGTATGCGCAGGATCTTCCCGTCGGCTTCCAGCGTCACCGTCTTTACGCGCTTGAACAAAATGGACTTCGTGACCTCTGCGCAAATCCCTTCCACTATCACATATCGCTTTCGGTCGGCTATATGAAACAGCCAGACTGCGCTTGTGAAGCTGAACAGCATAAAGCCAACGCCTGGCAGCACAAGCAAAGCGTCGTATCCCATCAGCAGGAATACCACGCTGAACAGGAGAAAGGCGCAGCCTATCAGGCCGCGCCGCAGGATCTGCCGCTGAAGAGCGGCGGGGATCGCTTTGAAACCGTCTCGTATGCGCATGGAACACCTCAAATCAGAATGATACGCCTCTTCTTCAGAAGGCTGAGCAGAATGCTTACCGCGCCGGGCAGCGCTGGAGAAAGCTCCATCGCCGCTTCCAGCGCGCCGTCGAAGATATTTTCCTTCGTATAGATCAGCTCTACCACGCGCTGCCGATTCTCTGCGCCCAGGTATTGCGCTTTCGGCTCAATGCCCGCTTCGGCCAGCTTAACAAGCTCCGCCGCGGTCAGGCGCAGACCCGCCTCCCTGATCCAACGCAATAGCCGCCTTTCATCGGGTTCAAGCCCCCAGTATGGCAGCTTGCGCTGGCGCGGCGCGATCACGCAGTTGACGAGTATGCGAAACACCTCGCTCGTGAACTCCTTGCCCGGCTGCGATTCGACGAGTCCAACCTTCTCAAGCGCGGCTAAACGCGCTTTTCCGAGATACTGAACGCCGGTATGCCCGGCCAGCCAATCCCGCGCCTGTTCATTTTGCAGCTCATGTATGCGGCCGCAGCGGTTGATCGTGATCGCGCCCCGGCATTGATTTATCAAAAGACCTTTGGATAGATACAGCATATTGAAGCACCGCCTTATCTTGTTCTTGAACTATTACACAAGCGACGTTTCGGTTTTACAACAGTTCCATCAGTTTATCTGCACGGCCACCACCAGTAGCCGGCCGTTTTTGCCAAACCCGCCGGACCTGTCGCAGGTCACGAGCGTCAACAGTCTGCCATCGGCAGGGGCGTATACGTTGGTTTCAAACAACGCCCGCGCCTTAATCGACTGCACAAAACCAACAAATGCATCATCCGATATGAAGTCCTGTTGCAGGAAGTTGAACTGCTCCAGCGTGCCAACGTCCAAGTGGCAGACGGCAAGCACCTGCCATGTTCCGGTTCGATAGGGCGTATCGAACTGGAGCGTCTGGTGCTTTTCCCAATAGCTTTGCTTCTTGAATTTTGTTAGCTGCGAGAACATGAGGCTTGACGAGCTGCCCATGTTATGCCCAAAAACGATGGTGTTTCTGTCCAGCGGGTTCAGGTTATTCTGATAGTCCATGAAGATCGTACCGCAGCTCGCTTCTTTACGTTTGAAGCTTCGACTCAGGTAATGCTCGTTGTCGCCAGCCTGTACCACCGGGTAATTTATTTTGGTGCCGGGGATATACAGCCAACCCGCCGTATCGTTGTTTTGAGCAGTCAGGGCGTCAAAATCAACAGATACCCGCTGCTTTGTCTCATTGCTGCCCGCATCGGGAGCGGGTGCGCTCGTAGAGGGCGCAGACGTGGTGGGCGTAGATGTCGAGGGCGTGGTTGATATGTCCGGCTCGGCTACTTCCTCCGGCGTGGCGCTCTGCTCCGGCGTTGGGCTCGGCGGTGCAAGCTCTATGATGACAATATCGTCGTCCGGCCGCAGCACGTCCTCCGCGATGTCCACATAATCCGCTTCATATCCCGCATACTCATTGGCTTCGATGACCCATGCGACGCCAAGCGCAATGGCAGCCGCAAGCAAAAGGCCCATCGCGCACAGCAAAATGATTCTCTTTTTATCCATACCGCACCTCACAGCAGCTTCATAAGCACGATCGCCAGCACCACGATGACGATGGCCGAAGCACCCACAACGATGATCTGCTTGATAAGCCCTTTATCCAGCTTTTCTTTGAATGCGCCGTCGTCCAGTGTGGGCGTATCGTCGTAGTACCCATCGTAGCCCTCATCCTGCGGATCGGGCGGCGGAGCGTCTGGTCGGCGCTTTATGGGCTTGGGCTTATGCTTCTTTTTCTTGGTTTGCGGCGCTCTTTGCTTAGGTTCTTCCTTGGGAACACCGCTTACGGGTATCGTTGCGCCGCATTCCATGCAAAAAGCGGCATCATCCAATATGGACGCGCCGCAATAGGGGCAATACCTCATTTCAAAACTCCTCCTTTTCCGGTCGTAATGACCGGCCGCTCAACAGAAGTTTCGACGCTAGGAGTATAACACAGGCGGATTTGCGTGTCATCGGCGAGAACCCGCCATCCGCCTGCCAGTAATATGACAAGCCCTTGCGGCTGCCTTTTGATTGAGATATACTAAGCCCGTAAAGTATCCAAGCCCTTCCGCTGGAAAGGCACAGTTTCCAAGTATTCAAAGCGTCCTTAGGCTTTATGCCTCGGGGCGCTTTTTTCATATAGATTCGGCCGTGTATTCGGCCCATAACCCATATCTTCGGAACGCGCACGCGCTCCGTTTTTATATGCCAAATTCAGCACAAAAGAAAGGAAATCGAACCATGAACGCACAGGAAAAGCGGCTCACGGAAGAACAAAGCGCATTTGCGGAAAAGCATCATCATGTGGTTATGGACTTCCTGCGGCGCAAACGGCTCCCGGAAAGTGAGTTTTACGATGTGGTGATCTTTCGGTATCTGAGGGCGGTGCAGCTCTACTGCATCAATCCCCAACTGCGCAGGTGCAAATTCGAGGCTATCGCCTTCAAGGCGATGGACTGGCAAATGAAAAGCTACTGGCGCAAGGCCTATAAAACGCTCGATAAGACGTTGAGCCTTGATTCGCATCTTGCAGGCGGCGGATTGACGCTTCACGATGTCGTCCCCGCCGATGACTCTGACGCGGGCGAAGCCGCTTGCGACACACTGACAGCGGAGGCGTTGCTCGCGGCGTTGTCCGACGAACAGCATACGCTTCTTGGCCTGCGTCTCGACGGTTATTCCGTGAAGGAAATCGCAGGCCGCATGGGCATATCGTGCGACCAGGTCGAGGATACGTTTTCATGCATCCGAAGCATTGCGACAGCGATGGCATAACGACCCCGCATTACATAAGCGACAGGAGGTGAAACCGTCTTACAGAAGGACAAATCGTTCTATCATCCCTATCTGATCAAAAAAGGAGTGACCTGAATGGAACAAGCAGATAAAGCAGGCGTCCCGCGCATGAAAGAGCTTGTCGGCATTCTCAAGCGCGCCGACACCGCCTACTACAAACATGACGACCCAATCATGACCGATCGGGAATACGATGCGCTCTTTGACGAGCTGAAGATGCTGGAGGATAACTCCGGCATTGTGCTTTCCGGCTCCCCGACGCAAAAGGTCTCCGGCGAAATACTGGAAGGGCTTACGGAGGTCGAGCACACCCGCCCCATGCTGTCGGCGGCAAAGACAAAGTCCGTCGATGAGATCGTCCGATTTATCGGCAGCCACGCGGCGCTGGTTTCGTGGAAGCTCGACGGGCTCACGCTCGTGTTGCGCTACGAGGACGGCAAGCTGAAGCAAGCCATCACCCGGGGCGCTGAGGGTCGTATCGGCGAGGATGTGACACACACGGTCAGAGTCATGCTCAATGTACCTTTGACCATTCCTTATATGCAGCCTTTGGAGGTGCGCGGTGAGGGCGTGGTCAGCTGGGCCAACTTCGAGCAGCTCAACGGCGAGTTGGATGAGCCCTATACCCATCCACGTAGCTTGGCTGCCGGGAGCATCCGCAAGCTCGACGCGACCAAGGTAAAGAACCGTATGCTGGAGTTCGTGGCTTTTGACCTGATCTCCGGCGACAGCTTCACCATGAAGCATGAGCAGTTGGCGTTCCTGTCAAAACTGGGCTTCGATGTGGTGTACCATCTCCCCTTGGGCGATCTGCCCACAGAGTCGCAGATCCGAGCGGTCATAGACTGGTTTAAGCCTGAGAAATGTCCGTATCCCGTGGACGGCCTCATTGTGGAATACGATGATATTGCCTACGGCGAGAGCCTGGGCGCGACGGGCCATCACGAAAACCGCATCATGGCGCTCAAGTGGGCGGATGAGCTGTACGAAACCGAGTTTCTTGGCTTCGAGCTTGCTACGACCCGCACCGGCATGGTATCCATCACCGGCAAGTTCAAGGATGTGGTTATCGACGGCGCCACAGTTAATCGTGCCTATCTCCACAATCTCGACATTGTCGAGAGCTTTCAACTGGGGACCGGCGACAGGGTTCAGATCTATAAAGCAAACCAAATCATCCCGCAGCTTGCCGAAAACCTCACGCGAAGCGGAACGGCGGCGCTCCCCAGCGCCTGCCCTTGCTGCGGTGAACCCATCATCGTAAAGGAGACCACCGGCGGCACACGCTTTCTACATTGCGTGAACCCGGACTGTCCCGCGAAGCTGGTGGACAAGTTCGTGCATTTCTGCGAACGCACGCGCATGAACATAGAGGGCTTGTCGGCAAAAACGCTGGAAAAATTCATCGATAGGGGATGGATCAAAAGCTTCGGCGACCTATATGAGCTGGAACGATACCACGACGAAATCGTTAAAACGGAAGGGTTCGGTGAAAAGTCCTTTGCACGGCTTCAGGCCAGCATTGACAAGAGCCGGAGCTGCACGCTGAACCAGTTCATTGCGGGGTGTGGCATCCATACCGTAGGCCGAACCGCCGGACGTGTCATAAGCCGTCACTTCGGCGGGGATTGGGAAGCGTTCGAGCAAGCCATCAAGGACGGGTTCGACTTCACACAGCTTCCGGACTTCGGCCCCACCATGCATGAAAACATCTATTCCTGGTATTTCGACGCGAGAGCTGAAAAGCTATGGCGTCCGGCGATACAACATCTTAATTTCAGAAAGGAAATGACTACTATGGCAAACACGAGCAACCCCTTCTACGGTAAAACAATCGTAGCGACCGGAAAGCTTGAAAACTACACCCGAGACGGCATTCAGACCCGGCTACTACAGCTTGGCGCAAAACCCGCAAGCGCCGTAAGCAAGGCTACTGATTTTTTGATTGTCGGCGAGAACGCCGGTTCTAAGCTGGCCAAAGCGCAGCAGCTCGGCGTGTCTACGCTTACCGAGCAGCAGTTTGAATCCATGCTGGCGTGACCAGCGCTAATAAAAAAGGGAGGAAACATTATGTCAGAAAGCAACGCAATCGCAACCATCAACAGTATGGAGGGTTTTCAGCGTCTTGCACAATTCAGCACTTCTGCCGCCGCCAAGGAGCTTGCCGGGTTCAATATGCGCTTTGACCGTGTCAAAGTGCCTTCCGGCGGAGGTTTGACATTCATGCTTCAGGAGCCGGATGCCAATGGTAACACCGATTTCCGTGAGATCAACGCCGTTATCCTGACGCATCACCCCATGCAAAGCTACTTTCAAGGCAAGTATACCGGCGGCAATGCCCGTCCGGAATGCAGCAGCATGGACGGCAGTTTCGGTGTTGGCTCACCCGGAGGAAACTGCGCGAGATGCTATCTCAATCAGTTCGGCACTGCGGAGAACAACAGCAAGGCCTGCAAGCGCAAGCACAGGATCTATATTCTAAAGGAAGGTGAGATCTTTCCAATCATTCTCGACCTCCCTACGCTTTCTGTAGAAGGCTTTGGAAAATACCTGCGCAGGCTCTTGACCGTTGGCAAAGACCCGGGTGCTATCGTGACGCGGTTTGCGCTTAGAAAGGCGGCCAATAAGGGCGGAATGGACTATTCACAGGTGACCTTTACAGAAGGGCGTGACCTTTTGCCCGAGGAGCTTACCGCCGTGCGCAGGCTTGCCGCTCAGGTACAGGCGTACAGTTCTTCCGTTGATTACGATGCCGACGAGCCGGACACTGTGAGCGGGGATGTCATACCCGATTACGATCCAGAAACCGGTGAACTTCTGACGCCTGCCGTGCAGGGCTTCTGATTTTACCATCAACCCATTTGCAGCCGGGCGTCTTTGGGCCCCCGGCTCTTCTTTTAGGAGCTTGTTTATGTTAAAGGATAAAGGTTTATTTCTCAAAGCGGAGACGCAAACTGCGCTTTGGCTTCCATGGGACACGGTTGGCCAGCTTATCGGCGATAAGATGGAAAAGCTTCTGCAAATGACATTTCACGTTCGAGAGGAATACCGCGATGCGGACTACCGGTATTGCGAGTTTGGGATGAATTACATTGATATTTTTACGCAGGAACGGCCGTCTATGGCTATTGACGCTATAGAGGATGAACGGCAGGAGATGATGGGCTGCGGCGGTGCGCGAGACGGCAGCGGTTTACCTGTCAATTCACTTGGCATGGAAGTTTCAAAGAAGATACTCTTGCTGGCACTTGGTGTTGATAATGTGTGTATTATTTCTCTGTCTACAGATAGCGGCACGGTTTATATATACACCGTTTCGGATATAACGATTTATGAGAATACGGCGGATTTGAGCCTGCCCGTCATGGACGGGAAAACGTTTGTGTTGGTGACCTGCTATCTGTTTAGATATAGCGGTCATGCGCCGGGGAAATGCGTAGTAACGGCGCGGCGCATTGGCAGAAAGCAAGTAATCGCCGCTTTGCACCTTTGCGACTTCGCCTGCGAATGATTATAGTGTTATTTATTAAGGTATTTTGAAAGGAAGATTGCCATGTTGTCTTTTGAAAACGTACTTGATTGTTTTGCGCTGGTTATTCAGACAGGAATCTGCGAAGTGCTGCTAACTCGCCACGGATATGTGGTAATGGAGTGGGACGAGGAAGAACGCGAATGGTTCAACGTAACTCATTGCGATACTCCCGCGGCATTGCGCGAAGCAATTCTTTCGGCGTATGAAGGATATCTTCAACTCTCGCTCATCACGGATTGCCACAACCCCACCGAAGAAGAAATACGCACGATACAAAAAAGGAGCGCTGATTTGCGGCTCCTTTGCAATGCACACGGCAAGATGACGGTTATCTGACGCCGGCCTGCTCCTTTTCGCGCAGCGCTTCCAGTACGCTCAATATGAAATGCAGGGACGCTTCATCAGATACGTCCAGCAGGCGGTCTATCTCTTTGCGAGTATCTGTGCGCGCGCTTTCGTTTTTACTGAAAACAACGCCGTCCAAGGATATATTCAAGATTTTGGTAATCTCGAACAGTATTTCAATCGATGGCTTACGATGGCCGCTTTCGATATGCTTCACGTGCGTTGGAGATACCTCCAGCTTTTCCGCCAGCTCTTCTTGCGTAATTTTCTTGTTTTTGCGCCCTTTACGGATATCTTCCCGCAGCAGCGCCAGTTCCTTTTCACACTTCATATTCCTGCTCCTATATTTATTAGCTTAGCGTACCCATATCTGATTGAAAATAAGCTCAGAGTATTTTAAAATATCTTTTATAGCTAACCATTCATGGTGCATTAAGCTATTCATAGGAGAATATGCTACATAATGAAAAGGAGGTTTATTCCATGAGAACACCAACTGATTTCAGTAAATCTACAGACGTGCCCCAGAACAATAAAGCCTTACTAATACCAGTACATGAGGCTGAGAAAGACTATCCGCGTTTGCCCATCTCAGTCCGAGAGATTCTAGACGGAGCACAGCAAAAATACGCTTTTACCGAAGCGCAACTCAAGGAACTGGAGGAGATTATAAAAGAGCAGGAAAAATTTTGAATCTGCCCGTCATATTTGCTCATGCAAAATTGTCTATCTTTATAGTTGGGAGGATGAGTATATATGACCTGTATGGCAACACCAGAACAGACATGCATTGTACAAGTTATACTTGAACATGAGGAAGCCTTCAATTTACGGCAGCATAGGCGCAATGAAACTATGCTAAAGAAGCGCATACTTGATTTCATCCATCAGCTACGTCAAAGAGGGTTCAGGCATTTCATCATATTTATAAACACTACCGTAGACTTCTGGCTTGCGGAACTTTTATACTTCATGAATAGGGGCGATAGAAAAGCTGCTTTCTCCTATTCGCTCTATCTTACGCCGGCAGATGCGGAGAACATGAGCGAATGGGCCGTGGAAGAATACTATTTTGATGAGATTATTCGTAATGCCGCAAAGATTCATTGGTGTCGCGGCCATTGGTATATGCCGGATTCTCCGCTGATGTTGTTGGACCTGACATGCCATTCGACCTCAAACAGGTATTGCCGCTGAGCATAACATATTCTTTTGTAGGTTACATGGCGGCATGGTATTATAATCATAAAATGTAGGGCGGAGATAGTTACTTGGGGATTCGTTATGGATGTGCATGAACTGATCAGAGTTTTTTTGAAAGAAGAAAATCGGAAGGAACTTTCGCTGTATGCCTATATGTTGATGGGAAACAAAAACGACGCTTTGGATTTACTAAGTGATCTGTTGATCGAAATCTATGAAAATCCAAAGATGCAGGATGCGATAGATCCTATCCCTTACTTCAAAACCGTGTTGCACAATAGGGCATGCAACATTAAGAAAAGGAACAGCCGGATGATTCCGCATGCCCCGGACATGCTGTCGGGAACAGAGCCAAAGCTATATGACGATACGGAGCGGGAGCACGAGGACATGCGCGCGCGGCAGGAGTGGCTAAACAGACTTCTGATATCATATTCACCTGAAATCGCCGATGCGTTTCTCAGATGCTATATGGATGGCTACTCGGTAAAGGAGCTTGCTGCGGAACTCAACATGAGCGAAAATGCGTTGTCTCAACAATTTTGTCGTATGCGAAAGAAAATGAAGCACGACTACGCTGGGGTGTTAGAAATGATGTTGTTTGTGTTAATGAGACTTTAATTGCGAAAAAGAGGTGCGGTTAAAAATGATTAGGAAAAAAGCAAATGTGCTTTCCGTTGGAGAAGAGTTTACACTCTCCCGTGCTGAAGCAGAACGAAGGTTAAAAATAGAAGGGTATCCAAGCTTGGAGCAAATCATCCAGCGTACTAAAGCAAAGGCGGATTGGCCTGACGAGCGCTGGGATGAAATACGGCGTATTGCAGCCGCAGCCGAAAAGCCGGATGCGTTGGTTGTCAATCGCAAAACAGTCTTTGCGCATATACGGCATTGTAACAGATGGGTTGCAGCGGCGAGTTCGTTGATATTCGTACTTGCTGTACTGCTTATCTTCATACCCGAAAGCAGAGCTTTTGCTATTCAGGTATATCATTCTGTAGTGCGACTATTTGATAATAGGATGGAAATTCAGCAGCCTATACAAACTCATATGTCACGTGAGTATGACAGCCAGATTGCGGACAATTTTGCCTCCGAGTTGGAGGAAGAGCACCCCCAGAAGCAGGAAATGAAAATGTTTGCCAGCTTGCAGGAGTTTGAAAAAGCAACCGGACATATACCGTATCGTCTAAATGCCTCCGACGTTGCTTATGAGACATCGAAATACCAGAAAAACCGGCGAAACGAGGAGTGGCTGTTTTCATACTATCTGTATAAAGGAAGTGAAATCGTTACTACTCAGCTATGGAATCCGGCAAACAGTATAGAAAGCTATACCGATGTGAGTTTTTCCGAATATGACATCGGTAACGATAGCACTGTGTATTATACAATAGATAAGTACGACCATAGTAAGTACGGAATACTTCAATTAGATGACTCAATACTTACCATTCATGCCACTGTAGCTATTTCGGTAGATGAGTTCCTTGAATTGTTTAGTAAGTAGTAAAACCAAAGGCCCTCGAATTGTTCGAAGGCCTTTGTAATTAGCGGATTACTCTTTATCCAATGTTATAAGTCGTTACGCTTCCGTCGGACTTTGTTTCCCCTCTATAATAAGCGTACAATTTATAAGTTCCTTTTGACAGGGTAACGACCGCTTCAGCTTCAAAATAATTGCCATATCCACCATCCGAATCTGAGGTAATGTAAATCTCATTTCCGTTAACGACCTTGTACAATGTGAAACCAACGGACAACTGTTCTGGCAGCCCTACGCTGGCAATCGCGTATGGGTTATATTTATTCGTGGTTCCCGCTACCTTTGGCATACCGCTGGAAAACGTGACTATCGCGCAAGGCGTTATTCTGTTGTCCTGTAATGCCAGCGCCGGTGCGAAACAAGCAAAGCAGACTACCGCAATAAGGCAGAGCGAAATAATTGTTTTCTTTTTCATTTGTTTTGTCCTTTCTCATTCTGAAATAATTGGGTCTTTTCTTACCCTTTACCTATAAGACAATTAACCGCTCCAAAATCTGACGCAAAAAAGAAAAATTTTTATTTTTTTATTTTCGCTAAAATCGTCATAATCCGTTGCCACAAACTGTCTTATATGTAGAGAATAAAATAATTTGGTCGTATTATCCGAGAAGGAGGGATGCTTATGATTGTCCATATATGAAAAAAACCCTGCATATTGCGAGCGGGTGGCTCACATCGCCGAAAAGGCGATGCCAATTTGCAAGGGTATAGGATTAGTATAGCTGTTTCTTGCCCAAGACGAAATGACTTGAAAGGAAGGTACTATGTCTGCAACAAGAAAAAGGATAATTGTAGCATTGATTATGCTTGCTATTCTGATGTTTATGGCAAGCTTGGCATGGGCTGGGACAATAGGACATTGGAGCATAAAATCCGGCAGTTCGACCCCGTACATACCAGAAAATGGCTACTTTACAGGCACTGTGGACCAACAGAGAACGTACAAAACCGGTTATGTCATCAATACTGAGACAACTGGTAGCACTCCCGGCTTTATTTACAAACAAGGCACTTCAACTCCGGCGACCATGCAAGTCATGGTACAATACAAGCAAGGTACCAATACCTACTTTGATGCAGCTCCCTGGAGAACCTTCTACAACAACGCACGTGTACCCAACAACTCTTATTATTCGGGGTATGCCAACACGCTTGGTTCTTTTAGGTTAAGGCTGTACAACCCTAACAACTACAACATCGAAACTGTCGGTACTTGGAAACCTGATACTTAATGAGACCGATCTGCATGGAGGGCAATGAAACTTGCTCTCCATGCAGATCACGACCGAAGGGCATATTGTATGATTCACTACATCAAGTATAAGATAACTGAATGCGGAATTATGAAGCGGCTGATAATATTTGTAATTATCGGGAATTTGCTTTACAATTTTTGGGGAACTTTTAAAGCTGACATTTCTGTTTATGAAGCTGTCTTACTTGTTTTGTCAGACAAGCTTATGTTAGCAACGGCCTTTACATTACCTGTTCTTCTCTTAGTTTCAAATGTATTTAATTTCAGACGATATGAATTACAAATAATGCTAAGACTGGGAAGCACTAAGAGGTGGTTTTGGGCAAATGTTCTTAGTTCATCCGTATTAGTGCTTATTTATATTGTAGGATTACTTTCAGTATTTGCGGCGGTCGGAATTTTACATGGCATGAGTTTTGGAAACCATTGGAGTAGGGCCGCCTCAACTCAGCAGCTCAACCCAATCGGCGGATTCGATTATACTGGGTTACCTTTCATAATTCTTGTATACAAAAACGTAAAACCTTTAACTGCAATGCTTATGGCAATACCCTTAATTCTTTTTAGATTCGTGTTTTATCTAGAGATACAAGCTCTATCCTGCCATTTATGTAGACAACGCTCGATTGGACAAATAATTACCATTGCACTTAATTACTTTGATGTCTTCTTTTATAACATCTTTTTTGACATGAGAATCAATATTTTACCACATGAGCAGACAATAGTGACATGTATTGATGGCTATAGATTACCTTACCTTATCTCTCTACTATACTGGATATTATTATTGACTGGAACGATGGGTGTCCATTTCATTTTAGTTGATGATGCCGCTGAAAGAATGGCGATAAACAGGCTCTCTGAATTACAATAAAAAGGTATAACATATGAATAATATAAATGGAAGTAAATACATTGTTGAAATGGTTGATTATGAAAAGAAAATCAACCACAACATAATTCTGCGGAAAGTTACATTTCGAGTTGGCGCAGGGGAAATTTGTGGGATAATTGGTGCAAATGGTTCTGGAAAAAGTATGCTCCTAAAGGCTATATGTGGCCTAATAGTCCCTACAAAAGGAACTATCAAAGTTTTCGGGGACGAAATTGGCATTAATGGCAAGATGGCCAACAGTACTGGTTTTTTGATAGAAGAGCCAGGAATTATCAACAAATACTCTGCAAAAATGAATCTAAGTATCATGAATGGAATTAAAAAGAAGCCTGACATGCAACGCCTTATTACAGTAATGAATGAAGTGGGGTTAGATCCAGAATGCAGGAAGCCAGTTCGGAAATACTCTTTAGGCATGAAGCAAAAGATAGGGATTGCTGAAGCTTTTCTTGATAATCCGAGCTTAATTCTACTTGATGAACCTGCAAACAATTTAGACGAACCAAGTCAAATCAATTTGCTTAATTTGATTAGGAAGTATAACTCTCATGGAACTACCTTTATCATAACCGGACATCAACTGGATTTTCTAAAACAAATTTGCTCACGGATTCTTATATGCAATAAAGGAATTCTAACGGAGGAGTTGCATGACTAAGATTGTAGTTCAGGATATTATTTCAACGGTCAAGAGCAAACGATTTTGGCTATCTGTTTTTCTGTGTGTCTTTGTCGCTGCCTTAAACTTATCCGAAAACATGAATTATCGTGGCAATCTTTTTGGAACAGGCGGTATTGGTCTTTTTCTATACTCATCCCTATTAGGACGTAACCTTTTCAATTATTTTGCACCGATTATTGCTGCGATGCCCTTTTCATCAGTACCATTAGATGAGATGAAGAACGGAATGGCAAAATACATAGTTGCTATATCAAATCCAATTAAATACGTGGTCAGCCGTATACTATCAACTTTCTTGTTGGGTTTCAGTGTGATCGTAATGGGGTTGTTGCTGAACTTAGGTTTATCTTTTCTATTCGCATCAAATGGAGCTGCCACCTATGATCAACTCGAACCTTCCGTTGCCTTTAGAAATATTTTTTATAATTCCAAAGCGTTATATTCGTATATTTTTATACTTAATGCTGGTATATTCGGAGGGACTTATGCTGTATTTAGCACTGGCATCTTTTCGTGTACCAAAGATTTCTATCTTGGATATTTATATCCGACAATAATATATAATGTTAGTACGATGTTATTCGGTAAGTTGTGCGGACTGAATATCTTACCTTTTTCAACATTTGTAATGTCGCAGACAACCATCGAAAAGCTACTTACAGATCATGCTACCATAATAGTTACCGGAGTTGTTTTATTCATGTCATCATTCATAAAATGGCGAAAAGGCGCTAGATTATAATAAACACTTGTTACAGACGATGGATAACACAACTCAGGCACAACTATGTGATATACTAATCACATGGAGGTAGATGAAAATGCTGAAAGTATTGATTGTAGAAGATGAAAAAGCAATTTCAAACCTAATACTTATCAATTTGAAAGCTGAGGGTTATTCCTGCACCTGCGCTTATGATGGTAAGGAGGCGGCAGATCAGATTGAAAAGAATAATTACGATCTTATTCTACTGGACATCATGCTGCCTGAAATCGACGGTTATGAGCTTCTGGAGTATATCCGCCCGACCGAAACCCCCGTCATATTCATTACGGCAAAGGGAAATTTGCATGACCGCGTCCAAGGCCTCCGCCTCGGCGCGGACGATTATATCGTAAAGCCGTTTCAGATCAGCGAGTTGACCGCACGAGTAGACGCGCTGCTTCGCCGCATGGGAAAAAGCGTGACGCAATTTTCTCTATTCGGTGTAGAAATAAATACTGAGTCCCGCATCGTCACCAAAGATGGCATTCCAATTGACCTGACATTAAAGGAATTTGATTTGCTGGTTGAATTAATCCGCAATAAAAATGTCGCCCTCTACCGCGACCGTCTGTATGAAAAGGTATGGAACGAGCCGTTCACCGGCGAGACACGGACGTTGGATTCCCATATTCAACGACTGCGCAAAAAGCTTGATTGGGACGAACACATCAAAACCGTATTCCGCATCGGCTACCGGCTGGAGGTGTAGGAAGGATTGAAGCTATTTACAAAAATTTTTCTTTGCACCATAGCGGTCATTACGGCGGCGCTCTCCATCATGGGTTATCTTATGATTTCGGACAGTTTTGCCAACGCTATTGCGCACGAAAACCAGCGCAGTCTTATGGAATACCAGCTTTTGAAGTTTGCGCTGCAATCGGGCATACTCTCCGTAAGCGAAAACAAGGGGTTGAGCGACGAAGCCATGAAGGCCGTAGTGCAGCAAACCGTAAGTGCTGCGCCCTCCGAGAATCAGACAGCGGCGCTTACGGAGAATGAAAGCGTCATACTCTCCACCTTCCCCGATGGATATTCGTTTGCCGGGCTTGACAAGGTGGACGAGCAAGGGCTTGTATACACCATAGAAAATCGCTCCGACGCGTATTGGCTTGTGGTTACAGGTAAATTCACGCAAAGCGGAAAGTCTGTGTTTCTTTTAAATGCAAGGAATATCACGCCTGTCATTGAAGAAAAACAGCTTATGCAAAAACGATTTACCACCACATTCATCATCGTCATTTGCGTCAGCGCGGCGGTGATGGTCGGACTTTCGCTCTTTCTGACCGCTCCTATCAAACGCTTGACGCGCAACACGAAACTCTTTACCAAAGGGAAATATGACGAACGTGCTACCGTGAAAAGCTCGGATGAGATTGGTGAGCTTTCGCGCAGTTTCAATCGTATGGCAGACACTATACAGGATACGATTCGGCAGCTTGAATTAAACGCGCAACAGAAAGAGGATTTTGTAGCCAACTTCGCGCATGAACTCAAAACTCCGCTGACCTCTGTAATCGGCTATGCTGACATGATATACCAGCGTAATGATCTCACTCATAGAGAGGTCAAAGAGGCTGCGGGATATATTGTCAACGAAGGAATGCGCCTTGAGGCACTTTCCTTAAAGCTGATGGAACTGATTGTGCTGAACAGGCAGGACTTCATGCTTACGAAAATGCGGGCGGACGAGGTAGTGCAGGATGTTTCAGACACTTTGCGTCCTCTGATGGAGAAAAAGGGTATCCGCTTTACGGCATCTGCGCAGGGCGCCTACATTCGCATAGAATTCGACCTGTTCAAAACGCTGCTTCTGAACCTAATTGATAACGCAGTGAAAGCTGACGGCAAGCACATCAGGTTCAATGGGAAGTTTGAGGGCGGTCGATATGTTTTATCCGTAACCGACGACGGGCGCGGCATCCCAAAAGATCAGCTTGACCGCATCACCGAAGCCTTTTATATGGTGGACAAATCCCGCTCCCGAAGCCAGCATGGAGCGGGGCTTGGGCTTGCCATCGCCTCTCGCATCGCGGCGCTTCACGGCGCGCAGCTTGAATATCAAAGTGAGATCGGCATGGGAACGGTTGTAATGGTTGTGTTGGATGCGGAAGGCGGTGTATGATGAAAAAACGTGGGACGATTGCAAATTTTGCAGGAATATTATTGGCTATTGCCATCATGTTCGCTGGCATATTTGTGCCAACTTTTTTGCTGCATCGGCAAGAAAATGTTATCATCGGAAATATGCAAAGGTTCGTTACGGAAAACAATAATCTCGTATCCACGCACCCTTCTACTTCATCGTCTATGGAACAAGATGCACTTCAAAATACAGATGAATTACATGCCAAGCTATATGCTTGGGGCATTGGCGAACAGAACTTTATGCGTGAACCCTTTGATTATGAGCATACCATGGAGCAGGCTGTTGAAAGCGCAAAGTTTGAAATTAAGAAATTGATTGATATTGGTGCAATGCCATCATTATCTTTTGAACAATTTTCCTTTTTATCAGCAGAGCTATCCTGTGTCACTGTTTCGGATTCGAGTTTGCAGACCATAAAGAATGAAACGGGCGGAATTACACTTCCATCAAATCTTGGGCGTTGGATAATAATATTTGAAAACAAGCAGACTAAAGACAAAATTACTATTATGAGCGATGCACAAACTGGGAAAATCTACGCAATGGAAGTTGACGTTCACTCTAATATCGCCTCTTTTGCAAATAAAAACATGCTGCTTATGTATGCAAAATACCATAACATTCCCTATGAAAACACGTCCGGTGAGTTTGCGATGGATGATACTATACTGTACATTGGCGATTTTAAGTTCACATGTAATATGCTTCTTTCTAGTGAAGCGGAAGTTGTTTATATTTTGGGGATTGAAGTTCAGAATTGACATCTATACCACTCCGAGGAGACAACTATGTAACATCTGTTTGATAGATTAGGGTAAAAGAAAAATAAATTGTACAAAATTCTATCGCGTAGGCCTACGGTTTCATCCCGTTTTGTGCCTTTCGCAGAAAGGTATGGTCATAATTATGAAAAAAGGTGTTTTATTGGTTGCTTTTACAATCATGCTTGCCGCGTCCACGGCCTGCCAGCCCACGCCGGAGATTGAGCAAGTGGGAAACAAGGGTAGTTCCGTAATGGATGAATCACTTAAAGAGGATAGCATCAGTCCCCGATCACTTAATATCCCTGAGAAGTATTTCTATGAACATACATCCTCCAATGGTAAGATAAAAGTGACCACCGATGCGGGAATTGTTTTTACAGACAATGATGCTTTGCCGGTTTATTCTGCTAAAATAGCTCCGTTTACTGAGCAGCAGATAGAAAAGGTTATCCATATTCTGTTCGGAGAGGGCGCTGTTTTGTCAAAAAATGATATTGAACTCTCCAAGGCAGAATTGATGGAAAAGCTATTACTCCCGGCACAGCAGCAGCTTGCAGAGGTGCAATCGGGAAAGGAAATTTACGAAGAGACGGGGTTATTGACTGAACAGGAGCTAATGAACAGGATCGACGTAATTAAGGAGCAAATTGCAAAAGCGCCGGATAAGCCTGAAATTTCTTCCGTATCGGTAAAAGACTATTTAACCTCATCCGAAGGCCTGCACGCTTACTCAGTTTTGGGGAACGGCGAGAAAGCCAGTATTTGGGTAACGAACGGGAATGACATTTATCCGATTTGGCTGATCTTTGAAATGGAAAACCGCGAGTATGATGAATATGCTGATAGAGGCATAGATAAAATGATACTTGCCACAACGCCTGACGAGGCAATTGATCAAGCTGAACAATTCCTGGATAGGATCGGCGTGAACTATATGGATTTTTGTGCGATTTCATCGACAAGCCGGCTGGGAGAAAACGAATATGAAAACAACTCGGAAGCAAACTTAAGTAAAACGGCGTATGCGGTCACTTTTACGCGCACAGTTTCCGGTATCCCATGCGCTTACGATAACAACTATTGTGAAGGCGCTTACAGCAAACCGTTTCATGCGGAGAGGATACGCATACATATTGATGATACCGGAATTGTCGGTGTTTATTGGTACGGGAATACGGTAATTCAAGATATGGTAAGTCAAAATGTAAAGCTGTATCCGTTTAATGATATGGTTTCTCACGCAGCAGCACAATTAGGGCAAAAATCGGTTGAATTTTTCTCCACGCCGTTTGATAACGGTATTCGAAAGATAAGCTATAAGATTGATAAGATAGTTCTTGGCTATGCAAGAGTAATAAATAAAAATTCTCAAGATAAGTATCTTTTGATCCCGGTTTGGGATTTTTATGGACAGCGTACTATCGAATTTGATCATGAATATATCGACAAGCAAAACGCCGAATATGGCCAAACCAGCGACTATATGTTGACCGAATCTTTTGACGTGCAGCCTTTGGTCACTGCAAACGCATTAGATGGCACCATTGTTGATCGCACTTTAGGATATTGAGAACCTATAATCATTTCGGAGTCAATATTAGACGTGAAAATGATTATGCCCCCTTCCCTATTACCCAAAATCACGGAAAGGAGAGAGCGAACCCATGAAACGAGCCATTTGCGCCGGCCTGCGGCAGGCCATATTCAGCCGTGGGTTTATCATCAGCGCAGTCGGAACCGCCCTCATCCTCCTCCTTTCCTCGGTTCAGGGCATACTGGCGGGGTTCCGCTCGGCGGAGCTGCTTTCCCCCGGCTTCCACAGCGACCTTATCATTGGCGCGCTGTCCTCCGAGGCCATGGCGCTGGCCCTGCCCATACTCGCCGCGCTGCCGTATACCGCGTCCTTCATTGACGATGTTAAAAGCGGCTTCATAAAGGAATACCTGCCCCGCACAACCGTGCCGCGGTATATCGCGGGGAAGGCGTGGGCTGCGCCGTTTCCGGAGGGCTGGTGCTGGCGCTTGGCATATTGGCGGCATACGGCTTTGCCGCGCTCATGTTCCTGCCCATGGAAGCCTACCCCAAGGCGGGCGAAAGCGTGCCGAATTACTTTGGCAATCTAATGGAGACCGCGCTCATGTTCTTTGCCTCGGGGGCCTTCTGGTCGCTGACAGGCATGACCTTTGCCGCGCTTACCAACAGCAAATATATGGCCTACGCCTCGCCGTTTGTGCTGTTCTATCTTCTCATAATCCTGTATGAGCGGTACTTCGATAAGCTCTTCGTGCTGTACCCCCGGGAATGGCTCAACCCATCCTCAAGGTGGATGTTCGGTAAAATAGGGGTGGCGGTGCTGCTCATAGAGTTCAGCCTGCTGATGGCGCTGGCCTTTGCATTCGCCGCGAAAAGGAGGCTGGAGAGGATATGAAGCCAAAGCAGATCTTCGCCGCGACCCAGTATAACTTCCGCCGCTGGCACAAAAACCCAAGAATAGCAATCACCTTCTGCCTTGCGTTCGTGCTGTGCTTCCTGCTGTCGGACAAGGCGGTGAAGTTCGCCAAGGAATACGAAACCACCATGCAGCTCGTGGAGGCATTTGTGTGGACGTTCGGGGACAGCAACTCAATACTTCTTTCCTCGCTGCTATTGCTTCTGCTCTTTGCGGATATGCCCTTTATATCAAGCGCCACACCCTTTTACCTCATGCGGATAGACCGCAAGACCTGGCTCATGGGGCAGGCGGCGTATATCGCCTTGGCAACGCTTATCTACCTTGCGTTTATACTGATCTCCACCTCCCTGGTCTGTATGCGGCAGAGCTTTGTGGGGGATATGTGGAGCGAGACCGCCGCAATCCTCGGCTACTCCTGAAACCCGGGCAGCGACAGCGATTTTGGCTCCGCATGGGTCTATGAGTGGCTGGTGTTTCTCGTAAACCACCCTTGTAAAATTGAAAATTATATTATTTTATTTCTCTCAAAATTGTCAGAATTTGCGGCTGCCATCTGTCTTATATGTAGAGAATAAAATAATTTGGTCGTATTATCCGAGAAGGAGGGATGCTTGTGATTGTCCATATATGAAAATACCCCTGCATATTGTGAGCGGGCGGCTCACATCGCCGAAAAGGCGATGCCAATTTGCAAGGGTATGGCTAAATTGTATCTTATGATCTATGAAAAGACAACTACGATATTCGAAAGGAGAAAAAATATGAAAAAGATGCTTTCAATTGTTCTTTGCATTTCTTTGCTTGCTGCTTGGGGAACAACTGCCTTTGCCATGGAACCCACACCCGAATGCAAGGAAGTACCGCCAATTAGTGTAGATGCTACCAATGTTGATATTCTCTACGAGTCTTTCATGAGAGGTGATAATCCGCCTACCAGCACAACTACGTTACCTTATAGCGCAGCAAGCAGTTCTACTGGGATTAATAGCTATGTCTATACTAACTATAAGTTCAAGCCCAGCAGCCTCGGAAAAATTCACACAACCTTCACTGGCAACTCTAACCCTAAAGGCAATTCGGTAACCGTAGATATATATCTTTATGATGCCACAGCCGGCAATGTTGAAGTCGCATCATATTCTTTGGGCTCAGCTACCGCATGGAGCAGTCAAGGTGTCAGCTGGTACAACCTGAACACCTCACATTATTACTATTTCAAAATCGTAAAATCTGTGGGAAGCGCTCGTCTTGTTTTTACCCTTGATTGCATTGCTCAAAACTGGTAAATTCAGAGTGATTAAGGATGAGGGAGGCGTATACGCCTCCCTCATATCTAATCCACGATAAATACCCCATGATGCTCAACACACACAATTACAAATTGATTACATTTTTGCGGTAGATTTTACCGGGAAAGGGCTAATATAATAAAATACAAAACACGGAGGAGTAACATGAGATGAAAAAGACAATCGTTGTTTTTTCTGTGATAATGATAATTGCCATCACCGCAATCGGGTGCCAAAAAACGCCGGAAAGCCCACTTATAATTGGGAAAAGCAGCGATGATCTAATTGATAAGGCCGGCGAAGGATTAAGCGACGAAAGCGTAGCTGAAAAAGTGAACGCTCCTCTGCGATATGAAGCGGATTTTGTAAGTTCTGACGGAATGACAGCCGTTTCGGCAAATGCCGCAGTCGATGTGCCGAAAGCCAGCACGGCACCAATTATCAGAATAAGCACAGGCTCCATATCCCAAGAGCAGGCAGATGTGCTGCTGCATGAGCTCGTCCGTTCGAAATTGTACGACCCATATTCCGCGCCCTCAAAAAGCAGCATTATGAAACAGATACTCATAGCGCAACAGCAGCTTTTTTCCGGCCCCTCTGATGAGGATTTAAGGATGACGCACTACGGCAAAAACGGAGAAATCCTGACATGGGAAGAATGGATGCAACAATCTATCGCCGCTTTATATCAGGAGTACAACGCGGCGGACGATGCGCAGGATGCCCCTATCTCGGGTTTGTTCGAGGTCGATGATGAAGGTTTTGCATTGATATACGGCGAAGGTATATCGTTAGAGTTTGGCTATGAGGGCATACAGATATATAACGGACAGGGTTTAGGTAATTCCCGCGCTTTATATTCGCAGAACACGGCTCCGGACGGCTTTGTAATGAGCTATGTCACAGCGGAAAACATAACTCGGCTTGATAAGTCAATAAGCCTGGAGGATATTCCGCAAATTACCATTTCGCAGGAAAAGGCAAAGCAGCTGTGCGACAGCTTGACCGAAAAGCTGAATATTCCCTTTATGATGCACTATTCAACAACAAAAGAATACGGCGGTGCAGGTGGAACAAATCCGGTCAGATGCTGCTATGTGCTGCGGTATACCCGCGATTTTAACGGGCTGCCCATCACCTATACCTCGAATAGAGGCGACGCTATTACAGATTCGGGTACTTATAACGAGCCGTGGCCATATGAAACGCTTACATACTATGTGAACGATGACGGCATCGTTGGAATGCGGTGGGAGGCACCCTATTCAATCCTCGAAAATGTTACTGAAGATTCCTCTCTTATCCCTTTCAGTGAAGTGGAGAAGATTTTTGAGAAAATGATCGCCGTAAAATATGCAAATACGCAAAGCACTATCACCATTGAAAATATATGCTTCGGCTATGCACGCGTTGCGGAACAAAACCGAAGCGGAAGCGCGCTCCTGGTTCCAGCATGGGATTTCTTCGGAACGATTTCGGATTTCAACGGTATCTCGCGGTCCGACTACGGAACGAGCCTTATTACTATCAACGCCATCGACGGCAGCATAATCGACAGAGGATTGGGATATTGACAAACAGGAAATATGCTTTTGATACAAGGCGGACATATGGTAAACTGCTTTTATAAACGGAGGGCGGCAGCATGAAAAACAGGATATTGATAGTTGAAGACGACCGCGCCATATCCGAAGCCGTTGCGCTCAATATGCAGTTTGTCGGCTATGGATATGCCGTGTTTGACGATGGGAAAAAGGCCGCGGATAGCCTTGCGGACGACCATGCCTACGACCTTGCACTTTTGGACATAATGCTGCCGGGCATAGACGGCTTCGAGCTGTTTTCCTATATGGAGAGATATAATATTCCCGTGATATACATGACCGCAAAGACGGACTCCGCATCGGAAATCAAAGGCCTTATGGATGGCGCGGAGGATTATATCGTCAAACCCTTCGATGTACTCACGCTCATGGTGCGCATCGAAAAGGTATTAAAGCGCACCGGCAGGCTGAACACGGTCTACCGAGTTCGGGACATTGAGCTAAACAGCGAAACGCGGGTGGTAACAAAAGCCGGAAGAGCCGTTGAGCTTCAGCCGCTGGAATTTGACGTGCTGCTGACGCTCCTGAAAAACAAGAACCTGACCGTATCACGGGAGCATCTCCTTTCTGATGTTTGGGGCTATGAATATGCGGGCGAAACGAGGGCGGTGGATATGAAAATATCCAACCTACGCAAAAAGCTGAATCTTGGGGATGCGATACGGGCTATACCGAAGCTTGGCTACCGATTGGAGGAACGCTGAAATGAAGCTGTGGCAAAAAACCTCCATCATCTGCATTGCCGTGCTGCTCGTCATCGTCACGGCCTGTTCCGCCGTACTTCTCATCCATTCCAAAAATAGCATATTGGAGCTTACATACAGCCGAGCAAGGGACAGGCAAAAAAGCCTTGCCTCCTCTTTTTCGGAAATGGCGGGTTATTATATTGCGGAGAACGATTCGCGGACGGTGGAAAACTCCCTCGTCAACTACTGCTTCTCCCGCTTTGCCGATTCCTCATCCGTACTTATGCGCGGGGATGAAACGCTCTATTCCGGCGTTTCGGTCAATCCGCGCGCGTTTCTGCCGCTGCCCGAAAACGAATATTCCATGAAGATCGCGGAGCGAGAAATAGACGGGCGCAATGTGCTTATTGCGGGCAGCCTTGTAGCGGTGAGAAACACATCCTACGCCGTATATGTGGTGGAGGACATCTCCACGACCTACAACAGCATCGTAAGCTTAGCGTGGACATTTGCCGCCGTAAGCCTCGCGGGCATCCTTTTGGGCGCGGGCTGCATCGCGCTCATCATGCGCCGCAGCACAAGGCCGCTGACCGCCCTTGCAAAAACGGCGCGGCAGATCGCGGGCGGCGATTATTCCATGCGGGCCGATGTGTATACGCAAGACGAGATAGGCGCGCTTGCGGGGGATTTCAACCTGATGGCGGAAGCCGTTGAAACGCGCATAGCGGAGCTTATGGAAACCGCCGAGCGGCAGCGGCTCTTTATCGGCGGCGTGACCCATGAGTTCAAGACGCCGCTTACGGCGCTTCTCCTCCATACCCGTATGCTGCGGCGGGCCAATATGACGGAGGAGGAAAAGGACGATTCCCTTGCGCATATCGAGAGTCAATGCGAATGGCTGGAACGGCTGGTGCAGACGCTTTTGAAGCTTATCACATTGGAGCGCGACATCGAACGCAGGCCCTACGAGGTTGACACACTCCTTGATAAGGTGCGGCAGAACACGCAGAAAAGCCTTGCCGATAGAGGCGTTACGCTGATCATTCAGTCGGACGATGGGACGCTGAACTGCAACGCGGACCTTATCCAGTCCCTGCTCATCAACCTTGTGGACAATGCGGCAAAGGCATATGACACGGACGCGCCGGATAAGCGGGTTTTACTCACCTTTTCAAACAACACGATACAGGTCAAGGACTTTGGGCGCGGCATTCCGAAGGAAGCAATGGAGCGAATATTCGAGCCGTTCTACATGGTGGATAAATCCCGAAGCAAAAAAGCGGGCGGCAGCGGCCTTGGCCTTGCGCTGGTAAAAAGGATCGCGGATGCCCATGATGCGGAGCTTACGGTAAAGAGCGGCGTTGGGAAGGGCACAACCGTGCGGGTACACTTTCAATAATTACATTTTAATTACAACTTGATGATGACTTTGCATCGGCGCTTACCGTATCATGGTGACAACGATAACAAAGCGAGGTGTTACGGATATGAAAAAGAGAATCGCAATATTGCTTATCACGATTATGGCAATTGGCGCTGCCGCCTGCCAAAAAACTCCGGAAAGCCCGATTGTGGTCGGCAAAGACTACGAAGCTATGATTGAGCAAGCAATGACTTCTGATGACAGTACCGCCGAAAAAGTCCTGAAGGATACAGTGCAGGCTCCTGACACATTTGTATTTAACTATTCAAGCGATAGTTTCTCCATATCCTCTAATGTGCAGCTCAACCTGCCTGAAGTGCTGAATGTCCCTATTTTTCAAGCAGAACCAAGGGACTTCACACTTGAACAGGCATTAACGCTGGTTGATAAGCTAATGATAGATGCACAAGAACTTATTCAAAACAGGAACGCACTCACAAAAGCAGAGTTGGAATCGCTTATTATTCAGCTTAAACAGCGAAAAACTCTGCCTGAATATAGCTCCGAGGAGGATCAGGATACTATCGAATCGGCAATTAAATATTATACCGAGCTTATGCCCGATGCACCGGATAAAGTTGAAAAAACACCGTTTGACAGAACCTTTCAAACGTATGATATAACCGATGGGAAAGGACGTATTGCCGGACAATATGATTACATAGAGGTGTGGGATGCCGGAAGCGATATCCAGCATCGGCTATATCTTAGCAATAGCGATACCTTAACCGCTGACATCTCCATCCCGGACGAGGGCGACGGTTCATGGTATTTACATCGTCCCATAGCAACTGTGTCGTTTTCCGCTGAAGGCACAGATAACATCTTTGGGTTATATGGTGCTGCTGTTATCAGCGATTTTTCTGTAATCCCCGAAGGTTGTAAACTCGCAAAAAGTCCTGCTGATGCAAAAAAAGATGCAGAGAATCTGCTGCATAGCATTGGCTGTGATGAATATCAACTGGGCGGCATGATGTTGATAAACAACTCCAACAAAGATAAAAAAGAAGCTTCCCAATGGGCGTATGAACTGTTCTATTTCCCTTCATATGATGGGATCAGCCTTGCACCGACTATTGACAGTGTAGACGAGGATGCCTTTCAGACTCCCATAAATTATGAAAAGATAAAAATAAGGATCAACGATTCCGGCATTCAAAGCTTTACATGGGATGCGCCATATAAAACAGCAGGCATTAAAGTAGATAACTCACACCTGCTTGCATTAGAAGATATTCAAGACATCTTTTCGAAAATGATGTTGGTTAAGTATGAACCAATGGCAAAACTCGTAAATTCTCAGGAACCGCTGAATATAGAAATTACTAAAGCGGGCCTCTATTATGTACTGATTCAGCAGCAAAATGACGCAAGCAACACGCTACTCGTGCCGGTTTGGGCATTTTACGGATACAGGAGTTGGGACTGGATTGAAGAACAGGGAATAAAGTACGGGCTATATGAACAACCGATATTGATGATAAACGCCATCGACGGCAGCATAATCGATTTGGCAAGGGGCTACTGAGGAGGTAATTATGAAAAGATATATAGCAATTCTGCTTTGCATGGCTGTGGCAATTGGCGCTGCCGCCTGCCAGCCCACACCTGAGCAGCCCTCCATCACGGAAAAACAGAATACGGGCAGCTTTTTGGAGCAGGCCGGCATGCAGGAAAACGGCAAGCATTTTAGGGATATGGATATTCCCGACGGCAAGTATGTGTTTAGCACAACAGGGCTCGGCGGAAGGCTGAGTATAGACGTGTCGGCAGAAATAGACCGGCCCGATGTGGACAGCATAGCCATCTATCGGGTAAAGGCGGGCGGTTTCACGCAGGACGTAGTATCAAAGGCGTTTAACTGCCTGTTCGGCGGCAAAAGAGTGTATGCAGCTTACGATGCATCGGTCGATGAGCTCATCCCTTCCGACGGTACTCTATCCGCACAAAGGATAGAAGGCTTCGGCGACCGTTTGGTTTTAGACGCCGATGCGCCGGACAACTCAACGGAGTCAAAGGATTTATACTGGAATATGTATGTTATGACGCCGAAAGCCGGTGCCGAGAACAGCAGCGGCCTCGGCTGCCTGATGCAGTTCGACTACCACACGAGAATAAAGCCCATACCGGCTTATAATGAACAAAATTGCATCAGGATAAGCTCAAATGGCGATACAAGCCCCGAAGCATTGGACAATATCGGATTTGGCCTTGCGGAAGCGAAGAAAAGGTGCGACGGGTTCTTTGAGGCGATAGGGCTGGCCGGTGAATATAGCCTGGGATATTCTTTTTTGGTGGACGATACCGGCATGGGAATATACAGCGGGGACGGCAGGAAGCTGGGGGCACCGGCGGAAAACTACGCATACAGGCTATATTATACCCGGGTCGTCAATGGCGTAAAGTGCCTTGTGAACGAGGGCAAGAGCATCGACGACATGTCCGACGGCATTCCCTGGCCCTATGAAACGGTGTGCTTTACTGTGGACCGCAGAGGGCTGCAGCTTTGCTGGGAATCTCCGCTGGAAATAATAGATACCGTGCATGCCGATCCGGTGTTAAAGCCGTTCTCCGAAATATTGAATACATTTGAATCCATGATGAAGATCAAGTTCGAAGACGTTACAAACCGCATGACCGACGGCACCGGTAGGATGGATATAACCATTGATACGATGCAGCTGGGCCTCGTAAGGGTGCGCGAAAAGGATGGCGACGGCCTTACTGGGTTGTTAGTACCTGCATGGATATTTTACGGAAACAACAGGATAATCTCGGAGGATGGATTCACTCGATACGATTACAGCGACGGCTCGGCATCCTCCTGGAATAAGGAACCCTTCCCCATACTTATTATCAACGCCATCGACGGCAGCATAATCGATTTGGCAAGGGGCTACTGAGGAGGTAATTATGAAAAGATATATAGCAATTCTGCTTTGCATGGCTGTGGCAATTGGCGCTGCCGCCTGCCAGAAAACGCCGGAGAGCCCAATAGTGGTTGGAAAAAATGCAGAAAATTTGATCGGGCAGGCGACGGGCGATGAAGGAGCAACACCATTGCCGCTTCAGGAGCAACTGTCCGCACCGGACATGATGGACGTCACGGTGGAGGAAGATAATTTTACAATCCTTGCGCATGCAGCCGTCCGTCTGCCTGAAACCGACGCCATTCCCATGATTACTGTAAAGGCGGGCTACTTTTCGCAGGAACTGATAAACAGGCTGTGGGATTTACTCATAGGAGATAACCCCATGTACAAGCCACGCACAGAGGCCGACAGGACGAAAACAGAACTTGAGCAGGCGATCCTCACCCTTCAGGGCGATATGGAACGAATTGAACAGAACGAGTATTACGAGGAGAACAAGGCCCTGCGGGAGGCTGAGCTTGCGCATTTACGGGAACTGTACAGCACGGCGCCGGGTGCCTATGAGCCGACGGTCGTTACACCGGAAATCGAGCAATATATGGATTCCGGCAATCCGTCAAGACGCTTTATGGGTGTGGATGCAACGGACAACGCCGGAACCGTCTTCCGTGTATCCAACGAATCGTGGTACGAAGCGCTTGGAAAAAGGGGTATCCAAAATAGCACGTTTGTCTATCGAACGCCGGGATACAACGGCATTGTGCAAGGAAAAGCCAGCACAAAGGAAGTAAAAGAGAACGATACGCTCTACAATGCGGAGTATACAGGCTTGTCCATGCTGCCCAAACAGGCAGCGGAGATCGTGCGACAGTTTGTATCAGAGTTGAACATCCCGATGCGGGTGGAGCGCATTGCGCTATATGATAACGCCGCAACGGAAGGGGACGTGACGAAGGGCACGTCAGACTGGTGCTATCTCGTCACCTGTCAGCGTATGGTGGAGCAATATGCGTGCGCGGCAATATTCGGCTATTCGGGAACCCCGGGCAGCGACAGCGAGTTTGGCTCAGCATGGGTCTATGAGCGGCTGGTGTTTCTCGTAAATGACAGAGGAATTGTATATGCTGAATGGGACTCCCCGTTGGAAATCGGCGATATCAAGGTGGATTCCTGCAAGCTGTTGCCATTTCACGAAATACAGCCGATATTTGAAAAGATGATGCGTGTGATCTGGCAATACCAGTCCCAGGATTACCAGAACCTCACCTGCAATATCACGGAAGCCAGGCTGGAACTGATGCGTGTGTTTGAGCAGGGTTCTGCGGAAAACGGGCTGCTGATCCCCGTCTGGAACTTCTATGGCACGCGGCAGCGAACTTTTACAAATGGTGAGACAGACGAAACGATCCCCGGCGTCATGCTTTCCGTCAACGCCGTTTCAGGGGCTGTGATAGATTCTGCCAAGGGCTACTAAGGAGGCAATTATGAAAAGATATATAGCGATTCTGCTTTGCATGGTTGTGGCGGCGGGCGTTGCCGCATGCCAGAAAACGCCGGAGAGCCCGATAGTGATAGGAAAAAACTTAGACAGATTACTTGAAAAAGCTCAGGGCACGGAAAATATGTCTGAAAAAACCACGCAACCGCGTACCGAAACCTCTGAGTATGAAACCAATATTTTCATAATGAATCTTGGAATACCACAAAATCTGAAACTTGAGTCCATTAGTGCAAAAGGCAAACTGCTCGTACATACGGATGCTTCGATAATCCTTCCGCAAGCCGATAAAATGCCCATTGCACGGGTAAAAATGTCCCGCTTGGCAAATGATACGGTAAAGCGCCTTGTTGAAGTATTGTTTGAGGGTGCTAGGCCTGTCTCTGACGATCTTAGCCTGTTGCCACAAAAATACTACGATAATATCATTGAAGACCTTACGACCAATGTAAATAACGATACCTGGTTCGGTGAACGATATTTGGAACAAGCGGAATATGATGCTTCGCTTGCCGATGCCATGCAAAGTCTTGAAAATGCTCCGTCCCAGGCAACGTATGAGCCGCTCCAATACCAGTTTGACAATCCCGCTGAGGATGGCAAATATGTTCACTATTATGCGCTCCGAGATGATGGCAGATTGTCAAGAATCAATGTTTATACCGAGTCCGGTTCTGCGCGATTGGAGTATTATAGAAATCTTGATGACAGTTGTCTTGACATTTTATTAAACCGTGCGATTCCCTCGCCTGATAGCAGCAGCGTGGAATCTCTGCCTTTACATACAACTCAGGCAGAGGCATTAGATATGGCGGAAACTTCCCTACAAAAAATGGGGCTTAACGGCTTTACATGTACTGGAATGAGAAAACATGTAGCAGAAAATATTTGTCCAACCGGCGTTTACGAATTCATGTTTACGAGAGAAATCAATGGTGTAGCAGTTACTTATACCGATGACGGAGGCGGCGACAGGAAAATACGGTATGAGGATGAGCAATTTGCAAAGCCGTGGCTATATGAAAGAATCCGCGTTTTCATAGATGATAATGGAATTGCTATGTTTGAGTATCGTTCACCGCATGAACTGACAGATATAGAGGCAGAGGGCGCAAGGCTACTACCGTTTTCATCAGTCCAAGCAATATTTGAGGAAATGATTGTCATTGTTGATAACGAATATGATATGTCTGACGAAGAATGGACTTGCGAATATTTTATCGACCATGTAACTTTAGGGCTGATGCGGCTAACTGAAAGAAATGTCGGTTCACAAGGTTTACTTGTTCCTGTGTGGGACTTTTTCGGACATTCGGTTGACAGCTATGGCATCCAACGTGGAACAAGCGGTTATACAAGTCTACTTACTATAAATGCGATTGATGGCAGCATCATTGATAGATTCGCAGGATATTGATACTATGCAAGCGTTGGGAAGGCATGACCGCATGGGAACCCGCCATATCTGCTTTCTCTTTGCCACAAACAGCCTGAAATTACAATTCGATTACATTTTGCTGCGGACTTGTTTACCGCGCACACCCGATAATAGGAGCATGAGGAAGAAAGGAGGTGCGATCCGTGCGGACGGTGGCTTCAAATCTCAGGCAGGCGGTGGGCTCGTGGGGCTTTTTGCTCTCCCTCGCGGGCGCGGCGCTCATTCCGCTCCTTTCCTCAGTTCAGGGCATATTGTCCGCCTTCCGCTCGGCGGAGCTGCTTTCCCCCGGCTACCACAGCGACCTTATCATGAGCGCGCTGTCATCCGAGGCCATGGCGCTCGCTTTGCCCATACTCGCCGCGCTGCCCTATACCGCATCCTTCATTGACGACGTGAAGAGCGGCTTCATAAAGGAATACCTGCCCCGCACCACCGTGCCGAGGTATATCGCGGGAAAGGCCGTGGGCTGCGCCGTTTCCGGCGGGCTGGCGCTGGCGCTTGGCATATTGGCGGCATACGGCTTTGCCGCGCTCATGTTCCTGCCCATGGAAGCCTACCCTAAGGCCGGAGAAACCGTGCCGAATTACTTTGGCAACCTAATGGAGACTGCGCTCATGTTCTTCGCATCGGGGGCCTTCTGGTCGCTGACGGGCATGACCTTCGCCGTACTCACCGACAGCAAATATATGGCCTACGCCTCGCCCTTTGTGCTGTTCTATCTGCTCATAATCCTGTATGAGCGGTACTTCGATAAGCTCTTCGTGCTGTACCCCCGGGAATGGCTCAACCCATCCTCAAGGTGGGTGTTCGGTAAAATAGGGGTGGCTGTGCTGCTCATAGAGTTCAGCCTGCTCATGGCCCTTGCCTTTGCATACGCCGCGAAAAGGAGGCTGGAGAGGATATGAAGCCGAAACAGATTCTTGCCGTGACCCGGTATAACTTCCGCCGCTGGCACAAAAACCCAAGAATAGTAATCACCTTCTGCCTTGCCTTCGTGCTGTGCTTCCTGCTGTCCGACAAGGCGGTGAAGTTCGCCAAGGAATACGATACCACCATGCAGCTTGTGGAGGCGTTTGTGTGGACGTTCGGGGACAGCAACTCAATATTGCTCTCCTCTTTGCTCCTCCTTCTGCTCTTTGCGGATATGCCCTTTATATCAAGCGCCACGCCCTTTTACCTTATGCGCATAGACCGCAAGACCTGGCTCGCGGGGCAGGCGGCGTATATCGCATTGGCCACGCTTATATACCTTGCGTTCATACTGGTTTCCACCTCCCTGGTCTGTATGCGGCAAAGCTTTGTTGGGAATATGTGGAGCGAAACCGCCGCCATCCTCGGCTACTCCGGCGCGGGGCAAAAGGTAGCCCTTCCCGCGCTCGTGAAAACGCTGGAGATGAGCCGCCCGTATGAGTGCATGGCTACCATATTCCTGCTGATGCTGCTTTACACCCTGCTCATGGTATTTGTCATGCTGCTGTTTAACCTTAAAAAAGGCCAGCTTGCGGGTATAGTTTCCGTGTTCGCGTTCAGCCTGTTCGGCTTTTTACTCAACCCCCAGACCATAAAGGCTATATTCAAACTGCCGGATGCGCTCATGTACAAGGCCAACGTTGCGGTGGGCTGGCTTTCGCCGCTGAATCAGGCCACATATCATATGCACAACTTCGGTTACGACCTACTGCCGCGGCTCTGGCAGACGTATTTTATATTCGCAATGCTCATCGCCCTGTGCTTTTTCCTTTCCCTTCGGGCGGTGCGGAATTACAACTTTAACTTTGGCGGTACTGAAGCATGAACATTATTTCGGTCAAAAACCTATCCAAGGACTTCGGGCAGGAGCGGGTGCTGCACAGCGTCACCCGCGATTTTGAAAAGGGAAAGATACACGGCATCGTAGGCAACAACGGCAGCGGCAAAACCGTGCTTATGAAGTGTATATGCGGCTTCCTGATACCAACGGAGGGCGAAGTCATAGTCAACGGCAAGCGTGTGGGCAAAGACGTGGACTTCCCGCCCGGCCTCGGCCTGATAATCGAAACGCCGGGGTTTCTGCCCAATATGACCGGCGTGAAGAACCTTGAGATATTGGCTTCGCTGAACAAAAAGATAGGGCTTGAGGAGATAGCCTCCGCTATCCGCCGCGTGGGGCTTGACCCGCTGATGAAAAAGCCCGTTGGCAAATACAGCCTCGGTATGCGCCAGAGGTTAGGAATAGCCCAGGCCATAATGGAAAACCCAAGTTTGCTTATACTTGACGAGCCGCTCAACGGCCTTGACAAGCATGGCGTTCGGGAGATGCGGCAGCTCATAAAGGGGCTCAAGGAGCAGGGCAAGACCATACTTCTTGCAAGCCACAATCAGGGGGATATAGACGAGCTTTGCGACACCGTGTGCGAGATGGACGCGGGAGTTATGACCATGATACGGGAGGAAAGTATATGAACCGACTATTCGCGGCGCTTATGGCTATATTGCTGCTCGTGCTGCCCATCGCCGCTTTTGCTGAGGGTGAAACGCCGCCCGCGGAGACCCAAACGCCTGCAACTACGCCGGAGCCAACGCCAGAGCCTACCCCGGTGGCGGACAAGCTGATAATAGACAGCTGGAATCTATACGACGGCATGGATAGAACATACCAGCAGGGCTATGTGCCCCGCATAGTGAACGGCTGCTGTTACATTATAT